>JAABUK010000262.1_pt1 | contig 119680 bp, 119 predicted proteins | sample 5559141 | NCBI WGS metagenome assembly JAABUK01 (sample SAMN10711869, study PRJNA513367) | rock metagenome | isolation source: Antarctica rocks | place: Antarctica: Victoria Land, Pudding Butte nord | collected 2016-01-03 | reverse complement strand
CCGGATCGGGCGTGCAGCCGCTCGGCATTCTGCGCATGATCGCCATGCTGTCCTCGCTCGGCGACACCCCGGCGGAGGTCATGATCTGCTGCGCCACCGGCAACACCGCGCGGGTGCGGGAGCTGGACTGCGGCATCGTCGAGCCCGGCCGCGCCGCCGATTTCGTGCTGATGGACCGTGCGCAGCACTCGGCCGGCACGGACCTGCTGGACAGCATGCGTCAGGGCGACCTGCCGGGTATTGGAATGGTGGTGATCGGCGGGATCGTGCGTTGCGGCCGCAGCCGCAACACCCCGCCCGCCGAGCGGGTGCCGGAGGTGCTTTAACGCCGTGCCTTGCGGGCCGCGTAGCGAGCGTCGCGCTCTGCCTTGCGTTGCGCCTTGATCTCCTCGTCGCGCGCAGCCTGCTCCGCCTTGCGTTGCAGCTCTGCAGCGGCTTGCAGGGCCAGCTCGGCTTGACGGGCTTGGTCCGCGGCGATCCGGCGGGCGTCCTCGGCGTCCCGGGCCACCTTACGTTCGGCGGCGCGGACCTCTCGCGCGTCGGCGATGGCCTTGCGTTCCGCGGCGCGCGCCAGCACGGCCGGATCGTCCGGAGCGGGCTTGGCGCGGAATTTCTCCAGCATCGCCTTTTTGGCGGCCGCGGCGGCCTCTGCGCGGTCGGTGAACTTATTGCCCTTAAAGCCACTCATAGACGTCTTTTCTCCTGAAACTCGGCCCAAACGGCCGCGTCCGATGGGGGTTGTTAGCGCCGGTTGGGGCCGGCCTCAAGCAATGCCAGGTTCTGCTGCGCCAAATCGCCGGTTGCCGTGTTGGGCGACAGGGCGATGGCGTGCTCCCAATCCTGCCGCGCGCCATCCCGGTCGCCCCGGCGCTGCCGCAAGATGCCACGCTCCAGCAAGGCATCCGGGTTCTCCGGATCCTGGGCGAAGGCACGGTCAATGTCGTCCTGCGCCAGCTCAAGCTGGTTCAGGTGCCGCCACGCCGCCCCGCGAAACACCAGCGCATCCGCCCTGTGCGGATCGAGGTCAAGCGCATGCGTCAAGTCGTCCACCGCGTCGTCGTATCGCTCCAGGCTTGCCGCTGCGATCGAGCGGTCGATCAGCAGGCCAGGGTCATCGGGCGTCAGCGACAAGGCGAGGGTCGCCGAGCCGAAAGCCCGTCCTGGTTCCCCCGCCATCAACCAGGCTTGGCCAGCCTGGCCATAAACACTCGCCCGCGCGGCGGCCGAGCCATGGCTGGCACTGGCGAGTTTATCCATCAGCTCGGCGCCTTTCTCGGGCTCACCGAGCGTGATCTCTGCGAGCGCGCGGCAATGCGTGGCGCCATCCCCGCCTCCCGTCGCCTCCCACGCGTCGGCAAATGCGTTGGCGCCCGCGGGGTCGGCGTTCAGCATGCCCAGGCAACGGTCGTAGTCCTCGCCCTCCGCGATGCGGGGGAGGGTGGGCGGAACCGGCAAGGCCTGGCCGCTGGATGCGGTGTTTCCGGCAATCTCGGGAATAGCTCCAGCCGGTTGGGCCAACCCCTGCGTCAACCACATGTCCCCGGTCGCGGTGACCAGCGCGATGAGGACTATACCCCCGATGAGTCCAACGCGTCTGTTCATCTCGACCGAAGCCTACTCCCGCTCACGCTTACGGGCAAACGGGCCGCCTCGCGCAACCGAGAAAATAGGTCGGATCGCGTATGCGGGAAGATAGGATAGAGTGCCGCATGGGTGATGCGTATCTGATCGTGTTTGGGCTCGGCTATACCGGAACAGCCATTGCGGCCGGCGCGGCAAGGCTGGGATGGCGGGTGACAGCGACGAGCCGGGAGCCCTCGCTCCGGCTGGCGCCATCGGGCGTCACCCTAATTGACTTCGACAACGCCGGAGCGACGCTGGCAGCGGCCACCCATATCGTGCAAACCGCGGCGCCTGGCGAGCATGGCGACCCGGGGCTGGCCCGCTACGGCGCCGAGATCGCCGCGGCCCCGCAGCTACGCTGGGCCGGCTATTTGTCCACGACGGGCGTATATGGCGATCGTGGCGGCGATTGGGTGGACGAGGACACGCCCGTCGCTGCCACGGTGCCGCGGGCACAGCGCCGGGTCGCGGCGGAACAGGCCTGGATGGCGGCACTGCCGAACTGTGCCATCGACCTGTTCCGGGTTGCCGGCATCTATGGGCCCGGCCGGTCGGCCTTCGACGATCTGCGCAGCGGGCAGGCGCGGCGCGTGCTGAAACCCGGCCACCTGTTCGGCCGCATCCACCGGGACGACATCGCCGCCGCCGTGCTGGCCGCCATGCAGCAGGAGCGTGCGCCTGGCCCGCGCGTGCTGAACCTCGCCGATGATGAGCCTGCGGCCAGTGCGGACGTGACCGCCGAGGCCGCCCGCCTGCTGAACGTACCACCGCCGCCGCTGGTCCCTTTCGCCGAGGCGGTCGCCGGCATGAGCGCGATGGGCCGCAGCTTCTGGAGCGAGAACCGCCGGGTGCGCAGCGAGAAGACGCAGCAGCGCCTGGGGCTGCGCTGGCGCTACCCAACCTACCGCGAGGGCCTACGCGCCATCCTGCAGCATGAGCTCGGCGAGCACCCGGCCTAGCAAAGCCAGGTCGGACGGACGCGACAGCCGGTGGTCGCCGTCCTTGATCAGCGTGAGTTGCACATCATCCGACCGCAGGTGCTCCGCTTGGCGCAGCGAGGTTTGCCACGGCACGTCCGGGTCTTGCTGCCCGTGCAGCAGGCGCACCGGGCAGCGCAGCGGGATGGGCTGGCGCAGCAACAGCCGGGTGCGGCCGTCCGCGATCAGGGCAGCGGTCACCGGAGTGGGATCGCCATAGAGGCTGGGCATGTGCAACACGCCGTCGCGCTCCAGCCGGGCGCGCTCCGCCGGCATCATGGCGTCCCACATCAAGTCCTCGGTAAAATCCGGCGCGGCGGCGATGCCGATCAGCCCGGCCACGCGCGCGGGCCGGGCCAGCGCCGCCAGCAACGCGATCCAGCCCCCCATGCTCGAGCCGACCAGCACCAGCGGTCCCTCGGTGAGGCGGTCGACCAGCACCAGCACGTCATCCGTCCAGCGCCCGATTGTGCCGTCGGTGAACGCGCCGCCGCTGGCGCCATGGCCGGAATAGTCCAGCCGCAAGCACGCCAGGCCGTGGTCCCTGCAGAACGACTCGGTCAGGATCGCCTTCGTGCCGGTCATGTCGCTCATGTAGCCCGGCAGGAACACGGCCGTGGGCCCGCGCCCCGGCGTCCGCACCCAGGCCAGCGCCACCCCGTCACTGCGGTCCGTCCGGCCCGTCTGCTGAACGCCCGTTTCCTGCATGTCCGCCTCCTGGTCGCGCGTGCGCCGTGTGATATAGCGCGGGGATGGTCCCCCTCCCACCGCGCACGGCCGTGCTGCAAGTGCTGCCCTCCTTGGAGACCGGCGGCGTGGAGCGGGGCACGGTCGAGATCACCCAGGCCATCGCCGCCGCCGGCGGGACCGCGCTGGTGGCGAGCGAGGGCGGCCGGCTGGTTGCCGCGGTCGAGCGGGCGGGCGGGCGCCACATCCGCCTGCCGATGGCGACGAAGAACCCGGTTGCCATCTGGCGCAACGTGGGCCGCCTGGTTCAACTCATCGGAGCCGAGAGGGTGAGCATCGTCCACGCCCGGTCCCGTGCGCCCGCATGGTCTGCCCTAATGGCCGCCCGGCGCACTGGGACCCGGTTCGTCACCACGTACCATGGGGTCTATAACGAGGGCCTCCCGGGCAAGCGCCGCTACAATGCCGTCATGGCCCGGGGCGATCGGGTGATCGCCATCAGCCACTACGTTGCCGGGCTCCTGGTGGCGCGCCACGCCGTGGACCCCGCCCGCATCCGCGTCATCCCGCGCGGCGTCGATCCCACGCTGTTCGATCCCGGGCGCGTACCCGGCCCGCGCATGGCCCGGCTTGCCGAGGCCTGGCGACTGCCGGACGACGCGCCCGTCGTGATGCTGCCCGCGCGCCTCACGCGCTGGAAGGGTGGGGCCGTGCTGATCGACGCCCTGGCCCGGCTGACCCATGCCGACGCGTGCTGTGTGCTGGTAGGCGCGACGCAGGGCCGCGAGCGTTTTGCCCAAGAGCTGGAGGCGCAGGCTCGTGCGTTGGGTGTCGCGGCCCGGCTGCGCCTGGTCGGCCATTGCGACGACATGCCGGCGGCGCTGATGCTGGCGGACGTGGTGGTCAGCGCCTCGGTCGATCCTGAGGGTTTTGGGCGCGCGGTGATCGAGGCGCAGGCGATGGGGCGCCCGGTGATCGCGACCGACCATGGCGGTGCGGCGGAGACAGTGGAGCACCTGGTGACCGGCTGGCGCGTGCCGCCGGGCGACGCAGGTGCGCTGGCGGCGGCGCTGGACCATGCGCTGGACATGCCGCAGGACGACCGGCAGGCGCTGGGCAGCCGCGCGCGGGCCAGCGTTTGCGCCCATTACACGACGGCCGCGATGCAGGCCGCCACTCTTGAGGTCTATCAGGAGCTGCTGGCCTGACACGCACGTCCCGGGGTTGCGGCGGCGCTGGCCTGAGGCCATACGACCTTTCCCACCACTAAGGACCCGCTCCATGCCTGCCATCACCCTGCCCGACGGCTCAGTTCGCCGCTTCGACGCACCGGTGACCGGCACCGAGGTCGCGGCGGCCATCGGCCCCGGCCTGGCCCGTGCGGCGCTGGCCATGAAGGTGGACGGCGCGCTGTCCGACCTGTCCCGCACGATCGAGGACGACGCCTCGGTGGTGTTCGTGACCCGGCGCGATCCGGACGCGCTCGGGATGATCCGCCACGACGCCGCGCACGTGCTGGCCGAGGCGGTGCAGAGCCTGTTTCCCGGCACCCAGGTCACCATCGGCCCCAGCATCGAGAACGGGTTCTACTATGACTTCGCCCGCAACGAGCCGTTCACTCCGGATGATTTCGGCCCGATAGAGGCCCGAATGCGGGAGATCATCGCCCGCAACGCTCCGTTCGAGCGGCAAGTCTGGGATCGCGAGGAGGCGATGCGCTTCTTCGGCGCCCGGGGCGAGGCCTATAAGGCCGAGCTGATCCGCGACCTGCCGGCGAGCGAGACCATCACCTTGTATAAGCAGGGCGACTGGATCGACCTCTGCCGCGGCCCGCACATGCGCGGCACGGGCGACGTGGGCACGGCGTTCAAGCTGATGAAGGTCGCCGGGGCCTACTGGCGCGGCGACCACCGCAACGCGATGCTGAGCCGCATCTACGGCACCGCCTGGCGCGACCAGAAGGAGCTGGACGCCTACCTGCACCAGCTTGAGGAGGCCGAGCGCCGCGACCACCGCCGCATCGGCCGGGAGATGGACCTGTTCCATATTCAGGAGGAGGCCACGGGCAGCGTGTTCTGGCACCCCAAGGGCTGGACGCTGTATCGCACCGCCGAGGCCTATATGCGCCGCCGGCTGGAGGCGGCCGGCTACCAGGAGGTGCGTACGCCGCAGCTCGTGGACCGCAAGCTGTGGGAGGCGAGCGGCCACTGGGACAACTACAAGGAGCACATGTTCATCGCGCGCGTCGAGGACGAGGATACGACGCTCGCTTTGAAGCCGATGAACTGCCCCTGCCACGTGCTGATCTTTCGTCACGCGCTCCGCAGCTACCGCGAGCTGCCGCTGCGCATGGCGGAGTTCGGCGCTTGCCATCGTTATGAGCCATCGGGTGCGCTGCACGGCATCATGCGGGTGCGGGCGTTCACCCAGGACGACGCGCACATCTTCTGCACTGAGGCGCAGATCGCCGACGAGACAGTTGCTTTCGTGGCGCTGCTGTCCTCGGTCTATCGCGACTTCGGCTTCGATGCCTTCCGCGTGAAGTTCAGCGACCGTCCGGCCGCGCGCGCCGGGTCGGACGCAACGTGGGACCGGGCCGAAGGTGCGTTGAAGGAGGCATGCGCGACGGCCGGGGTGGAGTATGAGCTGAACCCGGGGGAGGGCGCGTTCTATGGTCCAAAGCTGGAGTTCGTGCTGCGGGACGCCATCGGCCGTGACTGGCAGTGCGGCACCTTGCAGGTGGACTTCGTGCTGCCGGAGCGGCTCGACGCCGAGTATGTGGCCGAGGACGGCACACGGCAGCGCCCGGTGATGCTGCACCGTGCGATCCTCGGCAGCTTCGAGCGGTTCCTCGGCATCCTGATCGAGCAGTATGCGGGCCGCTTCCCGCTCTGGCTGGCCCCGGTGCAGGTCGTGGTCGCCAGCATCGTGTCGGATGCGGCCGACTACGCGAACGACGTGGCGCTGGCGTTGCGGCTGCGTGGGCTCGAAGTGCGGGTCGACGTGCGCAACGAGAAGATCAACGCCAAGGTCCGCGAGCATAGTTTGGCGCATGTTCCGGCCATCCTCGTGGTGGGCCGTCGCGAGGCCGAGCAGCGCACCGTGGCGCTCCGCCGGCTGGGCGGGGAGGCGCAGGAAGTATTGGGTCTGGACGATGCCGTCGCGCGGCTTGTAGCCGAGGCAATGGCTCCCGATCTTTCACGAAGCCTTGCTTTGCGCTGATTTTCTTGATCGGCGCCCGGCAGTGGTCCAAGACTACGCGTTGAGACCAAACCATCATAGGAGAGTACAATAGCCCGAGGACCCATGACTGCCGCAGCCCCGTCCCGCGACGGACCCCGTGTCAACGAGGACATCCGTGTCCCCCAGGTCCGCCTGATTGACGAAGAGGGTGAGATGCAGGGCGTGATGACCGCCCGCGATGCCATCCTGCGCGCCTATGCGGTGGGCCTTGATTTGCTCGAGATCAGCCCAAACGCCGATCCACCGGTCGTCAAGATTCTGGACTACGGCAAGTTCAAATACGAGCAGCAGAAGAAGAAGAACGAAGCCAAGAAGAAGCAGAAGGTCATCGAGATCAAAGAGATCAAGGTGCGCCCGAACATTGACGAGAACGACTACCAGGTGAAGATGCGCGCTATGAAGTCGTTCATCGACGAGGGCGACAAGGTCAAGGTGACGCTCCGCTTCCGCGGTCGCGAGATGGCGCACCAGGATATCGGCATCAAGGTGCTGGAGCGTATCCGTAACGAACTTGAAACGGCGACGAAGGTCGAGCAGATGCCGAGGATGGAAAACCGGCAGATGATCATGGTGCTCGCGCCGCGCTGAAAGCCATTTACCGGCGTCCAAGTTGACATCGGGGGCGAGACGGACCTAGGAAGGTGCTTGGACATGACGTCGCTCCGCGAAGGCTCGCGCAGCGGCGCCTTTTCGTTTGGGGTGACGTGATGTTCGACACACTGTCGGGCAAGCTATCCGGGGTCTTCGACCGGCTGCGCAGCCGGGGCGCGCTGAACGAGGCGGATGTTTCTGATGCGCTGCGTGAGGTGCGCTTGGCGTTGCTGGAAGCCGACGTGGCGCTTCCCGTGGTGCGCGACTTCATCAATACCGTGCGCGAGCGCAGCCTGGGCACCGAGGTGCTGGAGAGCGTCAGCCCCGCTCAGCTTGTCATCAAGATCGTCAATGACGTCCTGATCGAGGCGCTGGGCGGCGCCGGCGCCGTGCCGCTGAATTTGAACGTCACGGCACCGGTGCCGATCCTGATGGTCGGGCTGCAGGGCTCCGGCAAGACCACGACGTCCGGTAAGCTCGCCCTGCGGCTGCTCAGGCGCGACCGCAAGCGGGTGCTGCTCGCGAGCCTCGACACGCAGCGCCCGGCAGCGCAGTTGCAGTTGCAGCAATTGGCGCAGCAGGCCGGTGTCGCATCCCTGCCCATCGTTGCGGGCCAGACACCGGTGGAGATCGCCCGCCGCGCCATGGACACCGGCCGGCGCGAGGTGTTCGACATCGTCATCCTGGACACCGCCGGGCGGCTGTCGATCGACCAGGCGCTGATGGACGAGGTCCGTGCGATCCGGCAGGCGACGAACCCGGCCGAGACGCTGCTGGTCGTGGACGCCATGACCGGCCAGGACGCCGTCAACACCGCCCGCGCCTTCAACGACGCCGTCGGCGTAACCGGCATCGTCATGACCCGGATGGACGGCGACGCCCGCGGCGGTGCCGCGCTGTCGATGCGGCAGATCACCGGTGCGCCCATCAAGCTGACCGGCTCCGGCGAGAAGCTGGACGCGCTGGAGGAATTCCATCCCGAGCGGGTGGCCAGCCGCATCCTGGGCATGGGCGACATTGTCGGCTTGGTGGAGCGCGCCGGCGAGACGCTGGACCAGGACGAGGCCGAGAAGCTGGCCCGCAAGATGGCCCGCGGCACCTTCGACCTCGACGACTACGCGAAGCAACTCAAGCAGATCAGCAAGATGGGCAGCCTGTCCGGTATCCTCGGCATGCTGCCCGGCATCGGCAAGATGAAGGCGCAGATCGAGGACGCGAACCTCGACCAGGGTATCCTGAAGCGGCAGGCGGCGATCATCTCGTCGATGACTATGAAGGAACGGCGGACGCCCGACGTGATCAAGGCGAGCCGGAAGAAGCGGATCGCGGCCGGGTCGGGCACGAGTGTGCAAGAGGTCAACCGCCTGCTGAAGCAGTTCGACGACATGTCGACGATGATGAAGCGCATGACGAAGCTGGGGCAAAAGGGGCTGATGCGGCAGGGAATGGGCGCATTGATGCCCAAGCAGCAGCAGCGCCGGCACTGATTATCTCAAGAAGGAATATTCGATGGGTCTCAAAATTCGCCTTGCACGAGCCGGCGCCAAGAAGCGGCCGTACTACCATATCGTCATCGCCGACAGCCGCAGCCCGCGCGACGGCCGCTTCCTGGAGAAGGTGGGCAGCTACAACCCCATGCTGCCGGCCGAGCACGAGGACCGCGTGCGCCTGATGGGCGAGCGGATCACGCATTGGGTCAGCCAGGGCGCCCTGCCAACCGACCGGGTGGCACGCTTCCTGGGCCATGCCGGACTGGCGCCGATGCCGGCCTATCGCGAGCAGCCCATCCAGTCCGCGCCGAAGAAGAAGGCGCAGGACCGCGCGGCGAAGGCCGCCGGCTGATTTGGACGACCGCCGCATCCTGATGGGCGTGGTGGGCCGGCCGCATGGGGTGCGGGGGCTGCTGCACGTGCGCAGCTACACCGCATCGCCGTCCGACCTAGCGGGCTATGGGCCGCTGCTGGACGACCAGGGACGGACCTGGACGCTGGCATGGCGCGGTGAGGGCGTGGCGGCGTTATCGGATGCGGAGGGCAACCCGGTTGCGGACCGCGGAGCGGCGGAGCGGCTGACCAACACCCGGCTTTATGTCGGGCGCGACCGCCTGCCGCCACCGGACCCGGACGAGTTCTACCTAGCGGATTTGGTCGGCATGGCGGCGGTAGACGTGGCGGGTCGGGCGGTTGGGCGCGTGGCGATCGTGCACGACTACGGGGCCGGGACCAGCCTGGAGATCGAGCAGGACGGCGCGGCGCCGCTGCTGGTGCCGTTCACGCGGGCCTGCGTGCCGAGCATCGACGCGGCCGGCGGCAAGCTGGTCGTGGCGCCGCCGGACGAGGTCCTTGTGGTGGACGAGGCGCGGGCGGTAGAATGAGCTGGCACGCCACCGTTTTCACGCTGTTCCCGTCGATGTTCCCGGGGCCGCTCGGGCAGTCGCTGGCCGGGCGTGCGCTCTCGGCTGAGCTTTGGCGACTGGAGGTCCGGGACATCCGGGATGCGGCGACGGACCGGCACCGGACGGTGGACGATACGCCGTTCGGCGGTGGCGCTGGCATGGTGATGCGCCCGGACGTGCTCGACGCCGCGATCGGACCCGATGACGGGCGGCCGTTGCTCTACTTGAGTCCCCGTGGCCAGCCTCTAACCCAGGATCGCGTTCGCGCGCTGGCGGCTGGTCCTGGCGCCCGGTTGGTGTGCGGCCGGTATGAGGGTGTGGACCAGCGCGTGCTGGATGCCCGCGGCGTCGAGGAGGTCAGCATCGGCGACTACGTGCTGTCCGGCGGCGAACTGCCCGCGCTCGTGCTGCTGGACGCCTGCGTGCGCCTGCTGCCTGGCGTGATGGGGGCCGAGGCCAGCGGCGAGGACGAGAGCTTCAGCGCCGGGCTGCTGGAATATCCGCACTATACCCGTCCCGCCGAGTGGTGCGGGCGCGCGGTGCCGGACGTGCTGCTGTCCGGCCATCACGCCGCCATCGCGGCTTGGCGGCGGACGCAGGCCGAACAGGTCACGCGTACACGCAGGCCGGACCTGTGGCGCCATTGTGTCAAACCCAGAGGTTCGCCGGACGTCGAACCGAGAGGTTTGCCGGACGTCGAACCAAGAGGTTTGCCGGAGATAGACAGCGCGCCTGCCGCGCCGTAACAGATTTGTAAGAAAGGACTACGCCCATGAATATCATCCAGCAGTTCGAGGCGGAGCAGATCGCCAAGCTCACCGCTGCCCGGCCCGTCCCGGTCTTCCAGCCCGGCGACACGCTGAAGGTCATGGTCAAGGTCGTCGAGGGCGAGCGCAGCCGTGTTCAGGCCTATGAAGGAGTCTGCATCGCCCGGTCGAACAAGGGCCTGAACAGCAACTTCACCGTGCGCAAGATCAGCTACGGCGAGGGCGTGGAGCGTGTGTTCCCGCTGTATGCGCCGACGATCGCCGAGATCGTGGTGGTCCGCCGTGGCGACGTGCGCCGGGCCAAGCTCTATTACCTGCGCAACCGCAGCGGCAAGTCCGCCCGCATCGCCGAGCGCGCGCGCGACATCGCCGTACCCACGGCTACTGCCGCCGCGCCCGTTGCCGCACCCGCCGAGTAGCCGCGAAAGGAGAAGCGCATGGCCGAGATCGCCAAGACCCTGTTCGACAAGGTATGGGACAGCCACGTCGTCGAAGTTCTCGAAGATGACACCTGCGTGCTCTACATCGACCGGCACCTCGTGCACGAGGTCACGAGCCCGCAAGCCTTCGAGGGCTTGCGGCTGGCTGGGCGCATGGTGCGCCGCCCCGATGCGACGATTGCCGTGGTGGACCATAACGTCCCGACCAGCGACCGCAGCCAGGGCATCGCCGAGCCGGAAAGCCGCCTCCAGGTGGACACCCTAGAGCGCAACGTCGCGGCGTTCGGTGTGCCTTATTTCCCCGTGCAGGACGCCCGGCAAGGCATCGTGCACATCATCGGGCCGGAGCAGGGCATCAGCCTGCCAGGAATGACGATCGTCTGCGGCGACAGCCATACCAGCACCCATGGCGCGATGGGTGCGCTGGCGTTCGGCATCGGCACGTCTGAGGTCGAGCATGTCCTGGCCACCCAGACGCTGTTGCAGAAGCCAGCAAAGAACATGCTGGTCCAGGTCGATGGGGTCCTGGCGCCGGGGATCACCGCGAAGGACTTGGTGCTCGCGGTAATCGGCCGCATTGGCACCGCTGGCGGCACCGGGCATGTGATCGAGTATGCTGGCGAAGCTGTGCGCTCGCTCGACATGGCCGGCCGCATGACGGTCTGCAACATGAGCATCGAGGCCGGCGCCCGCGCCGGCATGATCGCGCCCGACGATACGACGTTCTCCTATATCCAGGGCCGTCCCTATGCGCCGAAAGGGGAGGCGTTCGACCACGCCGTCGCCTATTGGCGCACCCTGCCGTCCGACCCCGGCGCGCAATACGACCGGGTCGTCACGCTGCACGCCTCCGAGATCGCGCCGATGGTCACCTGGGGCACCAGTCCGGAGACGGTGCTGCCCATCACCGGCACCGTGCCCGACCCGGCGGCGCTGGAGGATCAGGCCGCCCGCGTGCAGATGCAGCGCATGCTGGACTATATGGCGCTGACGCCGGGCCAGAAACTGACCGACATCGCCGTCGATGTCGTGTTTATCGGCAGTTGCACGAATGGCCGCATCGAGGACATCCGCGCCGCCGCCGCCGTCGCCCGCGGCAAGCGCGTCGCGCCTGGGGTGCGCGCCATGGTCGTGCCGGGCAGCGGCCTCGTGAAGCTGCAGGCGGAGGCGGAGGGGCTGGATCAGATCTTGCTCAATGCTGGATTCGAGTGGCGCGAGGCTGGGTGCAGCATGTGCCTGGGCATGAACCCGGACAAGCTCACGCCGGGCCAGCGCTGCGCCAGCACAAGCAACCGCAACTTCGAGGGCCGGCAGGGACCTGGCGGCCGCACGCATTTGCTGTCCCCCGCCATGGCCGCCGCTGCCGCCGTCACGGGCCGGCTCACCGACGTGCGGGCCATTGTGTGATGGACGCGTTCACGACGCTGACCGCCGTCGCGGCGCCGCTTCCGCTCGCCAATGTCGATACCGATAAGATCATCCCCGCCCGTTTCCTCAAGACCATCAAGCGCACCGGCCTCGGCGTGCATCTGTTCGACACGCTGCGCTACGATCCCGCAGGTGGGGAACGCCAGGATTTCGTGCTCAATACCGAGCCGTACCGTCACGCCGAGGTGCTGATCGCGCATGAGAATTTCGGCTGCGGCTCGTCCCGGGAGCACGCACCCTGGGCGCTGCTGGATTTCGGCATACGCTGCGTGATCGCGCCGAGCTTTGCCGACATCTTTCATACGAACTGCTTCAAGAATGGAATCCTTCCTATCGCCCTGCCACGGGAGGTATGCGACCGGCTGATGGAGGACGCGCGGATGGGCGGCAATGCGCGCCTCACCATCGACTTGGCGCGTCAGGTGGTGGTGCGGCCGAACGGAGAGGAAATTTCGTTCGCCATTGATGCGTTCCGCAAGCATTTGCTGCTGAACGGCCTTGATGAGATCGGCCAGACCATGCAGCGCGCGCCGGCGATCGACGCCTATGAGGCACGGCTCCGTCAGCAGGCGCCCTGGATGCCTGGAATCACGACGACTTAGGATACGAGGGGACGTAGGGACCACATGGCCTCAAACAAAAAGCTGCTGGTGCTGCCCGGGGACGGGATCGGGCCCGAGGTGATGCGCGAGGTCCGCCGGGTGATCGACTGGATGGACCGCCGCCGCGGCGTGACCTTCGATATCAGCGAGGACCTGGTAGGCGGTGCGTCCATCGACCAGCGCGGCACGCCGATCACCGAGGAGACGATAGCCAAGGCGAAAGAGGCGGATGCCGTGCTGTTCGGCTCCGTGGGCGGGCCGCGTTGGGACAAGCTGGGCTTCGACATGCGGCCCGAGATCGCGATCCTGAGACTGCGGCGCGAACTCGGTCTGTTCGCCAACCTGCGTCCGGCCATCGTGCTGGATCCCCTGATAGAGGCCAGCACGCTCAAGGCCGACGTGATCCGCGGCCTCGACCTGATGATCGTGCGGGAGAGCACGGGCGGCCTGTATTTCGGGGAGCCTCGCGGGATCGAGACCCTGCCGGACGGTCAGCAGCGCGGCGTCAACACCGAGGCCTATACGACGCACGAGATCGAGCGAGTTGCCCGGGTGGCGTTCGAGCTGGCGCGCAGGCGGCAAAACCGCCTCTGCAGCGTCGAGAAGGCCAACGTCATGGAAAGCGGCCTGCTATGGCGGCAGGTCGTCACCGCGCTGCATGAGCGTGAGTTCGCGGATGTCGAGCTTTCCCACATGTATGCCGACAACTGCGCCATGCAGCTGGTCCGTTACCCACGCCAGTTCGACGTGATCGTCACCTCGAACCTGTTTGGCGACCTGCTATCCGACCTCGCTTCCATGCTCACTGGAAGCCTCGGGATGCTGCCATCGGCGACGATTGGCGCGCCCGACAGCTCCGGCCGGCGCCACGCATTATACGAACCGATCCACGGCAGCGCGCCCGACATCGCGGGCAAAGGCATCGCCAACCCGATGGGTCAGATGCTGAGCTTCGCCATGCTGCTGCGCTATTCCTTCAATATGGAGGAGGATGCGGCACTGATCGAGCGCGCCTGCACCAACGTGCTGGCGAGCGGCATCCGGACGGCGGATGTGATGGCGCCCGGCACCGCAAAGGTCGGCACTTCGGTCATGGGCGAAAGCGTGCTGCGCGAGCTGGAGAAGCTGTCGGTTTAGCGTGGTCACGCTGTTCATCGACGCGGACGCCTGTCCGGTGCGGGAGGAGGCGTTCCGTGTCGCCACCCGGCTCAACCTTCCGGTTCGGGTCGTCTCGAACGGGTCCCGCCCGATCCGTCCGCCCGGCCTGCCCAACGTCGAGATGATCACGGTAGGTGGCCGGCCTGACGAGGCCGATGATTGGATTGCCGAGCGCATCGGCCCCACGGATGTGTGCGTCACGGCCGATATCCCGCTCGCCTCACGCTGCTTGGCGCAGGGGGCCAGGGCGTTGTCCCATAATGGCCATGTCTGGACGGCGGACAACATCGGCTCGGCGTTGGCAGGTCGCGAGGTCGCGCGGCACCTTCGCGAGATCGGCGCTGGCGGGGGCGGTCCACCGCCGCTTGCGAAGGCGGACCGCTCTCGTTTCCTATCGGCGCTGGATGCTCTGGTCCGGGCCGCGCTTCGTCAGGCGAGCGGGTGATCGTTCAGGGCGCGTCGCCCCGGTCTGGCTGCGGGTCGCCACCGTGATCGAGTTTCTCGCGGGTCATCGGGGTTTCCCGCCACTCGCCCTGGTCCGCGACGCTGGAACCGCCGGGGAACTCGCCGAGGTTTTCCTGGATGCTGGCCTCCTCGACGACGACGCCAGGTATGCGCTCGTGCTGCGTCATCGGGTTAGGCAACTGACCAGTGCCGGCGGCATCCTCCATGCGGATCAGTTCGTCGGCCCGTTCGGTGTACTCATCCATGCGGCCGTCCGGGCTGCCCGCTTCCTCCCATAGATGGAGGGCGCGGGCCTTGATGCGCTGCTCGCGCTCGGGGGTCATCTCTAGCGGGTTGTCTGACATGGGACGTCCTATGCGGCTATGCCGAACATAGCGCGGCAGTATGGCGCCGGGTTCCAGCTAAGCATGCGGACGAGCCAGCCAGGAACGGTCGCTACAGCAACAGCAGCCCACGCCGCAGCCCTTTCGCCACCGCCTCGGCCCGGCTCGCGACGCCGAGCTTGGCGAACACGGCTTCCAGGTGGAATTTGACGGTGTGCGCGCTGATGCCGAGCTGCCGGGCGACGGCCTTGTTGGTCAGGCCTTCACCGAGGGCACGCAGGATTTCCAGCTCTCGCGGGGTCAGCAACGGACGTGGAGGCTCGGCTTCCGCAAAGCCCGGCGCGGCCGTTCCCGGCAAGCTGACGCGCAGCCCGACGGCCACGGCCCGCAACGCGGCATCCAGTTGCGCCAGCGTCAGTTCGGGCGGCAGCACGCTGGCGTCATCATCTTCGCCAGCCGTCAGGCGCAGTACCGGAACGTTGAACGCCGCTGCGGCGGCACCGTCGGCCAGCATTACGTCGGCCTCGGACACGGCGGCCAACGCATGTCCGGCCAAGGCGATCCGGGCTGCCAAATCTGCATGGCGCACCGGGTCATGCGCCGCCACAGCGACCTGCAGTCCCAGGCGGGCTGCAACCGGCATCACAAGCGTGGCCTGCCGGTTCACGCGGCGGGCCTGGCGACGACGGTCGCGGAAAGCTCCACCGGCAGTCCGCCCCGCAAGAGGCGAAGCATTACGGTTTTCCCCACGCTGTTGCTGCCCAGCGCCTTTGCAACGGCGCGCGGATGCGGCGCGGGGGTGCCGTCCACCTCTAGAAGGATATCGCCAGGTAGCACTCCGGCCTCTTCCGCTGGGCCCTGCGTTGTCAAACTGATCACCATCAGCCCCGTTTCCAGCCCAGCCGAGGCCTGCCACCCCGCCGGGATCGACACAGGCTGCAATCCCAGGCCTAGCCACCCGCGGGACATCTGGCCAGCCAGCAACGGCGCCAGCACCCGGTTCACCGTCGCGGCCGGAATAACCAGGACGCGCCGTCGCGGTCCGAGGGTCGACATGCCCAGGAGTCCGCCCGCCGCATCGAGCACCGGCCCGCCCTCGTCCCGTCCCGACAAGCGGGCATCGAGGCTGATGAGCTGATCGATTCGCCCGCCGCCTGCGCTTTCCCACGCCGGGCCAATGCGGTGCACCAAGGCAAGCCTGGCGGTCGGGCTGCCATCCGTCGCAGCGCCCAGCAATAGCGCGAGCCCACCAACATGGGGGTCGGCCGCATCCGGCAGTGCCGGCCCGTCGAGTTCCAACCGCAGCACTGCGACATTGGTGCCGGGATCGCGGCCGGCCAACAGCGCCCGGGCACGGAAGCCACCGGGCAGCACGACCGGAACCTCGGTGTCGGGGGGCAACCCTTGCTCGCTTGTCACCAGGACGCCCGGCCGCCACAGCATCGCTGTCCGCTGTGCGCGGGAGCCCGGATGAATGGACACCAATCCGGGGGCAGTACCGGCTACACGGGCCACCAGGGCATCGGATAGTTTCAGCAAAGACTCGATCATCGGGGCGCCTCCATAATTCCACATCATTGCGTTTTGAATGCGGCAGCGCCATCGGACGGATGGGGAGGATGGACCAGGAACCCGGCCTTGTGCGCGGCAACAGCGAGCCGCATAAGTCGGCAACCATTCATGGAGGCTTCGAGTATGCGGTATATCGGCGTCGCCATTCTTGCTGGCATGCTCACGGCAACTGCCATGACGGCGCCCAACGCCCTCGCGGCCCCCGACGACCCCACTCGCATTGGCGACGTCAGCACGACGTTCCGGGTGGTCGGCCGCAACGACCGCATTGTGGTCGACCGCTATGACGACCCAAAGGTGGGCGGCGTCAGCTGCTATCTGTCTCGCGCCGAGACCGGCGGGATCAAGGGCTCCGTGGGCATTGCGACCGATCCAAGCCGGTTCAGCATCGCGTGCCGGGCGACGGGCGCCGTGACGGTACCAGACCGGTTGCCGGCGAACGAGGTCGTGTTCGGTGCCTCAGCCAACTGGTTGTTCAAGGAAATCCGCGTCACCCGAATGTGGGATCAGCAGAAGCGCACGCTGGTTTACCTTGTATGGTCGACGCAGGCGTTGAGCACGGGCGGCAGCCCCTACAATAGCGTCAGCGTCGTAGCGGTCGGCGCCCCCGCTTCTTAGCTGCCAAAGTCTGCAGGATACAGGACCGGCGTCACCAGGGCCGGATGGTCCGGTGTCCGATGAGCACGGGTCGCCTGGGCTGCGTCGTTCGACAGCCGGACTAGGCCACACACACAGACCATGCTCCCAAGCCATAATGCCAGGCACAATGCGATAGGTTCAAGCGGCTGGTTTTCCGGTTCCTGCGCGGCAGACCTTGCCTTGCGCTTTTCACGGGAAAACAGTTGCATCGCTCCGCTCCATCGAACTGTAGGAATTCGAGAACGGGTACAGGCCGGTTTGGCTCCGGACTGCACGAATATTTGTGCGGCGCAGCAATCAGCCAATCAGCCATCGCGCCAGCGGCGGCACGAGCAGGGCGGTCACAACGCCATTAAGCCCGATCGCCAAGCCGCCAAACGCGCCTGCCGTCTGATGCAGCAGCAGCACGCGGGCGGTTGCCAGCCCATGTCCGGCCGTCCCGGCCGCAAGTCCACGGGCGCGCCAGTCGCTGATGTGCAGCAATCGCCATAGCGGCGGCCCCACCACGATGCTCGTCAATCCGGTCAGCAGGACGAAGATCGCGGCCAAGGACGGGTTGCCGCCGATCTGTTCGGCGATCCCCATCGCGATCGGCGTCGTGACCGACTTCGGCGCCAATGACAGGACGACCTGGCGCGATCCACCCAGGGCGCGGGCGATCAGCATGGCGCTGACTGCCGACGTCACCGTGCCGGCCAGGATGGCAGGAATGATCGCGGGCGCGCTGCGGCGGATTTGGTGCCAGGCCGCATGCATCGGCACCGCGAGTGCGACCGTCGCCGGCCCCAGCAGGAAATGCACGTACTGCGCGCCCTGGAAATAGGCTGAGTACGACGTATGCGTTGCCAGCAGCATTGCTGAAAGCAACACGATCGCAATCAGCACTGGGTTGGCGAGCGGCCGGTCGCCCAATGCCCGGCTGAGCCCTACCGCAGCCTGCCACGCGACCAGCGTGACAGTCAGGCCCAGCAGCGGCGTGGATTCCAGGTAAACCCAGATCGTGCCGAACGGCATCATTTGCTCAGACGCTGCATCACCAGGGCCGTCACACCCAGGCCGAGCGTCGTCGAAACCAGGATTGCCGCGGCAATTGCCATCCAGTCTCGGCCCAACGCGTCGAGCTGGGTAATCACCCCAACCCCGGCCGGCACGAACAACAGCGACAGATGCCGCAGCAGCCCGGTCGTGGTGGCTCGCATTGTCTCGTCCGGTCCACCGCGCAGGGCGAGAATGCCAAGCAGCAGCAACAGGCCCAGCACGGGGCCGGGCATGGTCAGCCCTGTCGCGCGGGCGACAACCTCGCCGGCAAATTGGCAAAGCACGAGAATGGTGAGCGCGCGCAGCACGCAATCAAGCGATCATTGTGGCTGAAGTGGCAAGCGCAGCTTGAAACCCGCGCCGGGGCGTGCGCGGCGTTCCTGTTCGGATTGTGCGGAGGACCCGGCCGAATATCCCTCGCCCCGGTATTGCTTTCCACGCGTGAAGATGCCGGGCTCCAGCTCGGGCGCCGTGCTGGCGCGGGGGCCCAGTGGGGCAGCCAACTCCCGGTTTGGCGTGGGCGCCACGTCGTAGTTGGGTCCAGGGGGCGGTGGCGAAGCGCTTGGCGGGGCAGGCGGCACGGGGAGCAAAGGCGACCCTAGCGGCGTGGCTTGCAGGTTCAACCCACGGTGCTGGGCCCAGCCCGGCACCGGCACCAGAAGGATCAGCGCGATGATCGGAACAAAGCTCCTCACATTGCAGCCTTGGTGGGGATTTCAGGCGAGACACCACGCTGGTCGTTGGGAGGGTTGCCCGCGGGCGCGGCAATCGGACCGTCGCCGGTGGCTTGCCAAGCCCGGAGCGACCAATGCACCGATGGGAATGCCAGCTCGTCCCAGGGAATTGCTGCCCAATCAAAAAGCCGTACATCCAGACTCTCCACACCCGGCGCGAAGTCGGCCGCGCCGTCAAATCGTGCGCGGAAGATGACCTGGACCTGGCCGATGCGGCTGATGCTGTACACTGCGAGGATGCCGTCGAGCGTGATATGGGCGCCGGCCTCCTCTAACGCCTCTCGCTGGGCGCCCTCCTGGACGGTCTCCTGCAGTTCGAGGTAGCCGGCTGGAAGTGTCCAAAAGCCGCGTCGTGGCTCGATTGCCCGGCGGCATAGCAGGACTTTGCCCTCATGCACGACGACGGAGCCAACGACGACCTTCGGGTTCTCGTAGGCGACATAGCCGCACTCGTCGCAAACAGCCCGTTCACGCGTGTCGTCTTCGGGAATGCGATGAGTGAAATGCACCATCGCAACAGGGTGCTGTGGCGCGCCTGCCGGATCAAGGCCCACGCTGAGAGTTGAACGGCTACACCGACAAATTCAGCAGAGACCCCCGTGGCGTATACCCCGATGGCGCGGTGCCCGGCAGGCCCTGCTTGCCCAACAGCAATGCTGCGGCTGGAGAACTGGCGTCCCGCTGGTCGCGCACCAGCCGAACCGGGCCGGACCGCTGCAACGGAGTGGTCGTGTTGGCGCCGGAGAACGCCGAGAGCGAGTTCGCTGAGATCATGGCGGTCAGGATAAGCCGCATTGATGACGATTCGGTTAATGGTTCGCTGATTGCAGCGCCGCGACGCCGGGCAGCGTCTTGCCCTCGAGCCATTCCAGGAACGCGCCGCCAGCAGTGCTGACATAGCTCAACTGGTCCAGCACCCCGGCGTGCCGCAACGCGGAGACGGTGTCGCCGCCGCCCGCCACGCTGCGCAGCCCGCCTTGCGCCGTCGCCTCCGCCACCGCGCGGGCCAACTCGGTCGTCGCGGCGTCGAAGGGTGGCGTTTCGAACGCTCCAAGCGGCCCGTTCCAGACCAGGGTGCGGATGTCCGGCAGGCGGTCCCGCACCGCCTGCACCGTGGCCGGGCCGACGTCGAGCATCATGGCGTCGGAGGGAATGGCCTGCACCGAGACGATTTCGGTGGGGGGATTGGCCCGGAACTCCCAAGCGACGACGGCGTCGGTTGGCAGGATGATCTCGCAGCCGGCGCGATTGGCCTCGACCATGATGTCCCGCGCCGTCGCGTGCATGTCGGCTTCCTGCAGGCTCTTGCCCATCCTGGCCCCTTGCGCCGCCATGAACGTGTTGGCCATTGCGCCGCCAATCACCAGCATGTCCACCCGGCCGGACAGGTTGCCCAGCAGCTCCAGTTTGGTCGACACTTTCGATCCCCCGACGATCGCGCATACCGGCCGGGCCGGGCTGCCGAGCGCGGAGTCGAGCGCGTCCAGTTCCGCCTGCATCATCCGGCCGGCATAGGACGGCAATAGGTGCGCGACCCCTTCCGTGCTGGCATGGGCCCGGTGCGCGGCGGAAAAGGCGTCGTTCACATAAAGGTCGGCGAGCGACGCAAGCTCGCGCGCAAAGGCCGGGTCGTTCGCCTCCTCGCCGGCATGGAAGCGCGTGTTCTCCAGCACAAGCACGTCGCCATCCACCATCGCTGCGACTGCCGCCTGGGCCTCGGGGCCGACGCAGTTCGGGGCGAATGCCACGGTCCGGCCCAGCACGTCACCCAGGGCTTCGGCCATTGGGGCCAGGGACATCGTGGGCACCCGCTTGCCCTTTGGCCGGTCGAAGTGGCTGCACACGATCACCCGGGCACCGGCGTCCGCCAGCTCCCGGATGGTGGGGGACAGCCGCTCGATCCGCGTCAGGTCGCTGATGCGTCCGTCGCGGACGGGGACATTAAGGTCGGCGCGCAGCAGCACGCGTTGCCCGGCCACGCGGACCCCATCCAGCGTACGGACGGCCATGCTCACATGCTTCCGAACAGGACGGCCGTGTCGATCATGCGGTTGCTGAAGCCCCACTCGTTGTCATACCAGCCCATGACACGGGCCAGTTGCTTGTCCACCAAGGCGGTTTGCGTCGCGTCGAACGTGCAGGACGCAGGCTGATGGTTGAAATCGACGCTGACCAGCTTCGCCGTGTTGTACTCCAGGATGCCGCGCAGCGCCCCGGTCGAGGCCGCCCTCATCGCGTCGTTGATCTGCGCCACCGTGGCCGGCTCGCGCAGGTTCACGTCGAGGCTGACCAGCGACACGTTGGGCACGGGCACACGGATGGCCGTGCCGTCCAGCTTGCCCGCGAGCTCCGGGATGACCAGCCCCAAGGCCTTTGCGGCACCCGTGCTGGTCGGAATGGCGGAGACGGCGGCGGCGCGGGCGCGGTGCAGGTCCTTATGCAGCGTGTCCACCGTGTTCTGGTCGCCGGTATAGGCGTGGATGGTGACCATGTAGCCGCGCAGGATGCCGAAACTGTCGTGGAGCACCTTCGCCATCGGCGCCAGGCAGTTGGTGGTGCAGGACGCGTTGCTGATGACGGTCATTTCGGGCGTGATGACCTGGCTGTTCACGCCGTAGACGACGGTCGCGTCCACCCCGTCGGCTGGGGCGCTGATCAGCACCTTGCGGGCGCCGGCGCCTTGAATCAGCGCGCTCGCCGTCTCCTTGCTGGTGAAGCGCCCGGTGCATTCCATCGCGACATCGACGCCCTGGTAGGGCACCTTGGCCGGGTCCCGCTCGGCCGAGACCTTGATCGGGCCAAAGGTCTTGCCCTGGTAGCGGATGGTGATGGCGTCGCCCTCCACCTCGACCTCGCCGGGAAAGCGGCCGTGCACGCTATCGAAACGGAACAGGTGGGCGTTGGCCTCGACGCTGCCCAGGTCGTTGATGGCGACCGGCACGATGTCGTCCCGTCCGCTCTCCACGATGGCGCGCAACACCAGGCGGCCAATGCGCCCGAACCCGTTGATAGCGACCTTAACGGCCATAAACTCAGCTCCTTCTAATTTGCGGCAAGCCGCTTCTTCACGGCGATGGTGACGGCTTCCGGTGTAATGCCGAAATGCCGAAATAGTGTGTCGGCCGGTGCGCTGGCGCCAAAGCCGGTCATGCCGATGAACACCCCATCCGCGCCCAGCCAGCGCTCCCAGCCGAAGCCGCAGGCGGCCTCGATGCCGAACCGGGGGGCGCTGCCCAGAACATCGGTGCGATAGCTTTCGACCTGCTGCGCGAACAGGTCCCAGCACGGCAGCGACACGACGGCGACCGGAATGCCGTCCTGGGCCAGCATGCGCTGGGCCTCGACCGCGATAGAGACCTCGGACCCGGTTGCGATCAGGGTCGCCTGCCGGGGACCGCTAGCCTCGGCCAGGACATAGCCGCCGCGCGTGCTGCGGTTCTCGGCGGCATCGGTGCGCAGCGCCGGCACGGCTTGGCGGGACAGCACCAGCAGGCTCGGCCCCTCGGCCCTGCGGATCGCCAGCTCCCAGCACTCGGCCGTCTCCATTGCGTCGGCCGGGCGCATCACATGCAGGCCGGGCATCGCGCGGAACGAGGCGAGCTGCTCGACCGGCTGGTACGTCGGCCCATCCTCGCCCAGGCCGATGCTGTCATGGGTCAGGACATGGACCACGCGCTGGCGCATGATGGCAGCCAGGCGGATGGCCGGGCGCATGTAGTCGCTGAATACCAGGAACGTGCCGGCGTAGGGCAGCAGGCCGCCGTGCAAAGCCATGCCGTTCATGCAAGCGGCCATGCCGTGCTCGCGGATGCCATAATGCACATAGCGCCCGCCATAGCTGCCCGGTGCCACCGGCGCCATGCCGCGCACCATGGTGCGGTTGGACCCTGTGAGGTCAGCCGACCCGCCAACCAGCTCCGGAATCGCGGGCACGAGGGCGGAGAGCGTCTGATAGCTGGCCTGCCGGGTGGCGAGCGCCGGGCGGGTGTCGGCGAGCTCGGATTTCAGCGCAGCCATCGCCTCGTGCCAGGCATCAGGCAGGCGGCCTGCCACGACGCGCTCGAACTCGGCACGCAGCGGATGTTTCGCGAGCCGCTTCAACCAGGCGCGGCGTGCGGCCGTTCCGCGGCTGCCGACAGCCGCCCAGCGCTGCATCAGGTCTGGCGGAATGGTAAATGGCGGATGGTGCCAGTCCAGCGCCTGCTTCGCCGCCGCGGACTCCGAGTGGCCCAACGGGCTGCCGTGACAGGCCGCCGTACCCGCCTTGGTCGGCGCCGCGAAGCCGATAATGGTGCGGCAGGCGATCAACGTCGGCTTTTTCGACCGCTGCGCGAGCGATAGCGCCGCGAGCACCTGGGCAGGATTGTGCCCGTCGACCCGCTTGGTGGCCCAGCCGAGTGCCGCGAAACGTTTGAGCTGGTCATCCGACGACGCCAGCGTCGCGGGCCCATCGATCGAAACGTTGTTGTCGTCCCATAGCACCGTCAGCTTCTCGAGGCGCAAGTGCCCGGCCAGGCCCGCGGCTTCGTGGCTGACGCCCTCCATCAGGTCGCCGTTGCATGCGACGACCCAGGTGCGGTGGTCCACCAGGCTCTTGCCGAACCGCGCCGCCATCATGCGTTCGGCGAGGGCCATGCCGACTGCGGTGGCGAGGCCCTGGCCGAGCGGACCGGTGGTGGTCTCGATCGCCGGGTGTTCGCCGTGTTCCGGGTGGCCGGCGGCCGGGCTGTCCAATTGCCGGAATCGCGTGAGTTCGTCGAGCCCCATCCCAACGTGCCCGGTCAGGTGCAGCAGAGCATAGAGCAGCATCGACCCGTGCCCGGCCGACAGCACGAAACGGTCGCGGTCTGGCCAGCGCGGGTCTGCGGCGTCAAAGCGGAGCAGCCGGGTCCACAGCGCCGTGGCGGCGTCGGCCATGCCCATCGGCATGCCGGGATGGCCGGATCCGGCTGCCTCGACCGCATCGATCGCCAGCGCCCGGATCGCGTGCGCCATCCGTCGCTCGACCGTGGCCGGTTGCGCGAGGATTGCCGCCTGGGCCCAAAGAGACCGAGCGTCCTGCCCAGCGCGGCCCAATGTCAGTGTTTCGGTGTCGTAAGTGCCTGCCATCGGTCCTCCCGCTACCACGGCCCGGGCACCGTGGGGTAGGTCGCTATACGGGCGGAAAAGCGCGCGGGCAAGCCCGGGGGGTTACCCAGAGTTTCCCACACGGCAGACTCTGCAAAGAATTGATGGGAAGGATTGCGATATTGCTAGCAAATATTGGACCAAAGAAGTCCATCGATTTGACGTTTAGCACGGGCTTGGTTCGTGACGTGCAAGCCCTGACTATCGACCTATCCACGATGATGAAGCGTTTGCTTTCGGACTACGTCCCGCGGTGCCATCGGCACATGACGCAAGCCCGACCGCCTACGGCTGATCCAACACTCGGTTCGCCCGCGCCACAACCGCCTCGAACAGCACCTGACAGCCCGCCTCGGCCTCGTCGGACTCGATGCTCTCGGCCTCGTTATGGCTCAGCCCATCCTTGCACGGCGTGAAGATCATCGCCGTCGGCACGTGCCGCGCCACATAGACAGCATCATGCGCGGCGCCAGAGACGATCTCACGCGCAGAGAACCCCAGGCGCGACGCTGCCTGGCGCACAAGGTCGACGCAGGCGGGATCGAAGGGCTGGGCGGGGATGCGGAACAGCTCCTGCAAATCGAGCGCCACGCCGCAATCGCGAGCGATGAACCCGGCCTCGCGTGGAAACTGCACAGCCAGGCGGTCCACCTTGGCAGGGTCGGGGTGGCGGAACTCGACGCTGAACCGCACCTCGCCGGGCACCACATTGCGGCTGTTGGGAAACACCCGAAGCTGGCCCACGGTGCCGCGCCCATCCTCGCCGCGGGCGCGCATCATGCGGTCCACCAGGTCGATCACCCGGGCGGCGCAGACCAGCGCGTCCCGCCGGGTGCTGGGCGGCGTCGTGCCGGCGTGGCTGTCCTGTCCGGTGGCGACCGCGTCGTACCAGACCTGCGCCTGCCCGCCGGTCACGATGCCGATCTGCCTGCCCTCGCGCTCCAGGATCGGGCCCTGCTCGATGTGCAGCTCGAAATAGGCGTCGGCCGGGAAGGGACGGGCGGGCTCGGCGCCGCGGTAACCGATGCTGTCCAGCGCGGCGCCCACCGTGGTGCCTCCGTCGTCCGTCAATGCCTCCATTGCCTCCTGTCCGTAAACCCCGGCCCAGACGCCGGAGCCCATCAGGCTGTGGCCGAAGCGGCTGCCCTCCTCATCGGTCCAGTTCACCAGCTCGACCGGCGCCTCCGTCGTGATGCCGAGGTCGTTCAGGCTATGCATGACCTCGAGCCCGGCCAGCACCCCCAATGCGCCGTCGAACTTGCCACCCGAGGGCTGGCTATCCAGATGGCTGCCGAACAGCACGGGCAGGCGGGCCGGATCCTGCCCAGCGCGGCGTGCGAACATGTTGCCCATCGCGTCGACTCGCACAGCAAGTCCGGCCTGTTCGCACTGTGCCCGGAACTGGTCGCGCCCGGCGCGGTCCACGTTGCTCAACGCCAGGCGCCGTACGCCGCCCTTCGCAGTGGCACCGATCGCGGCCATCGCCATCAGGCTGTTCCACAGCCGCTTCCCGTCGATCCGCTGGTTCGTCGCGCTCATGCCATCCCGCCGTTATTGTCGTTCCGCCCAACAGCCGCCATCATGCGCGCCGACTGGCCGCCCGCAAGCCCCGGAGATTTCCATTGGCGCACGCTCTCCCGACCGCCCCCGCCACCCTGCGCAACACCTCCCTTGACCGGGAGGCCGTGTGGCAGGCCCGGGTGGACCTCGCCGCCTGTTTTCGCGCCGCCAGCCGCATGGGCCTAAGCGAGGGCATCTGCAATCACCTGTCCGCCATGGTCCCGGGCTCGGACGAGCTGTTCCTGGTGAATCCCTATGGCTGGGGCTTCAACGAGGTCACGGCGTCGCGCCTGCTGATCTGTGATTTCAACGGCAACGTCGTGCAGGGCGCCGGGACGCCCGAGGTCACCGCGTTCTATATCCACGCGCGTGTCCACATGCGCCTGCCGCGCGCCCGGGCGGCGTTCCACACCCACATGCCGAATGCCACTGCGCTTGCGATGCTGGAAGGGGAGCCATTGGCTTTTGCCGGGCAGTCGGCGCTGAAGTTCCTGGGCCGGGTTGTCGTCGACGACGACTATAATGGCTTGGCGCTGGATGAAGCCGAAGGCGACCGCATCGCCGCCAGCATGGGCGACGCTGACGTGGCGTTCATGCGCAACCACGGCATCATGGTCCTGGGCCGCAGCATCGCCGAGGCGTGGGACGATCTCTATTACCTGGAGCGTGCGTGCGAGGCGCAGCGCCTGGCACTGTCCACTGGCCGTCCATTGAAGCCGGTTCCGGCCGCCGTGGCCGCCTCCACCGCGCGGCAGATGCGGGAGGCCGGGGATGAGCCGGCGCGCCTCCATCTCGAAAGTATCAAACGTACGCTCGACCGTGAGGCTCCGGATTACCGGAATTGAACCACCGGTCCCTCCTGATGCTGGCGGCGCTGCCCGGCTGCACTTTGATCGACCAGAACACCTTCAACCGGGCGGCGAGCGCCGTGCCCATTATCCCGCCCGCGCCACCGGCGGCCGTAGCAGCCGCAGTGCCGCCAGGACCGCCGCCGCTGCTGACGGTGCAGCCGGGACAGCCGGCGCAGGACGCGGTGCGCCAGGCCGTGGCCGCAGCCCGTAAACGCAAGCCCGACGTGGTATTCGACGTGGTGGCCATGGTGCCTGCCGGGGCAACCACGGATGGCGCCGCAGAGGACCAGGCGATGTCGTCCAGCGCCGAGGCCGGCGCCATTGCCCGCGTGATTACTGCCCAGGGCGTGCCGCCCGGCCGTGTGCACCTGTTCGCCCGGCCGGAAACCGGGCTGCTCGGCCGGGAGGTCCGCGTTTACGTGCGTTGAGAGGACTGATAATCCCGCCGGTATGTCGTATCCTTTGCTCCGCCTGCTGCCTCGGCAAGACCGTCGCCTGAAGGCCGGCCATCCCTGGGCGTTTAGCAATGAGATCGCAATGACGTCGGACCACCGGACCTGGCTCGCCGGCGCACCGGTGCGAATCGAGGGCGATGACGGGTGGCGTTATGGCGCCTTCATGTTCAATCCGCATAGCCTGATTGCCGCCCGGCTGCTCGACCGCGATCCGAACGCTGCGATCGGTACCGATTGGGTCCGGGCGCGGATCGCGAACGCGATGGCGCTCCGTGCCCGAGTTGCCCCCGGCACGCATCATCGCCTGGTGCATGCCGAGGCTGACCGGCTGCCCGGCCTGATCGTCGACCGCTTCGGTGATGTCGTGGTCGTGCAGGCCAACACCGCCGGCATGGACCGCCTGCTGCCCGCGATTACCGCGGCGCTCCTGGATTTGCTGCCGCTCCGCGCGATTGTGGCACGCAGCGATAGCGCCGCGCGCTTGCAGGAGGGATTGCCGCAGACGGTGAGCCTGCTGCATGGGACGGATGCTACGGCGGTGGCCGAAGAGGGCGGCGTGCGCTTCCCGGTCGACCCGATGTCAGGCCAGAAGACAGGGTTCTTCTTCGACCAGCGGCCCAACCGCGATCAAGTCGCGGCCCTTGCCGCCGGTGCGCGCGTGCTGGACGTGTTCTGCCACACTGGGGCGTTCGGTCTCCGTGCCGCAGCCAATGGCGCCGACGCTGTCATGCTGCTGGATAGCAGCCAACCGGCCCTGGACCACGCGCTGACGGCGGCCGAGGCGAATGGCCTGCGCGACCGGGTCGTGGCGCAGCGCGGGGACGCGTTCGATGTCATGGGGGCGCTGGCCGCTGCCGGAGAACGCTTCGACATCGTCGTTTGCGACCCGCCCGCCTTCGCGAAATCGCGGAAGGACCAGGACGCCGGTCTGCGCGCTTACCATCGCATGACCCGGCTGGCCGCGCCCCTGGTCCGGCCCGGTGGTTTTTTATTCGTGGCGTCGTGCAGCCATCACGCTCCGCTCGACCTGTTCACGACCCAGGTCACGTCGGCGGTTCTCCGGGCGAAGCGGGAGGCACGCATTGTCCATACCGGTGCGGCCGGGCCCGATCACCCCGTCCACCCCAACTTGCCTGAAAGCGCCTATTTGAAGTCGCTGCTTATGAACCTTTCCTGACCACTGGACTTTTAACAGGCGCGCACCTTCTATGCTATGTAACGACCCAGTGATGCAGCCGGCGGCAGTCGTCCTGCCGCATGCCCCTTAGGGTCGTAGCCATCGTAGGAATTGTCCATGTCATTTGCGTCTCATTCGGCGCCGCATCTCTCGACGCCTCCCGACGCAGTGTCGGAGGTCAGGGCTTCGCGGGTACCGGGCCGCTCCCTGCTACGCAAAGCCGCCTCGTTCCAGTCGCCGGTTCTGTCGCACAGCGTGTGGCAGCTCGCATCGACCGGTGCCGCCTACGCAGCGTTGCTGGCGCTCATGTATGTCGCCTACCATGTCTCGGTTTGGCTCAGCCTCGCGCTGGTGCTGCCGGCGGCCGGTCTGGTGGTGCGGCTGTTCATCATCCAGCACGACTGCGGGCATGGCGCGTTTTTTCAGTCGCGCCGGGCGAACCTAGTGGTGGGCGTGCTTTGCAGCCTGGCGACCCTGACGCCGTTCACCAACTGGCGTCGGCACCACGCGCAGCACCACGCGATGTGGAACAACCTCGATCAGCGCGACATGACGACCGACATCTATTCCACGTGCTTGACCGTCCAGGAATACGCGGCCATGTCGCCAACCCGGCGCTGGTTCGCCCGCACCATACGGCATTCGCTGATCGCCCATTTCATTATTCCACCGCTGGTGTTCCTGGTGTTGTATCGCGTGCCATTTGAAACACCCCGCGCTTGGGTGCGTGAGCGGCAGGCAGTCTATCTCACGAATGCGTTGGTCGCTGCCGGCGTAGTCGGGATGGTGCTGGCGCTGGGTGTTTGGCCCGTGCTGATCATCCAGGTTCCGGTGATTGCCGTCGCGGCGATCATCGGGGTGTGGCTGTTCAGCATCCAGCATCGGTTCGAGGAGGCCCATTGGACCCATGGCGCAGATTGGAGCGCGATTACCGCAGCCATTAGAGGAAGCTCGTTTTTAAAGCTGCCTGCGGTACTGCGCTGGTTCAGCGGCAACATAGGTTATCATCACGTGCATCATCTCGTGCCGCGGGTGCCGAACTACCGCCTGCGCGCCTGCCATGAGGCGTGCGAGGAGCTTTTCGGCACGGCACGCGTGCTCACCTTGCGGCAGGCGTTGGCGGCCCCAAGCTACACGCTTTTCGACGAGTCCCTGGGCCGGATGGTGCGGTTTCCTCGTAGCCGTTAATGCGAGGCGGCCTTTGCTTTCCATTGCCAGCGTCAAACCGGCGTGAACCAGGTCAACTGGTCTCGTCTGAGTGATCCTGAAGATATCCATTTTGCCAGAACCACAGATTGAGCTTAACTGAATTTTAACGCTCTTTGGTTGTCAATTATCGGGGCTGCACACGATTTCGTGATAGTGTTCAGATCTTGCCTACGTTGGGGGTTGGCGATGGACATGGCGGCATTGAATTCCGAGGGTACGTTGGTGGACCCAAGGGTTCTACTGATTGAGTCCGATATTCCAACGGTCCGCGCCTGCGTCGATGGCCTCGAACAGGCCGGCGTGCAAGTCGCCTGGGCCCGAGATGGCGCGACCGGGCTTACGCTCAGGGCGCGGCTATCGCCGGACATCCTACTGGTCGGCCTTCACCTTCCTGACGTGAATAGCGTCACTCTGGTCAGTCAACTCGTGGAGCATCGTAATAGCGGTGTCATCGTGCTGGCAGGCCGAGAGGACGAGGCGGAACGCGTCGCCAGCTTGGAAGCAGGGGCGGATGACTACTTGCCAAAGCCAGCGTCGGCGCGGGACATGATTGCGCGGGTCCGGGCCGTGCATCGGCGAGTGAACATCTATAAGGGGTTTCCAGCCCTGGCGAGTGCCGAGGCTGCACTAGTGGTCGGACCGATCCGGATCAATCTCCAGCATCGCAGCGTGCATACGCCGGACGGGCGGCGGCTGAACCTTACCTCGGCGGAATACACCGCACTTGAGACCCTCGCGCGCGCCGACGGCAATCCCGTGTCCCGTGACCGTCTTTCCGAGGCAGCGCTACGCCGCCCATGGCGCCCCGAAGACCGCAGCGTGGACCAGCTTGTGTTTAACCTTCGACAGAAGCTGCCCGCCGACGCGGATGGTGGCGTGTTGATCCAGAGTATCCGTGGCTCCGGGTATTGGATGCGCGCGCCTGATCGGCCATGCCGGCGACATACCGATTTTGGATGGTTGGCCGATGTTCCAAGTGCCCGGCCCATGCCGGATCAACAACTGGCTAAATCGGCCTGATCCTCTGGCGGGTTCATCGCACTACGGCCGTGACGCGGCGCCTATCACGACCCGACCCATGCGATACGAGATCCACAGCCGCCGCAGTCCGAGATAGTCGAGACCTAGGAGCATGTCGCCCCGGCCAAGCTGCAGGGGAGATACGCTGATTGGTGCATTTGCGAGGATGTCCTTGCCGACCTGCAAGGTGCGGACCCGTAAATGCCGAACGGGCGTGGCCGCGCCATCCACTCCGCGGGCGACGTTGGCGGAGGGCGGGCCATCAAGTCCAAGCTGCTGTGCTGCATGTTCGGTCAGGATCGTCGCGCGGGATCCAGTGTCGATCAGCGCCAGCAGAGGCCGACCGTTGATCTGCACGGGGATGAGTGCCTCACCCTCAGACGTGACTTCCAGCGGCAGAATGCTGAAGGGCGGCGGCACCGGCGGCAGCATGGCCCCACAGTCTGATGCGTCATACAGCGCCAAGTGTCCATGCAGCACGTCGAGGTCGAGGTCGTAGGCGGCCAGCAACGGCGCGCCCAGCAGGCCGGCCAGCGGCGGCTCGGTGTGCGGAACGCCGGGAAGGGGAGCCACGGGAACGCTGCTGTCCGGCAACGCGGCACCGCCCAGCGCCATGCCCCGCAGGATCACGTTCGGTACGTCCCGGATGCCGCCGGTGCCCAGCAGGCGAGTGCTACGCTGAGGATCGGCCGGCAGGTGCAATGCGTTGGCCGCTTCTGGCGTCAGCAACATTCCCTGCGCGCCGGTATCCAGCAACAGCGTGACGGGAATGCCGCCTACAGTGGCTGCTACGAACGGAAACCCATCCCGTATCCGCACCGGGACGTCGGCCCGTTTCTGAAACGTGCAACCGGCCTGCACCGGCCACGCCGCCAAAATCGCCCAGGTGAGAAGCAGGCCGCCCAGGACCGGGCGGCGCACCCTACAGCATGCGCTGAAGGATGATCTTCTGCACGTCGGAGGTGCCCTCATAGATCTGGCAAACCCTCACATCGCGGTAGATTCGCTCGACTGGGTAATCCGCAAGATAGCCATAGCCGCCCAGGGTTTGGATCGCGGCGGAGCAGATGCTCTCCGCGGCCTCGGACGCAAACAGCTTCGCCATGGCCGCAGCCTCCAGTGCCGGCTGTCCGGCATCTTTCAGCCGACCCGCCCGCAGGGTCAGCTCCCGGGCGGCGGCGAGCTTGGTCTTGGCCTCCACTAGGCGGAATCCCACCGCCTGGTGCTCAATGATCGGCTTGCCGAACTGCTTGCGCTCCTTGGCATAGCCGATCGCGTAATCGAGCGCCGCCCGGGCCATTCCCACGCTTTGTGCCGCGATGCCGATGCGCCCGCTCTCCAATGTGCTCAGCGCGATCTTGAGGCCCTGGCCCTCCTCGCCGATGCGCTGATCGTCGCTCACCTGCATGTCGTCGAACGACAGCGCACAGCTATCGGACGCCTTCTGGCCCAGCTTGTGCTCGACACGCGACACGGAAAAACCGGGCGTGTCGTTGGCCACCACGAAGGCCGAGATGCCCTTCTTGCCAGCCGCCGGGTCAGTCACCGCGAAAAGGATGGTCGTCTTGCCATAGGAAGCATTCGAGATGAACTGCTTCGACCCGTTGACGACATAGCCGCTATTGGTCCGCACCGCCCGCGTGCGGACTCCCGATGCGTCCGACCCGGCCCCGGACTCCGTCAGCGCGAAGCTGCCTATTGCCGCGCCGGTCGCCATGGGACGCAGCCAACGTTCCTTTTGCGCCGGGGTGCCGAACTTCTCCAGAATCTCGCAGGTCGGCGCATTGTGGACGCTGACGAGCGTCGATACCGACCCGTCGCCTGCCGCGATCTCCTCGACGACCTGCGCATAGGTTTCATAGCCGATTTCGCTGCCGCCCCATTCGGCACTGTTCGTTGCGCCGAGAAAGCCCATCTCGCCGAGTTCCTGCAGAATCTCCGGCTCGATCCGGCAGGCCAGCTCGCGTGCGGCGGCATGTGGGGCCAGGCGCTCCTGGGCAAAGCGGCGGGCGGCCTCGACGATCAGGGCACTGGGATCGGTATGGTCGAGCATGGGGCGTTCCTTCGGCTTATTCCATCGAGATTACCGCAACGGCTATTCGGCCGCTATGCCGACCGCTGATAGGTCCGATGTGGGGGCATTCAGGCGACCGAGCAACGCCTCCCGCCGCGGGCGCGCCGCATCCAGGCTTGCGGCCTTCACCGGGCCAAAACCGCGGATGTCTTGCGGCAGTGCCGCGAGTGCCACCGCGGCAGCCAGCGTGTCCGGACGCAGCCGGTCGAGCGCGTGACGCACATCACGCTCGTACTCGGCGGCCAGGCCGCGCTCCAGCCGGCGGTCGCGCTGCCAGCCGAACGGGTCGAAGATGGTGCCGCGCAGGGCCTTGCCATGGCGCAGCAGGCGGAACAGCGGCAGCGCAATACGGCCGGGAACCTTCACCTTGCGGCGTCGGCCGGTTGCGGGATCGGGGCGGCTGAGCAGCGGCGGCGCCAAATGGAACACCGGCGCGTCGCCATACGTCGTGGAGGCGTGCAGCCGGGCGACCTCGTATTCGTCCTTATAGGCGAGGACGCGGAAGAACCCTTCGGCTACCGCACGGGTCAGCGCGCCCTCTGCGCCTTCCAGCTTCGTTTCGCGCGCTCGAACCGCATCCACCAAGGCGCGGAACCGGACCGCGAGGGCCGGGCCCTGATAGTCCACAAGCTCGGCCTCGCGCCGCGCGATGACGGCATCCAGCGTGTCCGGCGCGGGCGCAGTGTCCGCTAGGATGGCGTCGGCAAGCGCCGGCTGCATGGCGAGGATACGGCCCCACAGGAACGCCCGGCGGTTCAGCGCCACCGCGGTGCCGTTGAGTTCAATCGCCTGCATCAGCGCGTTACGCCCGACTGGCAGCAGTCCCTGTTGCCAAGCGATGCCCAACAGCAGCGTGTTCATCGCCTGCGCATTGCCGAACAGCCGCTCCGACAGCGCGCTGCCATGCAGGAAGCGCGACCGCTCGGCCGAGGTTGCCCGGCCGATCGCCCGGCGGTGCAGGCCCGCGTCCACTTTCACGTCGCGGTCCCCCATGAACGCCGATCCCGCCTGCAGATCGAGGTTGCCGATCACCGCCGCACCCGCCGTACAGCGTCCCAGCACATCGGCCCCGGCACCCACCGCCAAGTCCGCGGCGAGCAGCAGGTCCGCCGTCCTCTGCGGGATGCGCACCACGTCGAGCCCGGCATCCGCGATCTGCACATGGGACACGACCGCGCCGTTCTTTTGCGCCAGCCCGGTGAAGTCGAGCGTGCTGACCTGCCGGCCCTCCAGGTGCGCCGCCATCGCCACCACGGCGCCGCAGGTCACGATCCCGCCCCCGCCGATGCCGGCAAACAGGCCGCGCCAGGGTGTAGTGGCGTCCGGTAGCGCCGGCTCCGGCAGGTTGGCGGCCAGCTCCGCTTCCCGTGCGGCCCAAATCGCGGCCGGATCGCTGGCCTTTTCCGCAAGCGGCGCATCCGACTTCGCGGTGACGAAGCTGGGGCAGAAGCCTTTGAGGCAGGACAGGTCGGTGTTGCAGCTTGTCGGGCTGATGCGGCGCTTGCGGCCGTGATCGGTCTCGACCGGCTCGATCGCGATGCAGTGCGACTGTGCGGTGCAGTCGCCACAGTTCTCGCAGACGCGCTCGTTGATCACCACGCGGGTCTCGGCGATGGCGAGCTTGCCGCGCTTACGGCGGCGGCGCTTTTCCGTGGCGCAGACCTGGTCGTAGATGATCGCGCTGACGCCTGGGTGCTCGCGCATGCGGCGCTGCACGGCGTCGAGGTCGTCGCGTCCATGGCGCAGCGTGCCCGGTGGCAGGTCGGAGACGGACGGCAGCCGGGCCGGGTCGTCAGCCACTACGGCGATCAGGCCCACGCCCTCTGCCGCCAATTGCTGGGCAATCTTGAGGACCGTCGGCCCGCCCTCCGCCGGCTGGCCGCCAGTCATGGCGACGGCGTCGTTGAACAGAATTTTATAGGTCATCGGTGCGCCGGCGGCGACGGCCTGGCGGATTGCCAGCAGGCCGGAGTGCTGATAGGTACCGTCCCCCATGTTGGCGAACATGTGCGGCGTGTCGGTGAACGACGAGAGGCCGACCCAGGGCACGCCTTCGCCCCCCATCTGGCTGAACGTCCTGGTCCCCTCGGAGGTGGTCAGCGCCATGGTGTGGCAGCCGATCCCCGCCATGGCGTAGCTGCCGTCCGGCAGGCGTGTGCTGGTGCCGTGCGGACAGCCGGCGCAGAATGTAGGGGCCCGGGTCAGCAATCCCGGTGTCCGGACAGGTGGGGCGACTACGGCGTGCTCGCCGATATCCATCCCATGGCGACGGAGGAAGCGGGCCAGCGCGGCCATTGCCAGTTCCGGTGACAACTCCATAGTGGCCGGCAGCAGCGGCGCGCCCGCATGGTCCAGCTTGCCCTCGATGCCGGGCCGGTTGGCGAGGTCGTACAGCGCCGACCGAAGCTGCATTTCGACGTTCGACCGCTTCTCCTCGGCTACCAGGATGGCGCGCTTGCCCTGAGCGAACTCGCGCACGCCCTCGGTCTCCAGCGGCCAGGATAGCGCGACCTTGTAGACCGCGATGTCCGGATGGCGGTCCAGGCCCAGGCGGCGCAGCGCGTGCATCACGTCGTGGTGCGCCTTGCCGACCGTCACGATGCCGATTGGCGCATCGGCGTGCCCGTGCATGAGTCGGTCGAGCCGGTTGGCCCGCGCCCAGGCCTTTGCCGCCGGCAGCCGCTCGTCCGTCATGCGCCGCTCGAGTTCGATGCGTTCGCTGGGCCATGGAAGCTGTGGGTCGAGGTTGAGCCCGTGCGCCGGGAGAAGGCGGTCGGGCCTCATGAACGTCCGGTTGCTGGGAACAACCACGACCGCGGACTGCTCCGCCGTCTCCGCGATCGTCTTCAGCGCGACCCACAACCCGGCGTAGCGCGACATGGCGATGCCGGCCAGGCCATACTCCAAAATTTCGCCGACATCGGCGGGCTGCAGCACCGGGATCTGCACGCTTTCGAAAATACCGTCCGTCTGGTGCGGGAACACCGAGGAATGCGCCGCGTGGTCGTCCCCCGATACCGCCAGCACGCCCCCCAGACGCGCCGTTCCGATCATGTTGGCGCAGCGGAGCGCGTCGGCGCTGCGGTCCACACCGGGACCCTTGCCGTACCACATGCCGAACACGCCATCGACGCGCTTACCGGGGAACGTGTCGATCTGCTGGGTGCCCCACAGCATGGTGGCGGCCAGGTCCTCGTTCAGCCCGGGCTGGAAACGCACGTCCTGCGCGGTCAGCAGCTTCTCACGATGCCACAGCTCCCGGTCCAGGCCGCCCAGCGGCGAACCCCGGTAGCCCGAGACCAAGCCCGCCGTCTTCAGCCCGGCCACTCGATCCAGCCGCGCCTGCTCCAGCAGCACGCGCACCAGCGCCTGCGTGCCGGTCAGCAGCACCGGCTGGTCCAATTCGAGATAGCGGCTCTCCAGCGTCGTCGTGGCTGCGAAACCGATGTCCATGGGTGCGCTCCCCCCCTTGAGTGACCGAAAGCGGTAGGGTGTAGCTTACGCCCGAAATGGGTAGCGAGTGCTGCCATACTTGGGGTAGCGTGACCGCACAATTGGCAGGTCCTGCCAATGCTGCACTGCGATATAGCAGGATTGTCCAGCAACATGCGCCTCGACCGGATCGATCTCGCCATCCTGGACCATCTGCAGCGGGACGGCCGCGCGACCAGCAACGAGATCGCGGACACCGCCGGCCTATCGCCCAGCCCCGCCCATCGCCGGCAGAAGCTGCTGGAGGAGGGCGGCATCATCCACCGTTACGTGGCGCTGCTGGACCAGGACCGCGTCGGGCTGCCGGTGAACGTGTTCGTGTCCGTCAAGCTCTCGGCCCAGACCGACGACCACCTTGCGGCATTCGAGAAAGCCATCGCAGACCTGCCGGAAATTATGGAGTGCTACGTCATGTCCGGCGCCAGCGACTACCTGCTGCGGGTCGTCGCGCCCGACCTGGGCGCCTACGAGGAGTTCCTGCGCACCCGGCTGACCCGCATCCCCGGCGTGCGCGGCGTGGAAAGCGCATTCGCGCTGAAGCGCGTGGTATATCGCACCAACCTGCCGCTACGGCGCAAGGCGCGGGTATAGCGGCGTGCTTGCGGAGTTCCTGCTGAAGTTCCCGGCGCTGTTCAGCATCGTGAACCCGGTTGCCGGCGCGTTCATTTTCCGCGAGGCCACGGCCGACCGCACCCATCTGGAGCGTGTAACGCTGGCCCGGCGGGTAGGCACCTACTCGTTGCTGGTGATGCTGGTTGCGTTGTGGGCCGGGTCGTATGTGCTGGCAATATTCGGCATCAGCCTCGCCGCGCTGCGCATCGCCGGCGGCATTGTGCTCGCCCTGTTCGCGTGGGAGCTGCTGGGCGCCCCGGAGCGGCGGGAGGGCCGCAAGCAGGAACAAGCGGCCGACGCCGGCGAGGGTGTCGCGGAGGACGTGGCATTCTTCCCGTTGACTTTACCGTTCACGACAGGGCCGGGCACGATTGCGGTCGCCGTCGCGCTGGGTGCCGGACATCCTGGGTTGGGACGCGCATGGGCCGGGTTCTATGGCGGCATCAGCCTGGCCGCCGCGGCGATGGCCGGGGCGATCTGGTTGACCTACGCCAACGCCGATCGCCTGTCCGACCTGTTGGGCCGCACCGGCAGCCGGACCGTGACCCGGTTATCGGCGTTCATGCTGTTCTGCATCGGCGTGCAGATGCTGATTACGGGCGTGGTGGACGTGCTGGGGCCGCTGTTGGGTGCGCGGTAGCCGGGCAACTCTGGACGCCAGCCAGCGTTCTCTGGCCGATGGACCAGCATAGCCCCACCGGCATCGACGCCGCGCTTTTCCATCTGGCCCAAGCGGTGCAGTCGACCGGCTATGCCTTCACGACTCCCACCCCGGCGACCCATGCCCGGGTGAATGCGCGGCCGGACTCGGTGTGGGCGCGTGACCTGCGGGACGTGTTCGGATGGAGCCGCCCGTTCCATGATGATGTCGTGCCGCCCGGCATCCAGGCGCTGATGCGAGACGCTGGCGTGCTGGTGCCTGCTGCCGAGGGCAGCCGTAGTGCCGTGCGGCTGTCTAGCCTGGACGGGCTGCTGTTCCTGCATTCTGCCTTTCCCACTATGGCGGCGGATGCCGTATTTTTCGGTCCCGACACCTATCGGTTCGCGCGGGCGATCCTCGCCCATCTAAAAGACCGCGCACCGATCCGCCGCGCCGTGGACATCGGCTGCGGCGCCGGGCCTGGCGCCATCCTGGTGGCCCGCGCGCATCCGGCGGGCGAGGTCCTTGCCGTCGACATCAATCAGGCAGCCCTGCGTTTGACCCAGGTCAACGCGGCACTCGCCGGGGTGCGGGTGTCGGCGGTGGACAGCAATCTCCTGTCCTCCGCGCCGGGGTTATTTGACCTGATCGTCTCGAACCCGCCCTACCTCGTGGACCCCAACTCGCGCGCCTATCGCCATGGCGGCGGGCCATTGGGCGCCGGACTGTCGCTTGCAATCCTCGATACGGCGCTGGAGCGGCTGGCGCCAGGTGGGACGCTGCTGCTTTACACGGGTGCCGCCATCGTGAACGGGGCGGACCCCTTCAAGGACGCAGCCGCGGCCCGACTTGCCGGGACCGGAGCGAGTTGGACCTATGAAGAGCTTGATCCGGACGTGTTCGGCGAGGAGTTGGAGCATGGCGTCTATACCAGCGCCGACCGCATCGCCGCTGTACTTTTAACAATTAATAATCGGGAATAAAACGCGATGCCTGATGGCAGCCTGCACCCTACTCTTTCCTCGAATGATCATTGGCAGCGCCGGTTGGCCGCTTTCAACGGCAAACGTTTCGCTCCGGCGCTTCCTGGTCCCGATTGGGAGGCTGACGTTGCCGATCAGGCAGGGGTGCTGATCGAGGAGGGTGCTTGGCTCGAGAGTGCCCGTGCCTTTGTCGCCGAGCGTGCGGCCTCGGCGCCGCGCGACCCCGACGGTTTCGTCGCCTGGTTTGAGGAACTGGACCGTAGCGGACCCGGTCAGAATGACCTGCTGTTTCCCTGGCTCGCCGAAACGGCCACACGGGATGAGATGCGCTGGTTCCTGACCCAGGAGGTTGCTGGGGAGGCTGGGTTCGAGGATCTTGCCGCAATCACCCAGGTCCGTATGCCGCAGGGTCCCAAGCTGGAGATCGCCCGCAACTACTGGGATGAGATGGGCCGCGGCAATCCCAAGGGCATGCATGGCCCGATGCTTGAAATGCTGGCGCATCGCCTTGGCCTGACCCCCGACATCGAGACGACCGTGTGGGAGAGCCTGGCGCTCGCTAACACTATGGCCGGCCTGGCGGCCAACCGCCGGTACGCCTACCATTCTGTGGGGGCCTTGGGCGTGATCGAACAAACGGCGCCGGGCCGTGCGGCCTTGGTAGCCCTTGGCTTGAAGCGCCTGGGTGTGCCGGCCAGCGATCGCCACTATTTCGACCTGCATTCGGTGCTGGACGTAAAGCATTCGGCCGCCTGGAACATTGAGGCGCTGCATCCATTGGTGGCGCAGAACCCCGATTTTGCTCCAGCCATCGCGGAGGGCGCGCTGATGCGGCTGGAATGCGGCGCGGCGTGCTTCCGGCGTTACCGGCAGGAACTCGGGCTCGGCTAATCCACCCGCAGCCGCCGTTCCAGCATCGACCCGGCCAACGACAGCAGCAGGCAGCAACCGAAGAACAAAAGGGCGGCGAAGGCATAGCCTTCGTTCGCCAGGCCGAGCCAGGACTGGTCCTTAAGCGATTGGTTCACGACGCCCATCAGGTCGAACAGGCCGACGACGGAAACGAGGGTCGTGTCCTTGAATAGATCGACGACCACGTTCACGATCCCGGGTAATGCGACACGCATTGCCTGGGGCAGCACGACGGTGAGGTTCGCCTGCAGCGGATGCAGGCCCAATGCCGCCGCTGCCTCGCGCTGGCCATGCGACACGCCCTGTAACCCTCCGCGCACGACCTCCGCCATGTAGGCCGAGGTGAACAGGACCAGCACGACCAGCGCGCGTACCAAGTTGTCGACGGTGACTCCGCTGGGCAGCACCATGGGCAGCAGCACCAGCCCCATGAACAATACGCCCAGCAGCGGCACGCCGCGCCAGAACTCGATCATCGCCGTGCATAGCCCGCGCACGAACGGCAGGTTGGACCGGCGTCCGAAGGCCAGCGCTGTGCCGAGCGGAATGGCGCCTGCGACCGCGACAAAGGACAGCACGGCGTTCAGCATCAGCCCGCCCCAATCGGCGGTCGGCACTGGCGGGAGGCTGGCCACGCCGCCGGCCAGCAGCACGCCCGCGGTTGCCGGCATCATGCCGAGCAGCAGCACGAACCAGAGCGTCCGGCGCCGGCGCGCGAACAAGCAGCCTAATAGAGCCGCCAGCATGAGTGTCGCAGCCAGGTTCACCCGCCACTGCTGCTCAACGGGGTAGCCGCCATAGAGGAACAGGCCGAGCCGGGCCTTTATGAAGGCCCAGCACGCGCCGTCGAGCGAGCAGCCGCGGCGGTTGCTGGCAACCCAGGTCGCGCCGACGACGCCCCAGCGCCATAGCGGCGGCGCGGCCCATCCCAACACTGTGACGATGCCCACGGTCAGCATCGCCGTCACGGGCGTGCCGAACAGCGTTCGGGCAAGCGCGCGAACGTTCAACGGCTCTGCAACGTCAGCCGGCGGTCCCAACGGCTCATCAGCGCCGAGACCGCAAGGTTCAGCGTCAGGAACACCGCTAGGACCAGGCTCATCGCCTCGATCGCCCGTCCGGATTGGTTCAGCACCGTGCGGGCGAATATCTGCAGGATCTCAGGGTAGGCGATGGCAGCGCCGAGCGTCGTGGACTTGATGATATTGAGGTAGTGGCTGGTCATGGGCGGGATCAGGGTGCGGAGTGCCTGGGGCAGTACCACCAGGCGCATGGTGCGCCCGGTCGATAGGCCGAGGCTGCGGGCCGCCTCACGCTGGCCATGCCCCACGGCGCCGATCGAGGCGCGGATGTTCTCCGACACGAAGGCGGCCGTGTAGATGCCGATACCGGTCGAGAGCGCCAGAAGCTCGGGCGGCAGACGCCAGCCGCCCGCAAAGTTGAAGCCGTGCAGCGCCGGCCATTCCCAATTGGTAGTTATGGCGGCGGTGCCTGCGGCCACCGCAAGGGGCCCCAAAATCGTCAGCAGCAATGGAAGGCGGGGTAGGGCGCGTGGCAGCAACACCGCCAGAACCACGCCCCCCGCCAGAAGCCAGCCGAAGCTGGGCGATAGCGGCGCCGGCATGAACAGCCCGCGCACATTCAGGAACACCGCATCGGCGACCGACACGCTGGCTCGCGGATTTGGCAGCACCTGCAGCACCGCGATGTACCAGAAGACGATCTGCAACAGTTGCGGCGTGTTGCGCACCAGCTCGACCATCGCCCGCGCTGTCCACGAGGCAAGCGGGTTCACGGATAGGCGCATGAGCGCGAGGCCAAGGCCCAGCGACGTCGCCAGCATGATCGCGAGCGCGCTGGCCAGCAGCGTATTGAGCCCGGACACCAGCAGCGCCCGGCCATAGGAGTCAGCCGTGGACCAGGCGACAAGGCGGAATGGGATGTCGAACCCGGCCGGGTCCAGCAGAAAGCCGAAATCCACGTCGATGTTGCGCCGTGCCAGGTTGCCGACCGCGTTATGCCCGGCCCATACGCAGGCGGCGATCACGGCCAAGAGCGCCAGGCCCTGTAGCGAGAGGGCCTTCATCGACGGGCCACGGGCAGGCGGGGGCGGGCGGGAGCCCCCGGCGGTCAAGGGTTCCGCAGGCCCTGACGGCCCCGGGCGGCCTAACGGAATGGCAGCGCGTATTGCAACCCACCCTGGTTCCACAGCTTGTTCTGTCCGCGGGCGAGGTCGAGCGCCTTGGGACCAAAGAACTCCTCATAGATCTCGCCGTAGTTGCCGGCCGTCTTGATCGCCCGCAGCGTCCAGTCATTGTCGAGGCCGAGTAGCGCGCCAAAGCCGCCCTCGGCACCCAGCAGGCGCTTGATGGCTGGGTCGCCTGAGCTGGCGCGCATCTGGTCGGCGTTCGCCTTGGTGACGCCAAGCTCCTCCGCGGTCTTCAGCGAGGCGTCAATCCAAAACAGGATATTGCGCCAGGTCACGTCGCCAGACCGGATGTGCATGCCCAGCGGCTCCTTGCTGATCACACCCTCCAGCACCACCCAGTCCGCCGGCGTCTTCATGGTGGAGCGCACGGCGGCCAGGCTGCCGGTGTCGTCGGTATAGCCGTCGCAACGCCCGGCCTCCATCGCGGCCGTCGCCTCATCGGACTTCTCGAACAGCAAGGTGCCGATCTTCGTGCCGTTGGACCGCGCGAAGTCGGCGATGTTCAGCTCAAGCGTCGCGCCGGTCAGGGTGCAGATGGTGGCGCCGTTCAGCTCGGTGATCCTGGACACGCCCAGCTTCTTCGAAACCAGGAAACCCTGGCCGGCGTAGAAGTTGATCGCGACCTCGTCCAGATGGAGCTGCGCGCTGCGGGTCAACGTCAGCGTGCTGTCGCGGATCAGCACGTCGATCTCGCCGGCCTGCAGGATGGTGAAGCGCGCCGGCGTCGTGGTGGGGACGTAGCGGACCTTGGCCGGATCACCCAACACCGCAGCAGCGATGGCGCGGCAATAGGCGACGTCGAACCCTTTCCAAGCGCCGGAACTGTCCTGGAACGCGAAGCCGGGGATGCCGGTGTCTACCCCGCAGGCCAGCATCCCGCGTTTCTTGATCGCATCCACCGTCGGTCCCGGCACGGGGATCGCGGTCTGCGCCAGCGCTGGAACGATCGGGGCGATCAACGCTGCGCCGGCCAGCAACGCCGCAGCAAGACTATGTCGCATCCATTCCAAGCCCGTCATTTTCAAGCCCGGCATTGCCCACTCCCGATCGTGTGAAGGGATCATCCGGGGTCCGGCATGTCCGGGTCAAGCTCTGCTTTAGCCGAATGTCAGACCGGCTCGACATACGCATCATCGACGGTCGTGATGCTGATGGCCCGGCGACAGAAATCGTGCTTGCGACGCCGCCGTTGGTGACGATCTCCATCATCCAGAGTCGGCACGTCCTGGCACGGGCCAGCACCTTGTAATTGTCCGGAACTGCGCCGCCCAGCTCGTGCTAATGTCCGGTGCTGACCTTTCCCTGCCTGGGAAATCAGTAGCTGAATGGCGCATGGCCGAGGGGTTGGATGACATCGGCCCCACCTTTGCCTACGCGGCTGCGATCAATGCACGGCAGGAGGCGGACGCCGAACAGCGTCCATGGGCGGTTCCGGCCTGATTGACCCGCCCACAAACGTCAAGCACGGTGCGAGCCGGCGGCCCGTCCGCCCACACATTTCCTGGGAGGACCTGATGGCCAAAGCCTACTGGATAGGGTGCTACCGCTCCATTTCCAATCCTGACGCGCTCGCGGGCTATGCAAAGTTCGCCGGCCCTGCGATCCAATCCGCCGGCGGACGATTTCTGGCACGCGGCGGCGTGGCCAAGGTTTATGAGGCCGGGTTGGAGCAGCGGACCGTGCTGATCGAGTTTGACAGCGTCGCGGACGCTGTCGCCGCCTATGAAAGCGACGCCTACAGAAAGGCCCTCGACGCTCTCGGCAATGCTGCCGAGCGCGATGTGCGGATTGTCGAGGGCGTGACCTGAAGCAGCTTTACGTCGCAAAACCCTGCACCAGGCTGCCGGAAACCAGACGCCAGCCATCCACGAGGACAAAGAAGATCAGTTTGAACGGCAGCGACACCGCGTTGGGCGGCAACATCATCATACCCAGGCTCATCAGCACGCTGCCCACCACCAGGTCGATCACCAGGAACGGCAAGTAGAGCAAGAAGCCCATCTCGAAGGCGCGCCGCATCTCGCCGATCATGAATGCCGGCACCAGCGCGCGCCACTGCGCCTTGTCCGGGGTGGGCGGGGCCGGGATTTGTCCCAAATCGAGGAAAAGCTGGAGGTCGGCGCCTCGTACATTGGCGGCCATGAAGGCGCGGAAGGGTTCAGCCGTAAGCCGTAAGCCCTCCATTTCCCCGACCTGACCCTGCGTCATCGGCAATAGGCCGCTCGTCCAGGCCTGGTCCATGGCCGGCTGCATGACAAAATAGGTCAGGAACAGCGCAAGTCCGATCAGCACGGAGTTGGGTGGCGTGCCTTGCGCCCCGATCGCGCTCCGCAGCAACGACAGCACGATCACGATGCGGGTGAACGCGGTGCCCATCACCAGCAGGCTAGGTGCCAGCGACAACACGGTCACCAGCGCCGTGAGCTGCACCAGCCGGCCGGTAGCGCCCGCCTGCCCGGCCGCTCCCAGGTCGATGCTAAGGGATTGCGCATGGGCCAAGCTGGGCACCAGCAGCGTCAAAGCCAGCAACGCGGAGTAGGCGATCAGCAGCGGCAGATGCCTCATGCTCCCGGCCTCAAGCTGGATTGCGAAGCTGGTAGCCAGGCCACCACCTGATCGGCGCTGCCTCCAGTCAGCAGCAGCAGTTCGCGACCGTCGCATAATACCAGCTGCAGCCGCCGGGTCCGGTCCAGCGCCAAGGCCTCGCTCAACACAAGCCGGCGGCCCGTGGTCGGCCGGTTCAGCCGCAGCATTCGCGCGCCTCGCCCGGCCAGTACGATGATCCCGAGCACCGCGCCTAACGCAGCCGCGGCCGTTAGAATGGTCTGAAGAAGGGCGGACATGCTGCGGCCTTTTGCCGTTGGGGGTTCATCACGGGCCTTTGGCCCGTAGCGCCAAGCTCAGCGCATCGACCTCGGTCAGGAGCGCGACCAGCCCGGTGCGGGCAGCACGGCCTTCGGCTGGCGACAGGTCGAGCGCCTTCGCACATAGCAGGCCCACGGTGTGGTCCAGCCCGGTCAAGTCGATCCGGCGTCCACCCACGGCCAGACCTGCCGCCACTTGCATCGTGTGCCGCACTACTTCGGACAGCGCGACAACGTCGGCCGCGGCATCATGCGTTTGGAGCGGCCATAGTCCGGTTGGTTGCAAGGACGGGAGCGTCATGGCCCCAACATGACGCCGAATGATTAACGGTTCGTTTCGATGCCGCTTAAACCTTGCGTTAATCAACTTCGCCCATTCTGTCCCCAAGCGAGCAGGGGAATATCATGGACCCGACTGAGACTGGCCCGGCAGACATCGGCTTGTTCCGCTTGGCGGAGCAGCGTCTGGCCTGGGTGGGAAAGCGACAGGAGTTGCTGGCCCAAAACGTGGCCAATGCCAACACGCCCGGCTATCAGCCGCGGGATTTGGCGCCATTTGCCAGCGCGCTGGCCCGCGCGAATCCGGCAGCGGCGCTGGTGCGGACGGACCCCATGCACCTAACCGCGACCAGCACCATGCAATCCGGTCAGCCACTCCGCCCACGGGAGCGTGCGCCGGACGGCAACGGTGTCTCGATGGAGGACCAATTGACCAAGGTCGCCGACACCGCCGGCATGCAGGACCTGGTGGCCAATCTGTATCGCAAGTACAATAGCATGTTCCGCACTGCGCTGGGCCGGGCGGGGTAGGGCAGATGGATATCACCAAGGCCCTCGCGATCTCGGCCCGCGGCATGGACGCGCAGACCGCCCGTCTGCGCACCATTGCGGAGAACCTGGCCAACCAGGACACGACCGGCTCCACTCCCGGTGCCGACCCTTATCGCCGCAAGGTCATCACCTTTGAAAACCGAATGGACCGTGAACTGGGCGTCACCACCGTCCGCGTAAAGGAGATCGCACCCGATAAGGGCGACCTGCCACTGCGCTTCGACCCATCGCATCCCGCTGCCGACGCAAAGGGCTATGTGCGCACGCCGAACGTCAACAGTTTTGTCGAAATCATGGATATGCGTGAGGCACAGCGCGGCTACAGCGCGAACCTCAACGTCATGGAGGTTACGCGTTCAATGTTGACCCGCACGATAGAGCTGCTGAAATGACGGTCCCGACCCTTACCGTCACCCCGGCCGGCGCTGCCAGCGCCTATGCGCGCGTGCAGGGAGGCAGCCAGGGGGACGGCGGGCCGTCCACGCCGGGGTTTGGCGACGCCTTAACCCGTGCGCTCGGCTCGGTCGTGGACGCGGGACATAAGGCGGACGCGCAGTCGATGCAGGCGATCGCCGGCGGCGGCAACCTGACGGAGGTGGTGACGGCCGTATCCAGGGCGGAGCTGGCGTTGCAGTCCGCGGTCGCCATCCGCGACCGGGTGGTGCAGGCGTACCAAGACGTCATGCGCATGCCGATCTAGCATGGGAGACGTTGAAGTCGCAGCCGCCCTGCGGGAGACGCTGTGGATCGTACTGAAGCTCGGCGGGCCGTTGCTGCTGGCAGCGCTGGCGGTCGGGCTCGTGGTGTCGTTGGTGCAGGCCGTGACGCAGATCAACGAAGCGACGCTGGTCTTCCTGCCCAAGCTGCTCGTGCTGGGTGGCGCGATGGCGCTGCTAGGTCCGTTCATGGCGTCCACCTTGGTTGATTATACCCACGTGCTGATGGACCGTCTGGTGGTCGTGGGCGGCCAATGACGGATTGCACGTTGTGGACGTTGAGTGATGGATGACGGGGCGCTGCTGGCTGCACTGCCGGGCTGGGCGTTCGCTTTCGCGCTCGTGTTGTCCCGTACCGGGATGGCCGTGATGTTGCTGCCGGGCCTGGGAGAGGCCGAGCCGCCGCCCATCGTCCGTGCCGGGTTGGCGTTGGCGATCACTGTGCTGCTGGTTCCCACCGTTGCACCATTAGTGCCTGCCGTGCCCGAGATCGGGTTCGGGGGCGCCGCGATGGTCGCAACGGAGCTGCTGGTCGGTGGCCTGCTGGGCTGGATGGCGCGGCTGCCGGCTTTGGCGTTGGGCATGGCAGGGGCCGTTGTATCCTACATGCTGGGCCTATCCAGCGTCGTGCAGCAGGACCCGGCGCTGGGCGGCCAATCGGCTGCCATATCCCGGCTGTTTGGCTTGGCGGCGCCCGTGCTGATCCTGTCGGCCGGCCTTTATGCTCTGCCGCTGACGGCGCTGGCCGGGAGCTACCACCTGATCCCGCCGGGCTCCGTGCTTCCGGCGGGCCCGTTGGCAGAGACGGTGACGGGGGCTGTGGCCACCTGCTTCGGCCTGGCGATCCGGCTTGCGGCGCCGTTCTTGCTGGCTGGGCTTGTGTTCCAAGTGGGACTGGGCCTGCTCGCGCGTTTGGTGCCGCAATTGCAAGTCTATACCGCGGCGGTGCCAGGCCAGATTCTTGGCGGACTGGTGCTGCTGGGTGTCCTGGCGTCACGTATCCTGGGTGCCTGGACCGAGGCGGTGAACACCGACTGGTCCAGCTTGCCGGGCCTGTAGCACCGCGGACAGGATATGGCCGAGCAAGCTGAAAGCGGCGACCGCACCAAACCGGCAACCGAACGCCGGCTGCAGCGCGCTCGCGAGGATGGCGAGGCGCCGCTATCGCGGGAGCTTTCGATCTTGGCTGGGCTCGCGGCTGCCACGCTCATCTTGGCCATGGCCGGTCCTGGGCTGGCCCGTGACTTGTCGGCCCGGCTCACCCGCATGCTGGGCGCGATGAACGCCACGCCGGATGCGGCGTTGCGGGAGGCCGGTTGGGCATTATTGCTGGCGGCCGGGCCGATACTCGGCGCCGTGTTGCTGGCGGGTGGGACGGCGGTGCTGCTGCAAACCGGTGGCCTGCTGCATGCCAAGGCGTTGATGCCGGACGCTACGCGGCTGAGCCCGAAACGCGGGCTCGGGCGTCTGTTCGGTCCGCAAAACATGATTGAGGCACTTAAATCGCTGGCGAAAGTGGGCGTGCTCGCCTGGGCTGCCTGGCGCGCCCTAATGGACGCGTTGCCTGGCGCAACCGCGTCAGTCTTGTGGTTCCCCGAGACTTTGCTGGACCGGCTGACTCGGGACCTGCTGCACTTATGTATGCTGGTCCTTGCCTGCCAGGCTGCGATCGCGGTACTCGACCTCGCCTGGGTCCGTTTCCGCTTCACGAGCCGCATGCGGATGACCGCGCAGGAGATCAAGGAGGAGCATCGGGAAAGCGAGGGCGATCCACGTTTAAAGGCCAAGCTGCGCCAAATACGAATGGCCCGGGTTCGGCGGCGCATGATGGCCGCCATACCGACCGCGACCGTCGTTATCACCAATCCAACGCACTACGCCGTTGCGCTCGCCTATGACCGCAGCACTCAGTCGGCGCCGCGCGTGGTGGCAAAGGGCATGGATGAGGTCGCGGCGCGAATCCGCGCGATGGCGGCCGAACATGGGGTGCCGCTCGTTGCAAATCCGCCGTTAGCGCGGATTCTACATACGTTGGAGCTGGACGCCGAGGTTCCGGCCGAGCACTTTCAAGCGGTGGCGGAGATCATCGCCTATGTCTGGCGCCTGCGAGGCCGGGCGGCTCCGGGTCGATAATGTTCACTTAATGTTCTTGTTTTCCGGGTCTCGGACCCCTATCTCAGACTTTCTTAGCAGCCGTCGACCAGCACGTTATGATTCCGTTCGCTGGTGTGACATTCTGCCGGGCAGACGCTCGGGACAAGGATCGGACATGGACAAGAATAAGGCCCTCGATGCGGCGCTGACGCAGATTGAGCGAGCGTTCGGCAAGGGTTCCATCATGCGAATGGGCGCGAAGGCTGGCGATCAGCAGATCGAGACGATTCCGTCGGGCTCGCTCGGGCTGGACCTGGCTTTGGGTATTGGCGGCCTGCCACGTGGCCGCGTCGTCGAGATCTATGGGCCTGAAAGCTCCGGCAAGACGACGCTGGCCCTTCACGCCATCGCGGAGGCACAGAAGCGAGGCGGCACCTGCGCGTTCATCGATGCGGAACACGCACTCGACCCGATCTACGCCCGCAAGCTCGGCGTGGATGTCGATAATCTATTGCTGAGCCAGCCCGATGGCGGCGAACAGGCGCTGGAGATTTGCGACACGCTGGTACGGTCGGGCGCGGTGGACATCGTGGTGATCGACAGCGTCGCTGCGCTGGTGCCGCGCGCCGAGCTCGAGGGTGAGATGGGGGACACCCACGTCGGCCTGCACGCCCGGCTGATGAGCCAGGCATTGCGCAAGCTGACCGGCAGCGTGTCCAAGTCGCACACGATGCTGATCTTCCTCAATCAGATTCGGCTCAAGATCGGCGTCATGTTCGGCAATCCAGAGACAACGACGGGCGGCAATGCGCTGAAATTCTATGCGTCGATCCGAATGGAAATCCGGCGCATCGGCCAGATCAAGGATCGTGAGGAGGTCGTGGGCAACCAGACCCGCGTAAAGGTCGTCAAAAACAAGCTGGCGCCACCGTTCAGGCAGGTGGAGTTCGACATTATGTATGGCGAGGGTATCAGCAAGGTTGGAGAGTTGATCGACCTGGGCGTGAAAGCCAACGTGGTCGAGAAGTCTGGCGCCTGGTTCAGCTATGACAGCACTCGCATCGGGCAGGGACGGGAAAACGCCAAGCAGTTCCTGCGCGACCACCGGGACATGGCGGATTCAATAGAGAAGAAGGTGCGGGAGCAGTCCGGCGTCGTGGCAAACTCGATGCTTGCGCCGCCCGAAGAAGGCGATGATGCCGAGGCGGCCGACTAGGTCCAGCTTGCCCGACCATTCATCGCCCACCGGGTTGCTCGGCGCCTTGCCTCTGACTTCTGAGGACCACGCTCTGGTGAACGCTGCACGAGCCGTGCTGCTGCGCCACTACCGCCCGTTTTGGCATACAGTGGGTGCCGCATTGCGTGGTCGTGACGGGCGAATTTGGACCGGCGTGCACCTGGGCGCCACCGTTGGCCGGCTGTCAATCTGTGCCGAGGCCATCGCGCTCGGCCGTGCGGTGATGGATGGCGACGGCACTATCGAATGTGCCGTCGCGGTCCGGCATCCGAAGGCGGAGGAGACAACGCAGGAGATCGCGGTCGTCTCTCCTTGCGGTGCCTGCCGTGAGAACCTGACCGATTACGACCCGGCTGCCCTCGTGATTATCAATACGCCCGACGGTCTGCGGAAAGTGCCGGTAAGCGCTCTACTGCCGCTGCCCTATCAGCGTTAACGAGCGCAGGGAACAAAACCGGACTCGCGACGTTAACTCGACATGAACACAAACCCCAAGGCTGCAACGGACGAGCAGGCGACGCCGTCGAACGTTGAGAAGGATCCGCATGACTGGACCACGGGCAATGAAACGATGACCGGTGCCCAGGCCAGCTATCTCAAGACGCTGTCTGAGGAGGCTGGCGAGGAGTTTGACCCGTCGCTGAGCAAGGCCGACGCGTCGCTCAAGATCGATGAGTTGCAGAATAAGACTGGGCGCGGGAAGAACCGCTGATCGTGATACGGCGGTGCGGATGACAGGACGCGCTGCCTGGGCTACGTACGGGGTCGCATCCTTGTAGGACGACCCCCTTTCGCCATGGCCAGCAGCAACGACATCCGTACGACATTCCTCGATTTCTTCGCCCGCAATGACCATCGGGTGGTTCCCAGCAGTTCCGTGGTGCCGGTCAACGATCCGACTCTGCTATTCACTAATAGCGGCATGGTGCAGTTCAAGAATGTCTTTACCGGGCAGGAAAGACGATCCTATTCGCGTGCAACGACTGCACAGAAATGCATACGCGCCGGTGGCAAGCACAACGATCTCGACAACGTAGGCTATACTGCCCGGCACCATACCTTTTTCGAGATGTTGGGTAATTTCAGCTTTGGCGATTACTTCAAGCCGCTTGCAATTGAGTATGCATGGACGTTGTTGACCCGCGATTTCGGTATTCGGCCCGATAGGCTGCTGGTCACCGTCTATGCCGATGACGATGACGCTGCTGTCCTTTGGCGTAAAATCGCCGGACTGTCCGAAAGTCGTATCATCCGTATTGCGACAGCCGACAATTTCTGGCGTATGGGAGACACTGGCCCCTGCGGTCCCTGTTCCGAAATCTTTTTCGATCACGGCGATAGCATTCCTGGCGGTCCCCCCGGCAGCCCCGATGAGGACGGTGACCGGTTCATCGAGATTTGGAATCTCGTGTTCATGCAATTCGAGGAGGGGCCGCCGGGCACCCGCACTCCATTGCCGCGCCCGTCGATCGACACCGGCATGGGCTTTGAGCGCTTCGTCGCCGTCATGCAGGGCAAACACAACAATTACGATATCGACATGATGCGTGCTTTGGTGCTGGCAAGCGCCGAGATTACCGGGCAGGACGTGGATGGGCCCTTCAAGACCAGCCACCGCGTCGTGGCCGACCACCTGCGCAGCGTATCGTTCATGATCGCCGACGGCGTGCTTCCGTCAAAGGAGGGCCGCGGCTACGTCCTGCGCCGTATCATGCGCCGGGCGATGCGCCATTTGCACATGATGGGCACCCGGGAGCCAACATTTCATCGCTTAGTGCCCGCCCTGGTGCGCCAGATGGGTGCTGCCTATCCGGAGCTCCCGCGCGCCGAGCCGCTGATCACGGAGACGATGCGGCTGGAAGAGGACCGGTTCAAGGCCATGCTGGACCGCGGCCTCGGCCTGCTTTCGGAGGAAACCGCGCGCCTGGGCGAGGGCGGTGCGCTGCCCGGCGCTGTCGCGTTCAAGCTGTATGACACATTCGGCTTTCCCCTCGACCTTACGCAGGATGCGCTTCGCGAGCAGGGCCGAACGGTGGACATGGTCGGGTTCGACGCAGCGATGCAGGAACAGCGGACCCGTGCCCGGGCGGCATGGGCCGGTTCGGGCGATGCCGCCACCGAGCGCGTGTGGTTCGATGTCCGGGAGCGGGCCGGCGCAAGCGAGTTCCTAGGATATTCGACCGAGAGCGCCGAGGCTGAAGTGGTGGCCCTGGTCGTCGACGGCGCGGCTGTGCCAACAGCCCAAGCTGGGCAGGCAGTCGCTGTAATCCTGAATCAGACACCGTTCTATGCCGAGAGTGGCGGCCAGGTTGGCGACGCCGGGTGGATCACCGGGTTGGACGGCCTGCGCATCCGGATCGACGACACCCAAAAAAAGCTCGGCGACCTGTTCGTGCATCTGGGCGTGATCGAGGAGGGTGCGGTCGCGGTGGGCGCAGCGGTCGCGGCAGAGGTCGGCCATGTGCGTCGTGGTGCGATCCGGGCCCATCACAGTGCGACCCACCTGCTGCATGCGGCGCTTCGCGAGCGCCTCGGCGCACATGTCACGCAAAAGGGCAGCCTGAATGCCCCGGATCGCCTGCGCTTCGATGTGAGCCAGCCGACTCCGATCAGCCGGGAGGATCTTGCGCTGGTCGAGGCCGAGGTAAACGCCCGCATTCGAGAGAACACCGAGGTCAGCACCCGTCTCATGACTCCAGACGCGGCGGTGGCGGAGGGCGCGATGGCCCTGTTTGGCGAGAAATACGGCGATGAGGTTCGCGTGGTCTCGATGGGCAGTTCGGACCCGGCCGGAAAAGCCTTCTCGGTCGAGTTATGTGGAGGCACGCATGTTCGCCGGACCGGAGACATAGGGCTGTTCCGGGTAGTGAGCGAGGGCGCGGTCAGCGCTGGGGTTCGCCGGATCGAGGCCGTGACGGGCGCGGCCGCCTTGGCCGCCGTTGCCGAGACGGATCGCCGGCTGGCCGACGCGGCTGTCCTGTTGCGCGCGAGCCCGGCCGAGGTTGTCGACCGAGTGGGCCAGTTGATCGAGGATCGGCGCAAGCTGGAGCGCCAAGTCACCGATTTGCAGCGAAAACTGGCGACCGGGGCTGCCGCTGCAACCGTCGAAGACATCGCGGGCGTCGCCTTCGCGGCGCGAGACCTCGGCGATATCCCGCCGCGCGACCTGAAAGGCGTGGCCGAGGCGATTGGTACCCAGCTTGGGAACGGCGTGGTGGCGGCGGTATCGACGGCCGATGGCAAGGCCAGCCTTGTTGTCCGCGTTTCGGCCGATTTGGTACCTCGGTTCAACGCCGTTGAGTTGGTGCGCGCCGCCAGCACCGCGATGGGCGGCACTGGCGGCGGCGGACGGCCCGATCTGGCTCAGGCGGGTGGGCCAAATGCGGCCGAAATCCCGGCAGCATTTGCTGCCATCCGGGCGATGTTGACTGCCTAGGCTCGCCCGGAAGACAGTTTCAGAGCGGATCAGGCAAGGTATTTGGCAAACCAGCTCAGCATCTCGTGCCAACCGGCCTGGGCGTCTGCCTTGCGATAGCTTGGGCGGTAGTCCGCATGAAACCCATGTGGCGCGTCGTCGAACACATGGATCGTGACGACCTTGCCGGCACTGGTCGCCTTAGCGGCTGCTGCGCGCACATCAGCCATGGAAATGCCGGTATCCTGCCCGCCATAAAGGCCGAGCAATGGCGCTTTCAGCTCGGTCGCGACGTCCGCCGCATTGTGCGGCTGGATGCCGGAGGGGGTGCCGCCGACCGGCCCATACCAAGCGACGGCGGCCTTCAGCGCCGGATTATGCGCCGCATAGAGCCATGTATCGCGTCCGCCGCGGCAAAAACCGGTGACGACAAGGCGCGCCGCGTCGCCATGGTTCGCCGCCGCCCAGATCGCCGTGGCGTCCAGATCGAGCAGCAATTGTGCGTCCGGCGTCTTGCTGATCACGTCGCGCACGATCGCCGACACGTCGGTCATCTTTGAAAGATCGCCGATCCGCGCATACAGCTCCGGCGCCACCGCGAGGTAGCCGGCCTTCGCTAGCCGTCGGCAGGTGTCCTTGATGTACTCGTGAACCCCGAAGATTTCCTCGATCACCAGTACGATCGGGAACGGTCCAGCGCCGGCTGGCCGCGCAAAGTATGCCGGCAGCGATCCCTGGTTGGTCGGCACGGTCGTCTCCCCAGCCTCCAAGCCCGCCGCGTCCGTGTGGATCGCCTGCGCCTCGACCCGGGTGGTCGCGAGCGTGAAGCCGCTGATCAGCCCGGTCATGATCACGCCGCGCCGGGGCATGGGATAGTTCGCTAGGCCTTGCAGTCCGTCCATGTCGATGTCTCCAAAAAACGCCCGCCGGCCTGGCAGGCCTGGATGTAATTCAGGCCGCTTTCGAAACCGCCATCGCCGTCTGCAGGTTGGCGTCGATCCGGTCCAGGAAATCCTGGGTGTTGAGCCACGCCTGCTGCCTACCGATCAGGCTGGCGAGGTCCTTGGTCATGGCCCCGCTCTCCACGGTCATGACGCACACGCGCTCCAGCGTATTGGCGAACGCCGTCACGTCGGGCGTCGCGTCGAACCGGCCGCGATAGGCTAGGCCGCGTGTCCAGGCGAAAATCGAGGCGATCGGGTTGGTGCTTGTCTCGCGCCCTTTCTGGTGCTCGCGGTAGTGGCGGGTCACCGTGCCATGCGCGGCCTCGCTCTCGACCGTCTTGCCGTCCGGGCTCATCAGCACGCTGGTCATCAGGCCGAGGCTGCCGAAGCCCTGCGCCACGATGTCGCTCTGCACGTCGCCGTCATAGTTCTTGCAGGCCCAGACATAGCCGCCGTTCCACTTTAGCGCGCTGGCCACCATGTCGTCGATCAGGCGATGCTCATAGGTCAGGCCCAGCCTATCGAATTCCGGCTTGAACTCGGCGTCGAAGATCTCCTGGAACACGTCCTTGAACATGCCGTCATAGGCTTTGAGGATCGTGTTCTTGGTCGACAAATAGACCGGATACTTGCGCGCGATGCCGTAGTTGAAGCTGGCGCGGGCGAAGCCCTCGATCGAGGCGCGGGTGTTGTGCATCCCCATGGCGACGCCCGGGCCCTTGAAGTCAAATACCTCCATGACTTCCGGCTCGCCGCCGGGCGGATGGTAGGTCAGCGTGACCTTGCCAGGACCGGGAATTTTCCGCTCGGTCGCACGATAGATGTCGCCATAGGCGTGGCGGCCGATGACGATGGGCTGGGTCCAGTGCGGCACCAGGCGGGGCACGTTGCTGCAGATGATGGGCTCGCGGAAGATCGTGCCGTCCAGGATGTTGCGGATCGTCCCATTCGGGCTGCGCCACATCTTCTTCAGCTTGAATTCCGTGACCCGGGCTTCGTCCGGCGTGATGGTCGCACATTTCACGCCGACGCCGTACTGCTTGATCGCGTTGGCTGCGTCTACCGTCACCTTGTCGTCCGTCTGATCCCGGTACTCGATGCCGAGATCATAGTACTTCAAGTCGATATCGAGGTAGGGAAGGATTAGCTTGTCCTTGATGAAGCCCCAGATGATCCGCGTCATCTCGTCGCCATCGAGCTCGACGACGGGAGTCTCAACCTTGATCTTGGCCATGCGATCCTCGTGGTTATGGCCCGATCCGGACCGGTCGCTGTGGGCGGGACAATCGCATCCGGCCTGCTGGACAGCAAGCCAAGGCCGCCGATTGCGAGCGTGGCGCCCATTTGCGACCGGCAGCAGGGTCAGCCTGGCGCGATGCAGCCCAATGCCCGGCGGATGCCATCGTCATCCGGCAGGCCGCCCAGTGGGAACAGCCGTGTCACGTGCCCCATCTTGCGGCCGGGCCGAGCCTCTGCCTTGCCATAAAGATGCGGAATCAGGTTAGGGGTCGCGACGATCTGCGGCCATAACGCCGTCTCCTCCAGCCCTACCAGGTTCTTCATCACCGCATCCGCGTGTCGGCGGCCCGGCGGCAACGGCAGGCCCGTGACGGCGCGGACGTGCAGCTCGAACTGGCTCGCCGGGCAGGCGTCGATGGTCCAATGACCGGAGTTGTGCGGCCGCGGCGCGATCTCGTTGACCATCACGCGCCCGGACGGGTCCACGAACATCTCCACCGCTAGCAGGCCCACCAGGCCCAGCGTGTCGGCCACGCGCCATGCCACCCGCTGCGCCTCCGCCGCCGTGCCCGGCGCCACCCTGGCCGGCGCCAAGGTCAGGTCCAGGATGCCGGCACGGTGGCGGTTCTCCATAACGTCGAACACCGTTCCGGCACTGTCCGCTCCACGGGCAACGATGACACTGATCTCGCAGGAAAAAGTGACGAAACCCTCAAGCACCAGCGGCTTGGGATCCAGCGTCGCCCAGGCGGCCTCGATGTCCTCTTGTGTCCGCAACACGGCTTGACCCTTGCCGTCATATCCCAGCCGGGTCGTCTTCAACACCGCCGGCAGACCCAGGGCCGTGACGGCGGCGTGCAGATCGGACACGGTGTCCACCGCCCGCCACGGCGCGGTCGGTACCCCGGCGTCGGCCAGGAAGCTTTTTTCCAGCACGCGGTCCTGGCTGATGCGCAGCACGGCGGGCGAGGGATGGACGGGGCGCAAAGAGGCCAACAACTCCAGCCCGGCGGCGCTCACGTTCTCGAACTCGAAGGTGATGACGTCAGCCGCTTGGGCGAATTGCCGCAGGGCGGCCGGGTCCTCGTAGTCGCCCAGGGTGCAGGCGGCCGAAACCTGGGCGGCGGGGCTGTCCAGCTCGGGGGTTAGGATATGGCAGCGATAGCCTAGCCGGGCTGCGGCCAGGGCGGACATGCGGCCCAGTTGACCGCCGCCGATGATGCCGATTGTCGCATTGGGCGGCAACGCTGGCATAGGATCAGCCAACAGGTGCGTCGGGAACGGCGGCGGTTTGCTCGGCCCGCAGCGCATCCAGGCGGGCAGCGAGCGTTGGATCGGCAGTGGCAAGGATCGCAGCAGCCAGCAGCCCGGCGTTAACCGCACCGGCCCGCCCGATCGCGAGTGTGCCCACCGGGATGCCAGCGGGCATCTGGACGATGGACAGCAGGCTGTCCATGCCTTTCAGAGCTTGGCTTTCGACAGGCACGCCCAGCACAGGGAGCGAGGTCCAGGCCGCGCACATGCCGGGCAAATGCGCGGCCCCGCCAGCGCCGGCGATGATGACCGAAAGGCCACGGTCGCGGGCGGTCCTGGCGTACTCCGAGAGCCGGTCCGGCGTCCGGTGCGCCGATACGATGCGGACCTCGTGCGCGACTTTAAGCTGCCCCAGCACTTCGGCCGCGTGCTGCATCGTGGCCCAGTCCGATTGGCTGCCCATGATCAGGCCGACCCGCGGTCCTGCAGGGATCAGGTGGCCCTGCATCAGGCGATGTTGTCCGGGATCAGCCGGCTTTCGAGCCAGGACAGTTCGTCCTTCAGCAATAACTTGCGTTTCTTTAATCGCTGCAGGTGCAGCTGATCCGTTCCAGCCTCGGCAAGCCGGGCGATCACAGTGTCGAGATCACGGTGCTCGCTGCGCAATTCATGCAATTGGCGCAGGAGTGAGTCACGGTCGGTCAACATGCTTTGTGACTACCACGCGCGCCGGCCAGATGCCACGCGGCACACGGTGGGAAACCAGGCTAGAGGCCCGCCACTCTCGATTCATCTGGCATTAAGGGGCGAGGCGGTATTACCGTTCCATGGCGGAGGCGGCCCAGCCGTCTCGGCGACGACGTGACCCGACTCGCAAGGAGGCATCATGAATCTGCAGTCCCGCATCGAGACCCTAAAGGACCGCCATGCCACGCTGGAAACCCGCATTGCGGATGAGGACCATCGCCCTCAACCGAACGAGGACGCTCTGTCACGCCTAAAGGTCGAGAAGCTGCGACTCAAAGAGGAGATGGAGCGCCTTCGCAGTCTGGATTAACCGGATGGGGCCGCCTGATGGATCAGGCGGCCTCTTCAGCCTCAGGTGGCGGCGGAACCGGAACTGCCTTGCCGTCGCGTGCCAAACGTTCGTTTGCCTGTGATACCATCGCGTTCAAATCGGTTTGGCTGCACAGGCCTAGGATCACTGGGTCACGCGGTTTGATGTTCGTGCTGTTCCAGTGGCTGCGTTCGCGCACCTTTTGGATGGTATCCTTGGTGGTCCCCAAAAGTTTAATGACCTGCGCCTCGCTCAACTGCGGGAAGTTGCGCAGTACGAATGCGATCGCGTCTGGGCGATCATTGCGTTTGGCCACCGGAGTGTAGCGCGCCCCACGGGACCGCTTGTTGATCGGGTTGTTTGCCGGGATTAGCTTCAGCCGTGCGTCCGGATCTGCCTCGCAGCGCTTTATTTCATCGGTCGCCAGTTGGCTGTTTGCCACCGGGTCGTAGCCGACAATTCCCTGAGCAACCTCACCGTCCGCGATAGCCTGCACCTCAAGCGGATGCATGCCGCAGAAGTCGGCAATCTGAGTGAAGGTCAGTGCGGTCTTTTCGATCAGCCACACGGCGGTGGCCTTGGGCATGAGAGGGAGGGTCATCACGTTCTGTCCTTCAGCGCCGCGCGGTAGCCACAGCGGGGCAAGGCGGTCCAATATAGGGGATAGGAGCCGGGTATGGACCCAGGCTATCCCGAGGGTCAAGGGATCAATGTAAACGGAGGGCAGAGTGGCCGACGACGACTTACCGCGACCGAAAGTCCGCCTGATAACACCGCCGCTCGACCCGCTCGGCATCTCAGAGCTGCAGACTTATATCGCCGAACTGCGCAACGAGATCGTCCGGGCCGAATTCGAGATCACCCGTAAGCAGGATCATAAAAGTGCGGCGGATAGCGTATTCCGCCGTCCATGAATCAGAAAGGGCCGGGATATGACCCGGCCCCCTCCTTCAAGTTGGCTTATGCAGCCTGGGCAGCAGCCTGCGTGTCGTTTGCAATCGCCGGCGTTGCCTGGGCCGCACTGCCGATCTGAATGCGGCGGGGCTTCAAAGCCTCCGGCACAATACGCTTCAGACCCACATGCAGCAGGCCGTTCTGCATGTCGGCACCGTCAACGACGATGTGATCGGCCAGCACGAACCGCCGCTCGAACGCGCGCCCGGCAATACCGCGGAACAGCACCTCGCCGGTCTGAGCCTCGGGCTTCACCCGGCCAGCGACGGTCAGGGAGTTCTCGCGCACCGTCAACTCGATGTCGTCCTGGCTAAAGCCAGCAACCGCCAGCGTCAGGCGATAACTATCATCGCCGACACGCTCGATGTTGTAAGGCGGGTAGGCTTGAGAAGCCGCCTCCTGCGCAGTACCGGCCAGACGCGCCATCCGGTCAAAGCCGATTGCAGTGCGGAGAAGGGGAGAAAAGTCGTACGTCATGGAAAACCTCCAAATAAGCAAGGTCATATGCTGGACCGCCCAAATGGGCCGGCCCCGTTCGGTCCCCGAAACCCCGGTTGGGCGTCTCGGACACAGCAGAAATAGAAAGCGCCGCACCCTGGTTCAAGAGGGCGCGGCGCTGGGTTCCAGCGTGAGTGGAGGATTACTTGCGCATGCCCAGGCCGGCAAACTTCTTGTTGAACTTGGCCACCTGGCCGCCCGTGTCCATCATGCGCTGCACGCCGGTCCAGGCGGGATGCGACTTCGGGTCGATGTCCAGCCGAATCGTGTCGCCGGCCTTGCCGGCGCAGGTCATGGTCTTGAACTGGCTGCCATCGGTCATGATGACGGTGATTTCGTGGTATTCCGGGTGGATGCCGGGCTTCATGGCAATATTGCTCCGAGGGGGTGCCGCCGATACCGACCGGCCGCAAAACCATAGGATATAGCCGCGTCGTCAGTTCGGCCGCAAGACGTCAGGGCTGCCGGGCCCGAACTTGGCCCTGGAACTCATGGAACGTGCGGTCGGCAGTGGCTTTTTGCTCGGGTGTCATGGCCGCATAGAGCCCGTCGAATGCCGGAACCAGGCGTTGCAGGTCGTCCGCATGGGCGCGGACCACCTCCGCATAGGACCGCATATCCTCCGGCGCCGTCATCGTTGCCACCTTATCGGCGCGAGCACGCTGCATGGCTTCCATGTGCGAAGCATTCTGCCGCATGACGCCGGTGAAGGTGTCCCACTGTGGCTGCTGCGCGGGCGTAATTTTCAGCCGGCGCTGCAGGCCGGCGATATGGCGCTCCACCTGCACCATGCTGCCACGCTCCGGGCGGGTCCCCTGCGCCGGAACGCTGGGCTGTTCGGCCGGTGGGGAACTCTGTGCCGACGCAGGACCGCCGGCCAGAACGACCGCGGCCAGCAACAACTGCGTTCGTAGAAATCGACTAGCCATTAATGAAACCCTCAATTCAGCGGAACGGCAGGAAAAGGCCGACGCCCGGCGGCGCGTATACCGGTGGGCGCGCGTAATAACCCGGTCGCGGTGCATAATAGACCGGAGGCGGCGCGTAGTAGCCGGGCAGAGGGTATCGCCGGTCATAGCCATAGCCCCGCTCCCAGCGTTCCCGCTGCCAACGCTCATGCTCCCGATGCTCGCGGCGACCCCGGTCGTAGTCGTCCCTGTACTGTGCCCGCACCGGAACAGCGGCGACCGCGAGACACGTGCTCAGGGCGATCACGACGGCAACCAGGCGCTGCAGCACGGGACGTCCTCCACTCGGATGCGGTCGCGATGCTGCGTGACCGGGTTCGGATTGGTCAAGCCCTCGTCCAGTTGAACTCAAGAGCGGGCACGCTGGTATTGCTTAACCAGCTCGATCTTCACCCCCAATGCTTCGGCTGTCCGCAGCGTCCACGCCGGGTCTGCCAGCACGGCGCGGGCGACGAACACCAGGTCGGCCCGGCCATTGGCGACGATCTCCGCCGCCTGCTCTGGTCCCCGGATCATGCCGACCGCGCCGGTCGCGATCCCCGCCTCGGTCCGCACCCGCTCGGCGAAGGGCACCTGGTACCCCGGATGCACCGACGGAATCCGCGCAGCGGGCGACACGCCGCCTGTCGAGCAGTCGATCAGGTCCACGTCGCCCCGCGCCTTCAACCAGCGGCCGATCTGCACCGCGTCGTCCGCAGTCAGCCCGCCAGGCAGCCAGTCGGTGCAGGACAGCCGCACGAACAGCGGCAGCTCGCCGGGCCACTCGGCGCGGACGGCGTCGATCACCTCCATCAGCATCCGGGCCCGGCCGATGAGGTCCCCGCCATACTGGTCGTTGCGGGTATTGGAAACCGGCGACAGCATGGAGTGCAGCAGATAGCCATGCGCGGCATGCAGCTCGATCACGCGAAACCCAGCCTCAAGCGCCAGGCGGGCCGTATGGGCGAACTCGGCGACGATGCCGCCAATCTCCTCCGCGCTCATGGCATGCGGCGTGATCGCGTTGTCGTGGAACGGGATGGCGCTGGCGGCCAACGGCGTCCAGCCGCCATCCGCCGGCAACAGCGCCTGGCCGCCGTCCCACGGCCGCTGGCTGCTGGCCTTGCGTCCGGCGTGGCTGATCTGAATGCCCGGCACCGCGCCGCCATACTCGATCAACTTGGCGACCCGGCGCAAGAACGCGGCATGCTCGGCGCTCCAAAGCCCTAGGCAGCCCGGCGTGATGCGGCCGATGGCCGAGGTGTGCGTCGCCTCGGTAAACACGAATCCCGGCCCGGCCATCGCCTTCGCGCCCAGGGTCTGGATGTGCCAGTCATCTCCCAACCCGTCCTCTGCGCTATATTGGCACATCGGCGAGACAGCGATGCGGTTGCGTGCCGTCACCGACCGGAAGGTGATCGGCTGGAACAGCAACGGGTCGGGCATGGGCAGGCTCCTGCGTGGATCGGCGGGCAATAGGCGGGCTTGGCGCTGCCGGCAACACCGTTGCTGCGACCGGGCCCGGCGTCTAGCGTACTCATATTCATGGGAGGAAACGACGATGCGGCTGCAAGGCAAGGTGGCGCTGGTGACCGGCGCAGGTGGCGGATTCGGCGAGGGCATTGCCCGGCTGTTCGCGGCAGAGGGGGCCAAGGTTGTTTGCGCCGACATGCGGGCGGAAGCCGCCTCCGCGGTGGCCGGCGGCCTCGGCGCTGCTGCAGTGGCGGTGACCGGCGACGTGAGCCGCGGACCGGACGTGCAGGCGATGGTCGACGCAGCGGTGTCGAGCTTCGGCGGGCTCGATATCGTGGTGAACAACGCCGGCACGACCCATCGCAACCGTCCGATGCTGGAGGTCGGGGCGGATGAGTTCGACCGGGTCTATGCCGTGAACGTCAAGTCGATCTACTGGATGGCGCAGGCCGCCGTGCCCGTATTGCGGCGACAGGGCCGCGGCGGCTCACTGATCAACGTCAGCAGCACCGCCGGCATCCGGCCGCGTCCGGGCCTGGTCTGGTATAACGGCAGCAAGGGGGCGGTGAACACCATCACCCAATGCATGGCGACCGAACTCGCCTCGGACAACATCCGGGTCAACTCGGTATGCCCGGTCATTGGCGCCACCAATCTTTTGACCGAATTCATGGGCGTCGCCGACACGCCGGAGAACCGCGCCCGCTTTCTCGCCAGCATTCCGCTGGGCCGCATGAGCACGCCGGCCGACATCGCCAACGCCTGCTTGTGGCTCGCCGAGGATGCATCGAGCTTCATCACCGGCGTGCTGCTCCCGGTCGACGGAGGCCGGTGCGCATAAGGCTCGCTTACGTGGCGCGCCTGACGATGAACATCCTGTCGATCCAATCCTGGGTCGCCTACGGCCATGTCGGCAATGCGTCCGCGGTGTTCCCGCTGCAACGGCTCGGGGCCGAGGTCTGGGCCATCAACACCGTGCAGTTCAGCAACCATCCGGGGTACGGCGCGTGGACCGGCCAGGTGTTCACCGGGGCGGCGGTGCGGGACCTGGTGGACGGCATCGCGGCGCGGGGCGTGCTGCCATCCTGTGACGCCATTCTGTCGGGCTACATGGGCGACCCGGGGATCGGCGACGCCATCTTGGACGCCGCTGCCCGCGTCCGCGCCGCGAACCCGGCCGCACTCTATTGCTGCGATCCCGTCATCGGCGACCACGGCTGCGGCGTCTTTGTGCGCCCCGGCATTCCCGAGCTGATGCGCGACCGCGCCGTGCCCGCCGCCGATCTCCTGACCCCGAACCAGTTCGAGCTGGAGCACCTGACCGGCCTGTCCTGCAGGACGCTCTACGATGCGAGGCATGCGGTGTCGCAGCTTCGGTCCATGATGGCGCCGGGCGGTCGCAAAATCGTGTTAGTGACCAGCCTGCGAACCAGCGACACGCCATCGGACATGGTGGACATGCTGGCCGCCGACGCGGAGGGCACCTATCTGCTCCGCACTCCGTTGCTGCCGCTCTCCGTGAACGGCGCCGGGGACGCGATTGCCGCCTTGTTTTTGTTCCATTATTTTCTAACGAGACAGATACACGCTGCACTTGAGGCAGCCGGGAGCGCCGTTCATGGACTATTGCGGCGCACCGCCGAGGCGGGTTCGCGGGAAATCCTCATGGTCACTGCACAGGACGAATTCGTCAGTCCATCTGTATGGTTCCGTGCACAACGAACCTGACTGGAGTTCTTCCAAAAAACTCCAGCAATTTGCCCTGTTCTTGCCGTGATCTGCGCGTAGGTGTGATTGGTGCGGCGCTTCGGGCCGCGCGGTTCGTCCAGTCACCTTTGCACGCTGCGGATGGTCTCATGCGCTTCATCAAAACTTATCGCCAGGCTCTGGGCGTTCTGAAGTTCGACAAGGGCTTAGCGATCATGCTGGCCGTTGCGAACGTTATCGTGGCCGGGCTGCAGTTCTTGGACCCGGTCCTGTTCGGCCGCGTGATCGGCTTGCTGACGCAATCCGACAAGCTCCAGCCGGATCAGCTCTGGTCTCAGGCAGGCACGCTGCTTGGCATCTGGTTTGCGGTGGGCGCGGCCGCCATCGGCGCCAACATCGCGACCTCGCTGCATTCCGAGCGTATGGCGCACCGCAACCGCCTGCAGATCATGAACCGCTACTTCGGGCACGTCCTGTCGCTGCCGCTATCTTTCCACGGCGACATCCACTCTGGCCGGCTCATGAAAGTGATGCTCGGCGGGTCTGACGCGCTATTCAGCCTTTGGCTCACCTTCTTCAAGGACCAGCTCTCGACCTACGTCGCGGTCCTGGTGCTGCTGCCGTTCACCTTCCTGCTGAACTGGCGGCTGGCCATAACACTGGTGGTCCTCGTGGTGCTGTTCGTGGTGCTGACGGTGCTGGTGGTGCGCAGGACGGAGGCCGGGCAGCGGCGGGTCGAGCACTATCATTCGCATCTGGCCGGCACGGCGCAGGACGCGCTGGCCAACGTCATGGTCGTGCAATCCTTTACCCGGCTGGCGGCCGAGAGCCGGCTGTTCGGCCAGATCATCGATGACGTGATCCGCTACCAGTTTCCCGTGCTGAACTGGTGGGCCATGGTCAACGTGCTGACCCGCGCCGCCAGCACGCTCGCGGTCATCGCCATCGTGCTGATCGGCACCATCCTGCACGTGCAGGGCAAGGCGACGGTCGGCGAGATCGTCTCCTTCATGGGTTTTGCCACCCTGCTGATCAGCCGCATGGAATCAGGCGTGCAGTTCGCCTCCCGCTTGTTCTTCCAGCTGCCGGTCCTCGAAGACTTCTTCGGCGTGCTGGATGCGAAGTCCTCGGTTCCCGAGCGTCCGCACGCTCCGGATCTTGCGGCACCGCGTGGCGAGGTCCGGTTCGAGAAGGTCGGCTTCGCCTATCCCGGCGGACCGGATATCCTGGCCGACATCTCGTTTACCGCGCGGCCGGGCATGTCCGTCGCACTGGTCGGACAAACCGGTGCTGGCAAGTCCACCGCCATGAACCTGCTGCAGCGGCTCTGGGACCCCGTGCACGGTGCGATCCTGATCGATGGGCAGGATCTGCGGGACGTGTCGCTTGAAAGCCTGCGTCGCTCGATCGGCGTCGTGTTCCAGGAAAGCCAGCTCTTCAACCGCTCGATCCGGGAGAACCTGCGTATCGGCCGGTTCGACGCGACGGATGAGGATTTGGAGCGCGCCTGCCGTCAGGCGGATGCGCACGAGTTCATCATCCGCCAGCCGCAGGGCTATGATACCGTGGTGGGCGAGCGTGGCGCCACGCTGTCCGGCGGCCAGCGGCAGCGCCTGGCCATCGCCCGCGCCTTGCTCAAGAACCCGCCGATCCTCATCTTGGACGAGGCGACCAGCGCGCTCGACGCTGCGACCGAGGCCCGGGTTTCCCGCGCCATGTCCACGCTGATGAAGGGCCGCACCACCTTCATCATCGCGCACCGGCTGAGTACCGTCCGGGACGCTGACGAGATTCTGGTATTCGATCAGGGACGCGTGGTGGAGCGCGGCAGCTTCGATCAGCTCATCGCTAAACGGGGCCGCTTCGCCGACTTGGTTGCCACGCAGCTTAGCCCCGCTATGGCCCACGCCGCCGAATAATGCCGGCAATCGCTTAGTCCGACCGATATGCACGCGGGGTCGGAAGCGGCAGCGCCCCAGGAATAACTCTGATGCCGGTCGCTCCGAAGATCGGCTGGTATCAGAGGGATCAACGCCTTCGCTTATAAACCGTTTGCAATCTGGCCCATGAGGCGCGCAGCATCGCTGTTCCCATTTCGGAGGACCGTCATGACCGTCGCCGCAATTCTAAAGCACAAGGGCCACGATGTCGCCCATGTCGGACCCACCGCGACCATCGCCGAGGTGACGCAGCAGCTCGCCGCCCGCCGTATCGGCGCAGTGCTGGTGCTGGACGCTGCCGATCAACTGCTCGGCATCGTCAGCGAGCGCGATATCGTTGGCAGCCTGGCCGAACACGGCAGCCGCACGCTGGAAATGACCGCGGCGCAGCTGATGACCCGGAACCTGCACACCGCCACTATCGCCACCACCGTGGTGCAGGCGACTACGATGATGACCGAGGGACGTTTCCGGCACTTGCCGGTCATGGACGGCAATCGCCTGCTAGGGATTGTCAGCATCGGCGACGTCGTAAAGGCCCGGCTAAGCCAGCAGGAACAGGAGGTGGACAGCCTAAAGGCGTATGTCGCGGGCGCGGCCTGACCCTATCTGTTCGCGCCGGCGACCCACTGCACGTCGCCGCCGGGATTGAGCCTACGGCCGAGCACGAAAAGGTGATCCGACAAGCGGTTCAGCAGCCGGATGACGGCCGGGTTCACCTCATCGCTGTGTGACAGCCGCACTACCAGCCGTTCAGCCCGGCGCACGATAGTGCGCGCGAGGTGCGCGTACGCCGCTGCGGGACTGCCGCCCGGCAGGATGAAGCTGGTTAAAGGGGCAAGGTCAGCGTTCATCGCCGCTATCTCGGCTTCTAGCCGTAGGCTAGGGGCATCGGTCACACGTAGGCGCTCTCCCGCGATGCCTGGCACACACAGGTCGGCCCCGACATCGAACAGGTCGTTTTGAATGCGGGCCAGCATGGCGTCGGCGTCCTCATTGGCGGCGGTGTGCAGGCGCACCAGGCCGATTGCCGCGTTCGCCTCGTCCACGGTGCCGTAGGCGTCGACGCGCAGCGTGTCCTTCGGCACACGGCTGCCGTCGCCAAGCGAGGTTTCCCCGCCATCGCCGCCCCGGGTGACTACGCGGTCGATCCTGATCATGGCCTGTCCCCAAGAATGAAGCGAATGTCGAGCGAGTAGTCGAAGGGCACCGGGGTGCCCTGAATTCGCGCCGGGGTAAAGTGCCATCGCCGCACGGCGTTGCGCGCCGCCCGGTCCAGGCTCGCGGTGCCGCTGCTGCCGGCGACCGTCACGGTTTGCGGCAGCCCTTGGGCCGACACATGCACGAGCAAGCTCACAGTGCCTTGCGCGCCCAGTCGGGCGGCCTCGTTGGGGTAGGTGGGCGGCTGATTGCGGAAGGCGCTGTCCGGACCCGGCGGCACGACATTGCGCCCCGTCACGTCCATGCCGTCACGGCTCTCGTCCGCATCCCCGAGGTTCACTGCGGCGGCCGAGGCGGCCACCGCGGGCGGAGCAGGGCTGCCGGCCGGGCGAGGCGCCGTCTCCGCATCGGGCGGCACTGGCTCAGGAGCGGGAACGGGCGTGCTGGCCGCTGCGGTGATGGGGGTGGCGCCCTGGGTGGCGTCGCGTTGCTGCACCAATTCGACCTCTACGGGCGGGGCCTCGGCTTGGCCCCTGCCTCCGCCGTGCGGCCAGGGCAGCAGTGCCGCAAGTGCCACCAAATGCAGCATAGCCGACGCTGGCAGGACCCAACCCTTCACGCGACGGCCGCCATCACAGGACCAGCACGCCGCTATGCTTGGCCTTCAACTCGGGTTCGACATGGATCGTGATGACGAGGCCCTCGACCTCGGCCTTCAACGCCGCCTCGATCCGGTCGCAGATGGCGTGCGCCTCGGCCACGCGCATGTCGCCGGGCACGACGAGGTGGAACTCCAGGTAGGTGAGCCGCCCGGCGTGGCGGGTCCGCAGGTCGTGCGCCTCGATCGCGCCATCCGCGTGCTGACCGACCAACATGCGGATGCGCTCCACAATCACTCCAGCCGGCGCCGCGTCCATCAGGCCGCCGACGCTGTCCGTCACCACGCGCACGCCGGACCACAGCACGTTCATCGCGACCCCCACCGCCAGCACCGGGTCGAGCCACTGAAGCCCGGTCTGCACCACCAGCACCAGCCCGGCGATGATGCCGGCCGAGGTCACCACATCCGTCCACAAGTGTCGCCCATCGGCCGCCAGCGCCGGCGAGCGATACCGCTTTCCCGCACGCACCAGCACGGCAGCCCAACCTGCATTGATCACGCTGGAAAAGGCATTCAGCCCCAAGCCGAGCCACGGCTGCTGCAATGGCCCGGCCTGGTTCCAGGTCGTCCACGCATGCTGCAGGATCGACCCCGCCGCTACGATGATCAGCACGCCCTCGATCACGGCGGCAAAGAACTCGGCCTTGTCGTGCCCATACGGGTGGTTCGCGTCCGCCGGCCTGGCCGCCAGGCGTAACGCCGCGAAAGCGACCAGGCTCGCCACCACGTTCACCACGCTCTCCAGCGCATCGGAGTACAGCGCGGCGCTGCCGGTCAGCCACCAAGCTGCCGTTTTCATCGCCAGCACGCCGACGCCGATGGCGATCGTGCCGACGGCGATGCGTCCCACCTGGTCCAATGCCGCCCCTGCGCCTGTCGCCGGACCGCCTTAGCAGGCGGCGGCTAGACCGAGAAGTACTTCGCCCGCGGGTTCAGCACGACGATCGCGCTGGTCGACTGCTCCGGATGAAGCTGCCACTCGTCGGACAACGACACGCCGATGCGCTCGGCATCCAGCAGCCGCAGCAGCGGCGCCTGATCCTCGAGCTTGGGGCAGGCCGGGTAGCCGAACGAGTAGCGTGATCCGCGATAGTGCTGGGACAGCATGCGCTCGATGTCGCGGTCGTCCTCCCCGGCATAGCCCAGCTCGGCCCGGATGCGCTTGTGGGTGTACTCCGCCATCGCCTCCGCCACCTCGACCGACAGGCCGTGCAGATAGAGATAGTCTTGATAGCGGTTGTCCTCGAACCACAGCCGCGCCGTGTCGGACGCCTTCTGCCCCACGGTGACCACCTGCAGGCCGATCACGTCGCGCTCGCCGTCGTCCACGTCGCGGAAGAAGTCGGCGATGCACTCGCCGTCCTCCTTGGGCTGACGGGGCAGGGCGAAGCGGCAGAGCTCAGTCTCCCCGTCCTGGTCGAACACGATGAGGTCGTTGCCCTGGCCGGCCGCCTTCCAATAGCCATACAGCGCCTGAGGCCGCAGGATGTTGTCGGCCTCGCAGATGGACAGCATCCGGCGCATGACCGGGCGCAGCTCCTGCTTGGCCCAGCCGAGGAAATCCTCGAGCGTCTTGCCCTGTTTCCGGAAGCCCCACTGGAATTGATACAGCGACCGCTCGTTCAGGAACGGGATCACCGCCTTGGGCGCCGCCTCGATCATCCTGGCACCCCAGAATGGCGGCGCGGGCGGCGGCACGTCCCCGGTCAGGCGGTGGCGCCGCGCCTGGACGGCGGCGACGTCCACCGGGCGGAAGGCGCGCTGGTCGGCCTGGCCCAGCGTGCGCTGCGTGTTGCGCGCCTTGCCGGACCGCTTGGCCTGCACGGCGGCCAAATAGTCGTCGAACCCGTTGCCCGTCACCTTGTCCATCAGGTTCAGCCCATCGAACGCATCGCGCGCATAGGCCACGCGCCCGCAGGCATAGGCCCGCACGCAGTCATCCTCGACGTAGTTGCGGGTCAGCGCGGCGCCGCCCAGCATGACAGGAATCTCCAGCCCCTGCCGCGCCATCTCCTCCAGGTTCTCCCGCATCACCACGGTGCTTTTCACCAGCAGCCCCGACATGCCGATGGCGTGCGCCTGGTGCTCCCTGGCGGCGGCGACCATGTCGGCCAGCGGCACCTTGATGCCCAGGTTCACCACCCGGTAACCATTATTTGTCAGGATGATGTCGACCAGGTTCTTGCCGATATCGTGCACGTCCCCCTTCACGGTGGCCAGCACGATCGTGCCCTTCTCCTGTCCGGCCACCCGCTCCATGTGCGGTTCCAGGTGGGCAACCGCGGCCTTCATGGTCTCGGCCGACTGCAACACGAACGGCAACTGCATCTTGCCCGCGCCAAACAGCTCACCCACCACCTTCATGCCGTCGAGCAACACGTTGTTTATGATGTCAAGCGGCGGCTGGGTCAGCATCGCCTCGTCCAGTTCCTCCGCCAGTCCCTTGCGGTCGCCGTCCACAATACGGTCCTTGAGCCGGCCCTCCACCGTATCGGCCCGTGCCTTCTTCACCGCGTCCGCCAGCTTGCGGTCGGCAAAAATCTCCAGCAGGCGCTGCAACGGGTCGTAGCCCTCCCGCCGCCGGTCGAACAGCAGGTCCTCGACCACCTGCACCTCTTCGGGCGCGATCAGGTGAAGCGGCCGGATCTTGGACACGTGCACGATGGCGCCCGTCATCCCGGCACGGACGGCATGGTCGAGAAAAACCGAGTTCAGCACGGCACGCGCCGCCGGGTTCAGGCCGAAGCTGATGTTCGAGAGCCCCAAGATGATCTGGATGTCGGGGAACGCGTCGCGGATCAGCTTGATCCCCTCCAGCGTCCAATGGCCGAGCTTGCGGTCGTCCTCGCTGCCTGTGGCGACCGTGAAGGTGAGGGGATCGATCAGCAGGTCCGACTGCGGTAGGCCGTGCTTGTCGCAGGCGAACTCCACCAGCCGCCGGGCGATGGCGAGCTTGGCCTCGGGCGTCTTGGCCATGCCCTCCTCGTCGATCGTCAGCGCGATCACCGCAGCGCCGAACTTCTTGGCCAACACCAGCCGGTCGCGTGCCGCGTCCTCGCCGTCTTCGAAGTTGATCGAATTGATGATCGGCTTGCCGCCGTGCAGCCGCAACGCCGCTTCCAGAACGACCGTCTCGGTGCTGTCGATCACGAGGGGAGAGTTCACGCTGCTGGTGAAGCGGGTGATGACCTCGTTCATCTCGGCAACCTCGTCGCGGCCGACGAAGGCGGTGCAGATGTCCAGGCTGTTGGACCCCTCGGCGACTTGCTCGCGCCCAACGGACACGCAGCCGTCCCAATCACCCTTTTCCTGCAATTCCCGCCACTTCTTCGATCCGTTGGCGTTGCAGCGCTCGCCGATGGAGAAGTAGCTGTTTTCCTGGCGCAGCGCCGTCTGGCCATACAGGCTGGCGACGCTCGGGACCCAGACTGGCTTGCGCGCGACCGGCACAGGACGAAACCCCTCGCCGCGGCGGCGCAGCATCGCGTCGAGCGCCCGGATATGCGGCGTGTCGGTGCCGCAGCACCCGCCGATCAGGTTGAGCCCGTCCTCCTGGATGAACCGCTCCATCCAGCTCGCCATCTGCCCGGCGTCGAGCGGGTAGTGCGTCCGCCCGTCCACCAGCTCCGGCAGGCCGGCATTGGGCTGCACCGAGAGCAGGCCGGGCCAGTTCGCCGCGAGCCAACGCACGTGCTCCGACATCTCCTGCGGACCCGTGGCGCAGTTCAACCCGATCAGCGGCACGTCCAGCGCGTGGACCACCGTGGCGGCAGCGGCGATGTCCGGGCCGACCAGCAACGTGCCGGTGGTCTCGACCGTCACCTGCACGAAGATGGGCGTGTCGGTCCCGGCCTCGGCGCGGGCGATCTTGGCGCCGTTCACCGCCGCCTTGATCTGCAGCGTGTCCTGGCAGGTCTCGATCAGGATCGCGTCGACCCCGCCGGCGATCAGCCCGCGGGACTGCGTGGCAAGCGCAGCCTCCAGCGGGTCATAGGCGATGTTGCCGAGCGACGGCAGCTTGGTGCCCGGTCCGATGCTGCCGACCACCCACCGGTGCCGCCCGTCCGAAAAGCTGTCCGCCGCCTCCCGCGCCAGCTCGGCCGCAACCTTGTTTATTTCGATGGCACGGTCGCCCAGGTCGAATTCGGCGAGGGTGATGGGGGAGCCGCCAAAGGTGTTGGTTTCCACCATGTCGGCGCCGGCCTCGAAATAGCCACGATGAATCTCCCGCACCAGGTCCGGGCGGGACAGGTTCAGCACCTCGGTGCAGTTCTCCTGGTTCCAGTAGTCGCGTTCGATATCGAGCGTCAGCGCCTGGACGCGGCTGCCCATGCCGCCGTCACAGAGCAGCACTTGGTCACGAAGTGCGTCGAGCAGATGGGGTCTGGTCATCAGGCGTCCTCGGAGACAAGTTCGGGGGCATCGTTTGCTGCGCGGGCCGGCATCGCGGCCGACCAAAGCCGCACCTCGAGTGGACCCGGCACTGACAGGGGAGCGGCCGGCAGCAGGCCCGCCTGGTCCAGCAGCGCGCGCATGGCGTCGTCGGTGAAGCCGGGCCAGCGATGGGCCAGACGCTCCGTCAGGTCATTGCGGTCATGTCCAGCCAGGTCTACGACGATCAGCTGGCCGGAGGGCGCCAGCACGCGGGCGGCCTCGGCCAGGGCGGCGGCTGGGTCCTCAGCATAATGAAGCACCATCTGCAGCACGACGACATCGTAGCCGCCGGACAGCGGCAGCCGGTACATGTCTGCCTGACGAACCGTGCAATGCGCGAGCGCCGGCTTGGCAAGCCGCGCCCGCGCCAGCGCCAGCATCGCCCGGCTAGCGTCCACGCCCAGCCCAGCCGAGATGCGCGGCGCCAGAAGCTCCAGCATCCGCCCGGTCCCGGTGCCGATATCCAGCACTCGGCCCAGCCGGGGTCCCGGCAGCAACTGGAGGATCGCCGCCTCGACATCGGCCGCTGGCAGGCCCAGCGCCCGCATCTCGTCCCAATCCGCGCCCTGCCGGCGAAAGCTCTCCGATGCGATCCGCGCCCGCTCGGCCAGTACGCGGGCCGCGCCGCGGCGGTCTGCGGACAGCACCGGGTCATCGTCCGGCAGCCGGGCCAGCAGCTCCTGGATCAGCCCGGCATCGGGCGGCAAGCCGAACCATACGTTCGCTCCCTCCCGCACCCGCGCCAGCAACCCGGCGTCGCACAGCAGCTTTAGATGACGGGACAGCCTGGGTTGGCTTTGACCCAGAATCTCAGTGAACTCGACCACACAGAACGCACCCCGCGCGGCAAGGGCCAGCAGCCGCAGCCGTGTCGGTTCGGCGCTGGCGCGCAATGCTGTTAGAAGTGCATCCATGACCTTGCCGCTAACATAAACATATCCTTATGTCCATACTATGACGATAATGTTTGATGCCCGGGTTGGTGTCGCCTTCGGCGTGTGCTCGGACGCGCGGGACGGCGACTTCATATTGAGCGATGGGCTGAGCCTGACAGCCGGCCATGCAGCGGGTTGCACGTGCTGCACGTCGCGCACCCCGGCGTCGGAGGCGCTGGGCCGGCTGTTCGTCCAGCGGGCACGAGGCGAGGTGGGGTTTTTCCGCCGGGTGCTGGTGGTATCGGACGAAGCAGGAGAGGGCGCGGTCAGGGCGGCGCTGGAAGCCGATCCGGTGGTGTCTGCGCGGTTCCGGCTCGCCTAGACCGGCCCGCCTAGACCGGCCCGCCTAGATCGGAACGTCAGTGTCGCCGCGCCCCAGCCCCCGCTGCATATAAACGGTATCCACCCAACGCCCGAATTTCAGGCCTGAAGCCCGTAGCAGCCCAGCGCGCTGGAAGCCTAGCGAGGCGTGCACGCCGATCGAACCTACGTTCTCGGAGTCGCCTATCACCGCGATCATCTGCCGGAAGCCAGCTGCCTCCGCATCGGAGAGCAACCGCTGCACCAGCGCCTTGCCGACGCCCTGTCCGCGCACGTCCTCACGGACATAGATGCTGTCCTCGGCGGTGTGGCGATAGGCCGAGCGTTCTCGCAACTGGTTGAAATAGGCGTAGCCGAGCACGCCCGTCTCATCGACCGACACCAGAAACGACCAGCCGTGGTCGACAATCTTCTGGTAACGATCTTGCATCTCCTCGATTGACGGCGGCACTTCCTCAAACGTTCCAGCGCCGTGCAGGACGTGGTGGGCATAAATGGCCTGGATTTCAGGAATGTCTGCGGGTTCGGCCGGGCGGATGTCCATAATTCGGTCTTAGCTTGCTATCGCTCCGGCGACCAGATGTGATATGGAGGCGTCAAGCAACGGAAAACTAATCATAACGAGACTGTATGGTAGGCTCGTTCGGTTTTTCCCCTAATCTTGGCGCCCATGTGTGATGCGCACCTCGTCCAGCAGGCGGCTCGCCGTGTGCAGGCGTGTGTGAGACAAGGAATATTCCGTGGATCAACTCACCTCGATCGTCCCGAGCAGCGGCGCCCCGTCGCCGATCAACGCCGGAACCATTGGCGGCGACGGACCTGGCACCGGCGCACAATCGCGCTTGGCAGCGGTTATCGCCGTCGCGCGCCATCATGGGCTTGACCTGCATGCGGAGGACTTCCGCGCCGCTGCTAGTGAGACGACGCCGTCCCCCGCGTCCCTGGTCGCCTGGGCACGGGAGCAGGGGCTCTCGGCCAAGGCCGAACGCGTCCGCTGGAAGCAGCTATTCAAGCTGCAGGGCAACGAACGGCCGGTGCAACCCATCGTCCTGCTGTTAAAGGACGGCGGCGCTGGCCTGCTGGTCGGTAGCGATATTGGCCGCAATATCGTCTGGGTCCGTGATCCCACCGCCGCATCGAGCGATCCCGCCGTGGCAGTCGATGAGCTGCGGCTCGCCCAGGCTTGGAGCGGCGAGGTGCTGCTGATCCGCCGCGTCCGCGGCGAGGCGGAGGGAGAGCAGCGTTTCTCGCTCGGCTGGCTCATGGGCCTGGTCGTGAAGGAGAAGCGGTCGCTCAGGGACATCAGCATCGGCTCTATCACGCTCAGCGCGCTGACCATCATCCCGCCGTTGCTGGTGATGACCGTCGTGGACCGCGTGGTGACGCATCACAGCCTTTCGACGCTCGTGCTGCTCAGCACCATCCTGCTGATCACGACCGTCTATGAGACGCTGCTGGGCTATGCCCGGCGGGAGCTGGTGCAGATCGTCTCGACCCGGGTCGACGCCCGGCTGCATCTGCACGTGTTCAACCGGCTGCTTGGCCTGCCGCTGGACTACTTCGAGAAGAACCCGGCTGGGCAGATCAACTATCGCCTGATGCAGGTCTGGAAGATCCGTGAGTTCCTGACCGGCAAGCTGATGGGCACCTTCCTCGACATGTTCACGCTGGTGTTCCTGTTGCCGCTGCTGTTCTGGATGGAGCCGACGCTGGCCTGGATCGTCCTGGTCTGCGCGGTGATCATCGCGCTCGTGATCCTGGCCTTCCTGCCGGCGCTGCGCAAAGTGATCGGCAAGCTGACGGTGGCGGAGTCGGAGAAGGCCAGCACGATGGTCGAGACGGTGCACGGCATCCGCACGGTCAAGTCCCTGGCGCTGGAGCCGCAGCGCCGGGCCGAGTGGGACGAGCGGACCGCGCATGCCGGTAAGCTGAAGCTGCAAGCCGGCCGCCTGGCGAACTGGCCGCAGACGATCATCAATCCGATCGAGGCGTTCATTCAGCGCGGCGTCATTATGATCGGCGCGTATATCGCCATGCAGGACACCACGGGCATCGCGGTCGGCGGGCTGGTGGCGTTCATGATGCTGGGCAGCCGGGTCACGCAGCCGCTGGTTGGCCTGGCGCGGCTGATCGAGGACTTCGAGGATGTGCGCGCCTCAATCGGCCAGGTCGCGATGGTGCTGAACAACCCCAGTGAGACAGCCGCGATGCAGGGTGGCCTGCGCCCGAAGTTCAGCGGCGACGTCAGTTTCGAGGGGCTGACCTTCACCTATCCTGGATCGAAGCTGCCGGCGCTGGACAAGATCAGCTTCAGCATCCCGGCCGGCACCATGCTGGGCGTGGTCGGACGAAGCGGTTCGGGCAAGAGCACCATAACCAGGCTGCTGCAGGGCATCAACCGTGAGTATAGCGGATTCCTGAAAATCGATGGAGTGGAGCTGAGGGAGATCAACCTCACCCATCTGCGCCGTAGCTTCGGCGTGGTGCTGCAGGACAACTTCCTGTTCCGCGGCACGGTGCGGGACAACATCACCGCCGGGCGGCCCGGCCTGACGCTGGAGGACGTGGTCAAGGCGTCCCGCCTTGCGGGTGCCGAGGAGTTCATCGAGCGCCTGCCGCAGGGTTACGACACCTGGATCGAGGAGGGCTCCGCCAACCTGTCCGGCGGGCAGAGGCAGCGGCTGGCCATCGCGCGGGCGGTGATCGCCGATCCGCGGCTGATGATCCTGGACGAGGCGACGAGCGCGCTCGACCCCGAGAGCGAAGCGCTGGTCAACGCCAACCTAACCCGCCTGGGCAAGGGGCGCACGATGGTCATCGTCTCCCACCGCCTGTCGTCGCTGATCGACTGCAACCTGATCCTGGTCATGGATAAGGGCACCGTCGTCGATGTCGCGCCGCACCGGGTGCTGCTGGAGCGCTGTGCGATCTACAAGATGCTGTGGTCGCAGCAGAACCGGCACTTGGACGGGGCTATGGGCCGGCAGGCGCCGATCGTGCCGGTCCTCGCCCAGGGCGATTAGACGGCGACCAGATTCGGTATGCCGACCGGGCGAGCTTAGCGGGACCCCCCGTTACCTACCGCCTGGCCAAGAAATATGGGCTGTCCGCACAGCCGACCGACGGAGGTTTTCATGGCCCAACTGACCCTGCGCAATGCGAACAAGGCAAATGCCGTAGCCCTTCCGGCGCTGCTGGAGTTCCATTCGCCGACCGCCGCACTGAGCATGACCCCGGTGCTGCACGGGGCACGCGGCACCATTTGGGTGGTCAGCTCGCTGGCAGCCGCCTGCATTGCGGCAGCCGCGCTGATCCCGATCGACAAGGTCGTCACCACACAGGGCAAGATCGTGGCGCAATCGGCGACGAGCGTCGTGCAGCCGCTGGAGACGGCCATCGTCCGGTCGATCGACGTGCGGGAGGGCCAGGTGGTCCATAAGGGCGAGATACTGGCCCGGCTCGATCCGACCTTCGCCACCGCCGACGCCAGCGCGCTGGAGTCCCAGGTCGCCAGTCTCGCGACGGAGGTGGAGCGTCTGCAAGCCGAAGCATCCGGCACCCCGTACCGTGCCCGGGATGCCAGCCCGCTTGCGCTGCTGCAAGGCGCGATCTTCGTGCAGCGCCAGGCCGAGCGCGGGTTCAAGAACGAGAACTACATACAGAAGATCAGCAGCCTGCAGAGCCAGATTTCGCGGGCGCTCGCGGACAAGCAGGCCTACAGCGACCGCCTGAAGGTCGCCGAGGAGCTGGAACGCAAGCGCGTCGAGCTGGAGCGCCTACAGGTCGGCAGCCAGATCAACCGCCTGTCGGCGACCGACAGCCGGCTCGAGGTGAAGCGAGGCTTCGACAACGCGACCAACCAGGTCGTGCAGGCGGCGCGCGACCTCCAGGCCATGCAGGCCGAACGCGATGCCTACAATCAGCAATGGCGCGGCCAGGTAAGCCAGGACCTAACGGACCAGGGCCGTAAGCTAAGCGATGCGCGGGAGAACCTGAGCAAAGCGACCCTGCGCCGGCAGCTCGTGGAGCTGCGGGCAGAACAGGACTCGATCGTGCTGAGCATCGCCAAGGTCTCGCCCGGCTCGGTGCTCCAGTCGGGCGAGCAGTTCTTGACCCTTGTGCCGGTCGACGCGCCGCTGGAGGTGGAGGCCAACATCGCCGGCATGGACGCCGGCTTCGTGCATCCGGGCAACCAGGTGATGGTGAAGTTCGACACATTCCCGTTCACCCAGTATGGCGCGGCGGAGGGTAAGGTGCGGGTGGTCAGCGCCGACAGCTTCACTAGCAACCCGGATGATAAGCAGCGGGGGTCGCAGCAAAATCAGTCTAGCAATGGTCCGGCATTCTACCGCAGCCGGATCACCCTCGACCAAATCAAGCTGCATAACACGCCGCCGGGCTTCCGGGTGGTGCCGGGCATGCCGATCACCGCGGACATCAAGGTCGGCGAGCGAACGGTGGTCGGCTATTTGCTGAGCCGCGTGCTGCCGGTGGCCATGGACGGGATGCGGGAGCCGTGATGCTTTTCTGCGGGGTGGGTTAGACATGGCCGGCTTTCTCGAACGCGTCCGGTCGGCCGTCTCGCCCAGCGCCCGGCTCCAACTTGCCTATCGGCAGATGGAGGGCGGCGAGAGGCATTTGGGCTTCCCGGTGGTGGCCAAGGCCGCGCAGCGGGGCGATGTCGAGGCGCAGTACCGCGTTGGACGCGCCTACCTGGACGGCAACGGGGTGCCACCCAGCCGGGCGATGGCGGCGCACTGGCTGAAGCGCGCCGCTCAAAGCGGCAAGGTCGAGGCGCAAGCGGCGCTTGCAGCGCTCTATTTGACCGGCGCCGGTGCCGGCGACACCCAGGCCGCCGGGCTGTTCGCCGGGGCGTTTCCGGGTGAGCCCGACTTTGCCCAGGCCCTGCGCTGGGCGAAGCCGGCGGCGGAAACGGGATCGGCGGAGGCGCAGGCCCTGCTGGGCTATGTGCTGTCGTCCGGGCCGGACGCGCTGCGCGATATACCGGCAGCCGACGAATGGTATCGCAAGTCGGCGATGGCCGGCTGTGCGCAGGGATCGCTGGGTCATGGGCTGGCGCTGCTGCGGGTGGCGACCAGTGACGAGGAGCGGCAGGCTGGCGCTGTCGAGATTGCCAAGGCGGCGGCGGCAAACCTGCCGTTTGGCCTCTATCTGTTTGGCGTTATGACCGCGTCCGGCAATGGCGTCACCCAGGACGTGGCCGCGGCGGCTCAGCTCTACCGGCAAGCGGCCGAGCGTGGCGTTCGGCAAGGCCAGGCTCGCTGGGGCTTGGCGTTGCTGGAAGGCCGTGGCGTGACCCGTGATCCCGTGAGCGGCGAAAGCTGGCTTCGCCGCGCCGCGCTGGAGGGCGATGCGGAGGCAGCCGCGCTGGTGGGCGACCTGTATGCGAAGGGCGGCGACCTGCCGCCGAACTACACCGAGGCCGCCGCCTGGTACCGCCGTGCGGCCGAACAGGGGCATGGCGGCGCGGCACGGGCGTTGGGCATGCTGCATCTGACCGGCGCCGGCGTGTCCCGGGATGCGGACGAGGCCGCGCGCTGGTTTCGTATCGCAGGGGACAAGGGCGACAAATCCTCACAGGCGGACCTGGCGAACATTGCCCTTACAGGCGGCGGCAAGCCCGAGGACCGCATACGCACTCGCGAGTGGTTTGAGGCTGCGGCGACTTCTGGCGACCTGGTGGCCGCATTCAATTTCGGCGTGTGCCTGGCGGAAGGCGTCGGCGTGGAGCGCGACGACGCCAAGGCGGCGCAGTGGCTGCGCCGGGCCGCGGACGGCGTGGTGAACGCGCAGTACTGGTACGGCCGCATGCTGGCCGAGGGCCGGGGCGTGGACGCCGACCTGCACGAGGGCCGGGCGTGGATGCAGCGCGCCGCCGATGTCGGCATGGTCGATGCGCAGGTCGCGGTGGCCGAGATGATGATCAATGGGCGCGGCGGGCCACGGGACCACGCCGCGGCGCAGAGGCTGTTCCAGGAGGCTGCGGATAAGGGCCATACCGGCGCGCAGTTCGCGATGGGTGCGATGCTCGGTGGTGGGCATGAAGTGCCGGCGGACCGCGCAGCCGCCCAAAGCTGGTTCCGCAAGGCTGCGGAAAAGGGTCATCCCTATGCATTGCTGATGCTAGGCCGCTATCTAGCGCGTGGGTTGGCCGGGCAAGCCGATCTGGCGCAGGCACGCATCCTGCTGGAACACGCGCGGCAGGCTGGCGTCACCGAGGCTGCGAACGACCTTGCGGCGTTGCCTCCCGCCTCTCCCTCGAACGAGCCGGACCTGCCGGTTCAGGGACATTCCGTCGCCGCCCAATGAGCGGACGGCGTCCGTGAGCAACGCCTTGCTGTCGGACGTGCAGGCGCGCGCCGAGGCGCGCCGCACCCAGACGCGCAACCAGCAATGGCAGGAACTGGCACAGGCCGCCTGGCGCCGCAGCATGGATGCGACTGCCGCTGGAGATACGCCCGGGGCGTTGCGTTGGCTCCAGCGCGCCCACCGTTTGCTGCCAAAGGACGGCATGGTCGCCTTGGCCCTCGCCGGGGCGCTGATGCGGGCCGGCGACCTGACCCGTGCAGCCCGGCTATTCCAGGACCTTGGCGACCGGCATAGCCTGCCGGAGGCGTGGACCGGCCTCGCCGCCTGCGCGCGCCTGCTGGGCGACACCGAATGCGCCGCCTTCGCCACCGCCGCGGCACTTCGGGCCAGCGTGCCTACTCCGACGCTTCAGGCGCTGGCTGCGGCAGTGGCGCCCGCGGCTGGCTATCCCGGCTGGTGTGGACTGGACGGCGATGGCGGCGTGCATGTGGGCGCGGCTCGCGGTGTCCGGGTCAGCCTGGACGGCGTGCCGGTAAAGCCGGTGTGGTCCGGCAACCGGGGCCAGTTGCCGGTGGGATGGCGCATCGCGCGCCTGCTGGAGGTGGACCGCGACGGCGTCCCTTGCCTAGGCAGTCCGCTCGGCATCGCCGCCATCATAGCAGTCGAGGGCTTGGTCGAGGCGAAGGACGGCGGCCTGGCAGGCTGGGCCTGGCATCCCGCCGATCCGACCCGCGACCCGGTGCTGATTCTGCACGGCCTGACGATCACCGCGACCGAGGCTGCTGCCGACCTTGCGCTCGACCGGCCTTTGGCGCGCCCGCGCCGCTTCGCCGTCGGAGCCGCCTTGATCGGGGATGGCGCGTTCCCGGTGCAGGGCCCCGATGGCCGTAACCTGCTGGGGAGCCCGATCGACCCCGGGCTGGAGCGGCGGACCGCCGCTGCACTGGCCCGAGCCGTGCAGCATCCAGGGCCGGCGCCGGCCCATGCCCCCATCCTGGCCGACGTTGCCATGCCCGGCCCGGCCCGGCCCGCCGTCCACCCCGGCCCCGCGGACGTCGTCATCCCCGTCTATCGCGGCCTGTCGCAGACCCTGGCGTGCCTGGACTCCGTGCTGGCCTCCATCCCGCGCGGCACCCGGGTCTGGGTGGTCGAGGATGCGTCGCCCGAACCTGATCTGGTTGCCGCGCTGGAGGCGCTGGCACAGCAGAAGCGCATCCGGCTCATCCGACAGCCGGAGAACCTGGGCTTTCCCGCCGCGGCCAATGCGGGCCTGCGGGCCTGTGCGCCCCGGGACGCCGTGCTGCTGAACAGCGACACTCTACTACCCCCGGGCTGGCTCGACCGCCTGCGTGCGGCCGCGTACTCCGCACCTGACATCGGCACGGTCACCCCACTGTCGAACGACGGAACCATCATGAGCTATCCGGACCCGGGTGGCGGCAATCCCGTTCCCGACCTGGCCGCCAGCATCGCCACGGATGCCTTGGCACAGCAGGCCAACGCGGAGAGCGTGGTCGATGTTCCGACCGGTGTCGGGTTCTGCCTTTATCTACGGCGGAACTGCCTGGAGGAGGCCGGGCTGCTGCGCGAGGACAGCTTCGCCCAGGGCTACGGCGAGGAGAACGATCTGTGCCTCCGGGCCCGGCATCTCGGCTGGCGCAGCGTGGCGGCCACTGGCGTGTTCGTGGCCCATATCGGCGGGCAGTCGTTCGGATCGGCGCGGAGCCATCTTCTGCGGCGCAACCTCGCGGTGCTGAACCGGCTGCATCCCGGCTATGACGCGCTGATCGCGGCCCATGTCGCCGCCGATCCGCTGGCCTCCGCCCGGCGCCGCATTGACGCGTTGCGCTGGGCCACCGGCCGGTCCCGTGCGGGCGCCGTCATCCTGGTGACCCATGGCGGTGGTGGCGGCGTAGACCGCGTGGTGACAAAGCGCAGCGCGGTGCTGAAGGCGGCAGGACTGCGCCCCATCGTCTTGCGGCCCGGTGGACTGCTTCAGGGCACGTGCAGCATCGACGCCGACAGCGTTGCCTATCCCAACCTGACCTACGCCGTGCCGGGAGAGTTGCCGGAACTGGCCCGGCTGCTCCGCGCCGACCGGCCGCGGCACCTGGAACTGCATCACCTCCTGGGCCACAGCCATGCTGTCCTTGGCCTAGCGCGCCTGTTGCGGATACCCGTGGACCTGTTCGTGCACGACTACGCCTGGTTCTGCCCGCGTATCGCGCTGGTCAGCACCGGCCGCCGCTATTGTGGGGAGCCCGATGTCGCGGGCTGCGAGGCCTGCATCGCCGACCTGGGCAGCAATTTGCACGAGGATATTCCGGTGCCGGCGTTGCTGGCGCGCTCGGCCACCGACATGGCGTCGGCTCGGCAGGTCATCGCGCCGTCCTCGGACGCGGCAGCGCGTATCCGGCGGCATTTCCCCGGCACTGAGCCCATAGTGCAGCCGTGGGAGGACGACGCAATCCTGGCTCCGCTCGCGCCCACGCCGCCCGGCGCCGTCCGCCGCGTATGCGTCGTGGGGGCGATCGGGGTGGAGAAGGGCTACGAGGTCTTGCTCGCCTGTGTGCGGGATGCCCGGGCACGATCATTGCCGCTGGAGTTCGTCGTCGTGGGCTACACCGCCGACGACATGCGGCTGATGGATGCCGGCCCGGTGTTCGTCACCGGCGAGTATGCCGAGGACGACGCGGTCGCGCTGATCCGTGCGCAACAGGCGCATCTGGCGTTCATCCCGTCGGTGTGGCCCGAGACGTGGTGCTTCGCGCTGAGCCGCGCCTGGGAGGCCGGGCTGGCCGCGGCGGCATTCGACTTGGGCGCCCAGGCGGAGCGGATTCGCGCAACCGGACGCGGCTGGCTGTTGCCGTTGGGCCTGCAGGCCCGGGCGGTGAACGACGCGCTGCTTGGCTTGCAAACCCAGCCGATGCCGACCGCGCACCATCTTATTCCCACCCCGGCACGGCTTGCACCGGCATACGTGCCGTCGCAGTCTTTACACCTCTGACGACTCCGCATTCCGCCGACAGACCACGAGCACGAGAGAGACCGATGTCCAGCACTGCCGTGTCCAAGACCATCACCGAGCTGAAGGTGTCCGCGCATCTGATGACCTTGGACGCTGGCTTGTTCTGCGTGTTCAACAGCCCTGGGGCCCTGCCTCCCGACGTGAAGACGGGCCTGCCGGGCGTGCGGCTGTCGGCAGCGCCTGCGCCGGCCGGGTTTGGCGGAAAGGTCAGCATCAGCGGCTTCAATGCCGGCGGCTGGCTCGGTGGCGAGGATGGCGCGGCGCTGGTACGCGTGAGCGGCGGTGCCGCCCAGGTGCTCGTCACGGTCTATCAGGACCCGGAGGGCCAACATGATGCCCCGAAGCTGCAGGTCATCCGCCTGACCGAGGATGCTGCCGAGGTCCCGACCGAGGCTTCGGCGCAGTCTCTGGCCGCTCCCGCTCCCGGCAATGCGCCTGCGGATGCGAGCCCCGGCAGGAAGATAGAGGTCGCGGCCCACATTTATGGGCTTGGCGATGTCGGCGGCCTACTCGGCGAGTGGATGGGGGAGCGGGGCAGCAAGCGCTGGATCGAGGGGTTTGGGCTGATGCCGGGCGAGGAAGTGGCCCCGGCCGACATCGAATACCAGGCGGTGTTGGGCCGCGGCTGGCTGTCCCCCTGGTCCGAGGGTGGACAGTTCTGCGGCAGCCGCGGCATGTCGCTGCCCATCCTGGGCTTGCGCGTGCGGCTGCATGGCGCTGCCGCCAGCACGCATGCGGTCTCGGTCTCGGCCACGTTCGTGGACGGGACGGAGATTGGCCCCGTTTCGGATGGGGAGCCGTGCGAGGCGCCGAGCCTTTCGCCCCTCGAGGCGTTTCAAGTCACGCTGCGGCCGCTGGCCACGGCCCAAATCCCTAGCCCGGCAATTGGCACGGCAACCGCCCGCGCGCCGGCCCGTCCCAAAGAGTCGATGGTGCCACGCACCCGCGGCCGGGGCCGGACCGCTGCACCGGCCGCATCCGTAAAGGCGGTGCGGAAACAAGCGGCCCCCGCCTCTGCGTCGCCCACCTCTGCGTCGCCCGTCCCAGTGGCGCCCGTCGCCGCAGCTGCCGCGAAGAAGCCGGGCCGCAAGGCTGCGCCTGCCGCAGCCGCCGAGCCGCCCACTCCTGTCGTACCGCCGAAGGCCGCGAAAAGAACCCCCTCCACCACTCGCCGCCGCTGATCCGCGCACCCCGGGCAGCGGCCCCGTCTTGCGATTCTTATTCATCCACCAGAACTTTCCCGGACAGTTCCTGCATATCCTGCGACACCTGGCGGCCTCGGGTCAGCACGACATCATCTTCATCACCCAAGAGAACGCGAACATCATCGCCGGGGTTCGCAAGGCGACCTATCGTGGACCCGGCGATCTGAACCCCTCCATCCACCGGGATGCGCAGGAGTTCGACCATGCGATGACGCGCGCACAAGGCGTTGCGCAGGTGGCCGCGAACCTAAAGGAGCTAGGCTTTCGACCCGACGTCATCATCGGCCACCAAGGGTGGGGTGAGATGCTGAACCTGGGTGACATATGGCCTGATGTCCCGATGCTCGGGTATTACGAATTTTACTACAATACCAGTGGTTTCGACGTCAATTTCGACCCTGAGTTCCCGACTTTATACAGCGCGTTGCCCCGGGTCCGCGCCAAGAACGCGGTCAACATGCTGGCGCTCGCCAACCCGGGCCACGGAATAACGCCCACGCGCTTCCAGCAATCGACCTATCCGGCCTGGGCGCGCGAGCGGATCGCCATCCTGTCCGAGGGCGTGAACCTCGACATCTGCCACCCCGACCCCACCGCAGCGAGCCGGACCTTCCAGCATGGCGATTTGGTGGTGGAGCCAGGCGAAAAGCTGGTCACCTACGTTGCGCGCGACCTCGAGCCCTATCGCGGCTTTCATATCGTCATGCGCGCCCTGCCATCGCTGCTGCGGGCGCGGCTGGACGTGAAGGTGTTGCTGGTGGGCAGCGACGGCGTGAGCTATGGCGCGCGGCTGCAAGACAGCACCTGGCGGGAGCACATGCTGCGGGAAGTCGGGCCGTCGCTCGATCCGGCACGGGTGCATTTTTGTGGCCGCGTCGACTATGCCGACTACATCCGCGTGCTGCAGCGATCGGATGCACATGTCTACCTAACCTACCCTTTCGTCGCATCCTGGTCGCTCCGCGAGGCGCTTGCCATGGGTTGCGCCATCGTGGCCAGCGACACGGCGCCGGTGCAGGAGTTCGTGGCGCACGGCCAGGCCGGCCTGCTGACGCCCTTCCTCGACCCGGCCGCTCTTTCACTTCGTATTCAGGAAACGTTGGAGGACACCGGCCTGGCCGCTCGTCTGCGCGTCGGCGCCCGGACGTATGCCGAGCAGCACCTGCGGATGGAGGACCACCTCGCCGGCTATATGCGGCTGATCGAAGTCTTGGTGGCGGGATAGCGGCCAGGCTGTCCAAGACGGCGCAGTTTGTGCTTTCGGCGATGCTGAGGCACCTTCGACCCAGCAGGAGCAAGGACGCAGCATGATCGAGAACGTGGCCCCAACCCAGGTCTGGGATGCGATTTGCAACGATCCGCAGGCGCAGGTCGTCGACGTGCGCACGGACGCCGAGTGGACCTATGTCGGCCTGCCGGACCTCACCGACGCCGGCAAGCAGCCATTGTTGATCCCTTGGCAGATATTTCCCTCGATGCAGGTAAATGCGGGGTTTACCGACCAGATGAAGCAGGCCGGGCTGACGCCGTCCCACAAGGTCTACTTCCTATGCCGGAGTGGCGCCCGCAGCCTGGCGGCGGCGCGGGCGGCGCAGGCGGCGGGTTTCCCGCATGCCTATAACATCTCGGACGGCTTCGAGGGTCCGCCGGACGAGGACGGCCATCGCGGCACCGTCCATGGCTGGAAGGCGGAGGCGCTGCCCTGGCGGCAGCGTTAACTCCTACTCGTCATAGAGCACGCGGACCACGACGAACCAGTCATAGCGCGGATCGACCACGTGGCCACCGTCGCCGGACAGCATGCCCAGGGGGGTCGTCGGCACGTGCTTCATCGTGACCCCACCGTCCACGTTGCCGCCCACGACCGAGAGCTGGCCGGGCTGCGCCACCACCACCAGGTCGCAATGGCCGAAAAACCGTGCGCCCGACAGGTCATCGAACCGCATGCTGCGCGCGCGTCCGCGGCTGACGCAGATCAGGTCGCCGGGCTGGGGCGCATAGGCCTCGGGCCGCTCGGCCCGGAGTGCGCCAGTGCCTTGCGCGGCGGCATTGATGTAGTCGGCGTGCAGCGGCGAATAGGGGAACCGGTCTCCCGCCCCGGCGGAGCGCATGACATACGAGATGAAGGCCGCCGACCAGGCCGGCGCGTCGCCACCATAGACCTGGCCGAACTCGTCGTATTTGCTTGTCCAACCACTCTCTTGCGATCCGGCGTCCTGACCCAGCCACCAGTATTCGCCAACGCGCTGCCACAGGCCCGGCTGCTTGTCCGGCCGCAGGTTGCGGGGCAGGGGGTGGCTGTCGTCCGGCGGGTCGTCGTCGACCAAGCTGCCGAACCCCCGCCATTCCCGGAGCGCGATGCCGACGGCGTTCGCGCGGGAGAACGGCTCGAATGGGCGCCTCGCGAAATCCGGCAGGTGCTGATCGGCCAAGCCTCCGGGCTTCGCGGCCGTGGCTGCCGTCGGCGCCACGGGGCGGGTCGCGCAGGCAGCCAACAGAAGCAGGAGCGGCAAAGCGCGAAAGATCATCGGCAAGCGATGGCAGGTTTCTCCAACCGGCTCAACAGTCGCGTAACGAACGACGGGATCACGAAGTGGGGGCAGCGTCCCCGCAACGATCCATACCAGGACGTTATGCGCGGTCCGGGAACATCGCGTGCAGGCTTTCGGCTGTCGCCTCGCAACGTCCGCGTTCGGTGATCAGCCCCGTCAGCAGCCGCGCAGGGGTCACATCGAACGCCGGGTTCGCCGCCGGGCTGCTGGTCGGTGTAACTCGCACCGTGGCGACTTTGCCATCCAGCCCGCGCCCGGTTACCGTCGTGACCTCGGTTGCGTCGCGTTCCTCAATCGGAATCTCACGCACTCCGTCCGACACGGTCCAGTCGATCGTGCTGGAGGGCACCGCTACCCAGAATGGCACCTTGTTGTCGTAGGCCGCCAACGCCTTCAGATAAGTGCCGATCTTGTTGGCCGCGTCGCCCGTCCGGGTCACGCGGTCCGCTCCCACGATCGCCAGGTCCACCCGGCCGTGCTGCATCAGGTGGCCGCCGGCATTGTCCGAGATCACCGTATGCGGCACACCGTGCTTGCCCAGCTCCCATGCGGTCAGCGCCGCGCCCTGGTTGCGGGGCCGGGTTTCGTCCACCCAGACGTGTACGGGCAGGCCGGCGTCGTGCGCTGTGTAGATGGGGGCTAGCGCCGTGCCCCAATCGACCGTCGCCAGCCAGCCAGCGTTGCAATGCGTCAGCACATTCACCGGCTGGCCCGCCTTTGCACCCACTTTGGCCTCGGCCGCCTGCTGGATCAGCGCGTGGCCATGCCGCCCGATCGCGGCGTTCTGCGCCACGTCCTCGTCGGCAATGGAGGCAGCCTCGGCATAGGCAGTGGCGACGCGCTGACCGGCGGTCGTGTTGCGCAGCCGCGTCAGCATGCGGTCGAGCGCCCAGCGCAGGTTGATCGCTGTGGGCCGCGTGGCCGCGAGCTGCACCGCGGCGCGTTCCATCGCATCGGTGCCCGGGTTCTCCCGCAGAGCCAGTGCCAAGCCGTAGGCGGCGACGGCGCCGATGAGCGGTGCGCCGCGGATCTGCATGCTGCTGATCGCGTGCGCGGCCTGCCGCAGGGTGGTCAGGCGCAGGAACTCCAGGGCCCAGGGCAGCTTCGTCTGGTCGATGACGCGCACGGACCATCCGTCGCCCTCATCGACCCAAACGGCGCGATAGGGAGTGCCGTCGATCTTCATCCGTAGTTCCTAGATGCGTTGATGCAGCACGCACACCAGGGTGAACAGGCGTCGCGCCGTCTCCTGGTCGATGCTGGCCTTGTTCTCCAGCCGCTCCCGCAGCAATGCCGCGCCCTCGTTGTGCAGGCCGCGGCGGCCCATGTCGATGGCCTGGATGCGCTGCTCCCGCCCTTCCTCCACGGCCAGCATGTGGCTGTCCACGAGAAGCTGGTAGTCCTTGATGAGCCCGCGGAATGGGCCCAGCGCCAGCACCAGCATTTGCAGCGGTGCGTCGGCCGCGTCCCGCACATCGAACACCAGCCGCCCTTCCTGCACCGACAAATGCAGTATGTAGGGGCCCGGCACCGCCTTACGCTCCGCCGTGCCGCATAGTGCGAAGTGGTTCTCGGCCTCGAGGTCCGCGACGGCCTGCGCCCGGTCGGCGTCCAGCAGCGGATTAAGCCGCGTCAACGCCTCGCCAGCCAAGACGACACGGTCAAGGCCACTCGGGCGCGGCGGATGCAAGTCGTCGGTCACTCGTCGTCCGACTTCGCCATGCCGAGCTTCAGCATCAGCCCGAGCGTCGCCCCCTTAACCGGGCGAAGCAGCACAAGGGTCATCACCAAGCTCAACGGCAACCAAATCGCGGCATGAATCCAAAGCTCGGGCTTGTAGGCGCCCTCCACCCAGAACATCAGGCCCACGATGATGTGACCGACAATGAGGATCGTGAAGTACGGCGGCGCGTCATCGGCGCGGAAGTTGCCCAGCGGCGCCCCGCAGGCGACACAGGTCGGCACCACGCTGAGATAGCCGTTGAAGCAGTGGGTCTGGCCACAAGCGGGACAACGGCCCATTAGGCCGCGGCCCATCGCGGTGAACAATGGCGGCACAGGCCAGGACGGCACTGGTGGGGTGCGATCCGGCTGCCAGCGGACAGGGGGAGTCTGGTCGGGCAGGATAGGCCTCTTGTGCCAGGGTTGTGCGTGCAAGCTCGATCCTAGCATCCGCACGTTCATAAGTCAGATTATGCCGCGCATCCCTGTGATCAACCCGAACGCGCCGCTGGGCTGCACCGCGGAGACACGAAATGGGAGCAAGCACGACGGCGAGCAGGAGGCGGACCACGGCTAGGAATCCAGGGCTGGTGGCTCGATCACGCCGATTTGCCGGGTGATCGCACCATACCAGCCAGGCCGGCGGTGCTGGGCGAAGTTGAACATCTTGTCCTTGCCCTGGCGGCACAAATCCAGGTCGCAATCGGCCACGACGACCTCGTCGCCCAGGGTCCGCGCCTCGGCCACGATGCGCCCGTTCGGGTCCACGATGCAGGAGCCGCCGATCAGGCCCGACCCGTCCTCGTCCCCAGCCTTCGCCACCGCCACGGCCCAGGTCGCGTTCATGTAGGCGTTGGCTTGCGCGACAAGCTGCGAGTGGAAGGTGCGCAGGCCGGCATCCTCGGTCGTGCCGCCGTTCGGGTCATAGGCGGCGGAGTTGTAGCCGACGCACACCAGCTCGACGCCCTGTAGTCCCAGCACGCGCCAAGCCTCAGGCCAGCGGCGGTCGTTGCAGACCAGCATGCCGAGGATCGCGTCCTGGAACGCCGGCGCGCGGAATGCCGGGAAGCCCAGGTCGCCGTATCCGAAGTATCGCTTTTCCAACTGCTGGAACCGCGCGCCCTCCCGCGGCTCCAAGCTGCCCGGCAGGTGCACTTTGCGATACTTGCCGATCAGCGAGCCATCCGGCCCCACCAAGATCGCACTGTTGAAGCGTTCTCGTTCCGGAGTCAGCTCGGCATAGCCGACGTAAAACCCGACCTGGAGCGTGCGGGCACGGTCGAACAAAGGTTGCACCGCCGGGTTGGGCATGGCGCGCTCGAAATACTCGTCCAGCTCCGCCCCTTGCAGGAACCAGCGCGGGAAAAAGGTGGTGAATGCCAGCTCCGGGAACACCACCAGCCTCGCGCCGGCCGCTGCGGCCTGGTCCAGCAGCGCGATCATGCGCGCCAGGATCGCGTCCCGGCCGTCGGTGCGCTGGTTCGGCCCCATTTGCGCGGCGGCCACCTGGATGATGCGGGCCATTGCGGACGACAACGTGCGTATCCTATCGCGGTGATGTGCTTGCCGAGTTGGCCCGCCAACCTTATGACCGCACCCCATAAACGCCAAGTCACCAGAGGATTGCCTCCATGCAGCTGCACGATGTCCGCGTTCATCCGTCGAAGTCGAAGCTCCTGCGGGAAGACCAGTTGGCGTGGAAGATCGCGGCCGTCGCGGCCGACCCAGTTGCCGTGCCGCCCGAAACCGCGGAGATGATCGTGAACCGGGTCATCGACAACGCCGCCGTCGCGATCGCCAGCGTGAACCGCCATTCCTGCATCAGCGCCCGCGACATGGCGCTGGGTCATCCCCGGAACGGCGGCGCCACGGTGTTCGGCATGCCCGGCACGACGCGTGTCAGCCCCGAATGGGCGGCCTGGGCCAACGGCACCGCGGTCCGCGAGCTGGATATGCACGACACCTTCCTCGCCGCCGACTACAGCCACCCCGGCGACAACATCCCCCCGATCCTCGCCGTGGCGCAGACGTGCGACAAATCCGGCGCCGAGCTGCTGCGCGGTATCGCCACAGGGTATGAGATTCAGATCGATCTCGTCCGCGCCATCTGCCTGCACGAGCACAAGATCGACCACATCGCGCATCTATGCCCCGCCCAGGCCGCCGGGATCGGCACGCTGCTGGGCCTGGACACCGCGACCATCTACCAGGCCGTGCAGCAGGCCGTGCACGTGAGCTTCACGACGCGTCAAAGCCGCAAAGGGGAGATCAGCTCCTGGAAGGCCTATGCGCCTGCCCACTCCGGCAAGCTGGCGATCGAGGCGGTCGACCGCGTGATGCGCGGGGAAGGGGCGCCAAGTCCGATCTACGAAGGGGAGGACAGCGTCATCGCCTGGCTGCTGAACGGGCCCGAGGCGCAATACCAGGTGCCGCTGCCCGGACCGGGCGAGCCGAAGCGCGCCATCATAGACAGCTACACGAAGCAGCACTCGGCGGAGTACCAGAGTCAGGCGTTGATCGACCTGGCATTCCGCATGGGCCAGAGGGTGAAGGATTGGGATCAGGTCGCCGAGGTGGTGATCGAGACCAGCCATCACACGCACTACGTCATCGGCACCGGCGCCAACGACCCGCAGAAGATGGACCCGCACGCCAGCCGGGAGACGCTGGACCATTCGATTATGTTCATCGTCGCCGTGGCGCTGCAGGACGGCGCGTGGGACCACGTGCGCAGCTACGCGCCGGAGCGGGCGCAGCGTCCCGACACCGTGGCGCTGTGGCACAAGATCCGCACGGTCGAGGACCCCAAGTGGACCGAGCGCTATCATGCGCGCAACCACGAGGAGCTGGCGTTCGGCGGCCGGATCGAGCTGCGGATGAAGGACGGCAGCGTGATCGCCGACGAGATGGCGGTGGCCAACGCGCATCCGAATGGCGCCACACCCTGGATGCGCCCGGATTACGTGAACAAGTTCCGCATCATGACGGACGGGCTGATCACCGCGGATGAGGCGAACCGCTTCCTGCAAGCCTGCGAGGAGCTGCCGAACCTGCCGGCCGGCGAGCTGCACCGCCTGAATGTCGCAATGCCCGAGGGCATGGTCCAGGCCGGCAAGCCCGGCATCTTCTGAAGGGAGCCCATCATGTCCGAAACCGCACCGAAGCCGAAGAAGTCCGTCGCCCTCTCAGGCGTCACCGCGGGGAACACCGCGCTGTGTACCGTGGGCCGCACCGGCAACGACCTGCACTACCGCGGCTACGACATCCTCGATGTGGCGGAAAGCAGCGAGTTCGAGGAGATCGCCCACCTGCTGGTGCACGGCTGGCTGCCCAACCAGGCGGAACTCCGCACCTACAAGACCAAGCTGCATGCGCTCCGCGGCATCCCCGGCGCGGTCCGCACGGTGCTGGAAGCGCTGCCGGCCGCGACGCACCCGATGGACGTGATGCGCACGGCGGTGAGCGCGCTCGGCTGCGCCTTGCCGGAAAAGGACGACCACAACCAGCCCGGCGCCCGCGACATTGCGGACCGGCTCATGGCGAGCCTGGGCTCCATGCTGCTGTATTGGCACCACTGGACGCAGAACGGCCGCCGCATCGAGGTCGAGACCGATGACGGGAGCATCGGCGCGCATTTCCTGCATCTGCTGCACGGCAAGCCCTGCAGCCCCGAGTGGGAGCGGGCGATGCACACCTCGCTGATCCTGTATGCGGAGCACGAGTTCAACGCCAGCACGTTTGCCGCCCGCGTGGTGGCCGGCACCGGATCAGACATGTATTCCGCAATTACCGCCGGCATCGGCGCGTTGCGCGGCCCGAAGCATGGCGGCGCCAACGAGGTCGCACTCGAAATCCAGCAGCGCTACACCTCGGCGGATCAGGCGGAGGCAGACATCCGGGCGCGTGTTGCGGCAAAGGAGGTGGTGATCGGCTTCGGCCATCCGGTCTACACCATCTCCGATCCGCGGAACGTCGTGATCAAGGACGTGGCCCGGCGATTGAGCGAGGCGGCGGGCAGCATGACCGGCTACCAGGTCGCCGACCGGATCGAGGCCGTGATGATGGACACGAAGCGCATGTTCGCGAACCTCGATTGGTTCAGCGCCGTGTCGTATCACCAGATGGGCGTGCCGACGGCCATGTTCACGCCGATCTTCGTCATCGCCCGCACCAGCGGCTGGGCGGCGCACGTGATCGAGCAGCGGGTGGACAACAAGATCATCCGACCGGCGGCGCAGTACATCGGTCCGGAGAATTTGGCGTTCGTGCCGCTGTCAGAACGGTAAGGTCACGTCCTTTTGCGGTGCGACCTCAATAATTTGCGGAGAAAACATTACAAGGAATGCTGGTTTTCATTGACAGGAGCCTTGCTGCCGCGTGACGTGATTCCGGTTGGTACGTTTACGATTCGCGCGGCATCGGGCCGCGTCTCGCCGTGCCCCGCGATGTGCATGCTGTAACCCGATCAAGGAAGGCTTTCAGGATGACCGACGACAATACGACGGAGCGCCCGCGGGCGCAGGCCATGGCAGTCCGTGCCCCGGCCAAGACGGCAAAGGCCGCCGCCAAGACGAGCAGCGGTGCTGCTGCGGCAAAGCCGGCCCACAAGGCAGCCGCGCCCAAGGCGACTAAGGCCGCTGCTGCGAAGCCGGCCGCGGCCCCGAAGGCGGCCAAGGCCGCGGCGAAGAAGGCTGCTCCAGCCGCGGCTACGGCAAAGCCCGCGGCGAAAAAGGCTGCCCCCAAGGCTACCGCGGCAAAGTCCGTCTCGCCCGAGACCAAGAGCGAGGCTGCCAAGACCATGAAAAGCGCGAAAAGCCCCGCAGCCCGCAGCGAAGCCGCCAAGATGCTGAGCGCCACGAGCCCTGCTATCAAGAAGAAGTCGAAACCAGCCCGCGCAGCGACCTGATCGCCTCAGCAACGCGGGGCATCGCGCCTGACCGCCCGTCATGTCCGGCGCACACCGGGCATGGCGGATTGGTCTATTCGTATGCGAACCGCCGAACGACGTTGCCGAGAATTGTTGCGATAGGATTGTCATAACCGTCGCGCCACAGGCTGCCGAGGAACGTGATCGATCCGGTGCTGAACACCGCGCCGCCGTTTGCCGTGTCGAAATACACGATCTCCGCCCGGATCAACTCCGCGGGCCGCTCGCCCGTTACCGTTACGACATGGGACAATAGCTCCTCCGGCACGGTCACAAAATGCACCTGGTGCGCCTCGGATCGTGCGAGGATTACCGCGTTGGCTGGCGTGCCAAGGCGTTGGTCGGCCCGGTCCAGTTCGAACCCGGCCGCGCCGCCGCCCGACAGCCCGTAGTCGCCCACGATATCGCCCTCGACGCCGGCAGTGATCCAGGCGACAGCCGGGTCACGCGCGGCGGGGAGCAGCCGGTAGTATGATCCCTCGAACAGCCCCTGGGCAGAGAAGCCGACGCCGGCCAGCATCTGCGGCGGCCGGCCGTTGCGGCGCCACAGGCCGCCGTATCCGCCGTCCAATTGGTGATAAGCCTCGCCGGGTCCGGCGTCCCAGGCCCGGATGCCGCCCTCGGCGCGGCGGACCTCCAGCACGTCCGGCACGGTGTCGCTGACCGCGATGCGCCAGTAGAACCCGTTGCCGCCCAAGTAGCATAGCCGCCCGCCGCCGCCGACATAGGCCTGCAGCGCGTCCAGCGTCTGCAGCGTGTGGTACTCGGGATGGCTGCCGGTCAGGACGCATTTGTAGCCCTGCAGCAATGCCGTGCCTTCGCGATGCAGATCATGGTCGGTGAGCACGTCGAAGGCCTGCCCGGTCGCCTGCAGCCAAGCCGTCAGGTGGCTATCGGCCGGAAAGTGCCGCAGGCCGCTGCCGCGGGCGTCGTTGAAGGTCAGGAACCCCGGCCGCACGGTCAGCGCCGGGCGCCGCCATGAGGCCAGACTGATGCCTGTGCCGTCCGGGTGGCGGTTGTAGGTGGACCCAGCATACTCCGGATGCTTGTCAGGATTGTGTGGCGCGGCGCCCCACGCTGCCACGCGCGCCTCGAACGCCGCATCGAAATTGCCGCGCGCGTGGTTGATGTAGGCCTGGTAGGTGAAGGTGGAGGCCAGGAAAGCGATGGGCGCACGTACGGTGCCCCGCGGCGGCAGAATCCAGACGGGGATGATGTCCTCCGCGTCGCCGCAGCGCAGCCGGATGCCATACACGCCGCTGGGCAGGTCACCGGGCACGGTCCAGGTGAAGTCCGTGTCCCAGTCGCAGTCGTAGAGAGCCGTGCGGCTGAACCCGATCGTCGCATAGTCGCGCGGGGCGTGCCGCCAGCATTGCTCCACGTTGCGCCAGCGCGAACCGCGCAGGCCGCGTGTTGGCAACTGCCGCAGCACGCCATGCCAGCCATGCGGGCCGCGGTCGGTTACTGTCTCGGTCGGGATGCCGATGGAGAAGTCCCAAAACGCGATCGGGTTCGCATCACCCGAATCCTGGGCGCCGCGCAGCAGCATCGGGTCCTCGATGCGCCCGTCGAAGAACGCGGTGCCGTCGGTCGCGATCAGCACCTGATGGCTCGTCGGCGGCGCGGCGCGTCCCACCGCCGTCCCGCTGTCCGCAACGCCCCAGCTTTCCTGCAACGCCGTCTGAATCAGCCGGACCGTGCCGCCGTCGAACACGGCGCGCAGCTCGTACCAGCAGCGGTCCCGCATCGGCGCGGCCACGGCACAAAGGACAACGCCGTCCCGCCTCAATGCCATGCCATCCGGCCCAGCCAGCAGCACCATGCCGCCGATCGCCAGCACCGGCTGGGCTCCTGCCGCTACCAAGCCCGGCTGCACCCGCACGACGATCGTGCACGTCCCCGGCAGCGCCAGCTCCGGCGTTGCGATCACCGCGCACGACCCCGGCCGGACCGGCTGCGCGCTGGACGGATAGCGGCCCACGAGGGCGCCCGGCACCGGAACCAGCTGCATGCCCGGGCCGGCCGGGTTCGGGTCGGCGCAGACGATCCGCACGAGGTCCACGTCGTAGGGCGCCGCAAGCTGGCTCGAGACCTTCACGCCGACTGTCTCATGCGGCCGGGCGGAGATGCGGTCGAGGTAGCCGGTCAGCGGGATCATGCGGCCGCACCGTCCAGCACGCCCGCCGCCGCCAGCTCCGCCTCATACTCATGCAGCGTCGCCGCGAGGCGGTCCGCGATCATGTCCACCTCGTCCGCCGTCACAATCAGCGGCGGGCTCACCATGATCCAGTCGCCATACTCGCCCCCGCCGGTCCGCCGGCAATACAGCGCGAGCCCGTGCCGCAACGCGAGCGCCTGCACGCGGTACGGCGCCATCAGCGGCAGCGGGATCATGCGCTGGCTCGCCTTGTCCGCCACCAGCTCGACCGCCAGCAGCAGGCCCAGCCCCCGCACGTCGCCCACGATGCGGCTGTCTTCCGCAAGGCGCTCCAGCCGCTCCCGCATCAGCGCGCCCATCGCGGCGGCATTGGCGACCAGGTCGCGGCCGGTTTGCACGCCCGTCAGCTCGTCCAGCACCGCCGCTCCCACGGCACAGGACAGCGGGTTGGCGAAATAGGTGAACCCAGCCATGAAGCCGCCCGACGCCGCCAGCGCCTCGGCCGCCGCCTCCGCCACCATCACGACGCCCATCGGCGTGTATCCGGCGGTGACGCCCTTCGCGAGCACCACCATGTCCGGCCGTGCCCCCGGCCAATGATCGGCCGCCAAGAACCGCCCGGTGCGCCCGGCGCCGCTCATCACCTCGTCGTAAATGAGCGTCACGCCATGCCGGGTGCAGATATCGCGGACCAGCGTGTAGTAGCAGTCCGGCGCCACCAGGGCCCCGGTGGCGAGGCCCCCCACCGGCTCCATGATGAAGGCCAGCACCGTCTCGGTGCCCTCGGTGAGGATCGTCGTCTCCAGCGCGGCGGCGCAGGCGCGCGCATGGCTCTCGGCCGTATGGTTCGGCGGCAGGCGGTAGGTGAACGGGGCCGGCACCTTCGGCATGTCGCGCAGCAGCGGGCCGAACATCGCGTGGGCGGCCTTGTCGCCCGACACGGCCAGCGCGCCCAGCGTGTTGCCGTGATAGCCGGGCTGCCGGGCGATGACCTTCCAGCGTGCGGCCTCGCCGCGCACCACCGCCGATTGGCGCGCGAAGCGGATGGCGCTCTCCACCGCCTCCGACCCGCCGGACACCAGGAAGGCGCGGTCGAGGCCGGGTCCGCACAGCCGGGCCAGCCGCTCCGCGATGGCGACGTTGGCTGCGCTCTCGAATTGCAGCGGATAGGCGAACGCCGCCTCGCGCGCCTGGCGCATCATGGCGTCCAGCACGCGCGGGTTGCCGTGGCCGAGGTTGGAGGCGACCGGACCCGACGACGCGTCGATCAGCCGGTTGCCGTCGGTGTCCTCGAACCAGATGCCCTCGGCACGGCGGATGCGCGGCTTGCGTGGCGCGTTGGCCGGCAGGAAGAAGGACTGGATCGCGGCCCGGGAGGGCAGGGTGTCGGACATGGCATGCGTCCCGCTGGGATCGTCCAGCGTCCCGCGTGCCGCCGGGCTTGGCAACCCTGTCTCAGCGACGCGCTAGTTATGTAGCCAAGCCGTGCAAGCTGACCGGCTACTCGTCCGAGTAGCGCTGCTCGGCCCAGGGATCGCCGCGGTTATGGTAGCCGCGCACCTCCCAGAAGCCCGGCCGGTCCTCGGTCCGGAACTCGATGCGTTGCAGCCACTTCGCGCTCTTCCAGAGATACAGCCGCGGCAGCACCAGCCGCAGCGGCCCACCATGCACCTGCGCGAGCGGAGCGCCCTGCCAGCTATGGGCCAACAGCGCGTCATCAGCCGCGAAGTCGTCGAGCGACAGGTTGGTCGTGTAGCCGTCATCGCCCTGCAGCACGACGAAGCGTGCGTCCGGCTTGGGGATGACGGCCTGCAGCAGGTCATGGGTCAGCACGCCGTCCCAGGCGTTGTCGTAGCGCGACCAGGTCGTGACGCAGTGGATATCGGACACCGCCCGGCTTTGCGGCAGCGCCTGGAAGGCCGCCCAGTCCCATATCACCGGTTGCTCGACCGCACCGAACACCTGCAGCCGCCAGCGTGAGGTCGGCACCTCCGGGTGCATGCCCAGGTCCAGCACCGGCCAGTCGGTCACCAGATGCTGGCCCGGCGGCAGCCGCTCGGCCTCGGGCCGGGCGGTGTGGCCGGTCAGGAACCGGCCCTCCTGCGCCCAGCGCTGCTTCGTCGTCGTGAGCTTGGTGGGGTTTGCCGGGCCGGCCTCGTCGGTCATGCGGCGGCGCGGTCCTGGGCCAACGGCATGTGCGCCGCCGCCAGGATCTCATAGGACCGCTTCCGCGCCGCGGGATCCCAGATGTTGGAGGCGACCATCAGCTCGTCGGCGCCGGTCTGCTCCAGGAACTGCGCCAGGCCGCTCCGCACCGTCTCCGGCCCGCCCACGATGGAGCATTGCAGCATGGCGCTCGCCTGCGCCTTCTCGGCCGGGGACCAGTAGGTCTCGATGTCGTCGATCGGCGGCAGCAGCTTGCCACGGGTGCCGCGGAACATGTTGGTGAAGCTCTGCTGCGTCGAGGTGAACAGCCGGCGCGCTTCCGCGTCCGTATCGGCCGCGATCACGTTCACCCCCACCATGGCGTGCGGCTGCTCGATCTGCCCGGGCTGGAAGCGTGCGCGATAGATCGCAAGCGCCTGGTGCAGCGCATCGGGGGCGAAGTGGGACGCGAACGCATACGGCAAGCCGAGCATCGCCGCGAGCTGTGCGCCATAGGTGCTGGACCCCAGAATCCAAAGCGGCACGTTGGTGGCGGTGCCGGGCACCGCCTGGACAGCCTGGCCGGGCTGCAACGGGCCCAGCAGCGCCTGCAGCTCCACCACGTCCTGCGGGAAGTCGTCGGCGCCGGCCGCATTCCGCCGCAGCGCGCGCATCGTGCGCTGGTCCGTGCCCGGCGCGCGGCCGAGCCCCAGGTCGATCCGGCCAGGATACAGCGACTCCAGCGTGCCGAACTGCTCCGCGATCACCATCGGCGAGTGGTTGGGCAGCATGACGCCGCCGGACCCCACCCGGATCGTGCTGGTGCCGCCGGCGACAAAGCCGATGACGACCGCCGTCGCAGCGCTGGCGATGCCGATCATGTTGTGATGCTCGGCCAGCCAGTAGCGGCGATAGCCCAGGCGCTCGGCATGCTGCGCCAGGTCGCGCGCGTTGCGCAGCGCGTCGCCCGGGGTGGACCCTTGCGGGACGGGGGCTAGGTCCAGGACCGAGAGTGCGGGCATGCGATGGCTCCTTACGGGCGTATGGCACTGCACATCAGCATTCCGGACGGGTGGCGCAACCCTCCCTTGCCAACCCGCGTCCCACGCGCGACGTACGCTTCTTGTCCGGTAGGAATGCGCGGTGACGCTGGCGGCTTTGAACGACAGGGTGCGAGAGGACCTCGCCATGCTGAACCTTCCCGCGGCGAATTGGGTGCCGCCCCGCGTGTCGGCCGCCGGCCCGGTGCTGGATGCGCTGGTGGTCGGCGCCGGCATGCTGGGCCTGTCCGCGAGCTTCGCGCTGTCCCGGCTCGGCATCCGCAACCATCGTGTGCTGGACCGCGCGCCGGCCGGGCAGGAGGGACCCTGGATCACCTATGCCCGTATGGAGACGCTGCGCTCCCCCAAGCACCTCGTCGGCCCGGCGCAGGACATCCCCAGCCTGACGTTCCGCGCCTGGTACACCGCCCAGCATGGCCCGGCCGGCTGGGAGGCGCTCGGCAAGATCCCGCGTGCGACGTGGATGGACTACCTGACCTGGTTCCGCGACGTGCTGGCGCTGCCGGTGAGCAGCGGCGTCGCGGTGCAGGCGATCCGCCCGGGGCCGGACGGGCTTGTGGCGGTTACGGCCGTTCCGGGCGGCACGCTGCTGGCCCGGCACGTGGTGCTTGCCACCGGGCGCGACGGCCTGGGCGCCCCGCGCTTGCCGGACTGGGTTCCGGCCCGGCGCGGGCCGCACATCCGCCACAGCATGGAGCCCATCCCCTTTGCGGACCTGGCCGGGCAGGAGGTGGCCGTCATCGGCGCCAGTGCGTCCGCCGTCGACAACGCCGCGACGGCGCTGGAACACGGCGCCGCGATGGTGCACCTGCTGGTGCGCCGGGCGGCGCTGCCGACGCTGAACCGGTTCCGCGGCATGGTCCACGCAGGCTTCACCCACGGCTTTGCCGGCCTCGATGACGCCATGCGCCTCGCCTTGCTCCACGCTGCCTTCGAGGGTGCGGTGGCCCCGCCCCGTGAGTCGTTGCTGCGGCTCGCCCGGCATCCCGGCTTCCGGCTGCACCTCTCGACCCCGGTGCTGGGCGCGGAGGAGGATGCGAGCGGCGTCACCCTGCGCCTGCCCAACGGCCGCCTCCGTGTTGCTCTGCTGATCCTCGGCACCGGCTTCGCGGTGGACCTTGCGCGCCGGCCGGAGCTGGCGGACGCAGCGCCGGCTGCAAGGCGCTGGCGCGACACCGGGCTCGACGACGCCGTGCTGGGCGATTTCGCCGACTACCCGTATCTTGGCCCGGCCTTCGAGCTGCAGGAGCGTGTGCACGGCGCGGCGCCCTGGTTGCGCCAGGTGCACGCCTTCAGCATCGGCGCCATCGCCAGCCATGGCTTGGTGAGCGGCGACATCCCCGGCGTCGGCGATGGCGCGCGCCGCCTCGCCGAGGCCATCGCCCGCCGGCTATTCGTCGCCGACGCGGACCTGCATCTGGCCACCCTGCGCGCCTACGCCGATCCGGAGCTGCTGGGCGACGAGGTTCCGCCCGATCGTGTCGAAGAGGTCGGGCGGCCCGCCGTCATCCGTCACGACGACGCCATCATGATCCCAAGTGCGTAAGCTGCCCTTGCGTTCTTCCCGGTCCTGGTACATCTGCGTTATAGTTCTGTGATGCCATGGGGAATCGCTGGGTGGATTGCGCTGTAAGCTCGACGTGGGGTCCATGACGCTGCCGAACCCGGCGCAGCGGTGCCATACCGCGACGTGGCGGCATGGCGCGCTGATGCCAGGTGATCGAATGGTGCCGGAGGAGACGGCCATATCGTTCTCCTACAACCGCATCGCTCACGCCGTCATGATGGCGACTCCCGCCGACCTTGATGATTTCGCCATCGGATTCAGCATTACCGAGGGGATCGTAACGGGCGCGGCGGAGATCGAGGAGCTGGAAATCGTTTCCGCGACCCATGGCATCGAGCTGCGCATGTGGATCGCGGCGTCCGCGCTGCATGCGGTCGAGGCCCGGCGGCGTCAGATGGCGGGACCGACAGGATGCGGCATGTGCGGGCTCGAAAGCCTGGAACAGGCCATGCGCGGGGCGCCGTCCGTCCCGGCAGACGGCCATTTCTCGCCGGAGCAGATTCAGGCGGCGGTCGCGTCGCTGTTTCCGGCGCAGGCGCTGAACCGGCTGACGCGGGCGGTCCATGCGGCCGGGTTTGTGCAGCCAGGCCAGGTCCCGCTGGTGCGGGAGGACGTGGGCCGGCACAATGCGCTGGATAAGCTCGGCGGCGCCATGGCCCGCGCCGGCGTGGACCCCGCGTCCGGCCTGCTGGTGATGACCAGCCGGGTGTCGGTCGAGCTGGTGCAAAAGGCGGCCCGCATCGGCATTCCCGTGCTGGTTGCCGTCTCGGCGCCAACGGCGCTGGCGCTGCGAGTGGCGGAGCAGGCCGGCATCACGGTCGCCGGCATCGCACGGGATGACGGGTTCGAGGTCTTCACCCATCCCGGCCGCATCGGGCCAAAGGCCGTGCACAGCGCAGCCTGATCGGGTTTCTCACCATCTCTTTTCAAAACCGGGGACGGCGCTGGGCAACAGCGCTGCAATCGAAAGGAAACGTCAGTCATGGATGGGATAGTCTTGGCGGGGGAAAGCAGCCCACAGGGCGGCCTGCTCGACCGCAGCCATACGGTCGCCCGGCCCGGGTTCAATCGATGGCTGGTGCCGCCGGCAGCGCTGGCGATCCATCTCTGCATCGGCATGGCGTATGGGTTCTCGGTGTTTTGGCTGCCGCTCTCGCGGGCGCTGGGGGTCACGAACTCGGTCGCATGCAGCGCGGACACGTCGCTGCTGCAGGCGCTGGTCACTACAAGCTGCGACTGGCGGGTCTCCGACCTCAGCATCATGTTCACGCTGTTCTTCGTATTCCTGGGCTCCTCGGCGGCGATCTGGGGCGGCTGGCTTGAGCGTGCCGGTCCGCGCAAGGCGGCGTTCGTGGCGACCCTGTGCTGGTGCGGCGGCTTGGTGGTCTCGGCGGTGGGTGTCTATGTGCACCAGCTTTGGATGCTGTGGCTCGGATCTGGGGTGATCGGCGGCATCGGCCTCGGCCTTGGCTACATCTCGCCGGTCTCGACGCTGATTAAGTGGTTTCCGGACCGGCGCGGCATGGCGACGGGGATGGCGATCATGGGTTTTGGCGGCGGGGCGCTGATCGGCGCACCGCTTGCGGACATGCTGATGAACTACTTCCGCGGGCCCGGCACGGTCGGCGTCTGGCAGTGCTTCCTGGTCATGGCGGCGGTCTACAGCGTGTTCATGTTCGCCGGCACGTTCGGCTACCGCGTGCCGCCCGCCAACTGGTCGCCTGAGGGCTGGACCGCCCCTGCGGCCAAAAGCGGCATGATCACCCACCGCAACGTCGCCCTGCAGGACGCGCATAAGACGCCGCAGTTCTGGCTGATCTGGGCGGCGCTGTGCCTGAACGTTTCCGCCGGCATCGGCGTGCTGGGCCTTGCGTCGCCCATGCTGCAGGAGATCTTCGCGGGCTCGCTGATCGGTCAGCCTAACGTGAATTTCGGTGCGCTGGACGGCAGTCAGAAAGCCGCAGTCGCGACGATCGCGGCGGGCTTCGTGGGCCTGCTGTCGCTGTTCAACATCGGTGGGCGGTTCTTCTGGGCGTCGTTCTCGGACAAGATCGGGCGGAAGCTCACCTATGCGACGTTCTTCGCGCTGGGCATCGTCCTCTACGCATCGTCTCCGTGGGCCGCGCACCATGGGCAACAGGCGTTGTTCGTGGCGATGATGTGCGTGATCCTGTCGATGTATGGCGGCGGGTTCGCGACCGTGCCGGCCTACTTGGCGGACATGTTCGGCACGCAGTTCGTGGGGGCGATCCATGGGCGCTTGCTGACGGCGTGGTCCACCGCCGGCGTCATCGGCCCCATCGTGATCACGCAGATTCGCGAGGCGCAGATCGCTGCCGGCGTGCCGCGGGACCAGGTATATGACCGCACCCTGCTCATCCTGGCCGGGTTCCTGGCGGTGGGCTTCGTTGCCAACCTGCTGATCCGCCCAGTCGCGGAACGGTGGTATATCAAGGACGCAGCCACGACGCAGCAGGCCGCGGCGGTCGCTGGCGGCTCTTATGGAATTGGCCGCGGCGGGCTTACGATCGCCTCGGCGGTCGCCTGGGCCTGCGTGGGCCTTCCGCTCCTGTGGGGCGTGTACATCACGCTGACGAAGGCGTTCGTCTTGTTCAGGTAAATGGAGCGCACCATGGCAGGGATCGGGTTCATCGGGCTGGGCAACATGGGTGGCCCGATGGCCGCCAACCTGGTCCGCGCCGGTCATAGCGTCCGCGGGTTCGACGTGGCCGACGCGGCTCTTGCGGCGCTGGCGGCGGCCGGTGGCGCCACGGTTGGGTCGGTTGCGGAGGCGGTCGCAGGGGCGGACATCGTCATCACCATGCTGCCGGCCGGGCAGCATGTGCGGGAGGTGATGACGGCGGCGGACGGCGTGTTCGCGCGGGCGGCGCCGGGAGCGTTGCTGATCGACTGTTCCACGATCGACGTCGCGACGGCGCGGGACATGGCGGAGCAGGCTGCGTCCCGCGGCTTTGCCATGCTGGACGCCCCGGTGTCCGGCGGCGTGTCCGGGGCGACCGCGGGAACGCTGACTTTCATGGTCGGCGGCGCCGAGGCGGCGTTCAAGGAGGCGCAGCCGGTGCTGGCGGCGATGGGCAAGACCGTCGTCCTGGCCGGCGAGGCCGGGTCCGGGCAGGCGGCGAAGGTCTGCAACAACCTGATCCTTGGCATCTCCATGTTGGCCGTGTCGGAGGCGTTCGCGCTGGCGGATAAGCTCGGCCTGTCCGCCCAGGCCCTGTTCGACATCAGCAAGACGGCGTCCGGGCAGTGCTGGGCGCTCACGTCCTATTGCCCGGTGCCGGGCCCGGTGCCGACGTCGCCTGCCAACCGCAACTACCAGCCCGGCTTCGCGACGGCGCTGATGCTGAAGGATTTGACGCTCGCAGCGGACGCGGTCGCTGCGACAGGGGCGGCAAGCCTGCTCGGAGAGCACGCGCGGGCGGCTTATCAACGGCTGTCCGAGCTCGGGATGGGGAACAAGGACTTCTCGGTCGCGGCGCGTGCGTTGCTTGAGGGCCAGTTGGGCCGCTAAAAGGGCGGCATGATCCACCTCGCCTTGCCGCCGCTGTTTTTGCACGAGCTGCCCCGTTGACAGTGCTCGACAGCGGCGTGGACCCGCGGTCGGCGGCGTTCGGCGCCAACCAGGACCGCATGGCGGCCCTGGTCCAGGATCTGCGCCGCGTCGTGGACCGGGTTCGGCTCGGCGGCGGCGAGGCGTCCCGCCAGCGTCACACCGGGCGCGGCAAGCTGTTGCCGCGGGACCGGGTGCGCACGCTGATCGACCCCGGCAGCCCGTTCCTTGAGCTGTCCCAACTGGCGGCGCACGGCCTGTATGGCGGTGACATTCCGGCCGCCGGCATCATCACCGGCATCGGCCGCATCGCCGGCCGCGAGTGCGTCGTGGTGGCGAACGACGCCACGGTAAAGGGCGGGACCTATTTTCCGATGACGGTGAAGAAGCACCTGCGTGCGCAGGAGATCGCGCAGCAGAACCGGCTTCCCTGCGTTTATCTGGTGGACAGCGGCGGCGCCAACCTGCCGAACCAGGACGAGGTGTTCCCCGACCGCGACCATTTCGGCCGCATCTTCTTCAACCAGGCGCGCATGTCCGCCGAAGGCATCCCGCAGGTCGCCGTCGTGATGGGGAGCTGCACCGCCGGCGGCGCCTATGTGCCGGCCATGTCGGACCAGAGCATCATCGTGCGCAACCAGGGCACCATCTTCCTGGCCGGCCCGCCCTTGGTGCGCGCGGCGACCGGGGAGGTCGTGACGGCCGAGGACCTGGGCGGCGGCGAGCTGCACAGCCGGGTCAGCGGCGTCACCGACCACCTGGCCGAGAACGACGCCCACGCGCTCGGCATCGCCCGGCGCATCGTCGGCAACCTGAACGGCGTGAAACGGCCCATGCTCGACATCCAGCCGCCGCGGGAGCCGCTTTTTCCGGCCAGCGACCTGTATGGCATCGTCCCGGCCGACGTGCGGGAGCCCTATGACGTGCGGGCGCTGATCGCGCGCCTCGTGGACGGGTCCGAGCTCGACGAGTTCAAGCAGTTGTATGGCCCGACCCTGGTGACCGGCTTCGCCCATATCTGGGGCTATCCCGTTGGGATCATCGCCAATAATGGCATCCTGTTCAGCGAAAGCGCGCAGAAAGGCGCGCACTTCATCGAGCTATGCGCCCAGCGCGGCATTCCGCTGGTGTTCCTGCAGAACATCACCGGCTTCATGGTCGGCCGGAAATACGAGAGCGGCGGCATTGCCAAGGACGGCGCCAAGATGGTGACCGCGGTCGCCACCGCGAACGTGCCGAAGTTTACCGTCGTGGTGGGCGGCAGCTTCGGCGCCGGCAACTACGGCATGTGTGGCCGGGCCTACTCGCCGCGCTTCCTATGGATGTGGCCCAACGCGCGCATTTCGGTCATGGGCGGCGTCCAGGCCGCAAGCGTGCTCGCCACCCTGCGGCGGGACAATCTGGAGGCGCAGGACAAAACTTGGTCCGCAGAGGAGGAGGCTGCCTTCAAGGCGCCGGTCGAAGCGCAGTACGAGGCGCAGGGCAATCCGTACTACTCTAGCGCGCGGCTATGGGACGACGGCGTGATCGACCCAAGCGATACGCGCCTGGTTTTGGGGCTCGGCCTGTCCGCCAGCCTGAATGCGCCCATCGAGCCGACCCGCTTCGGCCTGTTCCGGATGTGATGGGCATGTTCGACACGATTCTGATCGCCAACCGCGGCGAGATCGCCTGCCGGGTGATCCGCACGGCACGGCGCCTCGGCATCCGCGCGGTTGCGGTCTACTCGGAGGCGGATGCCGGCGCGCGTCACGTCGCCATGGCGGATACGGCCTACTGTATCGGCCCGGCGCCGGCACGCGACAGCTATCTGGACATCTCCCGCATCCTCGACGCCGCCCAGCGTTCCGGTGCGCAGGCCGTCCATCCCGGCTACGGCTTCCTCAGCGAAAATGCCGAGTTCGCAGCCGCCTGCGCCGCCGCCGGCATGGTGTTCATCGGCCCGCCACCCGACGCGATCCGCGCAATGGGCAGCAAGTCGGCGGCCAAGACGCTGATGCAGCAGGCCGGCGTGCCGCTGGTGCCGGGCTACCACGGCGCGGACCAGGACGCGGCGCACCTGGCCAGGGAGGCGCTGCGCATCGGCTATCCCGTGCTGATAAAGGCCAGCGCCGGTGGCGGCGGCAAGGGCATGCGGGTCGTAGAGGACGAGGCCGGGTTCGCGGAGGCCCTGGCACTGGCCAAGGGTGAGGCCCGGTCCAGCTTCGGCGACGACACGATGCTGATCGAGCGCTATTTGACCCGGCCGCGCCATATCGAGATCCAGGTGTTCGCCGACATCCAGGGCAACGTCGTCAGCCTATTCGAGCGCGACTGCTCGATCCAGCGCCGGCACCAGAAAGTGGTCGAGGAGGCGCCGGCCCCCGGCATGGACCCGGCGCGTCGAGCCAGCATGGGAGAGGCAGCCTGCGCCGCCGCCCGTGCCATCGGCTATGTCGGCGCGGGGACCGTCGAGTTCATTGTCGAGGGTGGCGATTTCTTTTTCATGGAGATGAACACCCGGCTGCAGGTCGAGCATCCCGTGACCGAGATGATCACCGGGCAGGACTTGGTCGAGTGGCAGTTGCAGGTCGCGAGCGGCGGGCCCGTGCCGTTGTCGCAGGACCAACTGCATATCGACGGCCACGCCATCGAGGTCAGGGTGTATGCCGAGGACCCGGACCGCGACTTCATGCCGGCCGTAGGTACGCTGACGCACCTTCAGGCGCCGGCCGAGGGCCCGCATGTGCGCGTCGACACCGGGGTGCTGGCTGGCGATGTCATCAGCGTCCACTACGATCCGATGATCGCCAAGCTGATCGTATGGGACCGGGACCGGCACTCGGCCGTGCGCCGGCTGGTGCGTGCTTTGGCGGACTATGAGGTCGTGGGCGTGCAGACCAATCTTGGCCTGCTGCGCCGCATCGCCGCGCACCCGGCGTTCGGCGCGGCGGAACTCGACACCGGTTTTATCGGCCGGCACGGCGCGGCGTTGCTGCCTGAGCGCGCGCCAGCCCCAGCAACGGCGCTGGCGGCGGCCGCGCTTCGCGTTCTGCGGGACCGGGCGGAGGCGACGGAAGCCGCGGCAGTACGAAGCCATGATCCGTTCTCGCCATGGAACCAGGCAACGGCGTGGCGCATGAACGGCGACGGCTACCAGGACATGCTGCTGGCGGAGGGCGACGTCCTGCATCCCGTGCGCGCCCACCCGCACGCAGGCGGATCGGTCCGGCTCGACCTCCCCACCGGCAGCGTCGACGCGGCGGGCGACACGGTGGACGGCGTCCACCGGGCAATCCCGGTCATCCGCAGCGGCGCCGTGCTGACCGCGATCCTGGACGGGACGAACTACCCGCTGACCCTCATGGACCCGCTGGCGCCGGCGCTTGCCGACCAGGCCGGTGGGGACCGCTTGGTCGCGCCGATGCCGGGCCGGATCATCGACGTGTCGGTGCGACCCGGCGATACCGTCGCGCGTGGCGACGTGCTGCTGGTGCTGGAGGCGATGAAGGTGCAAATGCGGCTGAGTGCCCCGCGAGCCGGTGTGGTGGGCACGGTGCGCGTCGCGCAAGGCGACCTGGTCGATGACGGCGCGGAGCTTGTCAGCTTCGTGCCCGTGGAATAGGAGCGCTGGCATGGACCGGTTGGACGTCTATTCGGACGTGATCTGCCCGTGGTGCTTCATCGGCAAGCAGCACATGCAGCGTGCGCTGCGGACGCTGGGCGATGAGGGCCTGACGTTTGCCGTCACCTGGCGTCCATACCAGCTCAATCCCGATATGCCGGCTGGCGGCGTAGTGCGCGATGACTACCGGCGTGCGAAATTCGGCAGCCTGGAACGCTCCCGTGAGCTCGACGCTCAGGTGGCGAGCGCGGCGCGCGCGGCAGGGATCGAAATCCGTCACGACCGCATGCGGCGAACGCCAAACACGGTTGACGCGCATCGGCTGATCCGCCTGGCCGACGCCACAGGGCGGCAGGACGCGGTCGTGGACCGGCTGTTTCAGGACTATTTTGTGGATGGACGAGATATCGGCGACCGCGCCGTCCTGCTTGAAGCCGCCGGGGTGGCGGGCTTGGACCGCCTAGCCGTCGAAGTATCCCTGGCGAGCCGCTTTGGCCGCGCCGAGGTGCTTGCCGAGGACGCAGCGGTACGCCGGGCCGGGGTGCAGGGCGTGCCGACGTTCGCGTTGAACGGTCACGTGCTGTTCTCTGGCGCCATACCGGCCGACACCTTCGCCGAAGCCCTGGCCAAGGCGCATCGTGTGCTCCTCAGCCGCACCGGATGACGGTTGTTTCGCCGCTCTCACGGCATCGTGATCGTTCTGCAACGGGCTCGAGGCGTTCCAGTAGTGTTTGTAGGTGATTGCGTCTTGGCAGACCGCCTTGTGTTGGTTTGTAGAGGACGATTTTGGAGGACTCGGCGCGCATGACGACACGGGTGCTGGTTACGGGCGGGGCAGGGTTCATCGGTTGCCATGTGGCGCGCGCCCTGCTGCAGCGTGGCTATGAGGTCCGTGTCCTCGACAGCTTGATCGATCAGGTCCACGCCCGCGGTGCTGCCCGCGACACCGTGCTCAACCACGTCGAACTGATCCGCGCCGACGTGCGCGACCTCGACCGGGTGTCGGCTGCGCTGGATGGTGTGGACAACGTGATCCATTTGGCGGCCGAGGTCGGCGTGGGTCAGAGCATGTATGCGATCGACCGCTATGTGTCGGTAAACGACCACGGCACCGCCGTCCTGTTCCAGGCGCTGATCGACCAGCCCGTGGGCCGTATCGTGGTCGCGAGCTCGATGAGCGTGTATGGCGAGGGCCTGTACCGGACCTCGGCCGGAGAGCGCATGGACGACGTGGTGCGCCCGGCGCAGCGCTTGGCCAGCGGTTGGGATCCGGTTGGACCCGATGGTGGCGCGCTCACTCCGATGCCGACGCCGGAATGGAAGCGGCCCAACCTCGCCTCGGTCTATGCCCTGACGAAATACGTGCAGGAGCGCCTGACCCTGACGGTCGCACCTGCCTATGGCATGCAGGGCGTGGCGCTGCGGCTGTTCAACGCCTATGGGCCTGGCCAGGCGCTGTCCAACCCCTATACCGGCGTGCTCGCCATCTTCGCCTCGCGCCTGTTGAACCGCGAGCGGCCGTTGGTGTTCGAGGACGGGGCGCAGCGGCGCGACTTCATCCACGTGGAGGACGTCGCACGGGCGTTCATCCTGGCGCTCGAGCATCCGGACGCGCCGGGCCAGGTGTTCAATATCGCCAGTGGGCACGACGTGAGCATTGCGGAGGTCGGCGCCACGCTGGCCAGCGCCATGGGTGTGCCGCATCTGATCCCCGAGGTGATGGGCAAAGCCCGCGTCGGCGACATCCGCCACTGCTTCGCCGATATCCAGCTGGCGCGCGAGGTGCTGGGCTTCGAGCCACGGCGCACCTTCGACGATAGCCTGGGCGAGCTCGCCGAGTGGGTGCGCCAGCAACAGGCCGAGGACCGCGTGCAGGATGCGAGGCGGGAACTCGAGCAGCGCGGCCTCGTCGCATGAGGGTGCCCGGCGTTGACCGCCGTCCCATCCTCATCACTGGCGGCGCTGGCTTCATCGGCAGCAACCTGGCCGACCGGCTGGCACGGGAGGGCCACGACGTCCTGATCTACGACGCGCTCGCGCGGCCGGGCGTCGACGCTAACCTTGCATGGCTGCGCCGCCGTCACCCCGGCCGTATCGCCTCCGTGATTGCCGACCTGCGCGACCGCCCGGCGCTGGAGCAGGCGGCTGGCCGCGCCCGCGCGGTATTTCACATGGCGGCGCAGGTCGCCGTAACCACCAGCCTGTCCGACCCCGAGCAGGACTTCGACGTGAACCTGCGCGGCACGCTGTTCCTGCTTGAGGCGCTGCGGCGCCAGGACTCGCCGCCGCCGCTCGTGTTCGCCAGCACCAACAAGGTTTATGGCAATCTCGCGGACATCCCGCTGGCCCGGGACGGCGACGCCTACCTGCCGCAGGACCCCGTGCTCCGCGACCATGGCGTCGGCGAGGACCGGCCGCTGAGTTTCTACACGCCCTATGGCTGCTCGAAGGGAGCGGCCGACCAGTATGTGCTGGACTACGCTCGCGGCTTTGGCGTGCCCGCCTGCGTGCTGCGCATGAGCTGCATCTATGGTCCGCGTCAGCTGGGTACCGAGGACCAGGGCTGGCTTGCCCACTTCCTGTATTCGGTGCAGGCCGGCCGGCCCATCAGCATCTATGGCGATGGGCGCCAAGTGCGGGACGTTTTGTATGTGGATGACGCCGTGGACGCCTATCTGGCGGCTTGGGAGCGGATCGGGGACGTTTCCGGCAAGGCTTTCAATCTCGGCGGTGGGCCGGCCAATGCCGTGACCCTGCTGCAGACTCTTGCCGAGATCGCGGAAATCACCGGGCGGACGGCTGATCTGCGCTTTTCGGATTGGCGTCCGGGCGACCAACGGTATTTCGTGGCCGACACGCGCCGGGCGACGGCTGCCCTTGGATTGGGGCCAGCCGTCGGGTGGCGCGACGGCCTGCAGAGGCTTGCCCAGTGGATCGCCATGGAGCGACCACGACGCGAGCCCGCGGTCGCTGGCGCGAGCGGGGCCGCATGAAGGTTGCGCTGCTCAACCCGCCATGGACCTTCGAGGGCAGCATCTATTTCGGCTGCCGCGAGCCGCATCTGCCGCTGGAGCTGGGCTATTGCCGCGCCCTGCTGGAGCGGGATGGGCATGAGGTCCTGCTGCTGGACGGCCACTTGATGGGGCAGTCCTACGCCGAGATGGCGGAGCAGGTTTGGGCGTTCGGTCCGGCGATGACCGTGGTCGCGACCGCGCCCAGCTATCTGTTCTGGCGTTGCGCACCGCCGGAGCTACGGGTTCCGCGGGAGATGCTGGATGCTCTGGCCGGGCGGGCTGGAAGAACGGTCGCGGTTGGCCCGCATGGCTCGGCAACGCCGGGCGCGACGCTCTGCAAGCTGGGCGTCGATGTCGTGGTGATGGGAGAGTGCGAGGAGGTCGTGGCCGCACTGGCGGGTGGTGGGGTCGCTGGCGTCGTGCCGGGCACGGCGGTTCTGGACAATGGCGTGCTGAAGCAGGCAGGCGGCGCGCAGGCCGGACGCTTCGTCGACCTTGCGCCGCTGTCCTGGCCGGACGAGTGGATGCGCCGGCATCACCACCATCATCACCGGTTTGACCGCCCGCCTGCCGGACCTGGCGCGGAGGTCGAGGCGTCGCGGGGATGTCCTTATCATTGCAGCTTTTGTGCGAAGATCGATTTCCGTGACAAGTATCGCCGCCGCGACTTGGTGCCCTTGTTGGCAGAGATCGACGGGCTGATCGGGCAGGGTGTCGAATACCTCTATTTTATCGACGAGATCTTCCTGCCGCAGCGCGCCTTGCTAGAGGCGCTGGTGGGCCGGCGCATCGAGTTCGGGGTGCAGACGCGGATCGACCTATGGAAGCCCGATATGCTGGCGCTGCTTGGGGCCGCCGGCTGCGTGTCGATCGAGGCCGGGGTCGAGAGCCTGACCGAGGACGGCCGCGCCGCGCTCGACAAGCGCTGCAAGCTGACGACGGACGAACTCGCAGACCTGCTGATCCTTGCCCGGCGGCACGTGCCTTTCGTGCAGGCCAACCTGCTGGAAACCCAGGGCGACGACGAGGCCCTGGTCACCGCCTGGCGCGAGCGGCTGCGCGCGGCGGGGGTTTGGGCGAACGATCCCGTGCCGCTCTATCCCTATCCCAGCTCGCCGGATTACCGCCGCCTGTTTGGCTTGCCGGACGAAGCGGCGTGGGAGCGGGCGCATTCCCACTACCTCGGCCAGTTCTCCTCGTTCTCCGACATCCAGGAGGGCCGGCCGGTGCCGTTGCGGGAGTTGGAGCAGGCGTGCCGGACGGGCTAAGCCATCCAGGGCTGCGTGTGCTGATGACGACCGACGCCGTGGGTGGGGTGTGGCGGTATTCCGTCGACCTCGCGGGTGGGTTGGCCGCATACGGCGTCCAAACCGTGCTGGCCGTGCTGGGACCGGCTGCAACTGCCGTGCAGTGTGCAGAGGCCGGGACAGTGCCGGGGCTACGCCTGGTCAACACCGGCTTACCGCTGGACTGGACGGCGGCGGCGCCCGCGGAACTCGGCCGGGCCAGCGAACGTCTGGCCAGCTTGGCGGCGCTGGTCGGGGCGAGGAGCGTGCACCTGCATGCGCCGGCGTTGGTCGGGGCTGCGCGCTGGCCTGTGCCGGTCGTGGCGGTCGCCCACTCCTGCGTGGCAACCTGGTGGCTCGCCGTGCGGGGCGGGACGATGCCGGATGACTTTGTTTGGCGTACGGCGGCCACTCGCGCCGGGCTGGGTGCTGCAGCCGCCGTGATTGCACCGACGGCTGCGCATGCCCAGGCGATCAAGGCCGCCTATGGTCCGGTGCCGATTCAAGTCGTGCACAATGGCAGCCGCCCCGTTCCGGCCCAAGCCCAGCCCCGGTGTCCGGCGGTGCTGACGGTGGGCCGCCTTTGGGATGAGGGCAAGGCAGTCGCCTGGCTTGACCGTGTAGCCCCCGGGCTTGATGCGCCGGTCCTGGCTGCTGGCCCCACCCAGGGTCCGGATGCGTCTCAGGTCCAGTTTGATCACCTACAGCATCTCGGGACCCTGTCGCCGGATGCGCTCGCTGCCGAATATGCCCGAACGACGGTATTTGCCTCGATGGCCCGCTACGAGCCCTTCGGCCTTGCGGTTCTGGAGGCTGCGCAGGCCGGCATGGCGCTGGTGCTGTCTAACACGCCGGGGTTCCGCGAACTATGGGACAGTGCGGCAATCTTCGTGGCGACCGAAGCCGACCTCCGCCCAGCGCTCCAGCAGGCGTTGGCGGAGCCGGAGCCCTGGGCCGCCCGGGCGCAGGCGCGGGCCAGCCAGTACACCCTCGATAAGATGGTGGCCGGCACGCTCGCCGTGCATCGCGGCGTTGCGGCGATGGCCTGATGCGTTTCGTCTATTTCACGCACTCCCTCGCATCGTGCTGGAATCACGGCAATGCGCACTTCCTGCGCGGTGTGTTGAGGGATCTGGTGGCGCGCGGCCACGACGTGCGGGCCTTCGAGCCGGCGGGCGCCTGGAGCCGGCAAAACTTGTTGGCCGATGGCGGTGCCGGGGCCGATACGGTTTGGCAGGACGCCTATCCCGAGCTTTCCAGCACCGTCTACCACCCCGGCACCGACCTGGCCGAACTCGTGGACGGGGCCGATACCGTGATCGTGCACGAGTGGAACGAGCCTGCGCTGGTTGCCGCCGTCGGCCGGCTGCGCCGCGCAGGCCATCGCTTCCGCCTGCTGTTCCACGATACGCACCACCGCGCGGTCAGCGAGCCCGACGCGATGCGCCGCTACGACCTGTCGGCCTATGACGGCGTGCTCGCCTTCGGACAGGCGCTGGCCGACGTCTATCGCGCCTGGGGCTGGGGCAACCGCGTGTTCGTCTGGCACGAGGCCGCCGACACACGCCTGTTCCATCCGCCGGCCAAGGAGAGCCCGCGCGCTGGCGCCGTCTGGATCGGCAACTGGGGCGACGGCGAACGCACCGCGGAGCTGGAGGCGTTCCTGTTCGCCCCCATGGTCGCCCTTGGCTTGCCATTGGACGTTTATGGCGTCCGCTATCCCGAACCGGCACTGGAGATGCTCGCCCAGCATGGCGCGCGCTACCGTGGCTGGCTGCCAAACCCACGCGCGCCCGGTGTGTTCGCGCGCCACAAGATGACGGTGCACGTGCCCCGCCGCTTCTATGCCACCACGCTGCCCGGCATCCCGACCATCCGCGTGTTCGAGGCGTTGGCCTGCGGCATCCCCCTGGTCTCGGCACCATGGCGGGATACCGAGGCGCTGTTCACGCCGGGCCAGGATTTCCTGGTGGCGCATGATGGCGCCGAGATGCAACGCCATCTAGTGGCCCTCGATGCGGACCCGGCCCTCCGTGCAGCGCTCGCGGCCCACGGCCTTGCGACCATTCGCGCACGGCACAGTTGCGCACACCGCGTGGACGAGTTGCTGGGTATCCTGGACCAGCTCGACGCGCCCCAAACCATGAGCGCCTGATGCACATCGCCTTCTACGGATCGAGCCTGCTGTCCTCATACTGGAACGGCGCCGCGACCTACTACCGGGGCCTGCTCGGCGCGCTGGCCCAACTCGGTCACGCCATCACGTTCTACGAGCCCGACGCCTTCGACCGGCAGAGCCACCGCGACATTGACCCGCCGGAGTGGGCGCGCGTCGTCGTCTATCCCGCTACCCCCGAGGGCGTGCTGGCCGTGCTGGTCGAAGCGCCGCGAGCCGACGCCGTGGTGAAGGCCAGCGGCGTCGGCGTATTCGACGACGAGCTGCTGGCCGGCATTCTCCGCAACGCCCGGCCTGGCGCCATCCGGGCGTTCATGGACGTGGACGCCCCCGCAACCCTCGCCGCCATCCAGGCCGATGCCGGCCACCCCATGCGCCGCGCGCTCACCGAGCTCGACCTGGTCTTGACCTATGGCGGCGGGCCTCCGGTCGTCGAGGCCTACACCGCGCTTGGGGCCCACCGATGCGTGCCGATCTACAACGCGCTCGATCCCGCGGCGCATCATCCGGTCGCTGCCGACCCGCGGTTCCAGGCCGACCTCGCCTTCCTCGCCAACCGCCTGCCGGACCGAGAGGCGCGGGTCGAGGCGTTCTTCCTTGACGCCGCCGCGCGCTGTCCCGCCCAGGCGTTCCTGCTGGGCGGCAACGGCTGGCACGACAAGCCGATGCCGGGCAACGTCCGTGCCATCGGGCACGTGGGAACGGCGGACCACAACGCCTTCAACTGCTCGTCGCTCGCGGTGCTGAACGTCGCGCGGGACAGCATGGCGGCCGTGGGCTTCTCCCCGGCCACCCGTGTTTTCGAGGCCGCCGGGGCAGGGGCTTGCCTGATCACCGACGCCTGGGAGGGGATCGAGCTGTTCCTGCAGCCCGGCGCCGAGGTGCTGGTGGCGCGGGATGGCGCCGACGTTGCGGAGCATCTGCGCAGCCTCACGCGCGCACGGGCCCGGGCCATCGGGGAGGCCGCCCGGTCGCGCATCCTGGCCGGGCATACGTATCAGCAGCGCGCCGTGATCCTGGACGAGCTGCTTCGGACAACGCTGGCGCGCAAGCAGCAGGCGGCGGCGTAGCGGGGCTGACACGCAGGGATCACGGGAGTAAAGCCCGCCTGATGCCCGACGTCCTCCCCAGCCCGCTTCCCGACTCGATTCCGGCGTATAGCCACCAGCAGATCAAGCGGGTGATCACGGGCATCATGCTGTGCATCCTGCTGGCGTCGCTGGATCAGACGGTCGTGATCCCGGCCGTTCCCGCCATCGCCGCCGACCTCGGCGCATTCGGCCACCTGTCCTGGATCGTCACGGCCTATTTGCTGACCAGCACGGCGGCGACGCCGATCTATGGCAAGTTGTCCGATATCTACGGACGCCGTGCCCTGCTGCTGCCGGCGCTCGTGCTGTTCATCGCCGCCAGCATGGCGTGCGGGTTCGCGCAGAGCCTGCCGCAATTGATCGGCGCGCGGGCGTTGCAGGGGTTGGGCGGCGCCGGGCTACTGTCGATGGCGCAGGCCGCGGTGGCGGACGTGGTCTCGCCGCGGGAGCGTGGGCGGTATCAGGGCTACATGGCGTCGATGTGGGGCGTAGCCTCCGTGGCCGGGCCGTTGGTGGGCGGCTATGTGACGGACCACTTCTCCTGGCGCTGGGTGTTCTGGGCCAACCTGCCGGTGGGGCTAGCTGCGATGTGGCTGTGCGACCGGGCGCTGCGGGCCATGCCGGTGCAACGGCGCAACGCCCGCATCGACGGCGTGGGCGCGGCGCTGCTGGCGGGCGGGGTTACGGCATTGCTGCTGATGTTGAGCTGGGGCGGGGCGGAGTTCCCTTGGGCGTCGGTCCCGGTGCTGGGGACCGGCACCTTGGGCGTCGTGCTGCTGGCCGCGCTAATGCGGCAGGAGCGCAGGGTGGCGGACCCGATCCTGCCACCGCATTTGTTCGGCAACCCGACCTTCCTGCGCGGCGTGCTGATCGCGTTCTTCACGTCGCTCGGCCTGTTCGGCGCCACCTTCCTGCTGCCGCTGTATTTTCAGCTCGTATTGGGGGTGGATGCGGCCGGGTCCGGGCTGCTGGTGATGCCCTTCCTGGTGGCAACTGTGGTCGGCGCCTTCGTGTCGGGACAGTCGGCCCGGCGGCTGGGGCGTACGAAGGGCATCGTCTTGGCCGCCTTGCTGGCCTGCGTCGCGGGCTTCATCGGCCTCGCCGTGCTGACCGGCAGTGCCCCATTGGGGTTTGTGCTACCCTGCACGGTGCTGCTGGGCGTCGGCACCGGCGCTACGATGCCGAGCGTGCTGATGCAGGTGCAGAACGCGGCGGCGCGGCAGGACGTGGGTGCGGCGACCGGCTCGCTTCTGTTCCTGCGGTCGATGGGCGGCGCATTCGGCAGCACGATCGTCGGTTCCTTGCTGGTCGCAAGGTTCAACGCTGGCCTGCATGCCTCTGGAGTTACTGGCAATGTCGATCTAGGGGCGCTGCGTGGCGGGGCGGAGGGAATGGCCGATCTCGGCAGCCTCGGCCTAGCGCGGACTGCACTGGTCGGCGGTTTCCAGCTCGCGTTTGCCGTGTGCGCCGTGTTGCTCGGGATCGCCGTGGTCATCGCGGCCGGCATGCGGGACCTTCAGCTCCGGTCCGCCGACGCGCCCCAGGAGATCGGGCACTAGTTCTGGATCGGCGCGCAGTTCGTCCGCCCGGCCGACACGCAGTCCTGGATCGTCGCCGCGCTCCGGAGTGCCCGGGTCAGCCATAACCCGCCGCCCACCAGGACCACCAGCAGGATCAAAGCCGCCACGATTTGGCGAACGGGAGGGGGATCGTGGCCTTCGCTCAACATCCAGTCTCCTAAACATCGCGCCCGCCTCGCGGTCCCGTTGACACGGCGGTCACGCTTACTGCCATAACATGCCATGAACGTTCCTCGCCTGCCGTACTTCCCGCTCGTGCTGTTGCTGGTAGCCGCGTTCGCGCCGGCGCAGGCGGCCGATTTGTCGTTCATGACATCGGACGGCGTCCGACTGCATGTGATCGAGGCCGGGCCGTCGCAGGCGCAGACGATCGTCTTCGTGCCTGGCTGGACGATGCCGGCCTGGATCTTTCAGGCGCAGATCGCGGCCTTCTCTCGCGCCTATCACGTCGTGGCGCTCGACCCACGAGGGCAGGGCGACAGCGACATCCCGCCCGGAGGCTACAACCAGCTTCGGCGCGGCCAGGACATCGGCGACCTGATTGCGGCGCTGGGCGGCCGTCCGGTACTTTTGGTCGGCTGGTCGCTTGGCGTGCTGGACAGCCTTGCCTATGTGCAGCAAGCCGGGGATGCGAGGCTCGCCGGGCTCGTGCTGATCGACAACTCGATCGGCGAGGACCCGCCGCCCCAGCCGTCCCGCCTGCCGCTGCGCCGCGGCCCGCGGGTGGAGCGGGAGGTGCAGATGCGCCGGTTCGTACAAAGCATGTTTCGCAGCGCTCCCGGCGAGGCCTATCTCGAGCGCCTGACCGAAACCGCGCTCCGCACCCCGCCCGAGGCTGCCGCCCGGCTCGCCAGCTACCCGGTGCCGCGCAGCTACTGGCGGGATGCGGTCTACTCGGTGCGGAAGCCGGTCCTCTATGTCGTCCGCCCCCGCTTTGCCGGTCAGGCGGCCAACTTGGCGGCGCTGCATCCCACGGCGGAGACCGCGCTGTTCAACGAGGCCGGCCACGCGCTGTTCGTGGACGAGCCTGCCCGTTTCGACAGCCTGATGCAGAGCTTCATCCGCCGCCGGGTCTGGCCGTGACGACTTTGACCAAAATGGGCCGCCCGCGCATGTCGCTGCTGCCGCTGTTCCTGATCTCGGGCGCGGCGGTGGCGTACGAGATCGCGCTCACCCGGTATTTCGCGGTCGCGAAATGGTCGGAGTACGGCTACTGGGTGATCTCGATCGTCATGGTCGGCTTTGCGCTCAGTGGCGTGACGATCGCGCTGGCGCGGGATTGGGCGGTGCGGCATGGGGCGGCGCTGCTGGCCTGGCTGCCGGTGGCGCTGATCCTCACGGCCGCGGCCGGCTACCAAGCCACCACCGCCATCCCGTTCAACCCATTGCAATTGCAGAATGCGGTGACGTTCCTGCCGCAGCTCGGCTACATCGCGCTGTACTACGCCGTGCTGCTGCCGTTCTTCTTCCTGACGGGCCTGTATATCAGCCTGACCTTCGTGCTGAACGAGGAGCGGGTCGGCCGGGTGTATGGCTTCGACCTGACAGGGGCTGGCGCCGGTGCGGCCCTGGTGCTGGCCCTGATGGACCTGCTGCATCCGTTCCAGCTCGTGGCGGCGTTGCTGACCGTCCTGGCTGCGAGCGCCCTGTTTGGCCCTCGCCCGGTCCGGGTGGGTCTCGCGTCGCTCGTCACCCTGATCGCCAGCGAGGCCGTGCTGCTGCTGGATGTACATGCGGAATACAATGACTTCAAGGCGATCTACGCCCCGCTGCACGTGCCGGACTCGAAGCAGGTGGCCGAAATCCGCTCGCCGCGCGGCCTGTATGCGCTGCTCGACGACTTTACCGAGCGGGTGGACACCGACGTTTCCAACAATGCCGGCATGCTGGGCGTGCCCGGGCCGCCTCAGGCGCTCGGCCTGTATCGCGACGGCAACCGGATCGCCGCGTTGCCAAAGGCCGAGGGGGTCTCCGCCGCCTATGCCCCCGCGGCACTCGACGCGCTGCCCTATCGCCTGCTGCCCGGCGCCCGCGTCATGCTCGCCGGCACAAGCGGCGGCTTCCGCGTGCAGCAGGCCCTGAACCTGGGCGCCAGCCACGTCGACGCGCTCGAGCCCGATCCGGTGCTGCTGAACGCCCTGCGGAACGGCCTAGGCCCGTCCCCGGCTCTGGCCGCCAACCCAAGTGTAAAACTATCCCCCGACAGTCCGTTGGCAGTGGCGCACACGGGCGACCGGTACGACCTCATCGACATCTCCGGCGATTTCCTGGACGCCGGGGAGGCGAACGCCGCTGCCTATACGGCGGAGGCCATCGCCGGCTACCTCCACGCGCTCACGCCGGGCGGTCTGGTCTCGATCCCGGTCTCGATCCGCGAGTTTCCGGTCTATGCCGTCCGCGTGTTGGCGACCGTGCGGAGGGCGTTGCGGCGCACGCATGTCGCCGATCCCGCCACGCACGTCGTAGTCTACCGCTCCGCCTGGAACCTGCGCATCCTGGTCGGCAACGAGCCCTGGACCCCCCAGCGCATCGCCGCCGTGCGCGCCTTCTGCGACGAGCGGTCGTTCGACGTCTCCTACTACCCCGGCATTGACGTCGCAGCCGCGCGTGCGGGCATCTACAACGACCTGCCGGCCGTCAGCTTTGAAAACGGCGAGGTCACCTCCGGCGCCGGGTCGGAGGACGCGGTGGCGGACGAGGCTGGGCAGGTGCTGCGGGGCGAGCGCAGCGAGTCGCAGGACGCGTTCAACCTGGCCCCGATCACGCTCGACCGGCCGTTCTACTACGCCGTGCTGCGGCTCACGCAGCTTCCGACCATCCTGAAGCGCCTGGAAATCCTGCCGCAGGCCGAGGTCGGGCAGCTCGTGAACCTCGCCGTGCTGGTGCAGGCCGTCGTGATCGCGCTGATCGTGCTGGCCGTGCCGCTGTTTGCCCCGCGTGTCGCCGGCCAGCGGTCCGGCCGTCCGGCGATGCTGCGGCCCGTCCTGTATTTCGCGTCGCTCGGCCTTGGGTTCCTGTTCATCGAGATCTTCCTGATCGAGAAGGCGAGCCTCTACCTCAACGACCGCACCAGCGCCTTCGCCCTCGTGCTGACCGGGATGCTGGTGTTCTCGGGGCTCGGCAGCCTACTCGCCGACCGGGTGCGCCGCATCGGCATCGCGCTGTCGGCGGCGGTGGTCGTGGGCTGGTGCACCCTGGCGCTCTTGGGGCTGCAGCCGTTCCTGCTGGCGACCTTGGGGCTGCCTTGGGCGCTGCGGGCCGCGATCGTGATCGTGCTCGTCGCGCCGGTGTCGTTGGCGCTCGGAATGCCTTTCCCGCTGGGCCTGGCGCGGGCCGGCACCGTCGGGGGTGGCTTCCTGCCCTGGGCCTGGGGCCTGAACGGCGCGTTCTCCGTGGTTGCGACGCCGCTGGCGAATCTCGTGGCGGTGCAGTCCGGCTTCGACCGGGTTCTGTTGATCGCTGCTTTGCTCTATGTCGTGACCTATCTCGCCTACCCCTCCGTCCGAAAGACCGTCCAGTGGCAGCCATCCCCCACCACCTGACCCGCCGCGCCGTGATGGCTTCCGCCTTGGCAGCACCCTTCGCCGGGGCTGCGATGGCTGCGCCGGGAGCCTGGACGCGGGAGGCCTACATGGAGGCCATGCGCAAGTCCGGCCGCCCGACGGACCTGACCGAGGAGCAGTTCCAGGCGATCCAGGCCCGCAAGCCCGCCGCCATGCACCGGATCGAGGCCTATTTGAAAGAGCACCTGGGCAGCGCCGACCCGGCCATCATGCGCGCCTTCCAGGAGGTTCCGCGCGAGTATTTTCATTACGTCTATCCCGAGCACCGGTCGCAGTCGGGCGTCGCCTATGAGGACGATCCGAAGCCTTGGGCGCTCGGCTATGGCTCGGCGCTGTCCGACTACCTCGGCCAGGCCTACATGACCCAGGTCTGCAAGCCGCAGCCCGGCGAGACGACGCTGGAGATCGGCACGGGCAGCGGTTTCCAAAGCTCGCTGCTGTCCCGCATCGTCAAGCGCAGCTACTCGATCGAGATCATCGAGCCGCTGGGCCAGGCGGTGGGCAAGATCTTCGCGCCGCTCGGTTACGACAACGTCCAAACCCGGGTGGGCGACGGCTATTTCGGCTGGCCGGAGGTGAAGGGCGGCTTCGACGTAATCATCGTGACCTGCGCCGCGCAGTATGCGCCGCCGGAGCTGTTCAAGCAGCTAAAGCTTGGGGGGCGGATGCTGATCCCGATCGGGCAGCCGTTCAAGCGGGGGCAGTTGCTGTATGTTTATACCAAGGATGACGAGGGGAAGGTGCATTCCCGGAAGGATGTGGGGGTGTTCTTTATCCCGATGACGGGGGCGATGATGAACCGGCCTAAGCCTGCGAGTGGGGCGGTGGAGGCGCCTGGTTCGACACCGGCGGCTTCTGCGGAATAGCGATATCCAACTGAAGGCTACTTACGTCGACCAATTGGGATATTTCAGAACGGAAGCAAGCTATTATTGCTTATCCGAGTTAACTGTCATTCCGTGTGGTCGATGGCTCCCTCAATTTTCTCAATGTTTTCGCTAGATCGCGGTAGGCAAAGATGGTGACATAAAAGACGCGTGATTTGTAATTACAGCGAGAACTCTATCAAGTAGTGGTGCGAACGCCGAAAAATCTATGGTGTCCATGTTTGGTCTTACTACTTTTTCTGCAAATATTAGCTTGCCGTATTTACCGGGAGCCGCGTGTTCTTTAGCGGGATCGAACATTTTGCCATCTATGGGCGTCAGCAGCAGTGTCGGATCGAAAAAGTCCTCGATACAAGATTTTTGTGACGGAGGCAGCTCTGGCGTTTTCACAAGGTAAAGATTTACTGTCCGTCTCGGAATGAGTTTGCAACGAGCGGTATGGGGATTGTGGGTGACCGGTCCAGACGCGATCTCAGTAGATTGTCGAAGCTTTACTGGATGATCTCATGTGGACCCCGACCACCCGCG
>JAABUK010000261.1_pt1 | contig 120146 bp, 140 predicted proteins | sample 5559141 | NCBI WGS metagenome assembly JAABUK01 (sample SAMN10711869, study PRJNA513367) | rock metagenome | isolation source: Antarctica rocks | place: Antarctica: Victoria Land, Pudding Butte nord | collected 2016-01-03 | reverse complement strand
TGGCGGCGAGGAGGTGGGTGGGGGAGAGGAGGGTTGTGGCGTCTATGAGGGCGTAGGAGAAGGTGGGGGAGGCGGCGAGGAGGTGGGTGCGGAGGGTGGGGGCGTTGGAGAGGGAGGTGTAGAGGGCGATGTGGATGGTGAGGGAGGGGGGGAGGTGGGTGAGGTGGAGGGTTGTTAGGGGGGGCATTGGGGTGGAGGGGGTTTTGGTTGAGTGTTTGGGGTTGGTGTATCATATAGTTCGACCTCGGAGAATTTGATATGTCGCGGTTAATGCGATTAGCGCGGCTGCTTTGGTCATGTGATTGAATAGCATGGAAGATAAAGTTCGGACTAATCGGCGACGTTCTTTACACTCGACTTCTTGTCTGGAGGAAGGCCATACGGCAGGGACCTGTGATATCCTACAGGTCTATAAGAATCCCCTGATAGCTCGGCGAGTGGCATTAGCAGCAATCAATACAATGAGTTATGTTGTGTTGGATTTACCATCTGGCACCTCCATCTACAAGCATCCGTAATGACCTAATAATCCCGTGGCAAGATCAGTATTGCGAGGCCCCATATCATGAATTGCATCATGCATTCAGCATGAACATCACTTTCTGCTTCCTGAACAACCCTTTCGACGCAGCAACCCCTTCATCTCGACGGCAATTATGGGTGACATGGCTAGCAAGCTCTAAAGGCAGAGTCATGCGGTTCAGTACCCATCTATTGGTGAATATATTGTCTAAGCCTCCCCTATGACCACATAGCAGACCCAAGCCCTACGAAAATCCCTGTCAATGCTACTATGACTCCTAAACTACTCCATGAAATTTTTAGTTCACTTCCGCTGCCGGTGAATTTCGCAGCTTGCGTCCCATTTGCGGTCCCAGCACCACTCGCAGCCGGCGTTTCAACCCCACCGTTCATCCCAGAAAACACGAGGCCGCCGATCCCTCCCACTGACGTAGAGCTAATACTCTGATAGGCGATTGTCGACATCCCGAAAACCAATCCGTTAGCCCCTAGTGATACTGGCGTTCCCGCAATAGTCACCCCAGGCGCATTTGGTTTCAAGGTCGTTCCGGCAATGACTACGACGTTGCTCAGGACTGTCACTGGTTGGCCGGCAGCAGTGAACACTGATGCTGGAGATAGTGTTGGGAGAGTTACTGTTGAAGTACCTACGACCAGGCCACTGGCTCTGAGGGAAATGAGTGTTCCGCTGACGGTGATGGCTGGAGCGTTCGGGATCAGTGTCGTCCCAGCAATAAATACGCCGTTGCTGAGAACTGTCCCTACTTGCCCAGCAGCAGTGAAAACTGATGCTGGGGACAGCGTTGGCAATGAAAGTTTTGATGTGCCGATTAACAGGCCACCGGGCCCATAGGAGATGGGTGTTCCACTGACTGTGATCGCTGGAGCGTTCAGGGTCAATGTTGTACCGGCGATTGCCAAGCCGTTGGGAAGGATAGTGGCAGGCTGACCTGCGACTGTGATCATGCCGGGGGCTGCAGTTGGTGGAGGTGGAACGATAAGTGCTATACTGCTTGTTCCAATGTGCAGCATAGACGAATCGAGCGATACCACCGTGCCTGCAATGGTGAAGGCTGGGCCGTTGGCTCCTAGAGTTGACCCAGCTGCTATGATGTTGTTTGAAGAGAGTGTGATGGCCTGGTTACCGATTGTGAAGATCGAGGCGGGTTTAGGAGTCTTTGTGTATATACTTTGAGAATTTGGAGCCGGGAGGACATGTGATAGGCCGTCAACCACGATGTTAGAGGCTCCAGGACCTAGAGATACCTGGTGATTCGAGACTTGCACTGCTGTGGCGCCAGCTTCAATCGTAGAGCCGCCTATCACGACCGAGCCTGGATTAATGACGGTACCTAGTAAGTTCGAGCCTGTAGGGTTCGGGATGGTAAAAGAAGGCGCTAGCGCTGGTGATTGCCCGCCTGCTGGAGCTTTGGGCGATGGTTGGTTCGGGTCACCACTACCACTATCATATGGATTATTGACCTTTGAATCACCGCTAATTTGACCACCGCCATTAGAACTACCACTGCCTGGTCCAGTTGAGCCTCCATTGATTGCAGGAGAGTGGTCGGACGCTGGAGCATTCGCATTTGGATCAGTTCCCGGCTGTGTTGCTCCAATTGATTGAGCAGCAGACGGAGGTTGCGAAATAGCAGATGGGGCCAAGTTAAGAGCTTGATAAAGTGCAGACATCTGAGCCGGAGTGTCGTTATTGGGGTTTGCGGGACCGCTGTTGCCAGTGGAACCACCCTTCGCTGGGTCACCAGCGCCTGGACTACCATTGCTTGGATTACCATTGCCTGGATTGCCACTGCTGGGACTAGTATTACCATTGCTTGGACTGCCACTAATTGGATTGCCAGTGCCTTGACTGCTTGGATTAGTATTGCTATTGCCTGGACTGCTTGGGTTGCCATTGCCATTGCTATTGCCTGGACTCCAGTTGCCTGAGCCGCCTGGATTACCACTGCCAGGGCTACCAATGCTATTGCTTGGATTACCAGTGCCTGGATTGCCTGAATTGCCACCGCTAGGATTACCAACACCACTGCCTGGACTACCACTGCCTGGACTACCACTGCTTGGACTATTATTGCTTGGGCTAACATTGCCATTACTTGGACTACCATTGCTTGGGCTAACATTGCTTGGATCACCGTTGCTTGGACTGCCGTTGCTTGGACTGCTTGGATTGCCATTGCTTGGATTGCTATTACTTGGATTGCCGTTGCTGGGAATGCCATCGCTGGGACTGCCGTTGCTCGGACTGCTTGGATTGCCATTGCTTGGGCTACCATTGCTTGGGCTACCATTGCTTGGGCTACCGTTGTTTGGATTGCGATTACTTGGATTGCCGTTGCTGGGAATGCCATCGCTGGGACTGCCGTTGCTCGGACTGCTTGGATTGCCATTGCTTGGATTGCCATTGCTTGGACTACCATTGCTTGGGCTACCGTTGCTTGGATTGTCGTTGCTTGGACTGCTTGGATTACCACTGCTTGGATCTCCACCAGCCTTCGATGGACGGTTGCCTGGCGAATTGGCCGTTGGCGGCGAGCTTGGAGGAGGAGTTTGTGCTGGCACTGGTGATATAGCAAGAGGGGCTGGTGATGCACTCGGCTGAGTATCTGGGGTCTTGGTCGGATCCGGGGCCAGAGCGGTACGGGGGGTCAAGGCACGTGGAGGATCAAATACAAAAGCGAAATGGCCTCCATAAGGATCGCTGTCGCACCTGGCCCAAGCTGGATCCATCGATTGAAGTCCTGGTGGGAATGATAATTCGGGATAGCAATGAACCTGGTTGAAGGCATAGGAAGAGCCAAAAGCTTTTATCTGAGATTCACACGCTGAGGCGGTCTCAATGCTGAGCCCTTGGGTCTCACAAGGGGGTCCACCAGCCCCAAGTGAGGTGTCTACTGTTGTGGAAGTACAGTTGGAGAAGAGATCAGCGTAGTTCAGACTTCGACCTCGACCGGAGCCACCGCCGGGGAAGGTCGAGATTTCTGACGGTGGATAGGATTTTGTCAAATGAGCATATGTTGGGCCCACGTTGCCGCATAGGCCGTACGCAGAGACACCGGAATAGACCACATAAACAGAAGGGGATGTGCTGGCGTGAGAGCAAAATTAGCGAGATACGTCCACCAGAGATGGTGCGGCTTACAAGGTAAACCCATCGGTCCCTACCACCGTTGTTGCATTTAGGAATGGTGCTGGTGTAGGCCAATACAACAATTGAGCAGTTGCTGCTGCAATATTGCAGAAAGTGTCACAGCAGGGTTGGGTAAGTGTAGGTTGCCATACCGTCGAAAGCTGGTATACATCCGTAAGAATTGATGGAGACGCAGTGGCAGCCCAGCTGCTGTAATTTGATCTTTCGAGCGATAAACAGTGGTCTTTGACACTAGTATTGAGGCCGAAGAGGTGACCAACCACGCTTCCATTGTTAGGAAAGGAATCAGGAGTGTTGGCAGGCGACTGCTCCACGATTGCACACCAATACTCCTCGAACGAAATGGAGGTATGGTTGGCGGCCCTCGTTGAATTAGATGCTCTAGGCAGACTTGTGCTTCTCACTGGTGCAGCAGTGCTCGACGCTGGAAACCGTGCAGAGTCTATGGCATTTAATTTCGATCAAGACCTGTAGAGGAAGAAGGTGAAACCCACAGCTCGAGCAATCCACAAAAGCATTGGCCTTGTAACTGATCTGGTATGGATCAAGGGTGCTGGTCGTAGCACTCTGGTTGCCATGCGAAACTGCATCTACGACTCTCCATAAAAGCATGAACCATCGAATGCTTGCGGCCGCTGGCATTCCACGTTGATGATACATGACCTGGACTATGAAGTACTATACAGTCAGTCGACCGAGATAACGAAAAAGCCTATCGAAAATCCATGCGAAGTGAACACGAGAATGCGAGTGTGGCCCAACAAGAATTCAGTCGAATATTCAGACTCTCAGCAGCTGAGACTGCACTACCGGGTGTCCACCAATCAGAGTGAATGCTGTCTATGAGATGTCAATAGAATAACAAAGTATGTGAAAAAAGTCAAGGCTGTAGTGTCTGGAAAACACCAGGACGGCACACGAGCCTCCATTCTCAAATTATATGAAAAGGGAGAGAAAGTCCAGCCAAACCCGAGCATGAAGTCTTCAGTCTATTAATAAAGAGATACGACATAACAGTAGATTGAGATGAGATGAAAGTCAAGGTTGCATCGGTCCAGAGGAGTACTGTCAGCATGAGACAGTGGCAGTGTTAGGAACAGCAGCCTATTTGGTTGACGGTCGATCTTCCAGCGCTGACAGGCACTCGGCATGCTTCCTGGGATTTCGGAGCGTCCCCTTCCCAGCACATTGATCATTCATCGCGTTGTTGCCGTGCATTTGTGAGCGAATTATCAGACAGTCTTGCTAACAGTACAGCAGACCCTCGGAAGGAAGATCCTCGACATCGTCTCAATGCAGAGCATGGAGTAATCCGCCCGGTGGAGCTCGCTGGAGGCAGAATTAAGTTCGTGCAGGATTCTTGAAGATTTTCTAGCGCCCTGGCTATTCTAGTGTCCACTAGCGTGCATATCTAGATCCCCACCCAACCACCTCCCCGTGTTTTCAGCTCCGAGAGGTTTTGCATGACGTCTCGCAAAGGATGCCTTTTTGGTCTTCTAAAACCGACGACAAGCGGAGCATGGTGAGACGTTGCGTCTTTCTCAATTCGGACGCTCAACCGATCCAAACATTTTCTGGTAGAGAATGTTGTACGAAGTCATAGGAACCATAGCTGGTCTGCAGGCCTCAACTCTATGTGAACTCAATTACACCACGCCTCTGCTTCAGCTAGATGCCGAACCTGCGAAAGGTTCCCATATATTCATCCAGATCCTACAAAATACATGTACTTCCTGATCCACCAGAACTTCGAATTCCACATCTCTCACCCCCCACTTTCCAAGATCCCTCTCCAATACCCTCAACATTTCGATCGCAACATCAAGAGTCCAATCGCGGCTTAAGTGGCTGTGGCAAGTCAAGATGATGTCCGTGAATCTCCTTGCCACCGATAGGCCGATGCCGGAGAACTGGTGTGGATAAAGGGTCAGATAAGCGATCTCTGCGGTCAAGAGGCGTCGAGCGAGCCTTGTCTCGGTGTTGTTGCCGATATCGCTGAGGATTTTGCTGAATTCAAGGTAGGCGGTTGTGCCCGGGAGAGATTGACTGTAGGGGAGGTCGGGCCAATCACTCTTGGGGGAGTAATACCGGCTAAGGGTTGGAAGCGGCCGAAGTGGAGGAAGTGATGGAAGGGGTGGCAGGGGAGGTAATGTTGTAAGGTAAGGAACTGTAACGTTCGAATGGGAAGAATCGTTGGGGGCTTGAGATGGGAGAGCGAAGGACTGGGTAATAGAAGTGGTTGAGAATGCTAAGACAACTAGAGAGAGTGATGCAAGGCCAAGACAGAGGAGAGCTGGGAACGTCGACATGATCTTTCCTCGCTCTGAAGTTTGCCGTTTTGCCCGAGAGACAAAGCGGGACGTGGGATGTAAATTTTGGATGGGGGCCCAGATACGGGCATGCAAGACATCGTTGCCGCGAAGCCAACCTTTTCCGACACAGAATGCGAACCACAATCTGGCCATCGGCTTTCTTTTTCGATATGCGAAGCCTACATCGGACCCGGCCAAGCTTCGCAAGATAAAACGCGACATCACGTGATGGCGTCCGACTACATCAGACGAGCCAACATAAATCCTCCCAATCAGACCTCCACATCTCCATTTCTCCATACAGCCCCTAAGTATCCCAGAACCCGTATAGAACAGCTCTCACCAGCCCCCATCCTATCCCAAAACCGCAAAGCCAATTCCATATCCTCAGATACAGCCCATGACACTTCCCCTCCTGCCAAGTCCACGACCAGGAACCCCTCCACCCGAAAGCTCCCACCGACGCCATCCCCAAAACCCTCTCTTAACCCACACCATCACCAACAACTCTCCACACACCAACTATCCCCCCAACCACCATCCCCCGAACAAAAGCGCCCATCCCTTAGAGACCCCTAAGATCATCAAACAACAAAACACCTAACACCGCAACACTCCAACTGGCGATAACATAAAATGATATCCCTCATGCAAAACCCCTTCCCCAACTCTTCCACAAAATCCCATAATGCTTTTAAGCAACCTATGATCAAAGCGAGTTAGAAGGCGTGCTGATCAAGAAATCCAAAATGCAGGAGATCGAAAACCGAATCCTCAAGATTCTTAGGCCTGAGTGAATTGTATTTATTTGTTGACAAGGTCAATGAGATATAAGTGGCAGAAGGTTGTGCATACTGATATGCAAGCCGGTATCCGGAATAAGAATCTCGTTTTCACGAGCGAGATTAGCGTGCGCGGGGTTGCGGAGGAGGGGATGGTGGAGTGGAGTGGTAATTATGACGGAACGTGAGAGCTGGCCTGAATGGCAGCCTTTCTTCTTTGCGGAGAAGTCCGGGCTCTGTATAGCGTCAGCACCACCTCGTTCGTTACGCTTTTGGCAAAAGTGCATGTTTCAGCTCGCAAACACATTGTGAAATCTCCATTGCTGAGCAATAATAGGGGTATGCAATCCAATGGCCCAAACAGCGTGGTTCAATCGATGTCAGGTGATCCATAATGTAAAAATCCTCCACCCTTTTCCCATATTTCCCGGGGGTATATCCTCTGTTCATAATCATAACTTGCCGTCCGTTCGCATCTGTGCCTGCAAATGCTTCCAACGCTCAAAAGCGACCCATTCATACAAAAATGCTCATTGAGGGACAGCAGTCCCACTATCGAAAATCATGCAAGGCCACATCTGGCCTGTCGACCCATCACCACCACCGGCAGGCAGATCCGGAGCCACGGACCCCTCACTGCGGCCTCCAAGCTGCATAAGCGCAGATGCGGAATGCATATACTCAGCTCTAGGCTCGAGGTTGGTAGCCATGGTACCAGCCCAATTACGCCATGATGTTGGGCTTCCCGGGCTATGGTAGGTGCTGTAGTTCGCGGTGTTGCTACTTGGTGGGTAATGAGGGTTTTGCTGCGAAGTTTGGGTCGGGTACTCGCTCAAATAAGCAGTTGCTGCAGCGGCTGTGGCGGGGAGAGCATCCGCTGCAGCGTAGGATGGGGGCACGTAGGTAGATGTATTGCTTGTGTATGGAGTTGGGTATGCGTATTGTGGGTCGGGATAGGCGGCTCCAGGACGTGGTGGTGGTGGTGGAGGTGGCATGGCGGGATCGGGGGGTAGGTAAGAGCTGCATGCGCGGTTGTGACTGCCACTTGTCTCGGGAGGCGTCGCGTAAGTTTCGTAACCGCTGGGTGGGTTGTAGCCATCGGAAGTTGGGGTCGGAGCCGAATGGAGGTTCTGACTGGGAGGGAGATGTTGACTGCTAGCAGCTGTGGCAAGTGAGGCTGCCTTCGATGCCAGATACTGGGTGAGGAGACCCATGGTCATATCCATAGGCACTCGGACAGCGTCTTGGAGACGTCTCCCCGAACCTGGCTTTGCATAAGCTCTTAAATAATCGAGACTTGAGGGAAGAGCATACCAAGCATACTACTCATATCACCAATGATACTCGACCATGAATCCATGTCTTCTTTCAGTGCTATCAGATCAGTCGCGCTTATCTGGTCTCTACGTTCCCAATGACCAAAAAGAGTGGTTGCCACCGCGAGCACATAAAGCGAACCATTCTGCCATGTGCCGTCCAAACTCTTGTACCTCTGAAGCTGTTTCACATGGTGAAGCATCTTGCGTGAGACCTCCATACAGATGGTTAGGTTCTCGCCATTGAATTCTGGCGACGTCGCTAATGACAATGATGGGTGGCGAAGGAGTAGGCGGATGTGCAAAGGATATATGGCGAGATACTGCGCATGGACACGACCCAATTCGTTGTCAGTGGCTGACTCGTGTTTCAATTCTGGTGGCCATTGCTTTTGCCAGTCGCGAATCCGTCTCTCCAACCGGAGAACGGAATCGACGTAGGTCTCGGGTGATCGTCTCACGGCATAGATGTTGTTGTATAGATCCATTTTGATAGGAATGACGTTGAAGGCCTGTAGACCTACCAGAAAGTTGCACTTTCCAGGTTTCGAAGAGTCGATTCCAGTCTCGCTCAACAGCTCGTCGTCGACGGCTTCTGGCATCTCTACATCCCAATCATCAGACCTCAAGGCCATCGGTCTTCCTAAACTGCCTGCAGTAATCACATGTATGACCAAGATTGACCAAAAGACCCGTTTGCGGATCTCAATCTCGAGGACACTTCGTTTTGTAGACGGAGCCCAGCGTTTCGCAGAACGGTGCAAGCCAAGCTCAATTGCCAGATTGAGCACTATACTTGAGATCATCCAGCAAGCCCCAGGTTTAGGGAAATTCCGGATATGTATGCACAGCATGGTCAACGCTTGCACATCTGCCAAAGTGTGGCTGTTTACGAGTTGTGCGAAAAAGCCCAGTGCATGATGATAATGAAAGTTCGAGGATCGGTTCAATTCCGCCTTGTGTTGGGCGTTCATGGGAGCGCGAACCGCGTATTGAGAATACATGATTGCGAACATTGTATGTATCATGACGGTGTCAGCGACGGATGGTTCGAAGGCGGAATCATTGTAGCATCGCGTGAGCTGGCAAACATTAGCTACGAAGCCGGCTGTAGGCGTTCCATAAGATATGATTGACTTACGATCGCCATGAAGCTTGGCTTGTGTACAACTGGCAAATAAGGGTTCACAGCCCTGAAGTATACATGAGCGTAGTTTATGCCCTCGCTTTTCGGTGGTAGCTCCACTTGTCTAATCCTAGGACTCATTCCAAAAGCAGTCTGAACGAAAGCCCTGCAGGACTTGTTATAGACCGGTTGAGTCCCAGCCAGGGAGGAATCTGGCTCGTCTACATCTGTAGACATGTAATCTGTGAGGTCGATCTCCATTCCCAGCACATTCATCGAGGTGCCTCTAATGGAGCTGAGCAACGAATTTCCCATCGATACACCTAGGTAGTTGTTACCAGCAAGACCGCTACGAAAGTCTGGCAGCCGAGGGGAAGGCTCCTCCGCTGCTTTTGAAGACAATAGATGGCCAGTGGTACCATTGAAGACATTGCCAGCCTGGTGCGGCGCAGTGGGGGCCTGGCTGCTACCCTCCCATTCCCGTCTATTGTCTAATCCCTGACGCTCATGCCATTGTACCGAATATGCAGTTGGAGGATCACCGTAATCCGTGTACGGCTTCACTTCTTCTCCGAGGGCCACCAGACGACCCTCTAATTCCCGATTGCGATTCTGTAGCTCTTCAAGCTGGCGTTCGAGGTTCTGGACGTACCCGCGTACGGTGGCTTTCCCAGTGATTCGATCTGTAGTCTTGCATACTGAGTGATTTTGCATGCAGGGCGCGCAACCGTCCTGCTGGTCATCGCAGCGCATCTTCCGGATCTGAGGTAGGCCTTTCAGTCAAAGCACTCCCCGAACATCGAATCTACCTACCCTGCACCTGTCGCAAGCCTGCCCAGTGCGAGTGGAGGCGCTGATCTTCTTCTTGACATCTTGAGGGCGGTCCACAGCGTTGTCCTCCTCTATTTTGATGAGCTTGACACTGTCATAGGCCGGATCATCATCTGCTTTCCTCTTCATGTTCGCGACAGTCCTGCTGAGAGCAACGGCTGCCAAACGGAAAATGCCGTAGCTTCTCGCGCTTGATTGGGTCTTGGCGTCAGCCCTCGTTTGATCACATGATCAACTGGCTATGTCCCTTTCAATTGATTTTCGAAGAAGTGATAATCGAAATTCTTTCATTCCATGAACTTGGCATCCTCTCGCATTCTAGAATCGATGTCAGCTTGAAAGTGCGCTAGAAGATTTTGGGAGGTCCATTGTTATTGCCGCAATGCCCAATACGTACCTGACTTAACCGCCTAATCAGATGTTGGATTATTGTAATATTATTTCTTGAATTTACTTCTGCGGCTTTACTTCACCAATTCCTGTTTATATACTCCTACTATCCTTTATCATACATGCTATGTTGACTTATCCAACCCCTCTCAAGAGAAATTACGAGCTCTGCCTATGACTCAAGAGAGGAAGACGCAACAGCCTAACCTTTGTTTCTGGCACCGAAGTCACGTATGATCGGCAACGGTAAAACCTTTTTGCCACGGCTATCAGCGAAGAACTGGGAAAATTCGCAGACCTCAGTTTCTGTCCTATCGCCCTCTCCAGCTGCCATGGCGACGTCAAAGTTGTTCGTTGCACGCATTCTCTTCTCGGCTTGGATCGATTCGCGCTCACCATGATGAGGAACCCGCCCAAGACCTGAAATCCAGAGCTCAGAGCGGGCTTTCTCTATGCTTACAGGCGTGGCTTGGACGCGATTCTCGATGCTGGGTTCAGTGCAGACGTGCCCCGTCATTGCGGACTCAGGCCCCCACGTGTTGAGACAACGGCAGAACCTCATTGTCGCGATACCATGGACGCCGAAATCCGACAGGATTTCACGAACCTCCCGCATCGGTTGCAAATGTAGGATATCGCTGGGTAGCTTGCGTGCATTGGCGCTGTCGCTATCAGAATGAGTGTCGCGGACTTGGTCTGGTGTGCAGGGTCCAGTACCGTCAAGACGAAAAGGTGTACGGCGTGGAAGACCATCGCCATAGTATAGCTTGGTATTGTGGTCATACTGCATGCCTCCGAGGACACCGTAAAGTGGAACACGGCCATACGTGCTGGACTTGTGTGGGAGTATACGCTTTTGGTAAGGGAAAGGTGGAGGTATTGCCTTTTCTTCCCATTGAATCTCGTCTATAGTGCAATCAGTAGTGCAATCGATATAAAGATAAATGATGGGATACGAGAAAGTATCAACTTGGGCAGAGGGAGATGTCTCACTGCCGTTCTCGTCATGCGTCATCTCGTCGTCCAAGCTACACCTCTTCGGCTCAGGACCTATGTAGGACCTCTCGACCCAGATTGCGTCACCAGGTCTGTCTCCATCCCCGTTTCCGTCGCTTGATATATCCTGTGTAGAATTTGTGGGAGTGGTGGATACTTCTACCGCTTCACTAGCGATTAGCTCTGTTACCCATCGCCCTCGGCAAATAAGAAACTTACCGGGAGTTCGAGGACCAGTAGCCCTAGTAATGTCAAAGGCCACGTGCTGATTGACCGGTCGAAACCGTATACCCGTCGACGACCCGGCTACTCCACTATCAGTCAACTATGACATCTCTAGGTCGGTTCATCACAGGCCTCTTACCCAGATGATACGAAGTCCTGCGGGCCAATGGACGTGGTATGCCGCTGTCACCGTGGCCAGTGGTTCGCGGCTGAGCAGCACGAAGAGTGGGGTGGTTGGGAATAAACCCATAACGGACGGAGAGTAGACGAGCAGAGGCAGCATCGAGATTGTCCGGGGCAGAACCGGGAGTGAAGCCGTTTTGCTGATGACTATAGCCAGCGACTTGGTATTGGATAGTTCCAGGACGCGTATCGATTGGCAAACTAGACACGGATGGATTGTGAAGATGTTTGGCTCGAGTGATAGAATGATCCAATCTTGCATTCATAGGTCCTACTGACTCAACACTGATCCCTGTGTTCGCAGTCTGTCATTGAGCCTCGGATGGAACATGGAAAGTATTAGGATCTTACCTGAAAGAGCGGGTCGACCTTGGCTAGAACCTGGACGACGTGGTGGGTTTGTAGCAGCTGTCGCGCCAGTCACGTAGCCATATGGTTCTCTGATCACCTCTGTAACACGCTCTGATTCAGCCAGGCCAGCCGACACAGCCGTGGCGAACCTCAAAACATGGGACTCTTACCAGAGGGAGACAGAAGAATCTGACCAGGATTGACGCGCTGAGCTACATGTTGCTGACTCTGCTGATTTTGCTGTACAGCAAATGGAATAAACTCTGGCGCATTGGCATTCAAGCTGCAAGTTTCTCTTTTGTGAAGCATCTCGTCGAGTTCTCTGCTGGAAAGCTCTCATCCGAGATATTGTAAGAATCCAAGTTGTTGCTCTGCTCGAAAATGATCTTAAGCGAGGTGTTTTGTTGTGGGTCTGAATCGATAGATGTAAGAAGAGACCGCAGACTAGATCAATGTAGACAACTCAGCCCAATAGCACTGCGCATCGATTTGTGATCAAGCATTCATTGACGTACGTGACCGTATTTGGTATCCAATACGGTCTCACAGATGACACGTCCTCAACGGCAGTGAGGCGTGAGGTAAACGTTACATACTTTATTTTGATGAGTACATATGATCAATTGGTCTACAGTATCGACGATCATAAAACTCAGTACTAGGAAGCACTGTGTGAGCATGAGATTCCGACTGTGATTCATACAAATCAGCAGGGAAGGGAAGTCTCACTGAACAGCAGCCATCTGTGTTATGATTAAAGCGAGTTATCGTAGCTTCATCTGTAGCATTTTCCCTGCCACTTCTGTATGCGTCTTAGAGGCCTGATTTGCTTTCCGAATTGCAGCGATAGATGATCGTTCGTGGTCGTATTGCTGTGGTATGTCTACCAACCAAGTTAAAGAACCAGGTACCTTGTTACTGATTTCTTTGCTGTCACTTGCTCGGTTCGCCTTATAGGGCGGTTGAGGGTCATTGCACAGAATCAACCCGACTGTGCTGAAAGAAGATACCGTAACTACCCAAGTTTACTAGCCGTAATTACCTACCCAAACCCATGAGACACAGCCTATGACAGGTATCGGAAATCATAGAATCTTTGATATATCCTCTTGATGGCATCAGAACCACACATAAAAGCCAAGTAGGGAGAACATATTCAAGGAAAGATTAGATGCTTTGCGTGACAACACTACCTGCTACCCCACCGGGTCAAGTCAAGGATTATGGCGAGCCGCGATGTTGCACTCACTTTGCTATAGGCCCACTAATCTGCCAGCTCATAATTACTGCTTGTCTTGCCGGGATACTCGATAGCAAGAAGGTGGCCAACGGGTGACGCTGCCCGGGGACCAGGCACGGTTGCGCAGCAAGGTGCGGTGAGGTCCAGATGAATGAGCTGGCTCAACACGGGCTGTAGCTTATCAAAGGCGCTTTCTATTGTTGAGCAGAGCCAATTTTCTTGATTCTGGTGTGCTCCGCAATGTTGCGACCATCCTCCTAGGAAGTTCGACAGAACACTTGACTATCAGAACTTGCGTTTCTTCTTTGCTCCGGCATGGCTCTTGGACTCCAGCTCGCGCTTCAGCTTTTCGCGATTTCTATTTGCCCTTTCTCGCGAGGTCTCGCGAGGAGGCGAAGGAGCTTGGGGCCGGACGGTCCTTTGACTAGCTCGTTCTGGCTCACTTTCAATTTTCGAGACAGCACCAACTTCTTCGCCGAGGGATGGATTCACGATGGATTTGCCAGCAACCTCAGGGGCTATGTGTCCAGTATGAGCATGAGACTCGATGCTTTTGCGCTTTCCCTTTCCCCCAATTTTGCCCAACTTAACTCTTGGCTTCAACGCAGGAGCCTGGTCAGGAGTGCCGCTTCTGACTGCCCTCGAGCCAGCCTGAGTGCCTTCTCCATCAGAACTTGAAACACGGTCTTTGGAGATACTGGCTCCTGGAACAGGCATTGGGTTTTGTTCAACTTCGTGCCCTGCTCCCTTGTCTGATGCAGTCTGCGGGGATATTGGAGAAGTCTTTCCGGTGGTACTCGCGGCAACATGATGGTCAAGCCACTTCTCCCTGAGGGGCATTGATTTAGGCCAACGAGACTCGAGATCGTGATTGCTCTCATCGGTCGTCGAATCACTATTGTCATCTGGCTGCTTCCGCGCTTTTGCTTTCACGTCCTCTGATTCGGTGCGTTCTTCAATTCCCTCCTGAGAGGAAGATAGGGTCCTGCGCTTCGTGGGTGTCGACTGCCTCTGCATGGTAATCGATTAGCGTGTAGGGTAGGACGGCATCACCTGGTTGTCAGGACCCACCTGAAATTCATCTTGTGTAGATTTTTCTTCTGCACCGGTATAATGAAGTTCTCTGACCGGCACATTGGGCTGTAAGTCTTTGTGGCTCAAGGTTTCCCACCAGTTGTTATACTCTGGCGTCTGAGCGGTCTCAGGCTGGTCGCCCAAATCGGCATCGAATGCATCAGCAACCAGCTCGACAAACTTTCTTGACGAAGCTTTATTATTTATGAGATGTCTCCGCCACTGGAACTCGTCAAACACACCGAACCCTTTCACTGATTTTTCCAGTGCTTGCCTTGACATCGGTTTGCTTGATTTCGACGCAACGCCAGGGAACAGCCTGCTAAAGTCAACACCCTCTGATTGCATCTTGTCCGTCAACTTGGCAATGATCTGGTCCTTCTCCTTCAACTGCAGCAAAAGGGAAGCCTTCTCAGCGTTTGCGATCATTTGCTGGCTCAGCATGGGTACAACAAGCTCAGCAGTCAGGGTTGATTGCGACGCAGGCAAAAGCTCAATAAACCACTGAAGAGGCTTCAAAGAGCCCGGTAACGGAGTGAAGGTCCGCAGAATAAGACTTTGGTCCCTGTTAGTTTTCACAAGGTCCAAAGTGGTTGTTGGTTGTTGGTCTAGAGCGTCCCCAAGTCTTTTCAAGAAGAGACGTAACTGATCAGGGTTTTCGCTCGGATCAATACTTGTATTTACATCAAAGGAGCGCCTTATCACACGCCTTCTATCAGGCGATTCCATCCATATCAGTGTGAGATCCGTAACCCAAACGGTGTAGTCTGAGGTTCCAATCTCGTACTTGATGAGGAGTGGTGGAATAGAGACGCCAGTAGCAGGCAGACTAAGTACTTTCCATGCTGAGCGCATGGCGGTGGACCTTGACGCCCGAAGGCTTGATACTTTTAGAAGTAGTGGAAGACTGGTAGAAACTCTAGGCTGAAGTCTAGCAGCTTTTAATACACGGAACGCTAGAAGCACCTGCTAGACCTTTCGTGGCGAATAAGTAACCATTGAGATGCGTGATGCCAAGTCCGGCTAGGACGGCTAGACCACCTGCGGTATAGAGCTCCTGCTCTGGTATAATCCCGAAGGTTCAACAAATTACACAGTTGGTCCTTTGAACAATTCCCGCAGTTGACTCGGGAAAGGAATATAACACCATGGCTGAATCTCGTAAAAGAGTCTCACCATCCTCTCCTCCACCATGGCAGCGACTGGCCAAAGACCACCGACGCAGCCAACTTCAAGATCGACCGAAACGAATGAATGGCGGCCAAGAGATGGACGCCGCCTTTGGGGCAAGAAAAGAGCAAGAAAGCTTTGTAAGAGAGCAGACACGGTTGAACCAAATACAAGAGGCAGAGCAGATGAGGGAGTGGGTCTCCAAGGAAGATGACTTCGTGTTACAACAATCGAAGAAGAAGGCTCACATTCGCGTCAAGGAGGGCAGGGCTAAAGCTATAGACTGGCTTGCAGTGACCCTAGGTGTCATTGATCCTACGAAGGATCCACTGGAGGACAATGGGGAAGAGGCAGACATCGATGTTGTGAATCCGTCCGGCATATTCGAAGGTTTGACATTGCCCCAACTACAAGATCTAGGGAAGGAAATCGACCTCTACAACGATTTGGAATCAAACTCGAGTAATCGACGTTATTGGACTGTGGGTTGCCCTCCCATATGATGATGTCACGTTCCTGTTAACCATATCAGGCATTGAAAGTAATATGCAAGGACCATCAGGATCGGCTGGCCCCTGCAGCAAATCATAGCCACTCTAACTCAGTGTCTGCCGATATTGACTGCTTGTTGGGTCCTAAGTCACTCAAGGAGTTGGAAGCGCTGGAGAAGCAGATTTCCGGCAAACTACGATCGAATGAACCCATAGATGTGGAGTATTGGGAGCAGCTGCTCCGTAATGTAGCTGTCTACAAATCACGGGCAGAACTGAGTGCCGTCTACAGAAGTATTATTGAAAATCGCTTGAACGATTCAAGGCAAGAGCAGCGGGCAGAGGTGTTCATTGTGAAGGAAAAGCTCTCTCTCCTTCTCACTGATGCTGATGAACCAATGCGTGCCCTATCAAGGACTGTAGATTATACTCGGCAGCTAGATCCAGAACCTCTCTTAAAGCTTCAATCACAGGACAAGGCCCTGGATGTTATAGCTGAGAGAACATTCTTGGATCAAAACGTAAGTCTAGACAAGTCCGAACTTCCTCAACGCTTGTTGATATGTACTCCAATAGGCTCAGGACAGGCAGAGAGTCACGAAAATGAAGTATGTCCCCTTGCGGCAAGCTCAGTCCGATAGGAGAGCTCCTGCGTCTGCTTTCAAGGCGGCTGAGGCACCTGTTTCAGGCGCCTCCCGCTTTGCCTCGGCATCCAATGATGACTTTTCATCAGCTACAAAAGCACTGTACGACAGAGAGGTCGCAAGAGGTGTTCAAGAGGACGAGGAGATTTTCGCAGGCGAAGAAGAAGTATCCTCGGCATCGAAGCCGCAATGGGCCGGCAAACATCGGCCGCGAAAACCACGCTATTTCAATCGTGTTCAGCTAGGGTATGAATGGAACAAATACAATCAGACTCATTACGATCACGATAATCCGCCGCCTAAAGTAGTTCAGGGCTACAAATTCAACATCTTTTACCCGGACCTTATCGACAAAGTCAAGGCCCCGACATACAGCATCGAGCGCGAACATGGACGAAAACGAGGAGAGTCGTTCGCACCTGCTGGCGAAGAAGACACGTGCCTCATTCGATTTATCAGTGGGCCGCCATACGAAGACCTCGCTTTCCGCATCGTCGATAAAGAATGGGACTACAGCGCGAAAAAGGAACGTGGGTTTCGAAGTAGTTTTGACAAAGGGATTCTTCAGCTCCATTTTCAATTCAAGAAGGTGTACTATAGAAAGTAATTGTGAGTGAGCGGGTATGACCTGCTCCGTCCGTTCTTGAACCTCCGAATGCTGGCCGTTGAGCGTTCAAGCTCAAGCAGTTGATATCGCCTCCAAGACATTATGGCTATGGCATATTGAGGGATTGGCAGCATCATTCATAATCCATACCACATCATAATCGACATCAGCTGATCAAAGAGCAGAGCAGGTAGGAGGCGGCATGCCTACGGCAATATCGTACTGATAGCCATAATGTTCGAATACTGCTCTTATAACCCAGACATGCGTGTGCTGTAGGATTTTCGATATCTAAGGGAGCAGTAGTACCGGCTAGGCTGAAGGGATATCAGGCTTGATTCAAAGGTAGGCCATGCACGTCACCCATGCTTGGCTAGTTTGCGTCTCTCACCTTCTTCGCGCGGCTGATCCTCAACTTGCATAAGTCTCTGCACAAGCAAGAAGCTGATGTTGATTTATGCTTACTAGCGGGCTAAGCCAAAACAACCTGGAAATACAACCTGGGACCCTTACCGCGTGCTAGATCGTCAGCGAAGAACTTTGCCACGGGCGCCCAATCCAGACAACATGCAGCCAAGGCCCTTTTGCGCGTGTTCTGAAGCCTTAGCTCATGGTGGTCCCCGTCCCTCCTTCTTTGCCATTTTCTTTACTTGCCATGCAGCTTACCGACCAAATAATTTGGCCGCTGAGGTGGGGCCAAGAACGGACCAATATCCCAAACAAATGGACAGCAAGAACCCGTTCTGGCCCGGGAAGAAAAAGAGGCCTATGCAAAGAATGAGCTTTCGCATGACTCAATTGGCTGATACTATTGATTGGACATAGCTCACATGCAAGCGATCTTGCGTCCAGTGACGCAGATAGCCTCCTGATAACCGCTTGTAGAGAGACTTTTCATTCACAAGTTCTTCTTGAGGCACTGTTGCCATGTTTGCTCGACTAAGCCTACCGCACACGATCCTGGCTACTGCGGGCCAGCAACAGGGATGATGAGCTGGCTACCGTGGGATCAGAAATATTGCAGACAGATTGTCCTACTCGCTGATGCGAAGTTCATATTTCATGGCAGTCCTTCTATGTCTCCATCCCTGATAAATGGTCAAGCCGCCTACAAAGAAAGGTCTCCGCCGTTTCTCCTATTGTTCCTACTAAGACAAAGATACATTTGGGTCCTACTGCTCGTTGTAGGTGAGATAGCTACAATGCCGGGTCCCATTGAGTCTCTGCTTCCTTCTCATGCTCACAATACGCTCATCAACTCTGGCAAGTCTGACAACCTCAACCCTAACAATTCTTCAATGCAAAACCATATCAAGATGCGCGATAGCTCTTCCCTGGCCATGTTCGACGGAATGGTTTCGGATGCTCCAAATTATAATCACTTTGAGTCCTTTCCGCCCCAAACAACCCTAACAGCCGGCTTCTCGCCTTGGACTCCATGGTCAGAAATCCAACAGCTAGCTACACAAGAGCGAACAACCTACGGCCACAGAAGTGATCAGTGCTATACGTCTCTTCCTATCAGATCGTCGTACCAAGGCCTTGAGCATCAGAAGCCAACCAAACATGGGCCATGGACGCAGGATAATCACCAAGAACAAGCGCCTTCGGCTTCATATTCCGATTTCCCAGTGATTTATGGCTTCCCATCAGATCATAACGCGTCCCAAACGGCCTCCGTGCGACATCCCATCCTACCTTTGCCCACTGGCGCCATCCACCAGCGATCCTGGAATGACTCTGATTTCGCTAGTACCAGGAACGAAATCGTTGAACCTCAACCGCGCCACTCTCATGATTTCCCATTTGATGCGGCAGACGCCAGTGGGACATGTCTATACTCTTCGGCCTCCAACCTACAGGTGGATTCCCCACCCGCCGTGAAGCGTATGTATCGCGATGTGGATGATACTGTCACTCTGGGCAGCTGCGAAACAGACAACGAAAGTGCAAAGGGCGAGCCTCCCTATGCCAAGTTGATATACAACGCTTTAATGGATGCCCGAGAGCATAAGTTGGTTCTGAGGGATATCTACGCTTGGATTAATGACAACACAGACAAAGCCAGGGATCCGGCGTTCAAGGGATGGCAGAACAGTGTTAGACATAACCTGTCGATGAATGGGGTACGATCTTACTGCCATGAGGAGCAGGTTTGTGAACATCATTGACAAGCTATAGGCGTTCGTGAAAGTCCCATACGTTGATCCCGCGAACAAACACAAAAAAGGCTTCATCTGGGTTCTAGATCCGGCAGCTGTGGGCAAAGGCATCGAGTCTACAACGAGATACAGGCAGAAGACAATCGGCAAGAAAAGCGACAATCCGGATCTGCTGGATCCGAAAAGGCAAAGGTCGGGCAGGAAAGGAGGTAGAGCCGCAAGAAAATCTGCCAAGGTCAGGAGATCCGCAAGGTTGGACGGTCACGACCCTAAATACGCATATTACCTTCCAAGTCGGGCACCGGAATACTGTCACAGCTCACCAGCCGGGGAGAGCCAATCAACATCGCCAAGTTTGGGTCACTACAATCTGGGTAGTCTACCATACTACCTAGATCCACCATCTTCAGAATCACCCCATCCAGAACACTCACCTTACAGCTACCCAAACACCACCGTACATATGGGGCTTCCAGCAGACCAAAGCCTCCTCAGTGACTCCTTCGACAATGACAGCAACTTCTTAGGTAGCAAAGCAGAAGATCTATTCGGCGGACAGGATCTGACAGCTTTTGTCTAGACGCACTGCCAGCAGTCGCGGCGGACCGTATGTAGGCTTAATGCGAGCAAGCTCTGCCAATTCATGATATGGGGCCGCACTGGATTCACAAATCCATCAATGTTGTCTATTTGATATGCGTGAGTTGGATTCGTCCGGCGCGCCGGCTCCAGGCCAATGAAACCTTTCCTTCGGCTGCATGATACATGATACATGCGGCAACGGACCGGCAAGTACAAGACCTCACTTCATGCAATTATGTTCATATGCGTTCTCATGTAGCACTCGATGTCTTCTCTCGATTCCTGTACTTATACGCTGGTTGGTTCTAGTCGGGCGGGATGCTAGTCCGAGCATGTTCCGTTACAGCATTGCAAGCTATTTCATGCATCATGAGTAGCGTGGCTTGGTCGTCACCATCATGAGGGTGATAAAACGTGTGTTGCCAGACACACTGTCACCCAGTCAACTCATGCGTCTGAGGTGAGTAGCCTCTTAGCTTGCCCACAAGGCATTCTGCAACTCCAATGCATTGCTGATCGCCCAATACAGGACCCCCACGGCTACTTGGGACCGTGAAACTTGCTTCCTATCGGAGATCATCACCAGCATCAAAGCTATTATCGTCGAGAGATTCCCGTACATCAGGGGTTGTGAATTCAAAAGAGAGCCGCACTAACTACACGCCCCGAATGCTTGACCACACTCAGAAGAACGTCCATCTGCACGCTAAGCACACTCGGACACTCAGCTGCACCAGTGACCCTTACCCGCGATAAGAATTCGTCAGGACAGCTATCAGCTAAGAAGATTAAAAGGACCCTTTCCATCGTCGGCCCAGATTTTGGTACACTAGCGGCTTCGTCTGAACCCGGTCTTCGATGCTAATCAATACTACCTGGGACTTCGAGGCGAGCCAGTCCCAAGCAGTAGCACCACCAAGTTCACCAGATCCGATTATGGCTCGATGCTGCTGTTGTATCTGTGTTAGCTTCCATGACGTGACACTGCCCCACGTGAACGGCTTTCGCTCTCAGAAACAAGAGCGTGGAGGTTGTCACAATCGTGATCTCGAGCGTTCCATTGGATGAACGTGGATGCTGTGAGAAGCGGCGAAGGCTCCGAGATAGCGACCATGATAGTGGTCTCCTATATGTGATTTATGATTCTCGGACGGTGAACCGGTTCAGAGATACGCTGGTAAAGGCCGACTTACGGCTTGAGAACTTCTATGTTGTACAAAGCGTTTACACCGTGGCTAGTCTCTTCAGCATTCTCATAGCGAATTGCTGTTGATGATAAGGAAGTCGATACAGGGACCATGTGAGCTTTTTCAATAATACAAAGTCCGATCCAATTAGAAGAATTCCGACCCTTCAACTGCTGTGTGCCCTTGGAGCCTGCTCCGATTGACACCACTAAAGATTCACAATCCAAGAGTCCTCGGCTTACAACATTAATGTGATCCAGCTCACCCACAGTGTGACGTGCAGCATGCTGATCATAACAGGCTAGCATGACAGCTGGGAAGCATGTGCATGACAGTTGCAAGATTAGGAAGCTCGTATAAACCCGGTAGATTAGCAAGGGGTAAGGGTCACCCGTTCTGCATTTGGCCGCGCCGCCGCTTCCTTGCGTAAACACGACCAATTTCGTCCCGAATCATCGAGATGCATATAGATTGTGCATACTACGGAGGTCCTGAATCATGATGGGACTGGCCAAGGCTCTCTCGCGCAAAGGAAAGTCGGAAGGTTCTCTAGAGCCAGAGCCAGAGGGAAAGTAGTCCGCTACTTTGCTCTTCACCTCATCCATAAGTGTCTCCTGCCAATGACTTGCTGAGCACTTTTCACAACCGAACGTTCATTTCCGACACCGCGAACGACCATCTTCTGGGACCCTTGGAAGGGACTCATCGTTGGATTGTCGTGCGCGGCTGGAGCGCTTGGGGGGAAGGGGAAGAGACGGCGACATGCATGAGACTGCAGGTCATTGCGTGCTTGTGACAGGTGGCTAACAGTCCTAGTTACCTCGTCTACGGCGCACGACATCGTGCCGATCTACAGCTCAACGGACGGATTGCATCAACTTCAGCCAGCCACGGCCTGTTGATGCATGAAGCTAATGTATCTTCAGGCTGAATCGCGATACCTTTATTGACTTCCGCGACGCAAAGGGTCGTTCCTTCCTTTTAAGCATGGACAAAAGTCTGTACTGAATTTCGTTCTCACACGCGATGCTCGTGCGAGGTTAATAGGTGCATGGCTGAGTAAACTAGGCGTGGAAGACCTGACAACAGAGAGCAAAAGTCTGAGGTGCGCCATTGTACCTATGGCACACGCAGGCATGATTGCTGGAACATTGAGCCTTTTCGGCGCCATGGTTCCTTCATCCTATTTGGTGCATGCTTGTACCACGAGAAGCGCTTCAATCAGACGAATTTCCGTCGGAGTGGCCGTTTCCTAATGTGGTTGATGTGGTTAATGCCCCTTGAGGAGATAGTATTTCAGAGATAGGAAAGTTAAGAGCCTCATCACGGACCTACCAAAACTCTTCACCTTGATTTATTTACACCCATGGCGTTAGACTCTGCTTACCAAATTTTCCTAGGTCCCTTGAATGCATTGAATCCTCAGGAGCCGCTGCTCAGGCAATACTGGAGGTAACGATGGCCAATTCCATCTTCAACCTTACCTTTTGTGCGACTCCACCATCATACGGCTCACGCTAGTGTTTGACCTCGCTTAGATTGCCTAGGCTGCTCTAGTTGTTGCGACCTCAGTCCCTACACATGAAGTTCTTCATCCTCGGCTGATCGATTGTTGTAGCGCGGTCGTTGTGCTGACATTTAGCTCAGCAACATTGAAGCTGACGTTCGTTTCCTTCCTTTACCAAATGTTGGTAGCCTTCCTAGTGCAGTCGCAGAAGAGGTGAATATATTTAACCCTCCTCCAGAGACGTTGTCTCCGGCCTCATCAACCGTCCTCTCGTCCTTGATTTCAGCTCTTCCTAAGGATCTTACGAGGGATATCACGTCGTGGTTTGGCAGAACTTATCCCAGTTAGCGACATCAACCAGTAATCACCGATCTGTGCCCTAGCAAAGCATGCGAAACGAAAACGAAAGCTAACGAAGGAGGGACCCTCGTCATCCGGCCCATCCCACGGTGGCGGTCTACAATTCAATTCCATGAGGCATTTGACAAACGTTGAGATTGGGATGTAGCCAAAAACGTGGTATGGATGGGATGAGATGCTTCGAATCTTGAAACCAAGCTGAAGACTCGAGCACGACTGCGGTGGAAGACACAGTTCTAATGGCGCGGAGACTTGGCACGCTTGGGAGGTCAAGGCAAACATCAAGAGGACATTGTGAACACGAGCTATCGGGTTGTGGATTGGCAGGTTTGATTTCATCTGAACATCTGGCCTGGAAGCTCGGAGATCCATACGCTGGCTTTTCAAATAGAACGGCCTCATTACCTACACAAGGGTCATAATGCCACACCATATATGAATTTCCCGACCTGAACGGTGTTGATCGATTTGCGAGGCAGGCGGAATATGGGTTGGCGTCACATTTTAGGCGCCGTTGATCTCAGCCTCTCACATATCATAGTTTCCAGAACGGGAATACTGGCCTGCCTGACAGTCCTCGGCCGAAATCGGTATTCCATCGACTCCTTTCTTAGATGACTGTTATCCCATATCTTGGCAACTTGGGCACTCGTCTCGGCTAGCGCCTTGGCAGCTGAAGGCGACAAAAATCTGGCCCTTTGGAGGCTGACACCAAAAGTCTTGATTTAGAGCTAAGTCTACCGTATAGCTCCTAGAGATAGTATCTTTTGCGATAGCACGGTGTGGTGTACTTAGAACGCAGTCTGTTACGTTCATTAGTGGACATGGACGAAGTGCTTCCAAGACTCTGTGTCCAGTGCCAGACACTAATCACAGAAAGTCCAAGAGCACGCTACGAGGAGTGGTACTTCACTTACAAGCTCGATGAATACTCGTGGAAATCTGATTGCACAATGTGCTTTGTATTAGCTTGCCAGGTGCCGCCGGCTGCTCAACACGAGTCGGTACGAAACGTTGCGGTTTCAGAGAACATTGCAAGTACGGCGATCTCCTTCACATATACATTGCACGGAAACACACTGGGGGCTAAACCTAGACTGCTGCTCGTGAATGATGGTATGCAGATTACAGTGTGACCACGTCTTATGACGCTAATCGTCCAGAGCTCTGCCCCATTCGGCATAATATCGATATATCAACATGCTCGGATGCTAATTGGAACCTTGCTAGGCAATGGCTTAGTAGGTGCAAGGACAGCCATGATTGTGCAGAGGTTAAAGGAGGCAGACATCCCACCAGACTTATTCAGATGAATCAACACGGAGAATCAATCAAGATGCGGTTACGTGCCTCGGAAAGTCTGGTTGCCGAGCAGGAGTACTGCACACTCAGCCACTGCTGGGGAAAGCATCAATTCACGATGCTTGAACGGCATAATTTATTAGCTTTACATCAAGATATACCCATGAGGAATTTGTCAAAAACATTTCGGCACGCTGTTCTTGCCGCGTGTAAGGTTGGGTTTGAGTACATCTGGATTGACGCCTTGTGCATCGTGCAAGACGATGAAGAAGATTGGCAGAGGGAAGCAGCTACGATGGCCACAGTCTATGCTCACTCTAGTCTGAACTTTGCAGCCACCGCCGCCACTGATGGGACCGGAGGTTGCTTTCATCTTAGAAACCCCGACGTGATACGACGTGTTAAGCCATTCAAGGCAAAAGGAACCGGAGGCATGTACGGTACCGACAGCACGTATTTGTGCAGCGTGGCATCATCTTGGGACGCCGAAGTAGAGAGATCGCCTCTCTTCCGTCGAGGCTGGGTACTACAAGAACGAGCCATCGCACCTAGGACCCTACATTTCGGAAAGTCTCAGATCTATTGGGAATGCGGGGAAACGGGGAGCTGCGAACAATTTGCCAATGTAATACCATGGTGGGATGCAACCACTACAAGTACGAAAGAGTTAAGAGCTGCGATAGATCGCAACGAACCCTGGAGTTGGTGGAAAAATGTCGTAGCGGAGTACTCGCGAATGTCTCTTACAAGAGAGGACGATATATTTGTGGCGATTTCTGCCCTCGCAAGCCGGTACCAGGCAGCCACCGGAGATCAATACATCGCCGGACTCTGGAGGACAGGTCTGGAAAGGAATCTCACCTGGAAATCGACTTTCGACGATACTGCAAAAGATTTGTCTGTCACTAAGGCTCTTCGGCCTGTCAGGTACACTGCTCCAACCTGGTCGTGGGGATCTCTGTGCAGACCAGTGAAACTGAGAAATGTCAGCAATAAATGGAAGCAGACGGAACTTTTGAGCTCCGTCGTTGACGTCAAGGTCGCTGCGTCAAGCCAGAACATGTTTGGACAGGTCGCTTCTGCCTTCATTCGCATCCGATGTCACAGACTGAGGAGAGCGGCCGTGAGCGATGCTACACCAGACCGGAAGAATGCTTTCATGTTAAGGCATACTTCATATTATATGCCACGATATGAAAGCGACAAACGATGGCCTGGGTATTCCGGATACAAAAAGCCGTACTGGCTTTCGTTCGACACCGGCCCACCCGAAAATCTTGAGAACATATACATGATGGGAGCAGAGACAAGGAAATGGTCGGTTGACATCGTTCGCGGTCTTCTACTTGAGTCCACGAGAGCGTGCGGCGAATATCGACGTGTGGGGTGTTTCCGCATGGGCGAATATTTTGGAGATGACTCAGAAAGCGGCACCTGCTTTAGTTCTCTCCCTGTTGCCGGCGAGGCAAGTGCGTACGAAGAAGTCGTTGAGCCAGACGAGAGAGGTTGCAGCTATGTTATCACACTTATTTGAGCTCAAGAATATCCAACTCAAATCTGTTGAATCGATACGCTCGAAATCGTTTTATAACTACGAATCAAGCCTTATTCTCGCCATAAGCACACACTTTCCACCTCGTCATCGTATACGGGCGGTGTGAGTCTTTCATGAAAAGAAAGAGGTTGAGTACACCAATCTACTGAGCGTATTAGCTGGCATTTGATGGTCTGTTCTTTCCCTGGAATTAGGAGCCTTGCGGCTAATCAAGATGGTTGAGTATACAGCAATGAAGACTAACCACCCCTCCGGGAAAAGAGAAGTTCGTATCATCGCCATGCCTACCCACCGACAGAATCTCAAACACGCCAGTCAAAGAACCTAATCCAAACGCAAAATCCCGTAGAACACAGAGAACACATTCCAACTCTGCACCAAACACAACTAATAAACACAATACCCCCACAAGCCCCCCCAACTAGCACCAACCCTCGACAATCCTCCACTCTATCATCATACCCGAACATACCCAAAGCGCCACGCAAACCCCTCCAAGCTAAAATCCCACACCAATCGGAAAAAAATCCACGGCTTCTCGCCTTAGATCCGTCGCATATCTGCTGGTTTCCGTCTTGATGTTTCATCTTGGCGTGGGAGAACATCGAACGACCAATCTCCATCATCGGAGGAGAGAGAAGAAAGAGATCATTTGGATGTACGGCCGAGGGGAGAACGGGAGCGAGTGGAGAAGAAGATGATGAATAGTGGATGGTTCTTTGTTGACCGACTGATTGAATGGGATGTATGATAGTATGGATAGAACCATTGACGTTGTGTGGGCGAGCAGCGCCTTCTACCTTTGCCTTCGCAGTTTACGACTTTTTGAGTTGATTTCCAATTATCCATGGATACGCCGAATACAGGTGATTGAGGGTGGGAAATTGTGGCGGTCCAGTATGGGAGGCTCTTGTCATGATCCGTTCCGGCACGAAGAAATCTGGATCGATTCCGGAAGCTCTTGTCTAGCATGTCACCGTACTCGCATCCGTTATAACATTAACATGCATTCGGCCAAATTTGTACATGTTATTCCGTTGTTTGATTCTTCGGCAACGCGAAAGTTTCCTCTACCAATACTAACGATCAGAAGTCGTAGCAACATCCAGAAGTCCACCTGGCTTAGACGCCGAGTACCCATATGTACACCGAGCGCTAGATAATCCAAGCCGAACCATCTAAATGCATGCCCATACACGTCTGAACTCCCACTCGTCAATCAATGCATTCGTAACGCTCTTGTCAATCCCCAGGATGCTATCCTCAATCCTTGTCTTTATAGAACTTTCTCATAATCAGATGCAAGAATAAGTTGACATTCACTCTTATTCTCCCATCGGAGAAGAACTCCATGAATTGGGTGTTGTTGAACTGCGCTTGCAGCAGATCATCTAAAGGCACCTGCGCGCTTGCTCCGGGCATCGATATGGGCCCGTTACTGCCCTCGATTGAAAAGACCCCAACTTCGTTCGATGAGATGGTCAGGTCGATATGGGCCCATTGGCGTTCATTAAAGCCATCCCAAGCGACTAGAATACCGCGATTGGCGAGATCCTGTGCGGAGTACTTGAATGATCCAAATTTCGGTACGCGACCAGAGCGTTGGAGTTCGCGCTCGTGGTCCCATTGTTTCGTGAACGGCATCAAGAACCTCTTTTTGCCTTTCTTGTTCTGGAGGGTAACCATCGCCTGTTCAATATAGTCATTGTAGGTCTTGAGCTGTTGCTCCAAGTATGTGGCTTGGTCGTTGAGGCGCGCAAGAGTCAGCTTCACCGTCTCGAGCTCACGCTGTCGTTGAACGCGTCTACGATGTTTGGTGCGGATATCAACAGCAATAGCATTCAAGAGATCTTGATAGTGATTATGCCGGGTCAAGCGACCCCAATGCTCGAGCTGTAGAATGTTTTCCAGGGCAGTACGTTTGAGTTCGGCGTATCCCATTGACGAGATATCGACCATAGTGTTGGCTTCAGAGTAAGCACCGCGCTTGCTGCTTCCTGCTGAGAGCTCGTCACGGACCAGCATCTCCCATCGATCTTCATCTTCCATAGTTATGGGTTTGACCATGATGTCCATGAGATCACCACCAGACTGCACGCGTATGATATATAAAATACAGCGCTTGGTCTCCATGAAGAGTGCTTTGATCTCAGCATCGGGATCTAGCACACCAGATTAGCGCTTCCCTGGCACTTTGATTGATCTCAAGTGCATACCTTCAGCTTGATGTAATTTGGGATTCAGTGTAAGACAGAGTTCGGACGAGCTGACATTCGACAATTCGTTTTCATTGTTTTTCGCACTACCAAGCTCTCGAATTACTTCTTGTAGTATATCATCCCGGTTTCCTAAGCAGATAAGAGAAGCATCTGCGGCGACGAGATGATGGATGGAAAAGATGTCCGCCATCTTGATATACAAGGTTGGCTTTGTCCGTGAGTACAGGTCATTGAATTCGTCAATGTCGAATTGAGCTTCGGCGTTCGGCACGTCAATTACTACCGGGCAAATGTCAGCGTCTCATAACGAGCCTTCAATTGCAACAATACTCACAGCTGCCCCAAGTCGCACCCAGGCGCTCGATGCACTCTCCCACATAGCTGTTGAGAGGCTGCAAGAAGACGTTCTCGCCTCCAAACAGCCTTCCTGCTGCAACCTGCCCCACGACTTTCGACACCTCACCAACATTCCTCTTGTGCTCTTGTGACAAACCCCGATCGATGACACCAAACTTCTCTGGCTCAGTCAGAGCAGGTTGAAGATAACTCTTCCAGACCCAATGGCCGACAAGTTGTAAAATGTACCCTTGTTCTTCATGCTGAAACCTTGAAGAAAGGTTCTGAAACATCTGTTGTGCGATATACCGGACGCCGAACGGCATCTTCTGCAAGTGGTCTTCGAGCGCAAGGAAGAATTGGTCTGCGATGTCGCGAAGATCCTGAAGATGAGTGATAAATGTCCTCTTCGTTTCCGGGTCACGGATGGCGGCTTCTCGAGGTATGTCGGGGCTTCGCTGGCTTCTTTGGCCCGTACGCAGCTGCTCGTTCTCTATTGCAGATAGGTAGATTTGCATCGGGTCGCTCTCAAGATCTAGCTCTGGGTTGTCTATTATGCTCTCCTTGACAATAGGCGAAAGGATATCCCGCATATATTTCCGGTCTCTTGGTGATTTGATGTACGCACCGAAAAGCTTTGCCCAAAAGAAGTTGCCTCTAAGATAGTCGTTGATGGATTGACAGCTATCAATCTCCTCTTTCATCGCTCGCGTTATGAGCTTGATAAGGTAGTATTCCTCGCGTCTCTTTTGCGCATACCCAAAGAGGCCCATCATTAGATGCTTGATTCGTTCGCACTCCTTCTCGGCGGTTGCTTGTTCACGTATGCGTTTGAACAGTCGACCGAGATACTGTGGCTGAGTCTGTAGAATGAAGAAAAGCTCTTGGTAGTGCTCTAGCTTTCGCCTCGAGTTCTTGTTCAACGCTTTGAGGTCCAGAGGGTCCTTTGAAGAAATCGATGTATTCGTAAGCAGGCGACCAGCGTCCCCTCCAAAATGCTTTTGGTGCTTGACAACTTCATCTAACGTGATTTTGTTCTTGACTAATAGAGCAATCTTGATGTCCAGCTGCGTAATGTACTGATCAGCCATTTCATTCTGCCGCACATGTTGCACGACCGTCTTTCGGAGCCTTTCGAATTCGACTTCCTCGTCAAAATCAAAGTCGCTGTCATTCAAAAGATGTACAAATCCCTTGACGGTGCCAACAGGAGGATTGGCGCCGCTAGTCAAACTCTTATAAGCTTCGCCCTGCAATTTTCCACGGATGAAGCTCTGTACTTTCACGACCTTCTCCATGTTGGCTTTGAAGAATCGTTTCTTCTCAATGAATTTCTCACGAACAAGCTTTCCACGAATTGCAGCCTGGATTTCAGCTATGACCGGCTCTTCATCCTCCAATTGGCTCAAAATATACCCTACATCTGACCTCAACAGCAAAGCGCGTGAGAGTGCTTGGAGCTGGACTACTTCATGCTCGTTAGCGGACAAGTCGTCCAGGAGCTGGGCTTGATCTTCCCTAAGAGAGCGACCTCGGATGAAAGATTGCAATGATACTATACGTGAAGAGTGATCCTGTAGGGATTGGAGATCAACCTGCCAGCTTTTCCGCAGCAGATAGGCACGAGCCGCAGCCTGGAATGATGTGGAGCTCGCCTCCGCATCGCTAAGAGATGATTTGATCTGGAGGACGTCTCGCCGTAGGCGCTTTCCTCGTACAGTAGCTTGTAAGACAGTAAACCTTTGCTGGTTGCTAGAGAGCTGGTTTCTTGTCGCCTGTATTCGCTGCCTAAGGAGCTGGCCTCTTGAGAAAGATTGCAAGGAACACCACTTTCCGTTCAGACTCTTTAATGACTTTGACTGTCGTGCTATCTCATGCCTGTGACTCGTTCCTCGTACCGCTGCTTGCAACCTGGCCACTGATTCCTCTGCCGCCTTTAGCTTTTGTCGGTCGTTCTGAATTCTTCGACGTCGAAGCATCCCTCTGATAGCTGCTTGCAATCTGGTGACTGAGCTTTCTCCCGTTCGTAGCTGTCCGCGGTCATTCTGGGCTCTCTGACGGGCAATCACCCCTCTAATTGCTGCTTGTAGGCCGTTGACAATCGCTGATGCATCCCGGGTTTCTTCGACTCGGTCGCTGACCTCTTTCCGTTGGAGTGCGCCTCGGATAACTGCTTGTAACGATCGTACACCAGACTCATGTTTTCTTGTAATCGATTGCAGATTCTGCGTTTCGACTCTAGCTTTTCTTGCTCGAACTAGGCTTTGCAGAGCTACGAGTTCACTCTCGCTGTCTTTCCACCATTCTTTCTTACATTGCTGCCTGCTTCGCAGCACGAACCCACGTGCAGCACTTTGGAGGTCAATTGCAAATCGTCTCATGCTTAAGCGATAATCTGCAATCTCTTGAGCCCAATTTCCTCGTATGATAGACTGCAACTCCACGAGCGTTTCTTCCGAGTCCCATAATGCTTGCATTTGGTCTCCGAGACCTATTCGGATCAAGGATCCTCTTATCTGTGACTGCAGATCCATTACCATCACCTCATGCTGCCCAAGTTCTCTTGCTATCCTCTCATCTTCTGTTTCCACAGGCTCGGGCTCTGGTTCTGCTCCAAAGCTTGCGCCCATTCCAGAAAAGCTCGGCATACTTATCCCTGCCTTGTCCAATCCCTTTTGCATTTCTTCAAGTTCGTGATGCTCGAACTCCAATTGCCCAACAAGATTTCCTATTCGAAAATCTACTATCCCTTTTCGGTAGAGAAGCCACGACAGGGCATGAATGCAGTAGATGACTTTTGGAATGTTCTTCTTCTCATACAGATCGATGAGTTCGAAACGAAACAGCTCCGGTAGTTCCATGTCAGCCAAGAAGGTAAAGAAAAGGGCGATATTGTCCGAGTGTCGGAATTGAAGCTTTGCATGCCTAAAGATGCGTACATGCTGATCAGGATAGAAGGTTTGCACAATCTCTGCCAATGTGACCCCGTCTCGTAGGGCTTCCTCCAACTGTACAATGGGCGGCAATTGCTGATGAATGATATCCTCTATCCATTCCTTGGCTTCTCCGATATGGCATAAATACTCGTAGGCCTGCAAGAATTGTCGTTGCTTTTCCATCCAATTGGCATCCGCCCAAGCAGAGCCTCGACTGTTACTCGAAAACCCTGTGGCCTTGCTCGCTCTCGTAGAATCGGTTCTCTTTAATTGTCTGCGCCCAGAAAGACCAGCGACAGAAGGTGCTGGCGACGAGATGGAGAAGTCCTCGTCACTGCCATTCTGAGCGAATTTCGAAAGGTTCTTCAGATATGGGGTTGAAGATTTCTTGAGAGTGTTGAGATCTGGCGAAGTAAAATTGGGTTCATGAGGACTGGTGTGGTTGTGAAGCGCACTCCTTCTTGATGTAGATGCCATCGGCGTCATAGATCCAGTTCGGCCAAGAACCATCGAGCTCGGTCGACTTGACTGGGAGCCACTAGACTGGGAATTGTAGGCTGGCCCATCGTAGTGATACTTTGGTGGTCCCGCGGTGTTTTGACCAGGGAGATATGGCTTCAGAACAGGAGGTGGTATGGAGGTATTAGGAGCCTGAGGTAGCGGCCGAAGTGATTGTCTCGCAGCCTTGTACCCTCCTTCTTGAGTGGTCTCTGGCCGCCTGGGATCTTCTCTTGTCGAAGGTCTTGTTGGAGACATGTCGCTGATTCCCCGTTTATGGCCTGACCCATTCTGCTCATATGCGCTCGAGCTGATAGAAGAGACGGTACTAGTACGACTTGGAGGGAACGGGTTGGAAGACGAAGAGTATGCTGATGAATTGGTGGAAGCGTTTGACGCTGTGTAGCGCAGAGGGCTCGATCTGCCAGGCGAGTGGGGCCCTGGTTGCGGTTGCCGATATGGTTGATTGTAAGACATCTTACGCCCAGAGTACTCTCTCCATCAATTGGAGGGGTATGCCTTCCTTGCGCCCAACTTCTGAAAGTAGCACCTGCATTCCTTCTGCGATTGACGGTCACAATTGACGAATAACAAGGGCAATTGTCGCTTCGCAGTGGGATTCGCAACTGCAAATTTCAGTCTAACACCATCCATATCACCATTCTCATCATCTAGTCCACCTCATGAGGATATGTTATTATGCGCGCAAAATGAAGGAGTAAGATGGAAGCTCTCGATTGCTAACCGCGAAAACGGCGAAAAGGTAAACACTCGCACGAACAAGATTTAGCTAGTGCTGCAGATCATTCTCGCGCTAGACGCGTCTGGCGGAGGCGCCCCACTCCACAAATTCGAGTCTTTCACCGCGACTTTCTTTCTTCTCTCGGGAGAAGGTAACTTCAACCCGTCGACATAAACGTTTTCTTCGAAGGAACAGTCGACTATATAACCACTTCTTAAGCACCTACCACTTTTTTATGAAATCTGAGGAAGCCTCCAGCCATGACTCTCACCAATGGCGATGCCACTACTTGCAGCTCGCAGCTCATGCCCGAACAGAAGGTCTTGGACCACACAGAGGCTCTCGATGTACTTCGTAACGAATACAAGGAAGCTGATGGTCTGGACGCAAAAGTTCTTTTGGATTCTCGAGTCAACGGTGGACTGACCTACAACGACTTCCTGGTGCTCCCTGGCTATATCGGTAATTTTAAAAAAGTACGCTATCACCGAGTCCTGCTAACGCCACCATTCAGGCTTTGCTGCTTCAGATGTTGCTCTAGACACTCCAGTCACGAAGCGGGTATCCCTGAAGTCACCACTCGTATCATCTCCCATGGACACAGTCACAGAACACTCGATGGCAATCCACATGGCCCTGCTCGGGGGCCTGGGAGTCGTTCACCACAACTGCTCAGCAGAGGATCAAGCAGAGATGGTTAAGAAGGTCAAGAGATTCGAAAACGGTTTCATACTTGATCCTGTGGTCTTGTCGCCAAAGACAACTGTGGGAGAAGCAAAGGCATTGAAGGAGAAGTGGGGGTTTGGTGGCTTTCCGGTCACTGGTCAGTCTCCACCCTCTCTACATCTCTTGCCAACTTTCACGTCTTCTTATGATTATCACACAATACTATTTAACTTTCGTTCATCCAACACGAGCAGTCGTACTGCGGAATTATATCTTCAACCCTATGAAAAAGACATTACCATAGATTATAGAGGCCCACATTAGAAAGCCGCAACGCTCAGCTAATGCGCCATGATATTTAGAGAGCGGCTTCCTTCGCTCGCCTCTCATTGGCATGATAACGACCCGCGATATCCAATTCCACCCTGAACCCTCCGATCCTGTAACGGCCGTCATGTCCACCGACCTTGTCACTGCTCCCTCCGGCACCACTCTAACCGAAGCCAATGCCGTCCTTTCGAAGTCAAAGAAAGGTAAACTTCCTATCGTTAATCCAGAAAACAATCATTTGATCTCTCTCCTCTCACGCTCCGACTTGATGAAGAATCTTTACTATCCCCTCGCCTCAAAACTTCCACACTCGAAGCAACTCATATGCGCTGCTGCCATTGGGACAAGGCCAGAAGACAAAGAAAGACTAAGATTGCTGGCGGAGGCGGGATTAGATATTGTCGTGCTGGATAGTTCGCAAGGAAACTCAATATACCAAATTGAAATGATCAAATACGTGAAAGAACACCACCCAGAGCTAGACGTTATTGGCGGCAACGTTGTCACCACAGCACAGGCTGCTTCTTTAATCGCCGCTGGCGTCGATGGACTCCGTATAGGTATGGGTTCTGGCTCTGCTTGTATCACTCAAGAAGTCATGGCCGTAGGTCGTCCTCAAGCTGCTTCTGTCTTTAATGTTTCCAATTTCGCTGCAAGGTTTGGTGTACCTTGCATAGCCGACGGTGGTATTCAGAATGTCGGACACATAGTCAAGGGCCTTGCTCTGGGCGCATCTACCGTTATGATGGGTGGCCTCTTAGCAGGCACGACGGAATCACCAGGACAGTATTATGTCAGCCACGAGGGTAAGCTCGTTAAAGCTTACCGTGGAATGGGTAGCATTGACGCTATGGAAAATAAGCAAGGTGGCACAGCTTCCAAAGCCAGCAAAGCGAGCAGTGCAGGCACAGCGCGCTACTTTAGCGAGGGCGACCGACTTCTCGTTGCCCAAGGCGTATCAGGATCCGTTCTCGACAGGGGTTCAGTCACGAAATTCGTGCCATACTTGCTGGCCGGGCTGCAACATAGCTTGCAGGATATTGGCGTGAAGAGCCTCGGAGACCTGAGGAAGGGCGTTGTCGACGGGACAATCAGGTTTGAGTTACGGACTGTAAGTGCGCAGGCAGAGGGCAATGTGCACGGCTTGCATAGTTTCGACAAAAAGCTCTATTCATGAGCTGTCTGGAACAATATAACGAGGATCTGCTAACATCTCTCAAATCCTTGGATGAATAATCAACCAGACATTTGATGCAATCTCCTTCAAAATCTTTCGACTTCGGCTAACCCATCCAGCTCATCGATCAATTGCATCTCCCAACTTCGGCACTCCTCTCATTGCATGTGTCTGTGCTGTATCCTCTCCCCTTTCCAGTCCTATCATCCTACTGTGCCCACCACCGCTTCCCCCTTTGTCTTCGGGAGGACCTCTCCCGCTTTTCTACAACATCGCCTGCATACCCCTGAGCGATTGGTGGGGAGCATAAGCCTTATGGCAGCTACAGACAGTGCAGATGATATGACACTGCTTCTGGACCACAAGGACCTCACCCCGCCTATACCCAGGCTTTTTTTTCTTGATTCCACAGTCTATGCAGAAAGTAGTAGTTGATAGCCAGAACCAATCCCCATTTGCCCGTGCTGCACGCCTTCTCTCGTTATCCGCGTATTTTCCATTGCGACGGATGAGGTGGCACATAGAACACTCGAGGAATTTGGGGGCGCTAGGATTAGGACTGAGTTCATCCATGATCCAATGCTTGTCCCAGGTTTTGGGACCAGCGATGGTATGATGGAAGTAGCGGTTGGTGAATTTGAGACAGGTACGGTCTGTGATGTTGAGGTTTGAGATGATGTTGAGGTGGAGCTCGGTTGAGAGATCTAGGATTGAGGCCATTGTTTGAGGAAATGTGAGTGGTGGTAGTGGTACTGAAATTGTTTGCTGGGTCGGTTGCTGGTGATATTGATGATGAAGTCTGAATCTGGGATTCGTTGTGCTGGGGGGATTTGAGAGTTACTGTAGTGTTATAACTTGGCGGTGTGGTTGCGCTGAGGTAGGTCGAGGAGGGTGAAATTGAAGATTGAAGGAGAATGGGTTGGGGTTTGAAGGTTTTATGATTGCTGGAGTGGAAGGAGGTTGGCTTTGCGTCCAGAGGATTTTGGACGGAATTCTTGTCGGAGTTGAAAATTGAAATTGACGATGGTTGAGATTGAGGGCGTAAATAAGTGTTGGGTGGGTTTGAAGTTGGTTCAGATGAGGGTATACAGTTCGAACGATGTTTTGTTGAGAAGGTGGAAGGGTAATGGCTCGTATCAAATGTGAAGAGTTGGGCGAAACGGATGATGCGCGCAGTTAGTCATAGTGTAAGTAGTTCAAGAGCTCGAGAAGGAACTCCTAAGATCAAGAGAGAGGGTGAAGGAACGTCTCGCAAAGCTTGATTTGGTATGATGGTTTCTGTCTCAATGCTTCATTTACCAAAAGCTTGTTTCCGTTATGCTTCGTGATGCACCCACGAAGGCAGCCTTGTGGGGCATGCCGATATTCATCATGAAGCCTGTGAATATGTTCAGTCATATAAATGTTCAGTCGCTGTTCGCAAACCCCTTCCGAGCTTTTTGCCTCTCGATGCAGCAATTGCGCTATTTCTCGCAGCCTACTCCGTTCCCAAAGGTCGTGAGTGGCTGCAGCGTCTTCTCTCGCTTCCTTGCACACTTCCTCCCTATTCCTCTGTCTTCTCCTCCTCTTCCTTCCCATCAGCTCTCCCGCCCCGTGTCATCTCCAACGTAAACCAGCACGCTTCGCAAAGACCTGCCGCTGAACGTCTTGAACCATCTTCGACTTTCCTACCAAGATCGCTGCAGAAATTGCAGATTACGAATTCCTCCTGGTTCACCTTGATGATCTGCCCCTGATGAAAGCCAGGCTTGTTCTTGTCGACACCGCAGTCGATACAGAAGCGGTGTAGTAGACTGTAGCTTTTGACAATTGTGGCTTTGGTCAGACGCCGAGGTACTTTGAGGACTGGCGACCAGCGAGTCTGGTCATCTGCAAAACTGGTGCTAAGGCGTAGGCGCATGCAGCTCATGCAGGCTAGGTAGGGGAATGTGTCGTTCTTGATAGTCGTGCCTGGTACGGCCTGGCTGTCTGGGCCTCGACGCTTATAGAGCTGGGCTTGAGCGAGAGAAAGGTCTTTCGCGCTGAGGTTCACGGGCGGAATGAGTCGAAAGAAGTGGCGGTTTGAGAGCCTGAGCGCAAGGCGATCGAAAGGGTTGAGGTTCTCGGCTACGATGAGGTGCAGCTCCGGAACGAGGCTCATGAGCGGAAATGGAGCTGCCTTAGCGCTAATGCGTTTGTGAGGTTTATGACTATTGAGCTCTGGTGGCCAGTAATCGTAGAGAACTTTGAGAGTGAAAGGCGTGAGATGGCGGTCCATAATCTATTGGAGATGAGTAGTGAGATCAATGAGGTGTAGCTGTTGAAATATCAGATATAGGTTGCAGAGGATGCTCTCAGGCAGAGATGAAATCAATGAGGTGTAGCAGTCCCAATATCAGAGAGAGATTGTGAAGGATGCTCTCAGATGGAAATGACAGTACCGTTGATTGAATCTGAGAACATTGCACTTCACCTATGAAGTTGACTTGAGATAGATGCAAGAGTCAGCACGTGAATTTTACGTAGGGGAAGAAGTCTGAAACCTATGAAATTGACTTGAGATAGATGCGAGAGTCAGCACGTGAATTTTATGTAGGGGAAGAAGTCTGAAAGAGTGATGGAAGATAAATTCTTACCTCAACGTCTTTGAACCCTAGAGATTAAACCCAAAATGATACCGATGCAATACTCTGTCGTGAAATACCCAACAGCCTTTGGATCTCAGAAATGCAGCCCGTTTGCAGATAGTTGCAGCTCGAATAGTGCCTTATGTGCTGTCATCGTCCGAGCAGCAGAACCACAAGACAAAATGTTTCCATGGAAGCTCGGAGGGCTCGGAGGTAGAAGACCGGCCTACTTGGGAACTAGGGATGATGACCGGAGATTCGCTCTTCCAGGACGTTTTTGTTTTGGAAATAGACTATGATTCCCCACATGTGTGGTCGACAAAATGACAGCTTTGTATGGAAAAAGGGCGCTCATAAGGTCAGGAACTGACAAAATAGTAGGGAAGGCCACCATCAAAGCAGAGGATCAAGAGACAAGCAAACGCATACATTACATAGAAGAGAATAAGATCAAGATCAGCACTGGTGTCCGGATAGCAAATCTGGTCTTGAGATCCTCCAGTGAAGCTGCAAGCCCGAAGAACAGACCACTACGGGCTTCAAATCACTAATGGACTTGCTGTATGAGGTGATGTCTGTAAACGAGCATGCCAGGTCTTTATATAACATTGAGGGACAAGAAGAAAGCAAGAGTGACCCATATTACAAGACGGTTGGAAGAATGAGTCGACCTCGGGTTCCAGAGGGCTGATATTGATCTTTGAGCTGTTCTCGTAATGAATTCGGTCTCGGCCACGATGCTCACGGGTACAACGCCATAGCCGTCGTGGCATCCCAATTGGTTTGGCCATACCAGAAGTTGCAGACGTGAGCAGGCTCCAGCATGTTATATGGAGAGCGACGCTAGCTTTGAGATTGGTATCACATCTATGGAAGTTGAGACCGCTCATTGTCGAGCACCGAAACTTAGAAGTGAAGATGAAGTTCACCAAAATCTCGTGCAGCATTATAACTAGGGTTAGGGTTAGACACGAGTACACAAGCACGTGACAACCCCTCTTCGACGTCATACATCCCACTTTTTCATCTCTTCATCAACTGCACTATCAACCGCAACAGCTCAAACATTTAGAAAATAGCATACAACTTCCACCAAATCCAAAAACCAGACTCTCTAAGCATCATGGAGACAGTAGGAAGTAAGTTCACATCACCCAAGTCATCTTCTGCTCTTTGGTTGTCATAAGATCAAGGCTAACACTCTGCAGATGCTGCCAGCGGAACGGCAAACACAGCGGGCAAGGCAGTAGGAGGAGTCACAGACACAGTACGTCGCCCTTTGGAGTCGATCGCTCCATCATTGCAATATAAAAGCTCACTTCAAACCCTACCAGGCGGGCAATGCAAGTAAGTGTCTTATGTTGCCCGATTTACTACATTTCCAATACGCAGTAGTCCTCCAGCCTCCTACTCGCCTGATGTGTATCCCAAACCGGAAACTGCCATCCTATACCGCCTGCATTCATCCTCGATTTTCTTCCAGCGGCACAGCTGACACCTATTCCAGTTGGTGGATTAGGCAACACTCTTGGAGGAACCGTCACCGGACTCACAGACACCGTATCCGGAGCCACGAAGGGAGTTGGAAACACGGTCACTGATACCACCAAGGTATGTGATTCTATTCCCGTCAGAACACATGTCAAATCTGCACCACAGCCCGATCCCAAGAACACCCTTTTTGGAAATATTCACTCCTCAGCCTTTGTGATATCAGAGTACAACAACGTCGCTGACATCTCCATTCCATAGGGCGTGGGAGACACAGCCAAAGACACGACCGGCGCCGGCAAGCAGAGTGCGCAAAACCCACTAGGCTTGAGCGAGTAAACGCAACAAAGCTGGGAGCACCTTAGATATATCTTGGAAGGTATGCGATGAACGACGACATTTGAATGAATATATGCATGCACGAGTTGGATAGCGATGCACGATCTGCCTTGAAAGCCTTGTCACTCTTTAAATAGCAGGCCTTTCTCCCTATCTATGTATGTATGAATTCAGAGCCAATTATACATTTGTCAACAGCATGCATCACCACTTGAAAACCCACAATCTATTGAGTCCGACTCCACAGAACACTAGTTGATATTCAAAAAGAGGCTTGGGTTATCGCCTCCAACGTACCCACACCCAACAATCTCTCCTACACACAACATCCCTTGACCCTATTCATCACCCAAATCCATAAACTACAACATACCGTTTCATCACGTCGCATTCCCAACCCTCATACAACATAAATCATCAATCCAACTCCGAAAGTCAGACATGCAGTATGCAAGATATCAATGAGGGTGTGCAGGACCCACATTTAGACCAACATTCATCAGCACGTTTCAACCGTGCCATGGGGCCGCAGTAGAAGAAAGGTAAAGTACATACTTGACGATCTTCTGGGTCAGAAGCGGCGGATCGGCAGGATTGGAGGAGGCTGGGTAAAGTAGGATCCCATTCTTCATGTTTCTTCACGTTTCGTCAGGAGATGGTGGTTGGATTGGCCCCAGCCCTTATCGTCACCGAGTAGATGGTGGTTAAAAATCCTGTTAATGTTAAATGTACACTGTCATACCAGAACTTTTATACATTTCTGAATGTGCCGATAGCTAATCATACATGTGTGTTCTCATCTATCATCTGAAAATTGCCAGGAAAACTTTGGGTATCCAGAAACGACTGTGAAGAATGTAACTCGAATGTCGTATAGCCCAGCCACCAGTGCCCGCGCTTCCTTCGTAATCCATCATAGAACTTATCCAAAGCCCTTCTTACTCATGCCAAAGCAGATTTCACCACCTGCAGATAATCCTTCCCACCAGCCGTATTGCCCTTCGCCTCAGGCCCATCCCAAAGCATGACCCCTCCCAAATTGCTCACCCCCGCACTCTTCGCACTCGCAATTACCGTGCCCATCGTAGCCGAATCCACATATCCAGCTCCCGCGCAAGCGGGACAGCCCGGTGCGCCGATGTACAGTTTGGGACCGGCGCCTTTGGCTGATAGATCGCCACTCCATGCTTTGAGGGAATCGACGAAGCCACTTTGGCCGACGTCGCATTGACCGTTGTTGTAAAATTGGACGAAGACAAAGTCCATGCTTTGCATTGCGTCGAGCGGAATGGATGCGTCTGGACGTGGGCACTGGGGCGCGGCGGAGATGTAGTACTTTTTGGAGGCATCGGAGTTCATTGTACTGCGGAGAGAGGAGACGAAGTCGGAGTAGAAGGAGGTGCTGTGGTCTTCGTTGTCTACATACGAATGTATGTTAGCAATGGTGTAACTGTTGGGTATGAGTAATAATTGGTGAGAGCATACCAAGATCAAAGCCGTCAACCGTGACTTTCCCAAAAGGCTTCATATCAGAGGATTCGCCCGTTCCGGCACCGAAAAGATTCCAGAGCTGGGTTGCGAAAGCACCTGCTTGCGACGTACCCGAGAAAGCTGTAGTTGCTTCCGCACCACCTAGGCTTAACAAAACTTTCTTTCCGAGACCCTGGCACGTGGCGATATCCTGAGCTACATTTGGGCAACTCAATAAGCCAGTAGCACCCTTAGCTGTTTGCGCTGCGGATGAACCACTACAAGCTGCGCCCAAATTCAGGGTGGGATATCCTCCCGGACCGAAGAAAGTGGTGAGGAAAGCGAGAATGACAATATCGACGTTTGAGTCTTGACACATTTGTGCTAGTGTGACTTGACCAGTGGCACCAGATTGGCCGTAATATACAGCGAGATTGCTTGATGATCCTGCATTGAAAGAACCGCCTGATCCACCAGGCGTACTTGGCGCAGGCGCACTTGCAGCAGATGTGGAAGCAGACGCCACAGGTACGCTGCTTGAGATGGGTGTGGATAACGCTGGTATAATTGGAGGTGTATACACAGATGATGTAGAATGAGAGGTGTGGGATGGCACAAGAAGCTCTGGTGCCAGAACACTAGAAGCTGACGCAGATGAAGCGGGGCCAACGGCGGCGGCGACCGAACTGTTTCCAATGGGAGCGGAAACTGGGGGAGAGCCAGCATTGGCCGCGGTGGATGAGGTGAAAGCTGGAGGTGAAGAGATTTTGGGGAGCGGGAGCGACGAGGACAGGGCGGCAATGACACTCGCTTCGGACTTAGTCGTAAGTGCAGCGACGACACTGGAAGCGGGAGCTGTCGTGACAGGTACCGCCGGGGATACCGCTGGAAGAGTAGAGGGACCGGTTCCCATTACGTCGGCCAGAAAACTGGTCATCCACTCGTCGAACGCCTCGAATTCCTGCTTCAATTGTGCGAGTGCAGCAAGCTGGTCCATTGATTTGGCAGAGTCGATATAGCTGCCCATCCAGCCTTGAAAGGTGGTGATTTCTGATTGCAGCATTACAAGCTGCCCTGTAGGAATTTCCGTCATACCGGCAGCCGCTCTGCGGCCAATGGCTCCGGCATTGGTGTCACTGAAGGGGGCCATGCGAGCACCGTGTCTGTGTCCACGAGATCGTGCATGACCTGCAACAGATGTCGACGCTTGGGTAAGGAAAGTGATAGCGGCTAGCGCAGAGATGGAAGTATATTGGAACAACATTTTGAAGTAAGGAATGTGATGTGTGAAGACCTGCACACGGGGTAGTAAAGACAGTGAAATATATATGCCAAAGCACGCCGTTGGAGGTCGGATGACATGCAATGAGCAGTGGGGAAGAGGTCTTATAAGAGTACATTCCTCGGTAAACTCGCTTGCGCCCCTGAGTTTTCTGACCAGTCTAAGGATGACTTACATGACCAATAGGTAGAGGAGAGAGATAGACGATCTGGAGCATGTGCTCCGTACCTGGCATCAGCTCCTGAACTAGAATGGTACATTTGGAGCTGATGTAGCAGCAAGAGCGGTGATTGGTCTGGTTGAGGGGGGTGTTTGAGGCTTCGGTGGCCTAACTGTTTAGCCCCCGCTCGGAACCCACAAGGGGCGCATTCCTCCAAAACACGCGCCTGTAGATCACTAACTCAGATCGATTCGGATACTCTCATTGGCGGAAGGGAAAGAATGCTCCCTGGAATGTCCCCTGCGACCTCTTCCTGGCGGGAACGCACAGAGCTGCCATTTGCCCGCCCAAGTGTGACCTGTATTGCCGCCCTTTCTTCAACCGCTGGGGAATGATCTTTTACCGCTCGTAAAGCCTAGAATTCGAAAGACTCGGTGAGGATTGAGGAAACAAGTCAAGCGTCATGGGGAGACCAAGCAAATAGACCAGCAAGTCATGTACTTTAGTAACAGAACATGAAGGAAAGACGGAGAAAGCCATCTCCACGGTCTCCAGACAATGAATTTAGAGTGAATGTCGGCATGGGACATGGGTGTAACGCATGACGAACCAGGAAGAGGCGTATAGAATGAGCTTATCTTCAAGAACCCCGGCGAAGCATCTAAAAAAGGTGGTGACCGGACATTACGAGTCTCTCACTACTGCAGTGCGCACCTTCTGAAACGATAGACTTCTATTAACCAAGCTGAGTGTGGATGAACAGTAATTTTGCCGCTATGGTAATTGAATTCGTCTCGCCCCCCCTCTCAGGGGCAGAGGGAATGGGCATAGTGAACGTGTGGTTGCAAGCTGAAGCAGGTTGTCCTTGCGTAAGCAAAGAAGATGAGACGGAGGAGCGGGCCTAAGGACGATTGCTGGCTGAGCCCCAAGGCAGTGAGATGACTGAGTGCATGAGAAGGAAGCAAGAAGGAAGAAGGAAGTAGGAGGAAGAAGATTTGCAGCCCCACGATGTCCTCTGCACAAGACCTGTGCTCTGTGCATATCTAGAGGACCGCACTTCCTCTGACTGGCTTTGCATAACTTTCGGAGTAGGCCGTTTTCGGACTAGGGTGTAGCTTCATCGCCATGCCCCAAAGAATTGTTACGGAACTCCTTCGCGAAGGGCCGTGTGGGCGCGATTATCCAGGCTGAGGTCTGGTCTGGCGGACTGCCACGCCAAACAAGGTTGTCCATTCACCATGGATTCCATTCATCACCACAGCCCGCCATCACCCTCCATCTCTCCACATCACCACCACACTTTCTCTGACTCCACACATACCTGCTGTCCACCACCTCCATCAATCATTTCAACTGTTCGAGTCAAGTCCACAATAATAAAGATGGACAGGGCCAGATAAAAGGAAGTCAACCGAACAGCACCGCGCAATCTCCACGGTCGCAAGATCAGCGAACCCCAACGAAACATCAGAGCTGCCACCTTGCCTACCGACCAACCTCATCGCACTCCCTTACTTGGCCATCTTAGATTCAGAGAATAGCAGAGACCTCTGTAAAGCTCCTCATCATTGCTTCATGAGATCTATCACTGACCAACATCAGACCATGCCTCCAGGTTCCAAGCCAGGCAGTACCCCACGTCGGGTCTCTAGTTCGCTGTCCAAAGTTTCAACACCACCAACCACCACAATTGCCTCTGCTCCCACTCGCGCAAATAAGTCCTCGAAGCCAAGCAAGATTGTCCACATCAGGCTACCGAAAGATCGACTCCTGCGCTTCCCTTACGACCAACAACCCCGAAAAGCAAGTCAAGCGAAAGCATCACCTTTGTCAACCTCGACAGTCGTCACTCCGGATGAATCAACTAAATCCTCCGCCGTGCAGGTCGAAGCCGACTCTACGCCTACATTGAGGGGAGGAGGACAGGATTCAACGTCGCCCGTCAAAGACGTCAAGTCGGAAACAGTAGCCACTCCGAAGGCCGGTGTTAAGAGGGAACTTGGAGCTGGTGTCGAAGGCGATGACCAAGATAAACCCAAGACCAATGTAAAGAAGAGGCCAAAACCGTAAGCTTTGATTCATCCTTCCGCCATCCCTCTGAACATGACTGACCCACAAAACAGAGACCCAAGCAGGCCCGACGGTCGAACCGCAGCCGCCAAAGCTATGAAAGGAGCCGCTGGAATCACAACAGGTGCGACTCACAAGCTTGGACCCAAAGCCAACCAGGGTATCATCAATGCCGGACTACGCGCTCTTGACCGAACGCGCAAACCATGCAGGAAGTGGGACAAGACTGGCTTCCGTGTCAAATCATTCACTGGTCGGGTCTGGGAGCTGCCCACCTGGCGGACACCATGCAGCAGGGCTTTCGGCTCGGAGAGCGAACAAGGCACGTCTAACAGCCAGAGCAAAGAGAACAGCAGCAGCAATGTTGGCAGTGATAAGAGCCCGGCGGTCAATGCCTCGAACGTCGCCAGCTCCCCAGCTGATGGTGTCTCAACGCCTGCCTGAATGACTGCCGTCCAACTTCCGATATATCGGCAGATACACCTCCTCTGGTTACAGATTACATCAACAATGTCCGGTATCATTCAGTGGTTCCAGCATGGCGTGGAGTTCGGGTTATGGATTCTTCTCAGGATATTATTCCCCTACATCATTTCGCAGTGATGCGGTGCACTTAGCAGGGACGCACAAAAAGCATGGCGACTACTTGATGTCTACGAGTAGGGGAGTTTTCATGAGCTTCGTCAGGAGATTATCCCTGTAATGGTAAATATGATTAATTCAGTGACCATATCATGGTCTACTACGGCGTGCACAGAGCAGGCTCCTTTCTCTTTAAGAACTACACTTTTGTGACAACCACTCGTTCCGTTGACACCTCCCAATATCATGATGGGCAGAACTTGGTACGCCACTTTTGACTCTCCAATTCTTAGTAGGCAATGCCTGTGACGCCGAAGGGCATGGACGAATGAGACTCCCTGGTCTGAGCGTATTCAAGACTTTTACGATTCCTGGGAGTTTCTATTCTATGGTAAAAGCCCCAATCATAATTGTCCTCGTGGGATTCGCAAGGCTCAGCACCTTTGATACCCTCGACCGTCCCAGCTCAGCCTCCTTCCCAAGAATTACATGCTCCTCGAACGGCTTTGGAGAGCTCCAATTCATATCCCCAGAAGGTCAGCGCAGGCACACACACGGTTGTGGGCGGGTCCACGACGACCTTCGAGAACGTGTTGGTGCGCGTGCCCGAGGTCAAGACGACGGTCCTACACCTGCTCACGCCTATACAGTCGCTCAATCTTATGAGCACGTACTCTGGCTTGTTTGTGACGGTGGAGTGGAAGAAATACGGATACGCGAGCTTGTTCAGGTACATTATCGGAGACTGGCGCTGGTTCGAGCACAAGATCGCAGACTGCGAAGCCACCATCAGATACTTATTGGATAAAGGAACAGATGCGTCAATCCAGGGCAAGAACGGAGATACGGTGCTACATCAGCTGGCTACGAATCTTTCGACTCTGCTGCTTCAACACACTCGTGATGTCGAGGTTTGAAACGACATAGGCGAGTTGCTACTGTTGTTTGCTGTTTAGGTGGGAAATGATAGTATTGTGGCCCAGCTTCTACAAGCAGGTGCAGACCCTTCCGTGTCCATTACTGCTGGACCTGACGATGAAGCTCGTTGACAATTGAAGCTTGAGATCTACGAAAAGAATGTATGACACGCGCGCTCGAAAGAATTCAGAGAAACTTATAGGAATCGAGGTTGAAAGGTAGGAAGATATGGGGAAAGCTCCGAGGAACCGATGCACTCTCTGCGGCCCAGAAAGTGCACAGAAAGATCGCCAAAGCCCTTGTCAACGCTGGCGTTGACCTTTCGGCTATAATGTATCACAAACAGACCGTATTACACTACTTTACGCTGCGATTGGAAAACATGAGGACGTATTCCAGTTGTTCATGGAAGCCGGCATCGATATTTCCAAAAGGTATTATTTTGAGATGATTGCGCTCGGCTATGCGTCCTCTTCTGCGATAGAATGCTGGTGAGACGAACGCGAACCAGCACATGTATCAAAGTCCCTCAATTGGCCACCCGGTACGATATAGAACCTCGCAACGCCTCTTCCATTACAAAAATCCTCTCTGCCCCATTTCCCTGCTTTCATGGTCCTCCATTGCGAGATCAATTCAAGCGCGACATCGTCTTGACAGTTGACTACAGAGCCAAAGAACGACAAGAGGCCACGAATGATGAGTTGCAATGAAGACTGCTGCGTGCTCGGCCTCTCGAAGGAATTCAAAGGGGTTTTCCGTTTATGGATGCTTCCACAAGCATCCAACGACTGATGCGCGGTTGAAGCATCACAAAAGGCAACGATAACGCTAGTGTTCTTCGACACAGACATTCCTCTAGACGCTTCGGCTGTACAATGAAGAAATCCTGTCAGATCGTTGTTTCGGCCCTTGTGGCTCTGGTCGCTGCAAATCTATTCAAATGCCTGCTCGCCGCGACTGCGACTGTGACTATGACTTACGGGGATTGGAATTCAACCCCAGTATCAAGTTCTGTTCCTGTTACGAATGCTCTATACCCTGTGAGCGCTACGATTACCGATGGCTCAGACGATTATATGACGATTTCGATCACTAATATGTACGGAACTCAATTGTTTCTGTCTTTTGCTTATGATGCTGGCAGCCCCCGCGGTAGGAAATCCACCGGCCACCATACTTCCCCACACATCGCTTACCCAGTACACTTTCCGAACTGGGTAGGCTGGGAGGATTAACGTTGGGCCCAATACCAACCCTCTTGGTAGTAAGAACAAGGGCAGCCGCACAGGTCCACCTGATATCGATGTCAGCTATGTCGATGGCTACACTATGCCCATCACATGCTCCTCCGAAGGCACAGCGTTTTCCGGCTGCAATATCGATCTATTTTAACAGCCAGGTATTATATGTGATAATCAAGTTAATGGCCAGGCCTGTCTTAATCCTACACAAACCGTCGCCGATAGGCCTACTCCGCTTTTCTTCGTAGCTTACGCTGAGGTTGCCTACACTTATCCTAACGGCAACAAAGCCAATATAAGCTACTTTGGGAGCAACCTTATCGCCTGCTGCATCGGCACGTCTTGCGAAGCATCCCTCGAGACAACTATCAGAACGAAGAGAATCCGACTCCAGAACAGTCTCTCCATACCGGGAATGCTGAGCTAGGGCCCAATGAAATATATGTCTACCCACCGTCACTATCTCCATTCGCACGACGCAAAATTGGGCACCGTCACCACTCGCCACGAGCCCGTGGCCACGGGAAGGTCCACTACGCACATCAAATACTTCCCCGTAGAGTATTGTAGCTAACCCTGTCACCCTGAGCCGTATAAGCCTCTATTAAGAACCGTGTTGAAAAGCCACAGACATCTGGTTTCCATAGCTAACGACGACCATATACTCGCTATCTGGCTTAGGTAGAACTGCCTATCAATATTATACATGGGAAATACTTAGACTTCGGATTTATATCTTACTTTGCATAGAGCAAGCCTGATACACAAATGCTGACCCGGTCATGATAGCCTCATCTTCCAACCCTCTAGCAAAAAACTGATCCTTGAGTATACGTCAATCTCGAATACAAGAGACGAGATGTTTCCCACAGCAAAAAGGCGCGAGAGTTGGATCCACCCCTCTGGAACATCTAATATCGACCCTCTCATCGAGCATCCAGAAATCAGCCACTACCTGTAAGGAGCCAATTGTGGCTTTGGGAGGGTCATCCATAGTCTTATCAAAATTACAACCATGAGCAAACATCGAATACGTCCCAAATTGGCACAATAAAACCCCGCCTCAATCGCCACCTTCTAACCTATGAATTCTACAACGAGCCCACATGTCTCCATTCTCTTCTCTCAGCCATAAGCTTATCCTACCATAGTATTATATTATCTAGCCAATACACCAATAAATAATATACCAAGATACGAAGCCTTATCTCTCCAGCGGAGAAAAGAAAAGACCAAGCTCCCGATATTAATATACATCCAAATTAGTAGACACCCGAACCCGCTCTTTTAATTAACTTATGAACAAGCAATCAACTATACCTCTTCACCCTAGCCTCCTTCGACGTTCATCATAACAATACTAAACCCACGGTAATATAATCCAAACAGCCAAGAAGCACCAGAAGTAACGCTACTCTATACACAAAAATCATAGCAATCGTCTCACCATCCGTTTCGTGAGTTATGCCAAGGTAAGCGGAGGTTTCGATAACCATGAGTGCCCATGTTTTCACGCCTTATTTTCGCCGATAGCAAAGGCTTTGAAATTTGCTATGACATACAGGCTGATTGATGTTCTGGATGTTAGGCTCTTGGCTGTTGATACCAAGGAGTTTGGAAACAGATTTTGGTAGTCCTCCATTTTGGTAGCGTGAAATATAGAAGCGACAAGTCTACAATGTCGACTATAAAGATCAGGCATTCCGGATCTCGACACTTCGTTGCCACAACTTTGCCAATCCAAACCCCGAAGTACGACCACTCCACTTGAGCGACAGTCCACTCTTCTTTCCAACAACAATCCTCTCCGAACCACCACCCTACCAATCGAGTTCTCCTCAGCCACCATCACCTCCGTCGGCCTCACACTGAGCACGCTCCTCCTCTCCGCAACAGCCAACCCCCTCTAAGCCCGCGACGGCGCATTCGTAAGCTCCCCTCCCCCCTTCATCTCGTCCATCAACTGAAGTTTCCCCAGTCTATCTCCTGCGACCTAACTGGCATTCCCGCAGAAATCTAGGCGTAAATCCCTCACGGCCTCTAGAGATGGTGCACTAGCCTAGCCGTCTCCCTCGTCTGCACCCCGCAACGCGACCTGATCGCAGACCCGAACGTGCAGGGCGCAGTGCAAGACCCTACCTGCAATGAGCATTGTAAATGCGTGCCAGCCGGTCCGCCAGCCCCGCCGATTGAGGCGCCACAAGGGATTCCATCGCCGGTTACAGCGCCGCATCCGCCTGCGGTGCTGACTTGTAAGGGTCATCTCGATTGGACTGCTGACCTGCACCCGGCGTTTCCAACGAAGGATCAGGATTATTGTACTGGCGAACTGGTCACCACGGTTTGCGAGGATGGGAAACCTAAGGTGTACGGGATTGATAATTATAATGTTTGCCTGAAGGTTTGCACCTGTTAGGTAGTTAGCGGGAGGAGAGGATTGAGACCGGACTTGTATACGATATTGTAGTACTAAACATGGGCTAGTAGAGGGTACAACGCTCTTGATATATAACAGAACATTTTGAGAGGGTATAGACATGAAGAGGTAACAAAGTGTACCATTTTCCTTCATATCAAATATCAAGGAATAAGCAATCAACAACAGCACTCAGGTACATACCCATCTGTCTGTGACTGGAGAAATTCAGAAATCTAGAACACCAATTTGCGGTGCATTCATAAAATCGCTGTCTCAACTACGCACCTGTCAGGTTGTCATGATAGCCTACGAGCAGCCTCGCGCAGCTCTAGACCCAAATAGCGTGGTAAATACGGTGGCGGCGGGCATGGGTATTGCCAGATCCGTCTCACCTAGCGATACAATTTGATCGAGATCGGTCGAAGGACTTGGAGGACCAGCCAATTTGACTCCAGTAGCACGAGTATGTTATCCATGATGTTGAGAATGGTAGGGCAGACACAAGTCGAAAGGACAATCTTACACATTCCATAGTACTGTGATGCTCCAGACAAGTCGGCCGAGAGTCACTCGAACTTGAAAAGGAGTCCGCTGATCGCTGTTGCATGGGGCTGATATCAGTAACCACGCAACCATGCCCGTTAGAGAAGCTTCTGCTATGCTTGTACCCAGAGATTCCCCTTAGATATATTTACGTGGGCAACCGTAGCAACGACCGCAATGTTATCGAGAGCTTTTAATTTCGAGCCCATCTTTTAGCTCAAGAAATCTTGGCTTTGTTGGAAGACCTGCATTATAAACACATTCAAATTTTGCAGGGGTAACCTCACCATGCATCTCAAAGAAACCCTAAAATCTGACGTTGCTTATACCTCTTTTGAGGCTGACAGCGGCCTTGCACGGTTCCATCGGACCTGAGGCCGAGGAAGATTTATGCCACACCAAATTGGAGATCAGGCAGGGTGGGAAATTCTTGTGCCCGCCCCAAAAAGGACCAGCCGAAATGACCTATAAGGTTGGTATTGCCTATGCCTGGTGGGATGGAACCGCTCGACGTAATGCTGCACCTAGATAGCAATCACAGAACCATTCCGTGGGTCATGCTGTACATAAACTTACGGACGCATATACGGTTCGCTGGACACAAGTTCGTGTCGACAAAGAGCTACAATTGCTTTGGAACATAGACAGTCTTATGCTATAGGCTCAGCGTTCATGTAAGCACAACTCTCCCGTCTCCGGTCGGGTCAATGTATGTATTCAAAGCGCATAAGTCTATCCTCAAGGCCTAAGAAATCCAACGTGAGCGATTTTCCATGACACGAGGACTCAGACGAAGTAGCCATTATTGGCAATCTTTCCACTTCCGTCCACATCGTCCCCAACTCTGACGAGCAGTATCCAGGCCAAGGGGTTCCAGCACCACTGGAGTCTGATGAAGCAACGACGAAATAGCTCCTCGGCGGACGAAAGGCCTGGACTCGATGGGTGTCTCGGTAAGACACACTTGAGACTGATGTTCAGGACCCTGACCGTTGTTTATGGATTGCAAGCATCTTGCCTCGGTTGACGTGCAAGCGTACCTTGCTAGGAGGACTCCTCGTGGCCCAAACTTCACAACAAAGAATCGATGCTATGTTGAGTAGGCGATATATGGATATCCAGACAACGATAATCTATTGGCCTTTGAAAATGCCTTCTTCCCAACACCCTCTGCTCAATTCCTCCAAGAGATAACAGAAGTCATCGTTGAAAGCCACTATGGGCAATGGTGGGGGTCGTAGGACCTGATTGGATGCCTGCCTCGCATGGACCTGAAAGGCTTGACGGCCGCAATCGAAGTATGCTCGATAAGGATAGCCTATCGCCAGACCCATACAGGAAACAGCACCTGACCAGTAGTAACATTGACTTATGCTTTTACCGGCGGCGCAGTAAAGGAAGTGCCCTGGTGCCTATGGGGTGTTGATTCAATTGGTCCTGCGGCCCCCGTGTAGAAGTTTTTGGTCGAATCCACTTCGCTGACGCCCCGATTGTGGCTGTGGCCGTGTCCGACAGCCCGTATACACAAGCGGAGGTAGATTTTAACGCGGCTGCAGCGAATGTGCTGCAATGGACCAAGAAACGTTCAGGGATAGGACGAGACTTTGGAAAGTCGGATAATTTGTTGGTAAGGAGGGACTAGAGTCGAAAGGTGAGATATCGATAGGCTGAGGGAAAAGTTGGCATCTGAAGAGAGAAGGGATGGAGAGATAGGGCTTGTGAGAAATCGAGATGGTCGCAGCCCTTGACTTATTCTTAGTGAAGGTCAAGATTCGAGCTTAGATAATAAGGACTACAAGGCTGACAAGGGCCAGGGAAGGCAATTGGAGGAAGAATACATCTGTAGGCAAAAGTAAACAAGTAGAGAAAAGATAAGAAAAGTCGTGAGTAGTAAGGGAGACAAGAAGAATAGAGCTGAGGGGGCGACGTTGATAGTTAATTGTCTCTCCCCTTATTGCCGCCGCTTTTCCAAGGAGACAGCGCGCTCGAAAGTTGGACCTGGGAAGTGCTCCAGTCTAAAAGTTAAGCAGGCCATCAGCTTGCGTAGTGACAAAGCACCTACCCTAGAGGGTGAAAGAGACGCGTGTTGGTTTATGATGATGAGAACCTCGGAAGGAGGAGAATAGCCCCGCGAGAACAAAGCGGCGCCCACCCTAGACCAGGTGAGGGGTGAGGCCAGGGCAGAACTCTGTCCTGTCATCTTGGCACTTCTGGCCCCTAGAACTATGTCACTTGCTCTGCTGTGCGGGGAGGCAAGCATTATCCGAGTACATCAGGATCAGGTAGTCATGCACCTCGAATGCCTGAACGGCGCCAATTGATCTGGCCTCCCCCCCCCCTGCTTGAACCTCCACTATGACTTGCTACACTGTCGACCTGATCAAGCAGCTCTCATGCACTTTCAGCAACATGATGATGCCAGTCCAGCTGTCATAGTTCTCCGACGGTCCTCCACACTCAGGTAGCGCCGTCGGCTTCCACAGTAACGCAGTATCGTCATCCTGCACCTGCTTCTAGACTCTCGCGAGAGCGAAAAGCCTGAGGCTTCGTGTGAAGCAAGAAGTTAAAGACCGAGCTTGTCTTCAGCTCGAGCTTCTTGCCCTCTTTCCTGGGTGCCACGAGATGACAAACGCTCCTCCCCATGGCTCTCCCGGAGCTCCACACTTGTCTTACTCCAATCCTACCTCCGGCTTAATGCCCCGACGATCTTCCTACGCGTCCGTAGCCGCCGGAACTGCATCGCAGCTTCCTCATCTTCCACAGATTCAATCTACATCTGCCCATGTTCCACGTATTGTGAATACAGGCTCGTACACGCATCACCAAGCCATGGATCACCAACCTTCTAGAATACCGCAGCCGGTGTCGGATCCTGAGAATCTAGGAGACGGAGGGATCAGCATACCTGGAACTTGGGGGAGAGGAGGGGAAACGTCCAGATATTCAACCCCGCGGTTTCCGAGCAATTATGTTTCTGGTAGCGTGATAGGGTCGCCAGCGTTCTTCAAACCTTCGTATCTCAAGCAATCGACATACATGGAGGTACTGGAAGAAAACTACAAAGCGAAACTCTTAGCTCAGCGAGAGGAAGCTCCAATCCGTCCATCAAATCCTGGATCTCTCTCCACCAGCTCGAGTAGCGTCAGCTTGCAAAAGATGGCTCCGTCACACCGTGGTATGACATACGAAATAATCGAGCATCAACCTCATCCGGAGCTTCCTTATCCCCCACCATTGCCTTCGAGATGGGCAGAGACGGACAAATTTGGAGGGCTGGAAATAGGGGCAGATGGGTTGGACGTCAAATACGTTGGTCAGCACAAGATGGGCGAGCACGAGGCTGCTGCCACACGGACTGATAGTCCGATACCCCCACAATGTGGCATATACTATTTCGAAGTCAACATCATTTCAAAGGGTAAGGAAGGTATGATAGGGGTCGGTTTTTCGGGACCAACGGCTTCATTGGAGAAGCTCCCAGGATGGGAACCAGATAGCTGGGCGTACCATGGCGATGATGGGAAGTCGTTCTGCTGTCATAGTCAAGGTAAAAATTACGGGCCGACCTTTTCATCTGGGGATGTTATTGGTTGTGGAATCAATTTCATGACTGGTTGTGGATTTTTCACCAAAAACGGAGTCTTCCTTGGTGAGCTGCGTTATGTCTCGTCACTTATGACTGCTAAATGGTTCAAGGTAATGCATTTGGAGATCTCAAAGTCAATGATCGAGGTTTCCCAACTCTATATCCTTCCATCGGCATGAAGCGGCCGCACGCGCAGCTGAGCGTCAATCTCGGTCAAAAACCGTTTGTGTATGATATAGACGGCATGGTGTCAGTAAGTAGTAAATGTGGCGTGGCGAATTTGGAATAACCGCTAACACGGAGTAGCGCGAGAGACAAGGCATTCAAGACCAGATCGACACTGTCGACACTTCGATGCTGCATCAAAGTCTCAACAAGGACGATCTATGCAAAGCTCTCGTAGCTCAGTATCTCTCACACGATGGCTACGTAGAAACAGCCCGGGCATTCGCTAGCGAAGTAAAAACCGAAGCAACAGCGTTGAGAGGGCACCCAGAACCACAGCTCGAGAAGTACCTGTCTGTGGAAGAGGACCATGACGCCACAAACCGTCAAAGTATGCTCACATTCTTGTTGCGGGCCTGATTGCACATGCTAATATCATACGTAGGAATACGGGCAGCTATCCTTGAAGGGGATATCGACAGCGCGCTCAAATTGACCCATGCATTCTACCCCCAAGTACTACGAGACAACTCCCATGTATATTTTAAATTACGATGTAGGAAATTCGTGGAGTTGATGCGCCAAAGCACGGAGCTGCTAGAAGTTCCGACGGAGAAGCGGACAAAGCCCATGAACGGGCACTCGACTGCTATATCAGATGATGGCTTTGAGCCTGATATGGACCTCGACGAGCCAATGAAGGACGGTGACGATTGGGACAAGATGGACACCGAAGAAGCTGAGAATGGCAAGAACGACAATTCGGCAAAGTACGAGTCGATGCTCTCGCTCCTAATTCAATACGGTCAGGAGCTCAAGGCGGAGTTCAAGGACGATCAAAGTCAGCTCGTCACAGCGACATTTACCGACATGTTCTCGATGTTCTCCTACACGGATCCAAGGAAATCTTCACACGGCAAGATGTTGGATCCCAGGCAGCGGATAGCGGTGGCAGAAGATCTAAACTCTGCTATACTCGGTAAGCGTGACACTTTCTGATATTCTCCAATTCGCTGCTCATGGTCCTCTAGTATCACTTGGTAAATCATCGTCCACAGCTCTTGAAAGCCTCTACAAGCAAACCAGCGTGCTCATCGACTTGATCAGCGAAGACGGAGGAGCCGGAGCATTCGTTAACCTGCGTAATATATTGAAGGCCAGCAGATCATGGCAATGACATCTCTGTATCTTTCAGCGAAGGAGTTCTCGGCTTGGCATAATGGACACCGACGGTGAGCGGGAGTAAGCTTCGGTTCGTTTACAGGGGCTTTCATCTTCTCTCCATCATGTTATCGACGATGTAGATAGACTATAGCATACACAGCAATGAAGACCAGATGTTGGCACAGCAGACTCTGTGTGGGCGGCACCTTGATGCCGAACCATTATGAGCTAGAGAAGTTTTACGTCGGATTAGGTATGTGCTTCCTTGAAGCCTTTCCCCATCGGGCCGCCCGCGGTACCTGGGTGACAATTCCACTCGATGATTACAGTTTAATGATCTCACGGCAATGATGATATCTCTAATTTCTAATATATGTCTTCTCTTTGTACATACGTGCGTTTGTATATAGCAAAATGTATCCATCCAATTGCACATACCGTCCCCATCAATGCTAACGACACTCCCTAACACTCATACCACAGCAGTAAAACGTCAACATCACCCCGTCATGACCACCCACACACGAGATATCCTCCGCTGGCGCAAAACAGACGCCTCCACCCCACCTCCCCTGCTCAAACACAGATCCTCGTCTTGGTTCATCCTCCTCACCATCTGCACCGCCGTCTTCACCGACATCTTCCTCTACGGCATCATCGTCCCCGTCATCCCTTTCGCCCTCACCACCCGCGCTGGCGTCCCCCAATCAAGCGTGCAGCACTGGGTCTCGGTGCTGCTCGCCGTGTACGGCGCCTGTCTGCTCGCCGCGTCGCCGGTGTGTGGGTGGGTGGCGGATCATACGGCGAGTAGGCGGATGCCGTTGCTGGTGGGGTTGGGGGCGTTGTGTGCGTCGACGCTGCTGCTGTGTTTGGGGCGGGGGCTGGTGGTGTTGGTTGTGGGGAGGGCGTTGCAGGGGGTTAGTGCGGCGGTTGTGTGGACGGTTGGGCTGGCGTTGTTGGTTGATACGGTGGGGAGGGGGAGGGTGGGGGAGGCGATGGGGTATGTGGCTTTGGCTATGAGTTTTGCGGTGTTGGTGGCGCCGTTGTTGGGGGGTGTGGTGTATGCGAGGGCGGGATATTGGGCGGTTTTTTGTATGGCGTTTGGGTTGATTGGGGTGGATGTTGTGTTGAGGGTTGTGCTTGTGGAGAAGAAGGTTGCGAGACGGTGGGATGTTCCGGCTGTGGATGGAGAGCAGATGGGGGAGAAGCCATTGTCGGGATCTGATGGAGTGCGTGGTCCGTCTGAGGAGGATTTGGATACTTTACCTTCGGCTATCGCTGTGTTTCCAAGCAATGGGAGATCTACTAAAGGCAGGAATTCAATCGTCCTTTTTCTTTCGTCCCGACGTCTACTCGCCGCCCTCTATTGCACCCTCACGCAATCAATCCTCCTGACAGCCTGGGACGCCGTCCTTCCTCTCTACGTCCACCGCATTTGGGGCTGGTCGTCCATCGGTGCTGGCCTAATCTTTTTGCCGTTAATTACACCCTCTTTTCTCTCGCCGCTCTTTGGATTCTGGTCAGACAGAAAGGGGCCGCGGATCCCTACCACCTTGGGCTTCCTGTTCGCCATCCCTTTCCTGGTCCTGATGCGGTTAGTCGATCATGATAGCATCCAGCAGAAAGCCCTCCTCTGCGCAATGCTGGCATGTTTGGGGTTTGCGCTGAGTATGGCTTTAACGCCTCTTTTGGCAGAAATCACGTATGTGGTAGGCCACAAGGAGGAATCGCACCCTGGAGCTTTTGGAGGCAAAGGTGCGTATGCTATGGCGTATGGGCTTTTCAATATGGCATTCGCTGGCGGTATGCTCATCGGACCTATCTGGGGCGGCTTTGTGACTCAAGGCAAGGGTTGGGGCACTATGTGCTGGACACTCGCTGTTTTGAGCATTTCAGGAGCTGTCGTTGCGGAGCTTTGGGTTGGCGGATGGGTGGGGAAGAGTGGGAAGGAGGCGAGGGAGAAGGAGGTGGAAGTGAGGAACTCGGGGAGGGACGAGGTGTAATGAGGCATGTGAGTTTATGACGGTTATGAACTGCATTTGCATAGCGTTTGGGATGGGTAAGGACATGTTTGTCGAACCTCAGCTTCTTGCACATATCTCATTTCCTACATATCAAAAAATCCATTCTGTCCTCCATTATAGAAAAACAAAGTCATACCGAGACAAGGCTTTCGGGCTCTGTGATTCCTCGTTTTCCCGTTCAGCGAGCCAAGTTCAATGTAACTATACCCAAATACTGAAGTTGGGGATAAAGCCGCAAGTAGGCTCCTTTCAAGCCCCCTTTTCGCGTTGAATTGCCGATGCATTAGATTGGTGAGCATTTCTATATTTTTCTCATGGTACAAAAAGGCATAAAGAGCTGACAAGATCTGCGACACCGTCGGACAGATTCTTCATGTTTCAATTTCTCATTGGTCTGCAATGCCAGACCTCAACAAAAACCATCGTCTCCGGCAAGCACATTGATGTCAAATCACAGCTCGATCTAGCGATCCTTTCCAAGTATCACAGGACCTCTTATTACCATCCCTAGTCAGAGGCCGGAATGCTACCGGCCTTCCCCTCTCCAAGCTCCTGCTGAGGCCGGAAGATTTCCGGCCACAGCAAATATACCCAGAAACCTCCCGCCCGCTCCCTCTTTCCTACAAAATCGAGCCCATCAGAAAAGACCATCTTGGCAATCATTCTCATCAAAAACCATCAGCTCCAAAACGTCCCTAATAGCCACAATGGGCCCTCCCATCCCACCATCAAGCTTCCCCCTCCTCACAACCATCCCCACCAACCCAAAGGAGATATCCTCCCTCTCCCCCTTCACCGTCTCCCTCCCCAACGGCTTCCTCCCCATCTCCCCCCCACCAACCGAGCTACCACCTCCATTCCACCCCCTCGCCTCCCTACTCGCCCGCATGCCAATCCGCACCCTCGATAACAAGCCCGGCCTCCTTGCAACCTTCACCCTCGGCGACGCCGTCATGCGCGAACTGCCCGACCTCACTGACGAGATCGACGACTATAAAGTCGATCTCCAGACCATCGGCGCGTTGTATCGCGATTATTGTTTCCTAGCTAGCGCCTACCTCCTCGAACCATGTCACGAAGGTCACGTCAAGGGCGAGGGATATGGACTGGGTCGACAAAGCTTACCAGCCGTGCTGGCCAGACCATTGGCGAGGGTTGCTGAAATGTTGCTTCCCGCTTTTCCTATTATGTATACTCAGCTCTAAAAAAGTCTTTCTAACAACAAAATGGAATATATAGAACAGGTTTCAAACCCTTCATGGAATACGCCGGCTCCTACGCCCTCTTCAATTACCGCATGCACGACCCCGACTTGGGCATGGAATACGCCAATCTCCGTCTCATCCGCGCTTTCGAGCATGGTCTCGACTCGTCGAGCTCCGAAGCTGGATTCGTACTCGTACATGTTGATATGGTGAGGCATTCTGGCCGCCTGGTCGAAGGCGCTATGAATGCTCTATCTTCATGTGGCAATGGCGATCGAAAGGGGTTTGATGCGGGTTTGGAGCTGGTGGTGGAGGCTATGGTGGATGTGAATGCTGTTATGGATGGTAAGTCTTCCCTCCTTTCTCAATAGTTTGAGATATGGGAGAGACGGGATGGCATAGTCATGCGACTGGTATGCTGATGGGAAGGTAAGGTATGTGGAAGAAGTCGAAGCCGAAAGACTACAACAGCTTCCGCACCTTCATCTTTGGCATCACAAAACAATCCATGTTCCCTCACGGCGTCGTCTACGAAGGCGTAAGCGCCGAACCGATGTCCTTTCGAGGCGAAAGTGGCGCCAACGATAGCATGGTATGCCCTCGTCCCCCTTTCCTCTTCCCTAACCAGAAAAAGCTGAGGATAAGCAATCTCTAGATCCCACTCTGCGATAACCTTCTTCAAATCACCATGCCGGAGACCCCACTCACAGATATCCTACAAGACTTCCGCTCCTATCGTCCTGGGAATCATAGAGAATTCCTTGAGTGGGTCAGAAACAGAGCAGAATATGTTGGCGTCAAGAAGTATGCGGTGAGGGATAGGGCATCTGCGAAGCTCTACCTGCACGCTTTGAATCAAGTGCGTGATTTCCGCTGGCGCCATTGGTGTTTTACACGTGAGTATGTGTTGAAGAAAAGCGCACATCCAACGGCCACGGGCGGTAGTCCCATCGTTTTGGTAAGTTCCCCTATCTCCCCTTCTTTGCACCCCGTATCTCGAATGTTGTGCTTGTCCGTATGGCATTATTGAATTATTGGCATCACAGTGGCTTCCAAACCAGCTTTCCAGCGTATATGACCAAATGATTGAAGTTGAAGAGATGTGGAGGGGTTTGCCGGGATGTGGGGGTATGATGGATAAGGTCCATGAGCAGAAGGCGACGCTGATAAAGGAAGTCGAGAAGTACTGTACTGAACGCAGTATCTGACATTGGTTTGGGAAACATGACTAAGTCAAAGACGTGAAAAGCCGAATCGTCGAATTGCGGATGACTCATGGCTTTTGTGTTACTGTATATGCTTGTATAAGATGGACAGCAGCGTTATTCCATTGCTGAATTTGAATTGATATTCTGCTATTGTGGTCAGATAAACTGTATGTTCGCGACTCGTTTCACTACTGGCAGCCTGCAATATGAGGACCACTTACCACTGTTAACGTCGTCCACGCGCTATAGTCATATGAAGTACCACTCCCAACGTCTATGTCTTCACACTCCTAGCCGGGCGTCTCGTATTCTTCAGCACGGTCTTCTTTGTCGCATTAGGATCGAAGAGGTCCTCTCTGGCACGCAGCATGATGAAGAGCAGGTCTTGTTTTACTTCCAGATTTCAGGAAACGAGGATGCATGTCCGAATACCCTTTTATTTCTCGAGCTTAGGCGTGGCAAGGAATTGAATGCAGTTTTGGCCTCAATTAGCCTTACGTTCTTCCGGTTCCAGATGGTAACGACTGATGCTGCTCTAGCTGCAAACAGACACACATGGTCCACTCAGCGTTTCTCGTGTCGGGAATATAGTCTTGAAGTGGGGTGTCGCCGCTGCGAATGCTGTGAAGTGAAGACAAACCGCACCATATGTAAGCCTGGAGGTCATTACACGAGCTCGAAAGATAGTCACGCAGTCATCAGCGAGCATCAAAGAACAAATTTGCGACGATACACCAACACATGCCAGCTGCTTGATTCCGGCAGCTCAGATCACTGTCTGAGCTTTCTGCCTCCTCTACGGTGGTCCGGGAACCTGAAGGAGGTCTTCACACCCATTGCAATGGCCCACTGGATCGCATCCGCGCTGCATTTCTGGCATTCATCGAGGTTCAAGAACTCCAGCTTGCCCTTTAGGGCAATAACCAATTCTTTCACCCCGACACCGGTGATGTTGGTGCTTTCCAAATACAAGATCTTGATGTTAGGCGCATGCTTGGCTAACATTATGGCCTGGTCATCGTCAAAATTGCACATGCCGAGCTTCAGCTCCTCAACGCTTTCGAGGTAGCCCAATGTGATGAGCCCTTCAAGCTCCCTTCCAGATAGCCTTCCGGTAGCATCGAGATGTGTCAACTGGCCTTTGTTCGCTTCGAGCATCATTTTGGCGTCGAGATTTAAGTGACGGACATTGGCGAACGAAAGCCGGGTCAGCCTTGTAAATTGGTTTGGGACAAAATCAAGCATAGGAGAGTCGATGTCTGAGATGTCAAGACTGCACAGCGACAATGGGAATTTTGAAGCTTGCCTCGCAATCATGCCATTTATGTCCAGAGTCTCGAGCTGGTTCAGACCTGAGAAATCTGGAGTTGGTGGCGCTTGGCCTGATCTTCCAACAGGCAAAGACCAGATTGAGCGAAGCACTAGATTACGAATATTGGGGATCCTCTTGATCAGCTTCTCGACATCAACAATGGGTAGCGGCCTGCTAGAGGGGCGCTGCGTCTTGGTGAAGACTAGTTTCAACGTTTGAAGTTTGGGTAAATCCACGTTCCATTGAGCCGGACGTACTTGCGCGACTGAGACATTATAGAATTCCGCTCGTTCCAAAGGTTTGCAAAGTTCAAGTAATTGTTCAACAGTATCACCCGTAATCTGGCACCCATTTCCTATGATTAGACTCTTGAGGCTGGTGGCGCAAGGAGCGGCCTGGAGGATCGTGTCGCCGATTAGGCCTCCAGGTACCACTAATTCGTACAGCTCTTTGCACCTTGCCGTTATGAAGCGTGGGAAATTGGACTTAAAATTCGCATACTTGGGTAGAATCACACGAGTGGGGAGGCCTTTCCCTCGCTTGATATACTTTCGAATGGCCCCTTCCTGCACAGGCTTTTGGGCTGCGATGAAGTCTAGATTTGTCCACAGAGTTGGGATGGATCCTAGGAGTTCCAGCCACGACTTTGAGACGTTTATGCAATAACTACGAAACCGTGAGTGAGTAACGAAAACGTGGTTGTACTGAGTACTGACCAAACATCAGGAAATGCAAGACTGCTGAGTACCATCGCAGCAATCTCGGGGGGTAAGATCTGGAAGGGATCTACGCGCTTCGATGTAGTATCCTGCTTGACGGTTTGTGCATCAATTTGCGCGACGACTTTTGCGTACAGTCCCTTCAGAAGCTGGAGAGGTCCTTTAGCACTGCTCACTGCTATTCCAAGGCACTAGGGGTGAGACGCACTCCAACATTAGGTTTCGTGTCCTGGACCTTGCCAATACCCATTTTGTAGAGATCTCTCGCCGTCTCTAAATTCCCCATGAGTGTCAGAATCTTGCCTGTACGAAGATATCCCTGTAAACATCAGCACATAAGCTCTCCGAGTGTATGGACAGCTCAGCCCACTGTGACGTTGGTTCTTTCTTGCTTTATCATCTTGTGCCCGTCAGACAAAGCGCCTCGGAGGTTGCCCAGCTTCGTATAAGTTGCAGAACGATTGTCAAAGACAGTGATGAGGTCCTTGATGCCTCCATTGATAGCCTGGACGATGTGTCAGCTTTGTATATCAAATTTTGGCGGTGGACCTTACTTGGGTGAAGCATACCAGAGCGGCCTCATACCGCTTGTTGCGATAGCAGAGCTGGCCACGGTCGTGAAGCTCTCTCAGGCTCCCTAGCTGGGGAGCTTGGAATGAGCTGTCTGGGTCCCTTGGTGCCGCTGCTGACTCCATGGGCCTGTGAGCGGACTCAACGCTTTGGTGATCGCGTGTCTGTCTGGTTTTGGTACGCGAATTTATCGCCGATGGGTTGCTTATGTCCGAATCAAAACATTTCTCTGAACCACCTTTAACAGTCAGAACTGATTTGATAACTCTATCTGTTCAGGTCAAACAAAGAGACCCAGTCCCGTTATGTCCAGTCTTGACGATCTTTTCAAGGTAGAGTATCCCTATTCCACTGGACTATTCCGGCACTCTAGGTGAAGCTGTCGAAACCATGCTAACTACCATTAGAAACCCTACCTACCAGGGAATAAACGGAAACTTGACGCCAGTCGGGACCCGGGTACGCTCTACAGCAAGGCTATGCTCTATCTACTAATCGTTGAAAGACAAGATATATAAAGCCACAAAAACAAGCCCGAATGGAGATGTTAAGAGTAATGGAAAGGCTACAATAGAAGACGGAGACGAGGATGAGGACCTAGAGGCAGGGCCTGACTCGCCACCTGAGGAGGAAGAAGCGGGTCCAGAGGACGATGAAGGCAGGTTCTATGGAGGCGGCATCACAAAAAATACCACAGCCGTGCTCGACTTTATTGAGGAGCAAGGAAAGGATGAACCGGTAAATATCCATGATTGTCATAGGCAAGCTGACCCCAAGCTAAGTCGAAGACAGAAACCGGAGAAGGTCGACATCACATGGCTGCGCAAATTGGCCTTGAATTTCGAGAAAAGAATCTCTAAGAACGCTGAGCTAAGAGCCAAATTTGGAGATACACCGGCAAAGTACGTCCGAGCAACTTGTCAAACCTGGTGGGTCTGTTTTGACATGTATCATCAGGTTTATGGGCTCAGAAGCAGATCTAGATACAGACGTCAAAGCGCTTTCCATCCTCTCTGAGCACCCAGAACTTTACGAAGAATTCGCAAAACTGGGCTGCGTTTCATCCCTAGTATCGTTACTCTCTCATGAAAACACGGATATAGCCATTGACGCCATCGAAACTATAAACGAGCTTACAGACGAGGACGTCGAAGCCGAGCAAGTTCAATGGGATGCTCTGGCTGATGCATTACTCGATGCAGCTTTGTTGAACCTTTTATTCGAGAATATCTCACGGCTGAACGAAGCTATCGAGTCAGACAGAGCCGGTATTTACCATGTGCTCAGCGTCCTGGAGAATCTCTCCTCGCGCCCATCAATTATCGCTACTATTGGGGTAGAGACCAAGTTCATCCCCTGGCTTCTTTCTCGAATACAAAGGTCAGAACCTACTGTAACTCAAAACACACAATACTCCGCCGAAATCCTGGCCATCCTTCTCCAGTCGTCACCTATGAACCGCACCCGGCTGATTTCGCTAGACGGTATTGATGTGTTTCTGCAGCTCCTCAGCCCTTACCGAAAACGGGATCCAGGCAAAGGGACCGAGGAAGAGGAATACGTGGAGAACGTGTTTGACTGCCTGACTTGCTGCGTCGATGACAGTGAGGGCAAAGCGAAATTTCTTGAAGCCGAAGGACTGGACCTTTGCCTAATCATGCTACGAGATGGAAAGATGAGCAAATCTCGAGCTTTACGGCTGCTCGATCATGCGCTTGGTGGACCGAACGGTGCTGCCTGCTGTGAGCGACTTGTGGAAGCAGCCGGGCTGAAAACCACGTTCAGCCTCTTCATGAAAAAGCAAGATAGTGAGGCCACCGAGCACCTTCTTGGCATTTTCTCATCTATGCTACGCTCGTTGCCCGCCAATGAGGTAGGTGCTCTCCATCCTAGACTCTCCAATTCCGTATAAATGTTGACTCGTGAGACGTGTCTTGGGACGAGCAATCGCCTTATCTGTATGCCAGAGGAAAGATGAAACTAACGTGGAAGAAATCATTAGGCAGCCAGAATCCGGCTTCTTGCCAAATTTGTGGAGAAGAACTATCAAGCGCCCACCCGGTTATTACAAATACGAAGGGAATACGTATCCAAAGTTCAAGCAGTCACTAGGGCGATAGCCGCCGAAGAAGCCTCACTATCAGATGAAGAGCGAAAACGGAGACTTGATGAATGGGACTCGAGACGGCTGGATGGTGGCCTCTACGTCTTGCAAACATTGGATGTCATTCTGGCATGGCTCGTTGCCGAAGACGATGGTGCGAGAGCGAAGATCCAGAGCCTGCTGGAGGACCAGAATGACGGCTTGAGGAGTGTGAAAACTACTTTGCAAGGTGGGTGCTTCCCCTAGCTTTCGAGATAAACAATGGCTGATGACCCTTAGCACAACTCGCTAGCATGAACGCAAGCCCCGAAGACGAAGACTCGCTGCTGAAAGACATGCTATCTACACTCATACAGCACGTGTAGAACTTTCATGTACATATGCACCATGTGAGATACCCCAGATGCATCGATCATCTAACCATTCATATCGTAATAACATAATACCTATGCAACCGGTGCATGCAACAATCTTTCATGCAATTCATCATAATCTTCCTTTCTCGTCTGGAAAAACGTCCCTCTTCCATAGCAGCTCCTGCGGCTGGGGTCGGTGCCTCCACTTCTCATCTTCTGCAAGCTTCACCCTCAACACCCTCTCAGCGTCCCCTCTCCTATGCGTCCCTTGAAGCTCTGGGCCCGCATCCTCCATACCGATAACCAAGTACTTACCAGTCTTCTTCAGCGGGTACGGACTCAGACATTTCTCGGCCCATGGCGGGTCACCATTATGTTCCACAAATTGCATCAGACGCTTTCTCTGCTCAAGCAATACTTCCGAAGCTGGTGTGCTGCCTGCGGATAATGGTGGGATAGTAAGGAACGGTGCGATTAGTGCCAGAAGAAAGAATTGAGGTGGGAACAGCTCGATATCTCCCAACAAACTGAGATCGACCCACTCCTGCGGGTAGAGAAAACGAGCGGCTGTGTGTTCAACCCCACCGTCTGGAGTGGGTATGTGCATTTGCGTCCTTTCCGTTTTCGAAGAGACGGGTGAGTCGATGGGAAGAAAGTACAGATACATTTGCGTTGAAAACCTCTTTGCAAAATTCGCCGGCGTCAACCACCGCGTGAATGGCACCAGGCCTTCTAGATCAGCGACTCCCCCCTTTTGCTTCACCCACTCCGGGAATGCCATTTGTTCGGAATGCACAGCTTTTCGTCCCTCATCCCGCTCTTGCTCGCTCAAATCTACCAGCTCATTCGGACTGTCTTTCTGTCGAGCGAGTAAGAGCCCGCTTTCTTCGAAGCATTCTCTTATGGCAGCTAGCCGATATACTTCGCTTTCTTCATGCCTTCGGGTATCTTCGAGAGGTGGGAGGGAGCCGTCTTGAGGAGAGAGGTGACCGCCTGGGAAGACGTCTGCGTGGGTTTCAGACTCAGTCGCTGCTCTGTCGAGCTGATGTACAGGAAGTTTGACGGTAATATCCGATGCTTTGCTACAAATACGCTTGCATGCTTTGGGGCAGACTTTGAAAAGTACGTACGGGCTGAGGCGAACGCGGAGGACGTTTGGACACGGTGGAGGAGGAGGATGCGATTTGTAGGGGAGATGAGAAGGATGCTGCAAACTTGCTGTCAGGACTGGGCGAGGAAGACAGAAAGGCTGAGAAATTGAGGAGCAATGGAAGAGGAAACGTGTTTTCGCTACCTTGCGCTTGGACTGGCGACTCGCATGTCGTTTGGGCTTCTACTCGGTTTGAACGTGGTGTGACCTTTAGTCGAGGATGGACTTGATGTAAGGCCCCTCATGCTGTCTTTGAATGCCTGTTCCATGGTGGAGCGAGGCATGGATCTTATCGTGAAGCGCAGGGACGCGATACATCGAGGTTTCAGGTGCACCAGATATCTTGTGTAAGTCTCAGCACGGTGTTGACACAGGCAATGGCTCATAGACTGCACTTGACATCTGTTTTCTCACGCTTGAGGTCACAGACATTGAAGTCGAGGTCCGTATTCCGGGCCGTGAGATTCTCCGTGTTGAAGATCTCTTCTAACGTCAAAGAAGAGAATTCGAACCTCATATCGCTTTTCAGGCTCATCATGTCGAACCTCTGGTACCAAGCAGCCTTCATACTAGCCATCTTGATGGTCCGATTCCTGCTCCAATGGTACAACAGATCCCAGGCCAAGGTAGCAGTTACTCTGGGCAAAAAGACCACATGAGGCCTGTTGGTAATTACAAAAAGTCTTTAACAACTTCTGTCGTCCAATCCAAGAGACTGCCAGCAGCTCACGCTCGATCTTTGTAGAGATTCTTCTCACTAGCCTGAGGCTCTTGGTCCGTGCTAGCTCCAGCAGCTTGATCTCTCCAATTTGGTGTCAGGAGTTTGTACTTAACTTTGGTCTGCATGAACGCTGCAAACCGCCATCGCCACCGATTATCACCCCCTTTATCATTATGCCATCTGCTTCCTACCGCGAGGAGATAGTCTCTTGGTTGGGTCTGATGCACCTGGTTCGGCAATGTTGTCTATGGGAGCGGTATGCGACTACGATGTTTCTAGGAGCCATCGTTTGAATGGCCCTGGCACCTACTACTCGACGTGACTCCTCAAATCTGTCACCTCTGTACCGGCGAAACATTGGATTAAGGCCACCGTGCGGCCGGCTCACCCGCGGTGTCCTTGAAGGAAGCCATCGGAAACTGTACCGATCGTGGTAGCGTAACCGATGAGACAACCCCAAACCCCACTCCTCAAATTCTTTATTCGGCTTGTCCTTCGACGTTCAGGACCACAGCAAGCATGTTGAATGGTGCCGACGCTTCGCCTACTGCCGAGACGGAACCTTACCTGGGACTCAGGCGCGCTGGACCTGTCGTGAGGGGTGCCACGCTTCTCCATGCAACAATAGTGTAATATCGAAGAGGAATGGGAGACGAAAGTCAGGAAACTGGACAACGACAGGGTTCTTGTGCTTTCCCTAAGTCTCAAACACAAGGAACGGGGGGAGAACGCAAAGAGAGTGGATATCGAAGATGGACCAGAGCCCTCCAGGGGTCATTCTGAACATCAACAGTCAATGTGGAGTGTCAAATCTGATGGCGAATGCACGCACTCTGATCTAATATCTATCACACTACACAGACAGCACTAGACCTCATTGAATCCTGAGCTCTCATAGAGTATGCATATCTTAGCGCGAAATCTTGGTCCCAATGTTTTCAAACTTTTCCATTCTTCTAATATTCATTTCGCTACTAAGCACTCGGCCGCCTAGGCCAGAGCTTCGAATAACTAGTACAACAACGAATTTTGTTTTTTTAGTTGCCGAGGGTGCGCAAACTTCACAAAAAGTCGAGACTCGATGACTCAAGAATGCTGATCACTAGGCATGGCGTGTGTCTAAACCCGGCTCCCATAAATTTCCTGTTGAGAAGGTCCCGCCCTTTTCTTGTGGCGCGTTTTCATTATTTTCACAGTGTTACTACATTGTTGATATACATGTACTTACAGCAACAGTTGCGAGCACGTAGCGCAAGCTTTTCAAATTGCTGCCCAACGTATCAATATCACTCGGGCGTTTGTGATTCAGCTAATCTCATGTCAAGGGCAATTGATGCCTCAAATTGAAGTGTATGAATTCAAGAACAGGTCGGATCATCCACATGAATGCCTACAGCTAGTTAGGGTATACAACTAAGGGATAGAATATATAATTCACCAATCATAACTACAAAATGGCCTGCTAAGGTCACTAAGCACATGAGAGAAATAGCATCCCAGCCAGTATCATGACTCAGCCCCACGACATGAAAGTGAAAAGCCGAGACTGGCGATAAATACAATCGGTGATCGAGCACAGATGCTCTTCGCCATACACCCTGCATTCGTAGGAACCTCCACCCAAGGGGTGGCCCAACATGAGTAACGCCTATACGCCACGCTTGGAAAAGGATGCTGCTGACTTGGAGAGTATCGATCGTTATAAAGGAGAAAAACTGGAGAAATCAGCTGCTAAGCGACCGTAACAGAATCTAGATCGGTCAGCATGTCTTTCCACACAGTATGCAGCAAAGTTAGTACTGACCCTTTCCATCGAAATCGGATCCTGCATCTCCGCACTCAGTAAGCCCGGACTATCCGTACCCCCATCCGCGTTCATCGGCCCAGCACTGGTGATGGCCCTGCTCTCCATTGTCGGTCTCTTGCTCGGCTTCGACACTACCGTTCCCCCAGTACGACTGCTGGAGTTCTTGTTTGGCTCAGGCGGGTCATCTTTGGCCGAAACTCTCGTCTCTTTTCCGGCATGCAGAAGCTTACCACCAAGGGTGGCACACTTCAGAATCGTCTGCATCATCTGTTGCTGCTTCAATGGCTTGGTCAGGTATTCGTCCATCTGAGCCTGAATGCACTTCTCCCGGTCACCCATCATAGCGTGAGCAGTGAGAGCGATAATTGGCGTCCGCGTACAACCCTCTGTATTCTCGTACTCTCGGATCGCCTTGGTCGCCTCGAAACCCCCCATGATCGGCATTTGCACATCCATCAAGATGACATCGTAACGCTTGACCTTAATAGCGTCCAAGGCTTCTTGACCATTGTTGGCTACGGTAACGCCATGGTTGTATTTCTGGAGGATCTTCACCGCAAGCCGTTGATTGACTTCGTTATCTTCTGCGAGGAGAATGTCGAAAGATTTGGAGGCGTCAGAGATGGATGTTGTCTGACGCCCTTCGAGGGCGGGAATCATGCCATTGCCAAGATCAATTGGGAGACATGGTGTGGTCATGTAAGAAGCGACACCAAGATCGAGGGCAGACTTCATGCTGACTGAGACAACGGGGGCGAGCAGAACGATGGGAACATAGCGGAGAGCGTCATGATTTCGGAGTCGTACAGCGGTATCCATACCATCGACAAGTATAACATCGTATGGGAGGCCATGCTCTGACATTTCCGGCGAGCCAGGGGTTTTAGGTCGTGGAACCTCAGACTCATCGTTGACTACCATAGGATCCAATTCGAGTTCCTTGAGCATGGTTGTGATGTTTTCTGAGCAGTCTGTCCGACCCTTGTCGATGAACAGTACCACGTGATTCTTATAGGCGTTCAGCTGTGACCGCACAGAGCTTAGGTCGTGTGATGCAATCTTAGTAATGCAGGTGAAGGAGAAGGTGCTGCCCTTCTCGTATACGGAGTCGACCCATAATCGACCGCCCATCAACTCGACTAGTTTCCTAGAGATGGACAAGCCCAGACCGGTGCCGCCAAATTTGCGTGTAGTCGAGCCGTCGGCTTGTTGGAATGTGTCGAAGATCAGGTCTCTCTTATTTGATTGAATGCCGATGCCAGTATCTGACACAGAAAATTCAAAAGCATACTCGTCGTCCGCGACATCCATCTCCCGAGCTCCACGGATAGTGAGTTTGACCTCTCCGCGGTCCGTGAACTTAATAGCATTGCCCACAAGATTCAAGATGATTTGGCGGAGGCGATATGGATCACCAAGCACAAAATCGGGAACCGAACTATCCACCTGGTATGCAAGATTGAGGTGCTTATCATTGGCTTTCACTGCTAGAGTCTTCAGCGCACTGAACACGCTGCCTCGCATGGAGAAGGCTATCGACTCCATCACCATACGATTGGCCTCGATCTTCGAAATATCTAGAATATCATCAATGATTGTTAACAAGCTGTTTCCAAGATTGTGGACAATATTCATCATCTCGCGCTGATATTGTGTGAGATCAGTATCCAAGGTCAATTGTGACATTCCTATGATCCCGTTCATTGGTGTTCGAATCTCATGGCTCATATTGGCAAGAAATTCAGATTTGGTCCGGTTCGCGAATTCAGCCGTCTCCCTGGCTTGGGTGTTTTTCTGTAAGCTATCGCGTAGGTTTGATATCATCTTGTTGATCTTGCGCTTCAAGTCATCCATCTCACCAGACGCGTCGACAGAGATGAGCTTGGTGAAGTCTCCATCCGTCGCCGCGTCTGTGATCTCCCCAAAGGCTCGAACCTGAGAAGTTAGATTGTCTGCCATGGTATTGACATCTTCTGTGATCTCCTTCCACCGTCCGCTTGCGTTGTCGACGTTGGCTTGGCCACCCATCTTGCCATCCACACCAACATCGCGGGCTACACGTTTCAACTCCCGAGCAAAAGTATCGAGCTGGGTGACCATGTTGTTAATGGTCACTTTCAGCTTCAGCACCTCACCTTGCGCATGGACCTCGATTTTTTGACTCAGATCTCCTTGTGCAATTGCCTGCGTGACATCCGAGATGCCCCTTACTTGTTGGGTTAGGTTGTTGGCCATGGTGTTGACATTCGTCGTAAGCTCAGCCCATTTCCCTTCTACTTCGTGTACATTCGCCTGACCGCCCAGGGTGCCTTCAGTACCAACCTCTCTAGCCACCTTGCTGACCTCGAAAGCGAAGTTGTTGAGTTTGTCCACCATAGTATTGATCGTTATCTTTAGATCTAAAATCTCGCCATTAACCTCAGCCGTGACCTTGCGGCTGAAGTCTCCTTTCGCGACAGCAAGAGTGACAGAAGCAATTTCCCGGACCTGGGTCGTGAGATTATTCGCGAGTAGATTTACAGTCTCGGTCAGGTCTTTCCAAGTACCCTCTACATTGTCCACCGTAGCCTGCTCCCCAAGTACACCATCTGTGCCAACGGCCTTGGCAATGCGAGTGACTTCCGAAGAAAATTGTCCTAGTTGATCGACCATGGAGTTGATGGTCATCTTAAGGTCTAAAACCTCACCTTTGCAGCTGGCGGTTATCTTCTTGGTCAAGTCGCCTCTAGCCACGGCCTTGGTCACCGCGGCGATATCCCGGACCTGGCTCGTCAACCTATCGGCCATCACGTTCACGTTGACAGTCAAGGTCTTCCATTCACCCTTGACGCCTTCGACTTTAGCTTGTCCACCTAAGACGCCTTCAGTGCCGACGTCCCCTGCTACTCGGGTGACTTCAGAGGCGAAGGCACGTAGTTGATCCACCATTGTATTGATGGTTTGCTGTAATTGTGCAATCTCTCCTTTCGCTTGTCTCTTGATCTTCTGGTCCAAATTGCCCTCCGCTACAGCGGTGGTAACTTCTGCAATCTCCCGAACCTGGAGCGTGAGATTGTAGGCCATCCCATTGACTGTGCAGAAGTTAGCGCAAGTAGAACTAAAGAGCTTATTCTCAATGACTACGTACCGTTATCGGTCAAGTTCTTCCATATCCCGCTGACTCCGGTAATCTGAGCTTGCCCACCAAGTTTGCCGTCTGTACCCACTTCACGCGCGACTCTCGAGACCTCATTACCGAAAACTTGTAGTTGATCCATCATGGTATTGATCGTTCGCTTGAAGGTTGCAATTTCTGGGTCCATCTCAATTGCATGGATCTGAACCTTCTGGCTGAGGTCTCCATTCGCCACGTTTGTTATGATGGTGCCAATCTCCTTCAAAGCTTTCTGGAAAGCTTCGTTTGCCTGCTGGTGTTTCAAGAGCTCACGCTCAAGAGAATTAATCTGCATATCCCCAACTTTGACAAAGGTGCGTTTTGCATGTTCTTTCTGCTCCAGGAGCTGTTCCTTCACACTGTCTATGGTCTCTTTCTGAGATTTGATCTCATCGGCCTGCCGTTCAACATGATCCCGGAGATGATGAACGTCATCTTCGGAGAATACGAGGGAACCACCAGCCAGGAGCTTTGATATATGGTTTTCCCTGGTATGTGTCGAGAGTTGCCGGACCGGTCGAGAGGTGCCATTCCGAGCTGTACCCGGTGAGCCATTTGCGAATGGCGACGTGGGAGCACCAAACTCACTGGGAGTGTCTGGAAGAACCTGATTATTGACAGTACTGGCCTTGTCTTCGAGGTATTTTATTCGAGCTGCCAAAGCTGAGAGCTCGTCTTCTAGAGCCCTTTTCGTGCTATCATCCGTACCTGGCAATGACAGCTTGCGATTTGTAGCGGCATTCTTTGAGTGCAGCTGGAATCCGGGGGGAATGTAAGAAGGGGCAACCTTCAGTGCAAGACTCTGTACAATGGCGGTTGCGGCCGCCAAGGTCTCTCTGTCGGCCATGGCTATAGTGTGTGGATGAATGGGGTGCACAGTACTGGGTTGATTATGATTGAGGTCGTCGCCCAAAACCTCGATGCATAAGGTCAGGGGCGGTCGACGAGTAAGTGAGAGCTCGCTGCTTGCGTCTGCCAGAAGCCACAAGGCTAAGATAGGGCAGTGCTCAATGATAGCGTGCCATTGAAATAATCGTCTCGCAAAGACTTGGTGATCAAGCCTGGACAAGGGGGTTGAATGGGCGGCGCTTTGTGCTGACTGGATGAAAGGACCGTGGTTGGGGAACGGTAGAAGTGGGGCCCGATGTTGGAGGGCGAAGGGGAAAGGAGAGAGTATAGGTGCTCATGCAGGCATCCACAGCACAACGATTGCTATCGAGCGTCGACGCTGACAGCTTGAGAAGTAAGTGCTCCCTCGTCGCTGAGGAAGGGTTACAATTGCCTGTGGGGTTTGTCATTTATTGCAGAGCGGCAGCGTGGCAGCCACACATAAAGCCCGCTAAGTCCAATAGGGGTTCGGGCGGCTGTCCGGGATTCCTACTTTACTTTATGTTGTAGACTCCATTGTTCTCGCACCGGGTCTGCTCGCTTTTCTCAACCACCATTGAGGCATACTTGAGCTATGCTACGTGTAATCTCATCCGCACCTATGCAGACACTGTCTCATTTTATAACTTACAGTGCCATGAAAGCAGTCACGATACAGTTATCAGCGAAATCGATGTTGGTAATTTGAGATGCTGAAACGGATTACTTTAGGGTTAGATTTCTGACGAAGCTGCCGCGATTTAGTGGTAAAAGATTGGGCCACAGCGTCATTGCTCAGCCAAAGGGGCAAACACGTTAGATTGTCACGCAGGAATGCCGAGCATGGCGTTCGCGTGGGAAAGGTGGCAAATCATCTTGGCCTAGAAAAGGGGTTCGTCGAACTTTGCTATCGTATCTTTATCGCCTACTTGCGAGACTTCCTTGCGTGCTTTACCAGGTTCTCAATGACGCCCTCAAAAGCTTCTTTGTCGCCCAATGCGCTGTCTCTTCGCTTCAGCCAATACTCCAGCACTTCGCTGGCTTTGGCATTTGCTTCTTCGAGTTCCTTTATATGCGCGTGCAGTTCGCCGTCTGTCATATTCGACAGTGCAGCTACCGTAGTCGCGCAAAGCAACTTCGTAGCTTGGAAATCGAGTTCGGGCGGCGCTGGTGGGCCTTTCCTTCTCCTGGCCTTGGTGGATGCAGGTCGATCGGCAGAGGCCGTGGAGGTATTGTCTTGTTTCAACCGAACTCGAGAGTCTTGTCGGCGACCATATGGGGGCGATTGAGAGCGACTGCGGAGGTGTATTGAGGGCAGGATGAGCTTCTTTTGCTTTGAGGCAGGTAAAATCTCGTCCAGGTCTACTGGGACTCCAAGTGATACCAAGAAGAGGCGGCGGATGCGTGACCGGACCCAATTGGGCGGTTGTAGGGGCGGAGGCGCGACAAGTTGGGACCAGAGTGATAGACTTCGATCTGTAAGGAACATAGAGTTCTGAGTCGACGGCAATGGTGGAGGTGGAGGGTATTCTTCTTTAGTTGAAGGGAACATCTCGTTGAAAAAGGGGCTGGTGGCAGCTATTATATCGTCAAGGGTATCTAGTTCGCTGAAATCAAGCAATGACTTTTGGAAAACCATCATTAGCTTCAGGTTGCTTCATTTGTCACGATCAAGAGCGCAGGTACAGTGCCTTCAATCGTTGCATTGACAATACTTACAAAATGCGATGTTGGAGGCGGAAGGAATTGGACCGGTAATACAGAGGGCCTGGGCTCCTCAGGTTCCTCACCGGGAGCAGAAGGATGCTGAAGTCCTTCGTCAAAATCACCAAATTCCTCGTCGCCACCATCCTCAAAGTCGTCAAAATCATCTCCGAAACTTTTGTTAACATCGAATTTGGCAATTGCCTCGTTTTCATTGGTCGACTTGTCGCTTTCGTCCTCTAGTTCTTCTTCATCCATGGGTCCGAAGCCACCATCGGCCGCAATTGGTGAAGCGGACTCTATCGTCGATTTTCGCCGCTTGGGCTGGGCAAGACGGGATCTATTCAGAGAGGTTGGTAAACCTGATTCGGTCATTGGCTCGCTGGACAGAACCAAAGGCGACATCTCCCTGCTTACCGAACGCATCACCTTTCCTTTCGACGACATCAGGTTCAGCGTCTGCTTTCCTCACATCAAATGCATCTGTGCCGGGGACTTCTCCGTGGCTCGGCTCTGACGCTACCTTCGTTATGACAGTCTTGGGAACTTGAATCTCGGCTATATGGTCACTGCCTCGATTCGCATTATCGGATGTCCCATCACTGTCCGGTGTTTGGAGAATAACGTCAGGTACAGCGTCTGCTTTCCTTTTGGAATGCGCAACGGTCCCAGAGATATCGCCATGGCTTGGGGACGCTGCATCAACCTTCTCTACGACAGTCTTTGGTATGGATGTTCCATGCAAGCTTGAAGATGGTTCTTGGTGGCTTGTGCTCGAGCTGGGTCTGCTGTCACCGCTATCTGGGATGATTTCGAGCTCATCTGGCACTGCATCTTGGGTTCTCAACTTGTATGCTGCAGTCCCTGGGACTTCGCCGTGACTCTCGCGACCATCGACCTAGGAACAGATCAGTTGGGGCCCTATGAACGCAACCGCCAGCTAACTCACCTTTTCCACCCGTGTCATAGGAATGGGAGAACTTGGCACAGAGTTTGAGGCTTGACCCTCTGAGGCATCGGCAAAAACATCGTCCTCATTTTCCGACGTCTCTATGCTTGGTATGAGCAAGTTTGGCGGACATCATAGCATGATGCACAAGGAAAAAGGCACGCACCCAGTAATTCGTGGGCCCCTGGGTCCTCCAGCTCAACGCTCTTGCGAGGAGGCGCTAGTGTAGGACTTTTAGGCGGATTAGAAGTGTTGGACATTTTTGATAATTGACAATAACACAACGAGCTGTAGTTCAACACAAAGAGTAGATTTGGAAGATGGATCTGAAAGTTGGTTGATGCTTCCCCAACGCGCTAGAACAACAACGATCGCGCTTGGGGTTAGCCAGCCCTTATTCTATTTCTACCGCGTTCCCAAGGTCACCTTATAGCCGTGGAAAACACAAGTTATATAAGGCCTACATAGGTCGATATCCCTAAGGTCAGTCTTTCCAACATTGAAAGGAAATTGTCTAGAACAATGGAGAACATTGTCGCTGACCGAATCATTCGCAAAGCAAGGTCATCGTCGCCCCACATTCCAAGCATGGCCGATCCAAATAAATCGGGGCCCGCGTGGTCCTTCGGTCAGGCTGGGACAAGTGGCAGCTCCGGTAGTCTCTTTGGTCAAGGAAATTCCAACAGCTCGAAGCCAACAGGCAATCTATTCGGTTCCACGGCCATTCCCCCCACAACATCGGGAATAAGCCCATTTGGCAACACAAGCACAGCTGGTGGGAATTCCCTCTTTGGGGGAGCCTCAGAAACAAACACGGCGCCCACATTTGGTGGTGGCAGCAGTAGCAACCTATTTGGAGGAAACAAGCAAAGCGGAGGATTGTTTGGACAAGCTGGGTCACAGAACAACCACCCATCAACTACAGCGCCTTCAAGTGGCTTCGCCGGATTCTCAACACCAAATAAGACGGTGGAGACATCGATAACGTCACAGAGCCAAGCGCCGAGTCTATTTGGTGGTCTTAATGGACAAGGCAATACTGGTGGCCTTTTTAGCAATATGGGCACAGACAAAACCTTCGCGGAGCGAACGAATACCACGACGCCGACGAGCAAGCCTGCTCCTAGTCTATTTGGTAACTCTACGACTCCTGCAGGGCCACCGCCGAGTACCACGACCGGAGCTAATGCAGGCTCCAGCATGTTTGGGAAGCCTTCAGACTCTAGCAATCCTTTTTCCAAGCAAAGCGCGAACCCGCCACCGGGTGGTTTCACTTTTGGTTCGAGCAAACCTCTAGAGCCACCTGCATCAACGTCAACACAAGCTCCCAACCCTTTCGCATCTGCAGCAAGTACCAGACCTTCCGATTTATTCGCAAAGAGACCGGCCCCCACTGAGGGTGGTCTCTTCCAAAATGTGAACAAAGCGCAGGATACTGGGGCGAACAATACAGCCAGCACACAGCAATCACAGAGTGAAGCATCTAAGCTTTCAAATCCTTTCGGCATAGGCAGTCAAGCTCCCGCAAATGCATCCTCTGCGCAAACAACACCATCCCTGTTCGGCATGCCTAAATCCGCGCTGCCAGAGACTTCGACAGCAAACCCTGTAGCATCACCCGCCGCAGCACCAGGAGGCTTCAAGTTTCCAGATAAGCCAACCAGCTCAGGAACAGCAGCCCCTTCAACGAGTGCTCCATCACTGTTTGGTAATCTTGGGAAACCCCAAGATAAAGCTGCTGCTGCTACAGCCGAATCTACTGGTACATCAGTACCCTCCACATCTGCACCTACTTCGGCCCCGAGTCTGTTCGGCAACATGGGAAAGCCTACAGCTCCCGCCAGCGCATCAGCGGAAGCGACAACCCAATCATCTGGCCTCCTTGGAGGTAGACCAGCGGCAAGCTTGGGTGCGTCAACGGCTGGTCCGGCCCCAGCTTCCCAATCACGCCTGAAGAATAAATCAATGGATGACATTATCAGCAGGTGGGCTACTGACCTTTCGAAGTATCAGAAAGAATTCCAACAGCAAGCGGAGAAAGTAGCGAGATGGGATCGTATGCTCGTAGAAAATAGCGAAAAGATTCAAAAGCTATATGGAAGTACCTTAGAGGCTGAAAGAACCACTACAGAGGTGGAAAGGCAATTGACTGCAGTTGAAGGTGATCAAGAGGAGCTTTCCCATTGGTTGGACTACTACGAGAAGCAAGTGGATTCCATGATCTCGAATACAATCGGTCCAGACGGAGCTGTTTCTGGTCCGGATCAGGAGAGAGAAAGAACGTAGGGAATATCTTGAGCGTTTTGGGTAATTCCACACTGACATCGTTCACAGCTACCAACTCGCTTCACGGCTGTCTGAGCGGCTCGATGAGATGGGCAAGGACCTGACTGATATGATTGAGGAGATTAACGATGCCTCCTCAACACTCAGCAAGCACAACAAAGCTGATGATCCTGTAAGTCCCAGTCATCACCACCAGAGACGCTTGATTGCTGATTATTTCTACAATATAGCTCTCACAAGTCGTCAGAGTACTTAACGGCCATCTCGCTCAACTACAGCAGATCGATCAAGATACAGCTGCTTTGCAGCTGAAGGTGCAGGCAGCTCAACGTGCTGGTCAGATGATAGGACCATCAAGTGGCGTTAGTGGTCCCAATAGCGATGCCGCTGACGGTTTCTATCGGTCATTCATGGGTAGGAGGTGATGTTGTTTTTCAGCGACCGAGACATCCAACAAGCGAGAAATAAATCTTGGTGTGCCATGAAGTAGTGGTCTTCTCGATACACTGATCGACACCGACTACATCAATAGATGTAATCGATTTCCACACAAACTATGCCTTGGACAGGACAGAGACCGTGCTCTGGAGCTGTATTCCCAAAAAGCCAAGAGACGACGAAAGGCAAAAGTAATGATGGAAGAAGAGTGTACATTTGACCGCAGCACCTCCATAGAATACAAGCTGCTAGGGGACGCTGCAAGGCTTCTTGAGTCAGTCGATAATAAATCTGCCTCTGACATTGTCCCCAACACAAACATCTTTCACACCATTGTTACTTCTTGCCCGAGTCCATCTGGTCGGATCTATTGATGGCCCTCGTCAGTATCCTTCATGGCAATTTGTATTAGAGCTGGCTGGACTTACACATGTTTGTCCAGCTCCTCGAGATGCTTCTTGTGCTCGTCGATCTTCGCTTTCAATGCCTGCAGCTTCTCCATTTCCTTCTGGCGTACGTAATAATTCTCATCCGCTTGCTCACGCTTGCTGAAAGCATCACTATCATCCACGAATCGTCATTAGCTTTACTCTGTCGACTACAGACCTTGAATTGGTGGCCTGAAGGCTAACGACTGATCATTTGTGTAGTCGTTACCTGGTCCCATGACGAGTGAGCGTACCCCTGTGAAGAGCCTCCAGACCTGGTAGCTCCTGTATCACCCTCCGCAGCTCTAGCTGCTGTGGTTGATAGTGTCCGTGGAGCTTGCATGGCGTTGCGGAATGCCGGCTTAATTGATCTGATGAGGGTTTGACGGGTCATCATCGTAATGGTATGTAGTTTTGTATCGAACTTGGTCCTAGAACTTGTTTCTAGAAGGCGAGCTTGGGCGGGGAGACGTCAGATGTCTGTTTTGCCGCGCTAAGCGCCGGTTCATGTTTCGCCGTGTTTCCCATATTGATTTTCTTTCAAGCTGCCACCAACTTAGACTATCGACTTTCGAAAATCATGGGATTACACATGGATGATATACATACACCGACTGTGGCCTCTGGCCCAACGAGTGGTCCGGGTCCAGCAACCGCGGTCGACACAGACAAGCTATCGCTGATGGATCTAATCAACGAGAAGACAAGGGTCGAGGAAGAGCTTAGTACTCTGGGTAGCGTGCTTGACAGTGTACACTTCAGCCTCGCGACATCTTTGTTTATGCGTGTAGGAGTTGACTCGCATTCAGCACGGCGTCAACATGAACACAACCCTAACCACCTTCGACGGCTACCCCAGAGATGATCTAGACATCGCCCAAAGTGCGTGCACTCTCTGCGCCATACTAGCAACCTCCATGCCAACAAGCTTACAGTCAGAACAACAAGAGCACGAATTATACATCTACGGAACGATTACAAAGCTCTCATGTCCAAAATAGAGCTGGGCCTCCACGAACACCATGCCAAATACCAAGCATCAAACCCTCTACCCATGCCTAATTCGAGCCAGGTGCCAAAAACTAGCGGCCAGACCTCAGACCAAGGCTTAGTCGACACTCCATTTGCAAAAGTCAATAGTGTGGAGAGAGGGAGTCCGGCGGACGATGCAGGATTAGAGGCAGGGGATCGGATACGAAGATTTGGACATGTGAACTGGATCAATCATGAAAAGCTCAGCAAGGTTGCCGAGGTGGTCCAGAGAAATCAAGGGGTACGTTGTGCTATGTATAGAATTCACAAAGCTCTGCTAACTTGGGTTCGGTTGGTAGAGGAATGTGGTCGTCAAAGTCGTCCGGCGCGGAGAGGAGCTGACTCTGCAGCTTACGCCCAAGAGTAATTGGGGTGGCAGAGGACTGTTGGGTTGCCATCTGCTTCCGGCCTAAACTATCTATGCCGGGGATGTATCCATATCCGGCTTCGCGCATAGATATAGCAACCAGTCAGAAAGGACATGATTTCGAGTTGAAGCACAATGGAAGTAATTGAAGCCGTTATTTCAATGAGACAACGAATATCAATATTGTAGACAAATCCTTGAGTCCTGGTTTGATAGTGCCTGGTGCCAAGACTTGGTGCCTTACGATTGGTCAGTTGCCTGTAACCGATTTTCTTGTTGTCGCTTCAAGCCTTCAACTACAAACTTCTGGTGCCACCGTACTTCCTCCACATCTCACCCAGCTACATTCAGAACACTCATCTCATCAGATCGACATAGTCAATCACCTCTGTAAGATACTACACTTTCCCCACTTCGCCCATCAGGAGGATTGGTCTGTGATTGCGGGCAGTACTGATATCGATCAGTTACTACACAAGACTCACACCAGAGCTTCGCCTGAGATGGCTGAAGGAGCTGGCGCTCAAGAGCCGCCTACATTCAAGCTTGTGCTAGTCGGTGATGGAGGAACAGGAAAGGTTCGTTGTCATCAATCTCTGTTACTTTCCCCACCGTGGGGCATGATCCTCTTTGTCAACAGCCCAAATCGTCAAGCGTAACAGCTAATATCTAGGTATAGACCACATTCGTGAAGCGTCATCTGACCGGGGAATTTGAGAAGAAATATATTGCAACCCTCGGTGTTGAGGTCCATCCTCTTGCTTTCACGACAGTACGGCCCTACCAATTTCGCTCGAGTCGTACAACAGACTGACACTATCGCAGAACTACGGTGGCATTCAGTTTGATGTCTGGGACACAGCAGGACAAGAAAAATTTGGTGGTCTCCGAGATGGATACTACATCAACGGCCAGTGCGGTATCATCATGTTCGATGTCACATCTCGAATCACCTACAAAAATGTACCCAACTGGCATCGTACGTTACGTTATCCACGACCATGGGATACTTATGCTAAGCTACTCATCAGGTGACCTCGTCCGCGTTTGCGAACAAGTGCCCATCGTCCTCTGTGGCAACAAAGTCGATGTGAAAGAGCGCAAGGTCAAGGCCAAGACCATCACTTTCCACCGCAAGAAGAACCTTCAATACTACGACATCTCCGCCAAATCGAACTACAATTTCGAGAAACCATTCTTGTGGCTGGCCAGGAAGCTTGTCGGGAACCCAGCCTTGGTACGTTGTTCAATGTCCAGTAGTCTTGGCTGCATATAGGCTAATCCATGGGGCCTAGGAATTCGTTGCTGGTATCGCCCTTGCTCCACCAAGCGTAGAAGTCGACAGAAATCTCCTGGACCAATACCAAAAGGAGATGGAGGATGCTGCGAACCAGCCTCTGCCAGATGAGGATGACCCAGATCTGTAGTTGAGACACGGCAAATTTCCTAGCGTGCGGTCGTGTGAAGCGATCATGGGAAACCGAAAGGGAATGCATAGGCGATACTGGCAGATTCTATTGTTTTTCTCCGGCAGTCTAGACCAAGTCTTGCATGCTTTATGCGTTATGAGCATTGAATTCCAACATCTAGATTTGATGCGGAGGGCGGGACAAAAGCAGAAGTTGTCGTCCTCCCGAGTTTGGCGACACAGGCTGAGATTGTCTGCAGAAAGCGGCTCTAGCGGAGATTAACAAACACCTCTCATCGGCATATCTTGGTAGGTAGAGACAATTTAGCATAGATCCAATCACGTTCTGCCGCAGCCCTGAAGGATTTATTCTGGTGAAAAGATGATGTTCCATTCGAGAACGGAAGTTGTCCGATGCTCGACTATATATAGCAGTGTGATACACCCTTACTTGCACTTAAGTATCCCCATTGTTCGGTCTATAATACAACTTGACTGTCTGACTCTCAGCCACATATCTAGCATACAACAGTCGATAACGTGTTGAATCATATTCAGCCGCAGCCGTTCTCTCGTCCACAACACAGCTCAACTTGACACAAGGCCAGGTTTCTTGAACACAGCTTGCATCATTGAGCTACTATAGGCCGAGCGCTTACAAAGCACTTTACTGCCTCATTCCGAAAGACTTGTGACAAACCTCAGTTGGCTTAACTTCTTCGAGCCTGTCTGACATCACCAACTACAAACTTTGCTTGACGGGTGATATTCCTCAGCAACAACAGTTTATGGTATGTTTCCCAACAATTGCATAGCAAATATTTCTACACCTGACCTTACGTTGTCATATCTCAAATTTCACTTCTAAGCTTCAGAACTCACTCTCACTTCTTCATATATCGTCAACAGTAAACACCATCATTCGCCCATCATGACGGTCACTCCAATTGCGAAGATGAACTGTACTCTCACAAAGACTTCTAGCCTTGTCAAAGCGCAAGATACCATCACGGTCACTGGCCTCTCTGGAGAAAAGCTGGAAATATATTTCCAGCGCACCATCCGTGTACCAGATGGTGACGGTGATTCTGAGCTTCCACCTAGCATGGGGACTTTCCCCCTCTATTCGGTGGCAAACCACAAGGACAAGCTTCCCGCCGCCATGGCTCTCAAAGGAGGCCTCTTCCTGCCCATGTATCGTGAGTAACGGCTCAAACCTCAGAATTTCTGCTGCAAAGCTAATCCTACCCAGAGCGTGAAGCTATGTGGATTAGGTTCCAGTCCAAGTGTCCTTTTGCCATCAAAGTGTACCTTGGCGGAATCAACGCTGTGTCTGGAGAACCGATGGTTGAGAACGCAGCTACCAAATTCCGTCGCCTCAATTTGCTGGGTAATGATAAGTCAATCCAAGACTATGTCATTACACCCAATCAGCTGTGGTTGGACGGTATTGCAAGCAACGACGGGCGCGTACGCCAATTCGTCGGCATGCCGTTGGGCTCTGGCTACTCTGTAGAGGCACAAATGACTGGAGAAGACGTTATGGGAGGTCTCCAATTTGAGATCACGCCTACCATGCAACAGCCAAAGCTCCTTTTGCCACCTCTTCCGAGCAATCTTAGGGTCTCAGGTGTTGCTAGCTCACGCTACCCTGTCACAAAAGTATTCATAAAGACCCTCACAGGCAAAACGATCATGATTGACTGTGTGTCCCCGTCCACGAGCTTGGGAGAGATTAAGGATATGATTCAAGACAAGGAGGGTATCCCGATTGATCAGCAACGCCTCATATGCAACCGATGGCAGCTTGAAGATGGTCATTGGTGTTCCCATGATTTGTAAGATATTACATGCTGACTAGAACAGATCGTACCTTGGGTGAATACAACTTTCCAGACGTAAGTTGATCTTCCTATCTCATGTCCCCTGCTAATCCTCTACTTTCTACAGCAAACAGTCGTTACTATGGTCCTGAAACTACGTGGGGGCGGATCACCCCGGAAAGACTGGGAGCTCAGCATTGCACCTGGAGGCTTAATCAAGCAGTGCATTCTCGAAGACAAGAACCCTCCCTCGATCTGGGCTCGCGAGCACACAATCTGCTTCAACGTCCAGATCCTGAATTCCGAAGCCTTCCGTCAAGTGACAGGCAACGAGCCTCCCCCAACTCCCGTCACGGCTCAGACATATGCGAGTCATGGTTTGCCTTTCTTCAAGATATACGACGAGGATTCCAGCATCAACGGAGACTTCCGAGGCATCAAGTCCGTCAAGGCGATCGACAAGGCCAAGGCCAAGACCACAGCAGGGCAGGCTGCCGATGGGGAGGGCAAACGTGACGAGCATGATGAGCCGTCTCTCGTGAATCCGGTCGTCTTGCTGAACCCTGATGGCAACAAGAGGGCGTTTCGGCCTGTATCTGAACTAAAGAAGGAGCTCTCCAGCATGAACGCCGTGCAGTTCTAAGTGCTCGATCCGCAACATACTGAAGGCAAAGTTTGCCAAGGGCGTTGAATATTCTTACACCTCAAGGTCCAAGATTGTGTTGACCTATGTCCATCTCTTCAAATCATCGAATAACCTTCATCGACCCTAACAACATTAGCATTTTGCAAGATCCTGAATTCTGGTTGTTGTGCTTCATCTATCTATGTCTCATATCGTAGACATAGTCGTCTAAAATCGACTGCCTCCATTAAGAAGGCATTACCAAATGCTCATCTTGCGGATGCCTTCCATCTCGTATTTCCTGCTGTGCTTGACAAGATCATAACATCAGGAATAAATACCCAGATGTATGCTACTTCTGCCTGTGTCTAGAGAATTCCCAGCCTGGCGCCTACATTGTTCTCCAAGTACGCTCACTCACAGTCTAAGCTGCCATCATCAGCCAATTCGTTACCATAATGAACGCAGTCGTATGCTACCATCAAATCAAACCCTACCCTACCCTTGAAGTAGCTAGTCCACACCAGGTATCCAGCCGCATAGAAGAAACTTGAAATTTGCGGTTGACGCATGGACACGGGGCGGCGAAGGTGATCTGCGAGTGTTTCTCTCATATCTGACTTAGCTTGGTGAAACATAGCATGAGTGACAAGCAATCTGTGTGTCCACCTCATCATTTTAGTGTGCTAAGCCCAGGCATCTACCTGTTGGCAATTAAGTCTAAACCCATACACCCAACAACAGAGGGAAGATTAGCTACGGTGCAAGGGTTTCACTCTCTTCCGAAAGAACAGTCTTTAGGGATAGAAAGCGACAATTCAAGCGAAGATTGGAGCTTAGTCTTTTGATCGATGCCTTTGAAATGACAAAGGGTAGCTGGCCGGACTTTTCTCGGATTTTAGTCTTTGGAAGAGGCAACAGACATACAAAAAGATGAGACGAAGAACACGATGCACGGGAATGGGTTATCCCAAATGATACGTGTCTGCAGGATGAAGAGCAAGACATAAAATGATGTATGGGACTCGAGTTGTAGAGCTCTGGCAATTTTATACCTGCAGCTGAGAACCCTCGCTTGATTTGGCTCATCCTTCATAGAAGCTACAGTCCGTTCAAGCCAATGTAGCAGATTACCTTGTACAACACGGCACCTCTTTATTTGGTGTACGCCTCGTAATCACTTCTTAAATGATTCCATTCGTAAGAGGTCCAGAAGAGCCTTGAGAGCCAGGATGCTTGATAAGGCTTTCGTACCTTCGAAGGCGTTGTATGAATACGTATACATATTCGGGATAGAAAGTGAACACTAGAAGGAAAGCTCGAGGCATCTTGCTGTAAGTCTCTAGGTCTTTGCGTCAAAACGAGGAGTCTGAAGCCCACTGTTCCTTTGGTCCTGTCTTGGAAAGGATTCTAGCAGCCGGAGCATCCTCTGTAGCTGCGGATGCGCTTTCAACGTTGCTGTAGCCATCTAGTGAGTGCACCAGGCACCCGACCATGAGGTGCCCCCAAAGGGCGTTGTTGCATGCCCATCGAACTTCGCAGGGGGTTCTGCACCGTTGTAGTCTTGATGAGTAACGCCTGCGGGTCCTGGAGCTTCTCCTGGCGACTGTGAGAAGCTGTGGGACTGTGGTAATTCAGGGTTGAATGTGATACGGGGTAGCATAAAGGAATGGGTGCCTGACGTGTGGTGATCACCCAGTCGTAAACATTATCTTACGCCATGTCTGATGATCTGTGAGACAACATTCGGGTGGGAGAGCATTTAATGGAAGGCCAGATGCTCAGAATGAATACCGGATACTTGGGCGTCTCCAGGTTGAACCTGCCGTTGAGTGGGCTTTACCCTCAATCATGACAGCTACGGCAGTTCAAGATTCGATAGTATCAAGATCCCCAGATCGGGTACAGCACTCGATTGTAGCAAGAACCAACCGTTTTATAGCCGGACCTACTAGCTTTGGATGTTGTCCCCCAGCTTCTGGGTTAAAACGCAAACGGGTCGTTCGCGGGCCCCTCCTTGGTGATTAGAAGAATGCTTATGGGGGTCTTCGTAGGTACAAAGAAGCCTATCTGCTCTTCACTTTTACGCATGGGTACATCAAGCTGCTTGAGCGTAAAGCTGTTGTTCAAGCAGGCCTTGGTAAAAGAAGCAAGCGTCTCCACATTCCGGACCGTCGCCGAAATCAGGACCTTGATCTGCGGATACAGCTCAAACAAGTCGCGCAAGGTTGAGATCAAGGCTGGAATGGACTTGAGATCGTACGTCACATCTGCACCAATTACCAAATCAAAGGAAAGGTTTGCCTCTCGTCTGTCTGTCACCCCGTTGATGAGGGCGTAGCCCCACGGCAACACAACATTCCGGATAACATTGCCCTCATTGAGGTCGTTCAATCCCAGGTTCGTCTTTATGTCCGTGACGACCTCCCGAGATCCGTCGGTGGACATGACGAATCGAGCACCCAGGTGCTTAGCGCAGAGGATAGATAGAAAGCCTGTACCAGCTCCCAATTCGATGATGTCTTTTCCGTTCACGAAATCAAGACCATCAGGAGATGCGAGATAGGCTCCAAGGAAGAGTGCTGCTTCCCAAGTGCGAAATCCTGTCGTTCCCGCAGAAGCCAGCAATGATGGGGCTTCAAGCAGGATGATTTTGGGCGCTTCGACGATTGCATTTGGCGTTGTGTAGGTCACATAGCTTTTCTGTTGGGCTGCTGCACTTGCAGAAGGCAAGGATTGGACCATGTACTGGGCCAAGCATGAAGAAATGTCGTCGGAGATTTCCTGTGGAAGTTGAAATGACTGGGTCAGTCATGGAAAAACATGGCTTTTGGCAAGGAGAAACAAAGAATCGAAGAAGAACGGTTATGGCGGTCTCCGAATACACGGGCGCTCAGTCAAGGGGACGACTTGGGAAAGCATACATCCTCCTCAGGATCCACAATCGCGTCCTCCAGGGCGTTGACCAGCCTCTTCAGCACCCGGAATCTGTAGCGAACAGGAAGAGGGTAGAAAATCTTAGATTCATTGAACATGTCACTGTACATCCTTGCCTGTGTCTCGGGCAACCTGAGAAGGTCCTTTGATGGCAATGTGAGCTGTTCAGGATCCATCAATTGTAGATACTGTCGCCTTAGCAGCTCTACTGGTTCGATTTTATACATTTTGAGAGTCTTCGGAATGATTTATTCACCAATGGCTTCTACACTTGAGCTGTGAGAACGGGATGAGGAGGTGAATGCTGCCAAGCCCCAGAAGTATGGTAGGGCTGGATATTCGGCTAAGTATCCCGATCAAGCTAGCGGAGTCGAACATATGCCCGCACCAAATTGTTGCGCCACGACGAACGTCACATTGGAGTTTCTATCATCTACGATCAGTAAGCCCGACGTCCTCGCAATCTCGTTTCCTTGTACTCACCATAAGATATAGCCAGCAAATATGGCAGATAAGGAGCAGCCAGTCACCCTACGCACTCGCAAATTCATCCGCAATGCCCTCCTAGGTCGAAAGCAAATGGTCGTGTACGTACTCGCACCATGCATTCACGAGACCTTCAAATCACTCGAAGCCTTAGAAGTGCCTCTACTGACACCTGCTCTTTTGCCAGTGACGTCCTCCACCCAAACCGCGCCAACGTCTCGAAAGACGAACTCCGCTCCAAGCTCGCCGAACTCTACAAATCCAACAAAGACCAAGTCTCCTGCTTCGGTTTCCGAACCCAATACGGTGGGGGCAAGAGCACGGGGTTCGCACTCATCTACGACAGCCATGAGGTGTTGAAGAAGTTCGAGCCGCATTATCGGTTGGTGAGGTACGGAGCGGCTTCGAAGATCGAGAAGGCGTCGAGACAACAGCGTACGTATTCACTCTACATACGAATCCCTGGATGTTTGGAAACTGGGTGTGGGACGGTGAATGTTCGCTGACCGGTCATTCGTAATTAGGGAAGCAACGCAAGAACCGAGCCAAGACGGTACGCGGTACGGCGAAAGGGAAGGCGGCGACGAAGGACAAGAAGAAGTAGATGGATGGAGCCGGGTGGTGACTTGTGCATCTGGGCTAAGAAAGCGAGGAAGGGCTTACTCGTGTGTATCTACATTACGTAGTCGCATTCAGTGGCGCATTGGGCACAAAATTATATCTTTTAGCTATGGTTTGAGGATGTCGTTGTGAGCAATAGTCAGTCGAATTATCCTTTCTTCGGCCATCTGAAGGGTTTCCTATCTATAATTATCTGTCAATCTAATGCTCAAATGCTGAACGAACGTCTATCCAAAATCGCCTCCATCTAGCCTGTAAAACTCGCCACGCAGCACCGTGGCCTAAAATAGAATTGATGCTTCTGTTGAAGGACTGACTTGCTTGAGCAAAAGAAAAGCAGATTGCAGGCTCAAGGAAGGAGAGAAGAAAAAGTCACGTCCTCTTTCTCGCACAGACAACACGATGCTCTATAGATTTTACATTCCAGCCAGTCATCGGATCGTCATGATCAGCGTAGGGAGGTGCTTCAAGGCAGTCTTTGAGACTTCGGTCCTCTCGTGTTCGAGATTAGGGGTCTTCGAGAATCCTGCGACTTCGGATTGAAGGAACTCCTGATGATTGGCCGCATATCATGAGCCGCTGAGTAATGGGGCTGCGGATGATGGATAGACGGTGGCCCATGATTGCTCACCAACGAACCTGTAGAAGCCATTGGAGTGACCGAGCTACCATGCATGCCGAATCCTGCGTGCATGCCCTGGATGTTGAACGGAGAATTGAGATTTGAAAGCTGATTGCGGCCCGAATGATTCGAAGATATACCGGAAGCCATGGTCTGAAAGCTGTCCTCAGCACTAATGCGTCTGGGAACGCCACCGGATGGTATACTAGAAGCACTCACATCGGATCCAACATGAGATGGGTATGTGAGATTATCATAGGCGTTGTTTGGGACCCCATGGCTGTCACTCGGTGATGACGAACTCGTGCTGCTCGCCGGTCCCGAGGTACTGATGGGATCCTGCGTAGCTGAACTAACAGAGCTCCGGCTTGTCCCCACAGCTAAGTCCCATGATTCACTCGTGGTGTCGAGATGCTGTTGGAAGGGGCCTAGTCCAGCATTACTTTCGTGAGTCGATCCAGAGCTATTATGCAGCGAACTTTGGACGCTTACTGGGTTCGGTAAGGTTCTGTTGGTGCCATTGTAAGGCAGACTCGAGGCCAATGGAGACAGTCCTGGAAAGACTGAGGATGCTTCGGTCGGCCCGGTTGGATAAGAAATTCCACTGGTTGGCTGGTATGGATATGCTGATAACTGGTAGTTCGATGAAGCCTCTGCATCGAGCGCATAATTACTGTGAAGCGGTCTGGCCGTCGTAGACAGTGGGGTCCAGTGCTGAGAAAGCTCAGCCGCAGAGTAATTGACTGTAAGGGGCTGAGACAGTTGGAGAGGAATGCCCTGTCGAGAGGGTTGCGAGCCGTATTGGGGGTGGGCGGAGTCCATGCCAGTCTGGTAGCCCATGGGCACATATGGGCGAAGTTGTGTGGTAGGCGCATATGCTCCGCTCGCCATGTCATTAAGAGGTTGTGATCGGCCAGTAGCTTGCACGGAATAAGGAGCTGCTGTCGACGGTGCGAGCATGGTACCGTTGGCCAGAGCGTACTGGCTAGGGTCACTCGTGATTCGAGGCGCGCTAGAAGAATATGCTGTTGATGCAGGCGCTGAGTAGGGCCATTCAGGTTCCGGCGCCGACTGCGGAGCAAATTCACCCAGTTCTTGGGAATTGACCTTAAACAGAGTCCTGGTCAATGGACAGCTTATTTGCGGATTTCAGTACTCACCCTCAAGTAGAAGCAACTTGTTGGATTTGTGCCGGCAGTCTGGCAGGCTTCACATCCATTCCCGTCATGGAGGTCACCCGTACATTTAATCTTTCTCTTGCGGCAACGAGCGCACTTTCATTCACAAATCAGCTTTGCTTCGCGCCAATGCATATTTAGAAGAGATCTTGATGCACATACAGCTACACTGTTCCGCTTTCTAGGCTTCTTTTCCCCTCGTCCGGATTTTGAATCGTCGTCGGGTGGCGAATAATCTCTATCATCAGCGCCGGAGTAGGTACGAGCGGTTGGATGATATGCAAGCGATCTGTGGTGAGCCATGACGGTGTATAAGTATGAGTGGGGAGCCAAGAGATCGATCCTGCTGAGTATCTTATCGTTGTCGTTGGTTTGATCTGAATTGGAGTGATGGTATGGCTCGAAATGATCCTGCTTCCGAAACTGATGCTTTTGTGCGAGGCAATGGAGATGAGGTGTCGACGAAGCTCCTGTGCTCTCTCGAGGTGTTTTCGCACAGCCACAAACACGAGATGAATGTTTCAAAGGTCTTTGAATGAGATGAAGCTCCGAATCGAAGACCTCGTCTGAGAGTGGCAACAATTGAGACAGTGAAAAGTTTCTACAGTTGCAACATGAGGACTGAGCTTCTCCTATAAGTAAATTAGCTGAAGGCCAAATCAGGACGCCCGGGTTGAATGTCAATACGAATGAAGAGCTGCACAAGGACCTATTCGTCTCCCATGTCCATGCACTCTTGAATTGACAAGTCGAATCCATTGGATCACGTCCCTTCATGGTCAGAGTATCAAGGATGAAAACAAAGAGAGCCGGCTGATACAGCTTCACCCTTGCGTTACGTTTGGGGATTACGGCATTCTCGGATGTTTGCTTGATTTGACAGCATTGCCTCTCCCTTGGAACCGCGGGCAAACGCAGTACGGCATAAAAACGCAACGGATTGCTGCAAAAAAGCGCTGCGAGATTATGTTCGGCTCTCGGACCGGTATGAGATACTACGGATGCAATGTGGGTTGTGTTTCATATACGCTCGTCATCTGGAAAGCAGCCTAGATAAGTGAGCGAGGCTGAGGCACGCAGAAGACGAGAATAGGACCCGGCTAGGCTGTCTGGATTCGGTTTGGCTCAATCTCTTCATCTTGATAGAAGGCCTGTATCGGAACAACAGAGGCAAATCGCACTGGTTGTTCGACGGTCGCGGTCGACATACATGTCATAGTCCATCTACTGATGTTTGACCAACCCCAGGAAATTTGTTTTGTGATACGTCGAAAGCCATTTGGGGGATGAGCTCAAATTTGATCAGAATGAGGCGTTTGTTTGGGTACGTCAAAGAGACAAACAATCAAACCCTACGAGCCCCACTTTCAGATCCTGGGATTTGCGGCCAAGTATCTGGCTTTCTTTTGGAACACTCCCTTTCCAACCGTCCGATTAAGTCCCAGATGCATTGTTGAACAACATTGGTGCAGATCAGATTTGTCCTGCCCGTATCTCTATCACCACTTTGTAACGCTGAGGCCTGGAGCGTTTTACCGGGACCAAAGTATTTGCGTAGGGAGCCATTCTATGCGCTAGCTGCAGATCCATGGCATATGTCCTAGGAGGAGCGAACCCCATTTGGGCCTGAGAATTCCAGCAAATGGTTGCAGTCTGGGAACAACCCCAGGCCAGTAGCTGAGAGTTCTTCGTCAGCCAGGGGTAAGTTAGATGAGTCCATCAAAGTGGAAACCGATTACGAGGCTTTTCATCTCAAGCACGCAGAGGAGTGAGAGCTGTGCCCATTGTTCCATACCTGAAGCTAATGAGGTAGGGGAGGAGGCTGGGGAGGAACGTAGAATAGATCGTTCTGATACAGCAGTGCGGTCCTTTGCGCACGTGCCATGAGTGGGACATTCAGGAACGGCTCTGAGGTGATACGTTACGGCAATTTGTTCAACCCTGCATTTGACGGAGTGTGTACAGTACGGCGCGAATGCGGCTGCGACATGCGGGCTAGCATGCTGAGTCTTCACCGCAAAGCGAGTATTATTCCCTAGAACCCAAGATTGACGAGAGATACCAGCTTGAAGGGTGCGTACATTCCAAATCACCTGCAGCGCCTATTATTATTAATATTTCGTACAAGGCTCCATATCTTCCAAATTGGGGTTGCACTGAAGTTGCAGCTGATCCTTAAGTCTTGCGGGATAATTTCAGCCGAGATAGAACCGGGTCCAACGATATCAAGCTTCTGACACACTTCATCGGCTACCTGCATCTTATTGCAGGTGGTAGAGCTTTCCCCGCTGCCGTTACAAGGCATACCAGGGCAGTGCCAGGAACCGTACGAGCATGTTGCACAGTCATGTAAGCCCTCGTAGTGTGCATCAGTACAGAGCTTTGATGGCGACTGAAGAATTTGTTTCAGCTTGCAAGGAAACATCCAACCGCCACCGATAGCGGTGGCTCATTGCATTTCAAGACGATCTAAATTCTATTCGTAGATCTCGGTTGTTAGCTTTATGTTATATTCTGCTTTGAGAGTGGTAGAGAATAAAATTGAGGCGACATTCCCACACGACGTTGGAAGGGCTTGATCGCTTTTCCTCAATTATCCTAGACAGCCTCGCTGACCAGAGACGATGCAAGCGCCTCTTTTCGAGAGATTATCATAAAGTAGGTGTAATCATCGTAGACTTGTGATCGGCAAAGAAAGATGCAGTGAGCGAGAGCAGATGTGGTTTGTGGTGTGTGGTAGGAAAAACGTTAGCTTGCTAGATTAGCTCTAGAATACCTTAGCTTGGACCAGGCCTTGGCATTCAAACTGCCGAGGCTGCTGTGTACGCCAAAGCAAGCACCACCATTCCATCTTTCAAATCTGGATTGTTGCGACTGTGGGCAGGTCTCTTTATTTACTACCCCTCACGCCAAAATGGCCGAAGGTGACGAGCAGGCGAAGGACCTTCATCGTACCCACGGAATGGCGCCCCCGAATGGCGAAAATGTGCAAGGCGATGAATCACTGGAGGAGATCGACGAAGAGGTAGAGGAAGAGGCCCGGGAGAAACTGCGCCGCGAGAGAGAAGCTCGAGCGCAGGCTTTGACATTGGAGATTGTGGGAGATCTGCCCTACGCTGAGGTCAAGCCCCCCGAGAATGTTTTATTTGTATGCAAGCTCAATCCCGTCACAGAAGGTCAGAACACTGGTCCCGCGATATCTCCAAGTCTTGTGCTAACACGAGTTCAAAAACAGACGAGGATCTGGACACCATCTTCAGCCGTTTCGGTCCGATAATCTCTTGCGAAGTCATTCGAGACAAGCGTACCCGTGACAGTCTCCAATATGCATTCATTGAATTCGAAAACCAGAAAGACTGCGAACAAGCATATTTCAAAATGCAGGGAGTCTTGATTGATGATCACCGCATCCACGTCGATTTCTCCCAGAGCGTAGGTAGTGGGTCAACCATTGAGGCAACTTCGAATACTAACGATACAATAGGTCTCTAGGCTTTCCGACAAGTGGAGAAGCTCTACGAATTCGAAGCGCGCCCAGAACGGAGGGGGCTTCGGAGGTATAGCAAGCCTAGAAAAGAAGCGACAATTCCGGGCTATGGACTCGAAAGGTGATCACGGGAAGAAGTATTCGAATGGATACGGTATGGTCTTTGAGAAGAACGCAGTGCGGCAGCATCAAGGACAAATGCCGGATGAAGGGCAAAATTCACGCAGACATTCGAGGAGCCGTAGTCCCAGAAGAGATGACCGCTACACAGGGCATATGCATCCAAGGGTTGATCGAGAGAGAGGAGGTAATGGCCGAAACTATCGCCGGAGGATAACATAATGGCCGCAGTGAAATGTGTTAGTATCGGGATTATCAGGGCGAATAATACTCCATAATGATTCATGAGACATGATATGCATGAAACGCAAGCGTTGCACCAGCTGTATACCACCAGTTTGTAGGGCGTTAGTGGAGGTATGGAATAGCTGCAAAAGATATCATGCCCAATTCAGTATGACTGCATTGGCCGACAGTTCCCAAAATAGATTTATGTATGTAGGTGTTTAAGATTTATCTTGGCATATGCGGGCGGTGTAAACAAGCCTCACCCCCTCGCTCGATTGCTTCTCACATTGCCATCCAATTTGATCTCCATCCAGTACTATTGACAACAGCATTCAGTAATCCTAGACCAAGTACTTACTCCATGGCTTCAGCAATGAGGGAGATGATGGAGAAATTCAATCCTTTCGCGGCCAAGGAAGAGGGTGTTCCACCCAAACAGCCCACTGAACATGAAATCGTTCAATTACGAGAACGCTACGGAAAGGCAGGTCAGGAACAAGTTTTTAGCTTTTATGATGAGCTCAATGTCGCCGAAAAAGCTGGCCTCTACGAGCGTCTCTCGTCAATCGATCCCAATTACATAAATGAGATAACTGAAAAAGCATTACATCCCCCAAGCCCAGGGACAGAAGAGGAGACCAAATTAGAGCCTCTGCCCGACTCAGCGACTGCCTCGATTCTCGATTCCAAGGCTGAAGACATCGAGGCATGGTACCACTCAGGCCTAGATCTTGTGGCCAAGGGGCAGGTTGCTGTGGTTCTGATGGCTGGAGGGCAAGGTACACGACTGGGCAGCTCTGCTCCAAAGGGATGCTTCAACATCGGCTTACCCAGCCAAAAGTCGCTTTTTGAGATACAGGCGCAGCGGATCCGGAAGGTTCAGCAATTGGCAGAGAAAAAGAGTGGGAAAAAAGACATCGTGATCCCTTGGTATGTAATGACCAGCGGACCTACAAGAGGGCCTACAGAAAAGTATTTCGAAGAGCATGGTTTTTTCGGCTTGGGCAAGGATGATGTAATCATATTCGAACAAGGTGTGCTGCCATGCGTTTCTAACGACGGCAAGATTTTACTAGAGAGCAAGTCTAAGGTACAGCTGGGGGTATAAGAAAAGCTTCCCCAATGCTTATTCATGGTGTAGGTAGCAGTCGCCCCAGACGGCAATGGTGGTATCTACCAAGCACTCCTTACTTCGAATGTTCGTACCGACATGCGAAAACGAGGTATCAAGCATATTCATGCTTATTGCGTTGACAATTGTCTGGTCAAAGTCGCTGACCCAGTCTTTCTGGGCTTCTCCGCGTCTAAAGACGTCGATATCGCCACCAAGGTGGTACGAAAGAGGAGCGCAAAAGAATCTGTTGGTCTGATACTGCTCAAAAATGGGAAGCCAGATGTGGTGGAGTATTCGGAGATTGATGAGAAAACAGCAGAGGCCAAAGATCCAAAACAACCAGAAATCCTCAAGTATCGAGCGGCAAATATTGTCAACCACTACTATTCGTTTAGGTTTCTAGAAACCATTGAGGAGTGGGCGCACCACCTCCCCCATCACATGGCTCGAAAGAAGATACCCTACATTGATACAGAAAAAGGCGAGACAATCAAGCCCGAGAAACCCAATGGTATTAAGCTTGAGCAATTCGTTTTCGACGTCTTCCCCATGCTTGATCTGAAGAAGTTCGCGTCGATGGAGGTCAAGCGGGAGGATGAATTTTCGCCGCTGAAAAACGCCAAGGGTACTGGGGAGGATGACCCGGACACGAGTAAGAAAGACATCCTAGATCAAGGCAAACGATGGATCCAAGCAGCTGGTGGCTCGATTGTTAGCGAGAGCGGAGGTGAAGAAGCCGGGGTCGAGATCTCGCCCCTAATTAGCTACGTATGCCATGCTTCCATGTCCTCCCTATCACCTTCTCACTGACTAGGAATCAGGGGGGCGAAGGACTTGACTTTCTCAAAGAGCGCACTATCAAAGCACCTGCAGTTATCGAGAAGGAGGAGTAAGTCTACACAAGAAGGATTCTGTGATGATGGAGTGTTCGAGTTAGCAGGCATTGCCGGCGCAGATCAATTGTGGATGTTTCGAGCATTTGTGAGTTGTTAGTTGAATAGATAATATTCAAGGAAGACAACGAGGTCCCTCCACGGACATAATATCGCGACTGGAGTATGCTGGAGTTGAGGCTCTAACATGCTCTGCTCTGCCTCGAGAAAATGCGGAATCCCGACGCCGCTTGTAGTTTAAGCATGACACTAAATTCAGCCGAGATCTGGTTGGCCGAAAGGTTTTTGTCAGACCTCTGTTTTCCGTTCCTTTGCACCGCTGAAATACTAGTGTTGCTCTTACCGGGCGAGCGTACACAGCGGGTTGTGTTTTGGGAGGAAGTGCTGGAAGGTTGAGGGAAGGAGATTGCAAGGTATGTATTGCCCAGCACTGAGGCTGCGGGCTGCAGTAGCACCAGAAAGGAAATGTGATCAGGCGCTGACTTGCCTTGTCACTTAGGAAATTCTCAGTAAACAGAGGTATGAACGTACTATACAGACAAGGAACCTTGTGTTTGCCAGGTCACCATCCAAACCTTCTCCCCAACCCTGGGTTGCATGTCGCATCAATTTACACAGCCCATCTCTATACCACCACACCCAACCATTATGGCGAGCAAGGATATACCACAGGATGCAGCTCCTTGGCAATTTGGCAATCGTCTGTATAGCATCAAAACGTCTAATACAGGCGTCCCAGGGTTGCAGGGATCGTTATTGGATATGTCTTCGTTATCACGCCGGGCGTGCTACAAATGTGGGAATGTTGGGCATTACGCTGGTCAGTCATCATGCAGGCGGCCCAAGCAGGAAAATAAGCTGATGTAATGTAGAGGTGTGCTCATCATCAGAACGTCTGTGCTACAATTGTAAATACCGCGTCCTCTCGGTTTTGATCCTGCATGCGCTAATCTCAGACACAGGCAAACAGCCTGGTAAGCTCGTATTTGCGGCTCTGTCACGATCGACTCCATCTCTCCGATCTCGCATGCTCAACGGCTGCAACAGGGCACGAATCAAGTGGATGCCCACACCCCCGTACCACTGATAGTAAGAACTTAAACCCAACGTGATCGACAGAGGTAGTCACACTGACAATTGAACAGCCAAGCAATGCTATCATTGCCAGGGTTTAGGACACGTTCAGGCCGACTGTCCAACATTGCGCATCAGCGGAGCGGGCACCGGAGGAGGTCGCTGCTACTCATGTGGCCAGCCCGGGCACCTTGCAGTATGTATGCCTGCCTCGCGTTACCGCTACAGAGATCTGACGAAGGCGACAGCGATCGTGCCCTAATGCAGGCGGCTTTCAGCAAGGACCAACTTTTGGTGCAGGGCGTGGAGCTATACCTCCTCGCGGTGGTTTCGCCGGAGGGTTCCGCGGAGGTTTTGCTGGAGGTGTGGGCGGACCTCGCCCGGCCACTTGCTATAAATGTGGAGGACCCAATCATTACGCTCGTGACTGTCAGGCACAAGCTATGAAATGCTATGCATGTGGCAAATTAGTAAGTGGCGTGTCGGAAGAATCTCATGCAGGTAGAGGTCTAATGGCAACAGGGACACATCTCGCGTGACTGCACTGCGCCCAATGGAGGCCCGCTCAACTCCGCGGGTAAAGTCTGCTACAAATGCGGCCAAGCTGGGCATATCTCTCGAGATTGCGCCATGGCCGAAACTAATGGTCAGGCTGTTCCGGATGGCGCTGTTGAGCAAGTGCAGCCAGCACCCACAGCGGCCGTCGCCTAACGCTTTCATCTACGAACGGCCCTGGCTCGATCTCCTTTTCTGCATTACGAATAGACGCTCTTTTAGCAATCGCCAACGAACAGTCTCATCTACACTCACCAGCAATTTATGTTAACGACGCCTTCAAAAGTATCGTATTAATCATTTCCATGGTACTAGTATTCCGGCGTACTCCAACACATGACGATTGGCGTCATCCATGTATTCTAAACATCGTGCTTCAGCCGGTGCGTCGCGAAGGAGAAGGAAGGATAAACATGGCGGAGCGGAGAGAAAATGGACGGAAAGCGTGCGGACAAGCGCGTCAATGATATGGAGGAAGACAGGAGGAGAGGCCCGTTGGTGGAGGTAGCAGGTTGTGGTCGTTTTTATTGGTACTCGATTCGATTATGTCTCTCTGGATATCCTCTAGAGGGCTCATAACCCAAAGTCAGAATTTGCTTATGCACAGCATTTCATCAGACTGGGAATGTGCAGCCCCCTTTCGTTGGCCTCTGAAGATGTTCTCATACGTTGGTGCAAAGCAATCGTGGCGCCAGGTAAGCGACTTCAAACGGGCATATTTCGTACTTTAATTCAATGCGCAACTTCCTCCCACACTGCCACCATCAGCAGATCCCTCGGCCTCCGTTCAGAACAAAATTGGTCAACTCTCATCATCCCTAGACCACAAAGCCCTATATTCGCACGTTCTTGCGTGTTTAAGTAAGGGGCCAGTTGCAGTATCACCCGAAATGGCCAAGTCAGACGCTGGAGACGATTCGGCAGACGAGGTACCCGCTACAACCATTCCAACCAGCATTTGTAGCTGACGCCATTTCCTAGGAATTCATTCTTGATATCGATAGCGTCCAAGCTCATGGTATCTGCTCACTTTCTATACGTTTGGAATTACACTTGCTTAGCCATGACAGGCGTAGGAGCAGCAGACATTACGAAGCTCAAAGCCAATGGCTACTACACCGTTGCTGTACGTACCGCCTTCCAGGTCCTCCATACACTGACCACAAACGCACACTAAAACCATCAGTCCGTTCACGCTGCAACGCGCAAGACCCTCCTCAAGGTCAAAGGCTTCAGCGAAGTCAAGGTCGAGAAGATCAAGGAGGCTGTTGCTAAATGCCAGGTGAGGCAAAGCTCCCCTATTCTTCCCTGAAGCTATTCTGCCTCACATGTTCAATCATGGGAGGGTGACTTACAAGAGCTTGTGAGACAGCCTACGGCCTCAGGCTTCATTACCGCCGTCGAGCTTGGGCATCAGCGTAAGCGTGTATGCAAGATATCGACGGGTAGCAAGCAGCTGGATGCCATCCTTGGAGGGTAGACATAATGGAGGTTCAATTCAGCGCTAGCATCTACTGACAGTTCCAGTGGATTTCAGACCATGAGCATCAGCGAAGTAAGGTCTCCTCGCGTTGTCTATCGGTCGTTTGGCTGAAGCCCGTCTCAGGTCTACGGCGAATTTAGTGGGTCAACTCGTCAATATGTCAGAGGAAAGCCGTATCTTGACCTATCGCAGGATGTGGAAAGACTCAACTTTCCCACACGATGTCCGTTCTTGCTCAAGTGAGTCAGACTGCTCAAATTTGGCAGTGTCTCATACTGATTATATATACAGTGTCCCAAAGTACTCACTACTACCTTGACATCTCTATTTTCAGAACTGACACAGCCAGGACATGGGCGGTGCTGATGGTAAAGTTGCGTACATCGGTATGGCTTCTGAGTCACATAGCCGAAACCGCTTCTCCGGCTGACATCCGTGATTTATCATAGATACAGAAGGAACCTTCAGACCAGAGAGGTAGAGCCACCCGCCCCATCTATAGCATCCCCAACTTCTCACTCCCCCAGAATCGCCCAGATAGCCGAACGCTTCGGGAGTAACACACACCTCGCTCCCCCAAATTCTCGTTCCTGACATGCATCCAGTGGACCCCGACGCTGCCCAAGAAAATATCGCCTACGCCCGCGCCCTCAACAGCGAGCACCAACTCGAACTCCTCAACACGCTCAGCGCAAATTTCGCCACCAACGACTACCGCCTGCTGATAATCGACAGCATCATGGCCTGTTTCCGCGTGGATTTTTGCGGCAGAGGCGAGCTGGCGGATCGGCAGCAGAAATTAAATCAATTCCTGAGCAAGCTGACGCATATGGCGGAGGAATTCAATGTTTGCGTCCTTATGGTAGATGCTCCTGTTCCCTTTCCCGCGTTTTGAGAAGGCAGGGGAGAGTAGCTGGTGTGCTGATTGTAGCGCTAGACGAACCAAGTCCAATCGGATCCCGGCGCCAGCGCTCTCTTCGCTGGTGCTGATGGCCGTAAGCCTGTTGGTGGACATATCCTAGCGCATGCGTCGACTACGAGAGTGTTGCTACGGAAGGGAAGGGGTGATGAGAGGGTGGCTAAGATACAAGACTCACCTGGTCATCTCGCACCTGATCCGGTTCGATCTTTCTTCACAAACTGACTCCGCACCGCAGACTGTCCCGAGCGCGAAGCAACGTACATCATCACGAACGGCGGGATCAATGATCCCGAGAAGGTTTGAATCAGTACTGCAACAGCAGAGGATGTGAGAAATTGAAAGGAGGAGTTTTGATTTGATCTCGCTATTTGATTCGATCTGCTTTGTCATACACCCCATATCGCTTTATACCCACGCATCTCGCAATATAGCCATCAATCAAGCACTCTGTCTATCAGCTCCTAGAGCCATTGTCAAAGCCATCAATCAATAACCATCTATCTCATTAGCAATACTTTACATTCATTCATCCATCCATCCATCCACTCTCCCTCTTTTCCGCCACATACAGCTCCAACAAACATCTCCCCACCACAATTTCACCCAACAATAAACCTCGTCCCCATAAGAACCCCTCCTTCCTCAAACCACCCTCCCCTAACAGCACCCACGCTCCTAACAACACCACGCTCCGCAAACGTCACGCAGCAATCCTCGCTGAGCTCCGGCGGCACAAAATGAGCATCAAACGAACGAGTCGTGCTGGCATTGGATGGACCATCTCCACGCTTATATGGAGTAGCAAAGCCATCCTCCGTCAACGCCCCAGCTCCTAACGGGGAACTAGCCAGCTTCGGAGGCGAGATCTTCAACGTGACGACCTTACTAGGCATCGGCGTCGTCGTCTCAATCAGCGAAACCTCCTCAGGAGCCATACTCAATGGAGAAGTCTCCAACGTCTCCATTCCCGCTTTCCGATCCGTCAAAGTCGCATTCGCAGTCAGCATCTCCGCCTCCTCGACGGCTTGCTCCACAATCGATTCCATCTCCTCAGCACGCGTCTGCTTCGCTGTGATGACGTGGTAATAAGGCATTCGTTGCCGCTTTGACGGGTTCGACGTTTCGGAAGATACGGAGGTTTCGCGAGATCGTTTTGGGGTTGGTTTACGGGTCGATGTTACGGAGGGTTGTCTTGGGGTGCTGGTGGAAAGCGTACGCTGGCGGGTTTGGGGGGTAGGGTGGAGCTCCTTGAGGAGTGTGGGCTTGGGGGGCTCGTTTCCGCTATTGTCGACCGTTAATGCGGTTGCGAGAGCTTCTGAGCGGGTTTTGGGAGGTAGAATGGGCTGGGGTGTGGCTGTGGCTGTGTGGACAGGGTGTGGGTTGGGAGTTGGTGTGGTGATGGGAATGCTGTTGGGCTGCGGCGTTGGTCTGCTCAGGGCGGCGCTGTCGATATTCGGAGCTGGGATAATCATGGAGACATTGTTCGCTTTGTTGGCGAATGGAGTCAAAGGAGACACGGCGCTGGGGATCGTTGCTGGTGTTTGGACTGGCTTGCTGTGTATCTGTGGCTCTTCACATGGAAGACCCTCATTACTTTCGGCGGAATAGCTCTTGAGTCGGAGCCGCGTGGGCTCAGTCAGATACTTTGAGCCGGCGGCATCCTTTTGCCCTTTACCCCAGATCATGACCACGTCAATAACGCCGAAGTTTGCACCCCCAGCATTTTGGATATCTTTCACTTCTGAAGGTGCCGGTAACGATGCAAGACACTCTAGATACTCACCAGTGACTGGTCTTTCACCATGCTTATCTCGTCCAACTCTGTCCGCTTCCTCCATAAGTCTGTTGGCTATAGTACTCCAACGCCAAGTATTGCCAGCTTCCGCTTCTAGATTTCCTAAATTTGATGTATTCCCTGGCGCAGAAGCCCGTCGATGAGCGCCGGCATTCGCTAGGATTTCTGACATCGAGGCCTTCGCTGGGAAAGAGGCCCGTCGACAGCCATCTGGTTGGTGACCGGGCGGAACAAAGATCCAAGGTTTCTCGATGAACCGACTCAGCTTCTGTCCTGTGAAACGATGCATGCGTACTTTGATACCACGAGAGCCGGTGTAGTGCAACTGACCCGCTCCCATGACCTGCGAGGCGAAGAATTGACCGTTGAAATAAACATCAATCTTGATGTCGTGTTTGACATCTACCTTCATGTGATTCTTGTAGGTTGTCTGAAAGAATGATGCCTTCGATAGGAAGACTGTGAGACATAGTGCATGAGGTTCCATTGGAGGTCTGGGGTGTTTGTTGCCTCGAACGGCCATTGCTCTAGTAAGATTGGCCGCTAGAAAGAGTAAGTAATCGAACAAATTCCCCGTGAGCCGGCAATACTAGAGCCACTTACCCTCCTCAATCTCGTCCAAGCCAGAATCGTACAAAGTTATGTTGTCTGACATCTGTGTCCTTACACTCCTCGCTGGCCGTCTCGTTGTTTTCTCCACAGCATTCGGATCAAAAAAGTCCTTACCAGCACGCACCATGAAGAACGGCATGTCTTCATATTTACCCAGAAACCTCAAGTGTCTTCCGTCGTCTCCCAAGAGTGCAGTCTCCCCTAATGTACCATCCCTGGAAGCTTTGGCAAACTCGAGATCAATCTTTTTGATGTTGGCCGTTGACACGCTACATTGTCTTGGCTCTGGGTTCTGTGTTGTTGCTCTGGCAAGATTGGCGACCGAAAGCTGCACTGATGTTGAGTGGCCATACAATGTTGGCATACTTGTACGGGCGCGTTATGGATTTTGGCAGCTTTTGTTGACTTCGGTGGTTGGCGAAGTGGCGAGAAAACCAAAGTGAACGTACGCGTTCAGTCCCGGAAAACGTACCATTCAACACTCGGAGCAAGCTAATTCTTGAAGCATGCGCTGTAATGGGATGGTAGATTAGAAAGGCTGCTTTGTAGGGACTGAGTCCCGTGACAATGCTCATTTATGGGATCAATGCCCAGAAAGGTGCATTGTTTGACAAGCAAGAGCGTCCAGATTCAAGGAGAAGCTGCTCCAAATACCTTCGAACGGGACTACCATCTTCTACAATCATTCACCCAAGACTCCCTGTGCCAGAAGTGTCCAGCGCCATCCCAAGCTCCACGATAGTCTTCTCGTAGACCCTTACAATCTCCATCTCCCACCTTCCATGATTCCCCTCAACCTGCAGTCCTTCCATAGCATCGCCATCAACATCGTCATCGAAATCAGTCGTAAAGTCATCATCTGTTTGCGCAATACTCCCGGCATCAGTCATACTACCCCCTTTCCCCGCCACTTCCACCACAGCGACTCTCGTCCTCTCCACCAGTCCCCTCATCCTAACCTTTTCGGTTATACTAAGCTTCCCTTTGCTCCCTTCGAAGCCCGGTAGCATCTCGCCTGATTCGGCATTCGTGCCTTGAAGTAGGGAGTAGAGCGCCAAGTCGATTTTGTGGAGGAGCTGAAAGGTTGGCCGTGGTGAAAAGGGGAAGGACGGGAGGTCTGTACAAGTCGTGAGAGCTATGGTGAGGAGGTATGGCGCCTGCAAGGATGCTGATTGTAATTCTCGTTGTCAGCGCGGACAGTGTTCATTGCTATGATTTTTCTTACGTGTGCCAGACACCCAAACAACATCAATCACCGCTTCCAAATCTTTCGCCAATTCTCCAAAGTCCTCGTAACCTCTACCCGTAACATTAAGTTGATCGTCCTCTTCAAAGTCCGTATTGAATCTCTTCTCGTATCTTCGTGACACTGCTAATAGCTTTCTGTCAACATAATCGATGAAGCTGCTTTCCTTTGAACTTCCAGCTTTTAGCGGAGTTGAGCGGGGCTGAGGTAAAATCTTCGGCGCATTTGAGCTTGAATGAGAAGATGACGGCGGCGGGGAGGGCAATGTAGGTTGTACAAAGCCTCCTGGGCCTGGTAAGTCCGGAGTAGAGGACATTGGGAAAAAGGTGCGGAAGGGGAAGGAGATATTGCGGGGACTAGGCACGGTGATCGATCAGGAAGGTCAAGCGAGTCTGGTCCTCTTGAGCTGTCGGATTAGCAGAAGCCACCTAGGACCAGGTTTACCTGCGCTCTGCACTTTGGCAAGATCAATCTGTAGCAATCAAAGGAACAAGATGATTGCTGTGAAAGTGACGTCACACACAAGGTGTTTGGAGCTGAATTGGTGTGAACTTTGAGTAGCACACTGTGTGTCTCTTGAGCATTCAATGTTGAAGTCGCTCATATGCATGACGCAACCTAGTATCCACTTCCTGACCAATAATTTGATATCACCAACCTCGCTGGAGGTACCACGCATGCCGATCCCTTGTATGCAAGACCAGGCAGTTCAATGAGCGGAACGAGAACCAATAGAGTCATTCTTAGGTCCTTGACGCTCTCCACTCTGTAAATCGATACGTGTCAGCCATAACTGGTTGATCTCCTAAGGGTACACAGGTGCGTTTATACCTCGGTATGCTGAAGGTCACCCTTTTCAAGAATCTTGGTCATGCACTCATCCTCGTTGCTTGTACCAAATTCATTCTCCAAAGTAGACTTGCTCGCTTCATCATAGGCATTCTGGGCGCCATGCCTGAGAGAAGGGTGTTAGCAATAGCTTTCACAGAAGTCGCAGTATGGGCTGACAGGGAAGACAATGGGGGATTGCTGGATGGTTCCTACTTGTGCGTTATGAAAATCTTGAAGCCGCTGACTACCTGTGCGAGAGGGATTGAGCGATCACCCTTCCATTTCTTCACTGATTCGATGTCGTCAATGTAGACTACGAAGTCGTCTTCTTTGCCTTGATAGTGGACTTTGGACTGTGAAGCGTTTCCACGAGTCATACTGGTGTTTGAGGCAAAGGTTGTGTATGTAGTATTTGGATACGGTAGTGGTAGTGAGAGGCGACTATTGTTGGTCGTTGGTTTTGTTGCAGATCAAGGAGATTGACGTGAAGTTTTGTTTGTTTTGAGGTGTCACTGGAGCTTTTGGAGCTTGCTGGGCGAACGTCATACTATGTAGTCTAGTCCTATCTAGCGTGTACTCTTGCAACTCCTTGGCACCCGCAATAATATGAATCCTAAATATATAATTCGGCTGATCGAAAGCCATAGATAGCTTCTAGAAACATGTCCTCAGCATTTATGTTTACAGGAGATGATCTAGTCGGATAAGCTGATTACTATCTAAATTTTCATACAGAAATGAGGGAGATCTCGCGTTAGGAGTCTTGCACACGCTAATCAATAGGGCTGAAAGGTCTCGTGCCAGAGAAGCGCCCTGAACATAACCAATGGAAGCAAGCACAATGCTGCTACATAGAGAATCCGATCGTCGATTTGCTACTCAAGCTCGGACATTAGTCTCTCATGCTTCGATGTTTCAAGTCACGATGATTTGCTACCTTTGAGACTGTTTACTATGAATTGGACGCCAAAATACAGTCATGCGCGGGATTGGTGATGAAACCAGCTCCTGATACCATCTGTAGAGAAGGCCTTCAAAAGTCTTCCATTCGCGTGAGACTTTGCTTTCACAGGTTGCAAGTCCTTTGATTTCCGGCTTGCCACTATTGTCGAAGTCTCGGAATGTCCTCGACTCTTACCTTCGCTACTACCTATAGAGTCATTCCTGAGCCTAGTCACAAATGTCATATCCTCATCAATTGGGATGGACAAGGTCGGCTTAGAAACCACATGAGGCTCGTGGTATCCGAACGTAGTCCGGAATGTCTCGGGATATAAGTGAGCATTCTCAGAAGACGGGCTCGATGCGCCGTCTGTTTGATTAGCTCGCAAGGTTGCGACATTCCCAGCGAACGGATTACTCTCCGCAATACTTCCATATGTCACAGTGCGCTGCTTCACAGAAACAGCAAAAGACACGGTCGTGTTGGTGCTTGCCATACTTAATTTTCGCATGACGGAATTCGCTGACGTGCGAATGAGGTGTCCACCGCGATGGCCAGTCATACCCGGGTAAGGTAGACGGTCCTTGGTCCATACTTCGGACATCTTCTGTACTATGCGTTGTCTATCTCCTCGTCTCGGAGCTAGTAGGGGCACTTGGTTCATCGACATCAATGATTTGGACCGAGTGAGAGTCCCGGACCTCCTTATTGGACTGTCACCATTCTCTCTGTGGGAAAATGTATTTTTTATGATGACCTGGCTGGCATTTTTTCGTGAATTGACAGTGACTGCCCGTTGAATGGACTGCCGACGCATCAATGTACCAGGAAGGCCAAAGACAGGCCCAAGGGGTTCGATGTCGAGGCAAAGGACCGAGTTTTCAAAGCTTGGGGAATTGAACAGCGAAGACCCAAGGACCCCATGTTTGATTTCTTTCGTGGCGTGATCGAGTAAATCTGCCTTCCATTGCTGTTCTTCCCGCGGCGTACAAGCGCATAGCATCAATTCATACAATTGTTGGTCTGATTCGAACATAAGCTTCCATGAAAAAGGAGCGGTGTGACACTGTAGACCTGAGCTCTATCAGTCATTGTCCCATTGATCAATAGCCGTGATAGATATACCTTTCCCATTGTCGGCCTTGTCCATTTGTACGTCGTTCAAACTGATGATAGCAACGATTTCGAACGCTGCTCTCCCAGACCTAGAAACTGCTAGAAGCAGGTGAGACGCGAACAACGCGCAAAACATGTAGTTACCAAGCACTTCATGTTTCGATCGATATGCCACGTAAAGCGCCCCACAAAGCGAAGCATGCCCTAGCTGTCGGAGAGGGAAAGGAGCAGGACACTAACAGTTGGGAATCAGCACCGCACCTCTCCACAATATGGCTGCACCCACAGTTTGTGAGAAGACCAAGAGGTCTTGAAGGCGCCATGATCTCTGTATCTTAATCTGTGTTTGCAGATCATTTGTCGCCTGATTGATTCCGTTTGCCATTTCGCGAAGTCTATGATAGGTCTTCTCAACTTCCGCTTTGGCCTCTGGGTCATCGATTGCTAGAGTGTGTTTATATAGCTCGGCAAACAACAGTGGATATCTGCAGACTCGTTGTATAGGCTACGGTCCCCAAGGGTCAGCTGCGTCGCAAGCTGACTGCGCTTTCGGTTGACCATACCTTTATCAACAAATCTGCAAGGGTCAGTCCTTTTTTACTTCCCAAGGTCTCGCCATTCTGCGGGATGAGCGAGTTCATCAGTGATTCAATACCTCGCTCGTAGGCTGACCAAGTTGGCATCGTCTTTGAGAGTGACGCCATGTTTTGCAACATCGATTCGTACTTAGCCCCATACTCTTCGTACACAAAAAAACGTGGGAGCTGTTCACACCTAGTATTAGACCAATCTCAATATCAATGTCAGCAGAGCAATAGCCATACCAAACGCTCGAAGACCTTGACGATGTCCGCGGCTTCGCGAGGACTTGTCACTAAAGTTTGATGCCTGAAACGTCCAAACCACGGCACATCGAGTGAGCGCCGAATTGCACTTGTAGCTTTCTCACCCATCATGCCTTCCACGCTCTCGATGCTGTGCCAACGACCATGTTCGAATAGCCTGTGAGTCCCAGAACCATTAGCTGGCCGATCAGCGGATCCCAAAATCAGCGGTTTGATCTCTAGCAGGATCTCTTCATGCAAACGTAGCATTTCTCCAACGTTCCGTGAGACGTCGGGTTGAGTAGCTTGAGCGACCTTCGGTGCAGAATTAAGGATGAAGACGTATACCTAGGAAAGCGTTAGTACCCAAGTAATCTTTCTATTGCGATCGGAGGGTTCCTCACGTGTAAAAGAACCTTGAGGTCGGCCACATAGTTCTCCTCAGAGCTGATGAGTTCCTCTAATATTCTCCGCCGTCGAATCGCTCTATCACATGCTGCTTGATCATTGGCCGATGCTGATCTTTGGACTTCGGATGCGCGCAGGTCATGTTGACGATTAGAAAGCCTACTGCTTCTGTTACTTCGTGGAACATACGATCGCTGAGTCGTTCGGGAGCGAGACCCTCCACGAGAGGGTCCTAGATTCGCGGTAGCTGACTTGACCGCGGCCACAAAGCCAAAAGGCGACCATGACGATGACTTGTGGTGCCCACTTCGCCCTGCGCGCTTCGGAATATTTCTGTTTGCAGGATTGCCATTGTCATCGAGATCGTCGAGAGTCCAACGCTCTTCACGGGCAGTAAGGGTCCTTCTCCGCACGTGGCGATGTTGGCGCAGTGAGCCTACCCATTTTCTGAAGGGTTTACCACTGCTGAAGGGGTGATCGGTAGTTGCAAGAAATTTCCTTGCGGGTTCAACTTCTTGGCTTGTGCCACTGAGGTGCCTTGGTGTAGAGAGTGACTCTTCGCCCTTGATGTCAAACGACAATCCAAGATCCTGGTTGAATTCGAGGTCCATCGTCGGGTGGAGACTGTTCAAATCAATATCCTCTAATGGACCTGCATCTGAAAATGGACTTGGTGCGCCCTGTACGCGCGATAGCAACAAGCCCTCATTGGCCCAGCTGGACTCGCGAGGGATATGTCCTGGTGTTCGCCTCTGTGACAAGGTACAGACTGGAGTAGGCGTAGTTGGCAAGGAAGAATGCGAAGAACCTCTGCTGGAAGGTACATTCTCATTCCTCACACGAAGTCGATTGGAGGCCAGGGATCCTCGCGAGCGTGTCGATCGACGTGGTCTGTGGCTGCAATGTCGATGGACTGTACCGCAGGAGCTGGTTGAAGCCTTCGATTGCAGGTCGCTTGGTGTCCTCTGTTGCATGGAGGGATGTAGTGGCAATAACGAAGCGCTGGTGATGCTGTACTCGTTCATCTTGGCCCGGTGGAACACACCAATGGAATAATCCCTCAACCATCAGGGTAGAGATACTTGTTGAATGTATAAAATTGATGCTCCGTGTAGAGGCATAAAACAACAACCAAGGCTGTGAGAGAGTAAGATGCAGAAGAGTGGGGGATGTGGGAGACAATACTGCATCAGAAGAGATGAGCACAGATAACGCGATACAAGCACACTCTAAGAGCAGGCACGACCAGCCTGGAGCCATACGTGAACCTCCTACATGAGAAGGAGCCAGAAACCCCGCATCCACGACCGCATGAAAGTTCCCCTCGGCAATGTGAATGCTTTTCATTGGGCTTCCTTTGAATATATCTTTAAGTGCTGCGTCTAGGCTCTCCCATGCAGTAAACCTATGATAACGCTTGTCCATCCTGAACGCCCACATGAGGACGCTGGATATTTTCATGATAGTCTGAAAGAGATGATCTATGAAGAGCTGGCCACAGAAGCTCATTCATATATTTCAGCTGTAGAACCTTTCGAAGCAACATTTCAACTTCAGATGACCTCGGCGGACATAGCTATTGCGCCATTGATAGAGGCAGTGGCCCTCGTAGAAAACCTGTACGAACAGTCGCCTTGAAGAATCTTTTTCATTGAGAGTTGATAGAGCGATATCGCCTTGCCCTTCATGCGGCATGGACCAGCAAGCAAGATTGATTGTTGTCGCTTAATCGGGCTAGCTTGTAATCCAGCCTTGCAACTAGCGTGACGTCCTCTCGCTCTTAGGTCTTGCCAATTGACTGTTGAGACTACACACCCGCACGAACCTGCCAAACCCCCCGCGACCAACAACCTCCCAACACCTTGAAACACACCCTCTTCATCCATACTATCTACACGATCTCTTTCTCAAAACCGAGGTCCCGAGATCGGATTACTGTCCTTTCATTCACTAGGTAACGTCCCCTGGACTTGTCCCAATCCGCTTGCCCTCATCCGATGTCCGCGACACTGTTTTGGGCGCCTCCTGCGTCGGGGCACAGATGTTCTTGCCTCTGAGCACTCACCAGACATTGATGCAACTGAGGCGATATAAATTATGGATGGAGGACAGTCAACATGCACATTAAAGACCTCCACCTCATGGTGAAGGCCATCCGCCGAAACATCACTGTTGTGGCACTGTGGCTTTCTATCATGGCCCGCGTATGTAAAGTCGAGCAAGTTGACTGACGCGTTGCCCCCATTTCTAGACACGATGGCCGTCGAAAACAATGTTTATCTGGCGAAGCTCGCGGAGCAGGCGGAGCGCTATGAGGGTAACATGTTCCCACATTATTTCGCACTGTCAATAAGCACTCATGTTTCGCTATACAGAGATGGTGGAGTGCATGAAGAATGTGGCCTCAGCAGATCAAGAGCTTTCAGTCGAGGAGCGTAACCTTCTGTCAGTCGCTTACAAGAACGTTATTGGCGCTCGACGTGCATCTTGGAGGATCGTTACTTCAATCGAACAGAAAGAGGAGTCTAAGGGCAACGAGGGTCAGGTCGGCCTGATCAAGGAATACCGTCAAAAGATTGAGGCGGAGCTTGCCAAGATCTGTGAAGATATCTTGGAGGTCCTCGATGAGCACCTGATCAAATCAGCCCAGAGCGGCGAGTCAAAGGTCTTTTATCACAAGATGTACATGCTTCCCCTCCTTCGAGCTTGAGGCTCCGAGCGTGTTGCTAATACGTCAGTCACAGGAAGGGTGATTACCACCGCTACCTCGCAGAGTTTGCTTTGGGCGACAAGCGCAAGATCTCCGCAGATAAGTCATTGGAGGCCTACAAAGCTGCCACCGAGGTTGCCACCACCGACCTTGCACCCACCCACCCCATCCGTCTCGGTCTCGCCTTGAATTTCTCCGTCTTCTACTACGAGATCTTGAACTCCCCTGATCAAGCTTGCCATCTTGCCAAGCAAGCATTCGACGACGCGATTGCTGGTCAGTGTCACGCTACTTTCTAAGGAATTGATATTAACACATTTCGTAGAGCTTGATACTCTGAGCGAAGAGAGCTACAAGGACTCCACTCTGATAATGCAGCTTCTGAGAGACAACTTGGTAAGACACACAGCCTGTTTCTTTGGGTCACGATTACTGACACATAACAGACTCTGTGGACTTCATCTGAGGCTGAGCCAAGCGGTGGTGAGAGTGGGGCTGCCACAACGGAGAGCAAGGAGGCCGGCGATGTTGGTTCTTCTGTTCCGGTGGAGCCTGAGAAGGCTGCAGAGTAGAGTCATCTCCCGTCACTAGGAAGGCAACAGCTGTGATGTGTGGGTGCAAGGAAAATCAATACGGCAGGGCTATGATCAACCAGACAACATTCCTGATTCTCTTTCCTTGATCCAAAGTCGAGCTTATCAGCTTCATCATTGCCTTTTCAGCGTGCGCATGATCTACGACGGTGATGGTGCAAAGACCCTGTGGATTCGATACCGGTGCTCAGTCCGACTAGCCTGATTGAGCATTCTTGAAGAATAGAAAATACTAGTCACCGCTAAATGCAACTCACCTCGCTCTGTGACATGCAAAAGTCCGAGCACCGTTCCCGCCTGCTCGGCCAGACTGTATTTTTGACGTTGATCTTAATATAAGTTCCATATCGATGCAATATTGAGTTTTCGCTTCCAGCTAAGCTAGTCTCTCTCATGTTCTTGTAGTAAGGTACTTGTGGGCCTGAGGGTATTTGGGCCATAGTTATGACGAGGATTCGTATCTGTGGCGTGTCATGTAGGAAATAGATGCTACGATAACCCCGGGTTTTGATATCACTATCGGCTCCATTCCCCAGTCACGAGGCCAGGACTACAGAGCAATACTTTACGTTCATTGAATGGCTAATCGGGGTATCTGAAGCTGACGATGGGCATGCAATCCTCCCTGTGACAAAGGCGCCTGCATCAGGGCGAGTGCTATTGTACATTGAATGTTACATTCGTGTAAGGAATGACGTTTGATCCACCCTTTGTTTCGCTCGCTAAATCCGCTCGTGACTGTGAAGTGGAAAATTCTATGCATGTAGTATGTGTATTACCTATGTAGGCTACCCTTCGTGCCTACTTCTTGCGCCCGGTGTCCATCGCGGTGCGAGACATGCTTCGGGTGAGGCCGCCGATGTAGTCTTGAAGGGCGTTGTTGTTCTTTTCCAATTTGTCGTGGTCGGATTTGATATTCTCGACCTTTTCGACTAGGGCGTTGAGGCCGGATTGGAGCTCTTCGGCTTGGCTGGTGAGGATGGATGTCAGTCTTGAGGTTTTGTGTATTGTGATTTTTGAGAGAAAGGGCTGGATAGGAAGGTGGACGTACTTCTGGATGGCCAAGCGTGAGCCGATGATCATGCGACCTGTCTCGGCGCTGCTACGCTTTGGGCTCATGGCGCGGGCGTCGTTGGGAGGGAATGATACCTCCTTCATTTCGATGTTGGGGTGATCGTGCGGTACAATCATGGTGCCGGAGGATTTGCGAGATACGAGACGTGGACGGGAGGTTAGAGTCTTGGTCGCTGTGGCGAACTCTTCGCCGTCGGAGGTGTGGGTGGAGGTTTGGCTTGAGTCGATGGTGGTGTTGGAGGGTTCAGCAATGAAAGGGACAGGGATTTCGGAGTTGGTGGTGGACTCGGAAATTGGGGGGGGTGCTCCGGCTGAAGACATGGTGGATGGTTTGGCAGTGTCCAGCGGTTGTCTTTGTGGGTTTCTGAAGAAGGATTTGCATTAATAGCTGGGAGGGGAATGCTGCTCGACGGTCGTGTGGTAGAGCAAGGTGGTCCAGGGAAAGATATTTCGATCGATCACGATCGGAGAGCTAGTGGACGCGGTGTATCCATGAGGTTATAGAAACGCGGTGTAGAGCTTTGCAGACGCGACCGACGGAGTCTATATGGTAGGGTCCTCAAAGGCTTATGTGTAAGTGAAGCAGTACATCTATTCGCCCACTGTGCACCTCCAGTAGCTGACTTCTCTCTCCTCTGGACAGTACGAGTATTATTTCTCGGAGCAATATATCCTCAGCTGCCAGCACACAAGTATCAGAGCCTTTCGAATTATGACGATGGTTTCTGCTGATGACTGGCGACAGAGAGATGTTGATATGGAGGGAGGGACATGTGATCTTGCGCTCCGAGCTCTTGAGACGCTTGCAACATTACTCCATAACATTCTGAGCTGATTCTCCCAATCAGAGGCGGGAGGTTGAAAGGTCATGCACAATGACATATGATCGACCGCTAAGGCCGATGTTTCCCCTGACTCAGGCTGACAGCCCCGCAGCATCATAGCACGCGGCGAATTCGAAGCATGCTTTTGTGGGTGCCATAGCAAAGCGGTGGCATAGGTCGATGTTGGAGCGGTCTTTTGGAATAAGAGATTGTCTGGAGCAAGAGCGTGACTGAACGCAGGCGTATTTCTTCAAAACCCGGTCAAATAATACAATAATATAGACCCGGTTGTCGCTGATCAGCTTTGCCAAACCTTAAGGAGCCATCTCCGTTGATCCCAATATTCTCTAGTACATCCTTCGGAAGGGCCAAGTGAGCACTCATTGCGATCCTCGATCCGTTCCACGAAAGCGATGCCGAGCCGTCCATATTTGCTTGAACGCTGCTACAACTGCTGGACCCCGCTATGCTCGAAGATGGAACGATTTTATGGGCAGAAGCCGCCAAGTATTGACTAGCAGGCTTGGCGTCAAATCAATGTCAGCAACTCAGCATAAAGTAAGTACTTACATATTTCAAGGGATAGGCGCGAGGCTTGGGTGAAACTCGGGCAAAGAGAGCACAAGAATGTCGAAGCTGAAAGTACCATTATCGCCAATTTCTTTTCATAAGCTTTTGCAAGAACCGTACGCCTGCTCATTTCGCGCATTACAGGTTTTGAGGATCGCTCACCATTTAAACAAGGCGTAACAATTGGAGATGGATCACCAGTCAGCCTAGCGATAACAGCTTTAGGATATGCTCAGTTTCAATGATTTTGCTGCGAGAGGTAAAACGACAAGGCTATTGTTTAGAGCACATTTGGGCCTCCAAGCTAAGACGCTGAGACCATCGTCTATCATCCATCAGCGACTTGTCGAACTACAGCGATTAGGAATGGAACTCAGTATTATTATTGGTTTCATGTCTAAATGTGGTGATTTGGTACGCCGCCGTTGCTTGTTCTTGCGCCCTGGTCCCCGCCCCAATTGATGCTGGGACTTCTTCAGCCTCATCCCCCCAGGACCCCAACATATAAGGGTTTCCGAAACCTCGAAAGGAAACATGGGGTTCCCATGCAAATTCTCCATACATCTATCTGTCCAATCATATGCAAGAACTTTCCAAACATATCGACGCCCTGCTTCCCATTACAAAGCTCGTTCGAGGTGGTACCCCTAACCCGCACAGCGTTACCCCTGATCGAACTTCCAATCCTCTCATCCACCTCTCGAAATGTGCAAGCAGCTCACTTCGTTGTATTCTGGCTGCGGTCACCGCGAATCTTACGGCCCTGGAGGAATGGCAAGGTGCGATCCAGTCTATTTCAACCGCGGGAAATGTAAAGGACTACAGGAAGCGGATGTGACCGAGGATGATGGAGACTGCAATCGCTGTAGGCGGAAGAAGATCACCAGGGCCGATGAGAGGATCAAAGAAGGGAGGGCAAGGTTGGCGGAGTGGGGCAAGGAGAATGGGTATGATTATGTGGGGGAGTTGCGTGCTAGGATGAAAGCCGAAGGCTACGATTATTGATATGGGAGAATTGCTCTGGAGGCTCCAGCATTTTCGCGGCGAGCAAAAGCTGTTGAGTATGGACTTTGATGAGGTCGTCATGGCGTCCTGGTGACGTTGGCTTGTACTGTTTGTTGTATCTGTGGACAGCTCGAAGTACGATGAGAATGATCAAGCGAATCTTGCTTCTGGCGCAGATCGTTCCAATATAGCCATTCATCTACTCATGATTAGCTAGCGGGCGCTAAACGAATCAGAGTGACCGAGGACAGCGTTTGGTGATAATCAACAAAGCAACAAGAGTGCTGCTAGTGACGGGCGTTTTGAGGAAATACGAAGAGATCAATTTTCCCGGAGCACTTCCTGCACCTCCTGCATCGTTTTCCTACGTTACCAGAAACCAGTCCTCAGCCTGGTACTGATAGCCTTGCGACAAGATCTTCGTTCCACACAGATCCTGGAGGATTCTCTTCAGCCTCTTCCAAGCTTCTCCGACACGTCTCTGGGTCCCCTCACAAACCATCCTTTCAACATCACCTTGGATATATTGGAAAATGGTAAAGTAGACAGTTGACACATCTTTATGCGCTAGAATTAGCGGGGTCAATTCCGTGATAAGGCTGATAGAAGAGTTCACCACCTTCTGGTCTAAACTTACTTCTGGTCCAGCCCTAAGGGGTTAGCGACCCGGAGTTTCTCAAAATCCGTGCTCCGGTGCTAATTTCTAGGGTACCCTTAGGCCTAAAACTGTCGCATCTATAGATCCTCAGCCAGCCTGATAATGCAAAATATTTTGCTGTAAGAAATATTGGGTCTAACGTGCTCTATAATTCATGTAGCGAAAATAACGTATCAAAGTCGATCGTTGTAGAAAGCGAGGGCGCGAACCAGAAGTAAGTTTGGACCAGAAGGTGGTGAACTCTTCTACTTAGCACTATTGACTTCGTCATATTCTATCGCGCCGCGACTGCCAATCCCTCAAGCTGGAAAGCTTCGTCAACATCCCTTCGCCAGGAGATGACACTCCGTTCATTCTATATGCTTCCTGTCTCTACTTAACCCTGTGTTCTTACGAGAGCTCCGTGAGACAGTCTTTATCGCTCTGGATCAAACTTTCCCCATCCTTCTAGTTCTAAGCCCGTCATATTCTGTCTGCTTCTTCTAGAACGAGCTATCACTTTCGCATTAATTTACGGCGACACAGGCACCTTCCCCATCTCTGGAGACACTCTACATCATCATCTCTGTTCCGAAAATCTTGAATTCGGTACTACACTACACTCACTTCCAAGTCTAACAAGGCTTACCCTTTCTCTGAATACAGACGAGGGCCATCAAAGCCACTCGTGCTTATTCAGTCAATACTACATCGACAAAATCATGGCTTCATCACCAACACAAGGCATTCTGTCCTTTTTACAAGATGACATAGACCTTGCGACAGCTCAGCTTGAAAGCTTGGATGAATATGACGAAGAGTACAACGTAAAGAAGATGGTACTTGAGCACGGGCTTGCGAGTCTAGAAGAGCAGAAAGAGGCCGCTGAGCGCGAGCAACCTGCTCCGCAGCTTGACAACGGCAAGGGCCCTAGCTTGCCCATCGTTGGAAGCCAGCGCCCCCAAAAAGGAAAGGGCACAGTGTCTGCCAGCGGCTTTGCCTCCTACGCTGGGGACAGCCCCAACAGCTTCGGCGGTCCTTTCGCGGCAGACAGCATGATGCCAACACAGCACCCACCGGCGCCGTGGAACTTTGGTAATCTGGGAAATACCCCTGCCACTCCAGAGAGCGAAGCCTTTTTAGTGGCAGATACCAACGTTGCATCTGGCTCTGGCTCTGGCTCTGGCTCTAGTCCTGACTCGAGCTTCCTCCGTCCCCAGAAGAGACAGAGGGAGAGTCTTGGCACCTCTGCTGGGCATCCTCCAAAATCACTCCGCACAACCCCAAGCCCTGCCATGACAGCAAATACAACACCAACATCACAAGGATCCTTTGACTTTGCAGATGATCCAACCCTCATCGCACTGCTCGGAGGGAATCCTACTCAGGACATGCGCGATATGCGGGAGGATCAGGAAGAACAAGAGAAGGCTTTGGCTGCTAGGAGACAACAGGAGCGTGCTGACGAAGAGTTCGCACGACAGCTCGAGGAGCAAGAAAACAGTCATGCTTTATCCCATGATTACTCCAGGCCCGAGCCAAGTGGTGCCTCTAGCGGCACATCGCAGACTATCCTTAGTGGTCAAGGACGCTTTCGCCGCCCTGCGCCGTATGCACTCTCCTCATCACCGCCAGCTGTCAAAGAAGAGAATTCATTTCCGACTTCACTGCCTGTTGACCCAGAGAGCTCATACCGTGGCAGTTATGATCCGGTCAAGAACGAAGGAGATTATCGGCCCAATCAGCGTAACAGAGAACCGTCCAGTGAATTCATCGACCTCGAGAGTGACAGTTACAATAACTACCAACCTTATACTGTCAATGGCCATCCAAGTAGCGACCTTGTCGAAATCGACTCCAGGGCCTTTGGTGGCGACAACCAAGAGATACAGACCCAAGCTTCGTCTTCCGCGTTAGGAATAGATAATCCATATGGCAACACAGAGATTGCGAGTTCATCAGGCTGGGGCTACTCAGGCGGACAATTTGGACACTCACTTGTCACCTCTGCCAGCAATCTCTTTAATGGAGCATACAATGGAGCATATGATTTGCTTGACCAACAGATTGCAGGGTATGGCAACACACCTTCAGGGTTTGGTGGCACATCAGTGTATGGACCAAATGCACGAGGATCATCGTCGGAGGTCATCGATCTGGATTCCTACGACCCACAATCTAATCTTCCTCAAGAGGTCTTCAGCCGACATGGAATCAATGCTCAAGATCCGGCCAATAAGAACCTTGTAGCGTCATATATGGACCGTATCGATTATGTGGCCAATGATCCTACCCGTACCGCTGCAGAAATCAAATCTTTATTGGAAAACATTCGGCCTGATGAGGAATTGCCTCCGGAAAACCGCGAAGGCACCCCAGAAGCCATGACATACCCGCTGATGGAACACCAAAAACTTGGTCTGACATGGATGAAATCCATGGAGGATGGATCAAACAAGGGTGGCATTCTAGCCGATGCTATGGGTCTGGGAAAGACCATCCAGGCCTTGGCGTTAATGGTTGCTCGGAAATCGACCGATAGAGCATGTAAGACAACATTGATAGTGTGCCCTGTAGCACTCTTGAAGCAGTGGGAGAGTGAGATCAATTCCAAACTCAAGGCTAGCCATGCTCTCACGGTATATACCCTTCACAGCGAAAAGAGGCATATCGAATGGTCAAAGCTTCGGACGTACGATGTTGTTTTGACTACCTTCGGTACTCTTGGTACCGAAGTCAGGCGGCGGGAGGGAATTGAGTAAGTCCATTCCTTGAATGATTCATCCCATTAGCTTTCAAGACTTGGACGACTAATCCCACTTCTTCCAGGATGAATAAGCGCGTGAACCCAAATTGGAGGCCGTCAGGCAAGAGTGATTACCTTCCTCTTCTAGGAGACGAATGCAAATGGTACCGAGTAATCGTCGACGAAGCTCAGTGCATCAAGAACAAAGCCACGAAAGCCTCTATCGGTGCATCACTCCTGCAAGCGAAGACGAGGTTCTGTATGACAGGAACACCGATGATGGTACGTATATTGGGCATACTCCTCGACTCTTGGTACCAAAATCACAGGCAGAGTACTGATTTCCCCTTTTCATATAGAATAAAGTTTCAGAGCTGTATTCCTTGATACACTTCCTCCGCATCAAGCCGTATTGCGAAGCAGACAAGTAGGCTCTTTCTCCATTCTGAGAGAGAAAGGCAATTAATGATCGTTGGCTTTAGGTTTAGTCGTGACTTCACGAGACCGCTCAAAGGCAACAGCGAGGGCCTCAAAAGCAAAGCTATGAGACAACTTCAAGCACTTTTGAAGGCCATTCTTCTTCGCCGAACTAAGAAAAGCCAAATTGACGGACGACCAATTTTGAACCTACCCGAGCGGACGACGAACGCTTGCCATGCGTCTTTTAGTGAGGACGAAGCAGCGTTCTATTCTGCTCTCGAATCGCGGACCCAACTGCAATTTAATAAATTCCTCAAGGCCGGAACCGTTGGACGAAACTATTCTAATATTCTTGTCCTTTTACTGCGTTTGCGGCAGGCATGGTCCGTATTCTCTCTCTATTGTACCTTGTTGTACGATGACCTCCGGTCGTAGGATCCTCCTGAGAAACTCTACACCATATTACATGCTCTCTCAATGACAATATAGAACAAGCAATACTGACTATAATCGTCTATAGTTGTCATCCACATCTGATCAAAGACTTTGGCCAAGCCTCCGGCACCATAGATGTCACTCCCGAAGATATGAAACAGCTTGCCAAAGAGTTGGCGCCCGATGTCGTGAACCGTATCAAAGAACAATGCGCATTGAACGAAGACTCCGCTCTTGAGTGCCCTGTTTGCATGGATATGGCTGATAACGCTACCATCTTCATTCCATGCGGTAGGTGTTTTGCAGCTTATCATTTTTGATTCAGTGCAAATCAAATGGAGAGCGCTAACGTGGAAATCTCTTTTAGGACACAACACGTGCTCAGAATGCTTCGCCAGGATTACCGATCCATCCCAAGCCATAGCTGATGGCAATGCCGAAGGTCGTGTGGAGGCGAAATGTCCCAATTGCCGCGGTAAAATTATTACCAATAAGGTGATCGACTCCAATGCCTTCAAATGTGTCTACATGCCCGAATTGGTCACCAATGGTGATTTCGTGGATGATGACTCCCAGACAGACGTCGAGACGACGGATGGTAGCGACAGTGAAGATGATGATGAAGAGGACGAGGACGTTGACTCAAAGGGCAACATCAAAGGCTTCATCGTCGACGATGATGAGGTTGTTAACGACTCCTCGGAATCCGAGGGTGACGGTGACGGCTTTTATCGCTCCGGGAAAACCCCCTTCGAGAAGTCAGCAAAGAAGAAAGGCAAGAAGCCCAACAAAGGCAAAGGGAAGGCCAAAGAGGCAAAGGTCCCTATAAAGTCCTTAGCGCAGCTCAAGAAGGAAGGGATGCGGAATATGAACGCTCGCAAGCGATATCTGCGCCGTCTCGAGAAGGACTGGGTCCCTAGTGCCAAAACAGAACAGACCATTGATCTCCTGCGCGCCATTCAGCACCGAAAGGAACCTGAGAAGACCATCATATTCAGCCAATTCACATCTCTGTTGGATCTTCTTGAGGTGCCAATTGCTAGAGAGAGGTGGGATTATCGGCGCTACGATGGAAGTGTAAGTAATTCTCTCAAACCCCACTTTGAGTCGCCAGACTCCCTTAACGGGCATCTTCTATCTAATTATATCCAACGCTAACTCCAAACCGTCTAGATGAGCTCTAACGCACGCAATGAAGCGGTCATTGACTTTAGCAATAAGAAGGAATGCAAAATTATGCTTGTGTCTCTAAAAGCCGGGAATGCTGGTTTGAATCTCACGGTAGCTTCGCAAGTCATTATTCTCGACCCATTCTGGAATCCATACATCGAAGAGCAGGCCATTGATCGTGCCCACCGCATCGGGCAGCAGAAGCCCGTCGACGTCCACCGCATACTTGTACCAAACACTGTCGAGGACCGGATCCTCGCTTTGCAAGAAAAGAAACGAGAGCTCATCGAGGGGGCTTTGGATGAGAAAGCCAGCCAGTCGATTGGTCGGCTGGGTACGAGAGAGCTCGGGTTCCTGTTTGATGTACCAACTTGAACCACGCTCGAACCCCATTTTCTGCCCTGAGCTTGCCCTGTGCAATTACCCCTTTCACCCTACACGACTAAGCAGCAACCATGTTTTCAAGTCCAAAACTTCAGCATTTCAGCAATCGATATGTTACGACGACATCCACTTCTTGTACAAGGCTTTGCCTGATTATCTTCGCTACAACCACAAAGAGATACCCTGGACCGATGGCAATGTGAGCCTTGCCTTGGAAAGTGGGACAAGGCTCGTGCTATCACATACTTGCTCTGTAAGATAGTTTACCTAGATCGCTTTTCGTTGCAATTAGCATGCAATTGATGGAATATGATTCTGTGAATCTAAAATCGTGCGTGTTTTGACCTCATCCATCTTGATGATGCCTCTGTCTTCTAGGGCTCTAAAAGCTTTTGTGCTCTGTTGTTGTTTTGTCCTATGGACGAAATTTGTTCTAATAGATCGCCCCTCCTACAACATCTACAGCTGGATTTTCTACTAGCTTTCACCCACCGAACGGCAGCAATATCAACTCAGGCTCTTGACAAACATGACTGGCAAGATAACCAGAAACCCTCCAAAATCATGATTCCCGTTCCTGCTCACCAACCATGCTAACCGGCTTATTTCATAGCTTGGACATACAAACATACGTAAGGATCCTACCTTTTATCAACGGCGTGCTCATGTCTTCTGTGATGGGTAGCTATCGGATGATGGACTGTGTGTATGTGATGTCGCAATAGCTATGTCAAGACAAGAACCTAGCGGTGCCTGGGACCATTCACACGATGAGATCTTAGGGATCGCTGTTGGT
>JAABUK010000260.1_pt1 | contig 120165 bp, 111 predicted proteins | sample 5559141 | NCBI WGS metagenome assembly JAABUK01 (sample SAMN10711869, study PRJNA513367) | rock metagenome | isolation source: Antarctica rocks | place: Antarctica: Victoria Land, Pudding Butte nord | collected 2016-01-03 | reverse complement strand
GGAAGGCCGCGCACGCCGAGCGCACGCCAGCCACAAGGGTGTCCAGAAGCTCCATCCAGGACGTGGACCACACCGCCAGAGACAACGAAACCCACAACCGTCAGCAGCCACTTAGAATCGCTGGCGTTGGCCGTCAGGACCCGCTTCTGAACTCCCGATGCGCTCGGACGGTGCGCCTCCGACAGGCGCCTTGGGCGTCCCAAACGCAGCAACTTTGGGCACCAGCCCTCGCCGCTTGCTCCGGCCCACGCAAGGTCAGAGATTGTGAAGCGGGTTCTCAGGCAGACAACGCCAGAGTGGAACAACCCGAAGCGTTCGGCAGCATGGATGCCGGGCCGGTGCTGATGCTGGCGATCAAGGAGGGGATCGGGGTGACGGCCGCCGTGCAGGTCCTGCCGCCTGGCGGCATCGAACGCAGCCTGGGCAAGGCCCGCCGCGTGGTGGACCGTCCCCCGAAGGAGTAGCCCTGCTGCTGCTCCCTCTCCCTCCGGGAGAGGGAGCAGCGGCAGCGCCCATCAGCGCCGTCCGTGTTTCCCGCATCGCCCGGCGCTGCCCGGCCAACAGCGCCGGGTCCGCGCCCAGCAGGCCGCGCATATGGCGCTGCATCCGCGACACCTCGGCCAGGTGCCGCCGCGGCGCCAGGCTGTGGGTGACGCTCGCGGCATGGCGGCGATGCACGTTCAGCGGCTGCGCCACGTAAGCGACGCTGCCGCCCGCGCTCAGCACCTCGGCATAGACGCGCCAGTCCCCCGCCATGGTGAAGCTGTCCAGCTCCGCCCCGCAGCGGTCCAGCGCCTGGCGCAGCGCGTCCCGCCGCCACAGCACGGCGCTGGCGTTCAGGATCAGGTTGCGCCGGGACAGGCAAATACGAAGCACGTCCGCCGCAGGATGAACCCCGTCCTGCGCCAGCAGCGGCGCCCCGGCCCGGGCGTAGTAGGTCTGGTGGTCTCCCCACATCGGCGCACCTGCGGCGTCCACCGCCCGGCTGTCGGTGAAGGCCATCACCCCGTCCGGCACGCCCTGCAACGCCCCGGCGAGCGCCGCGAGGAAACCCGGCTCCGCCATGTCGTCCGCCTCGGCGATCCAGAGCCACGGCGTCCGGGCCAGGTCCACCGCCCGCCGCCATTGCCGGAACACCGAGCCTGAGTTGCTGTCCGACCCCACCCAGCGCACCGCGCGCCCGGCATCCGCCGCCGCCCTCCGCACGACAGCGGCGCTGTCGTCGGTCGAGGCGTCGTCCAGCACGATCACCTCCCGCACCGGATGCGCCTGCGCCAGGATCGAGGCGATGCGGCCGGGGAGGTAGCGGCCATAGTTGAAGTTCGGCACCACGGCCGTCACGTCCAGCACGCCCGGCGCTGCAAGCCGCAGCACCTTGGCGGCATAGGCGCCGAACTCGAAGTCGCACCGGGTCCGCTCCGCAAGCCGGGCGCGGTCGGCCGGGCAGCACCGCAGCGCAACGGCGCGCATCTGCCGGACCATCGCGGCGGCGTCGCCCAACGGCACGGCGACGCCTGCCCCGCGCTCGCGCAGCAGGTCCGGGGCGCCGCCCGTGTCCGCGAAGGCGACCGTTGCGGTACTATGTAGCACCCGCCACCACGGCTAAGTAGAAGCAGCTTGGCCCTGGCGGTAGAATCCCGTCATGGACACAAGCAATCCCGTTCTATCCGGCCTGATCCGCAAGCGCCAGGAAGTCGCTGCCGACCTGGACGCGGCGCAGTCCAGGGTCCGGCAACTCGTGCTGGACATAGACGCCTTGGACGCCACGCTGCGCCTGTTCCAGCCCGACATAGACCTGGATGCGGTGAAGGTGCGCCTGACCCCGCGGCGGCATGAGGCGCACCGTGGCGACACGTCGCGGCTGGTGCTGTCCCTGTTGCGGGAGGCGGGCCACACGCTGGCGCACCGGGAGGTCACGCAACGGGTGATGCAGGCGCGAGGGCTGAACCTGGCCGACCGTGCCTTGTGCCAGACGATGCGGGACCGGGTTGGGGCGTGCCTGCGGGGTTTGCGGGAAAGGGGCACGCTGGCGTCTGGCGAGGGAAGCGGGACGGGAGTGCAGTGGGGACTGGCAGGGTGAGATAAGGGCTTGCGCCCCGATTCGCGTTCGTACTACGGTGCGTCCGGTGGCAGCCGCCGCCCAAGGTTAGATCAGTGTTTTAGGACTTGCACCCGCCCTTGATAGGCTTGGGCTTGGACCGTGTGTGTGGGGACACCTTGACGGTCTTAGGCCCAGGCTTACCCTTTCGCTCGGGACGGCAAACAACCTTTGACATGAAATCACCTCCTTTCCGGGGACCGACTGCCCCCGGCGTAAGGGCGATCAGTCTGGAAAGAGAAGCGGCGGCTACCGTTGCCATTAATTCCTGTGTCTAGGGAAAGAGTCTAGGCGTTATTTTACGCCCGCTGCCAGTAGCCGCAGAAATCTACGCTCGGCCGAGCCTTCAACGCCAGCCCGACCACACCGCGTACCTGCAAGCCGTTATCGTCCCGGCGGTGCCCCTCGCGCCATGCGCTCTCTTGGGCGTAGCGGGCCAGGTAGATGCCGGCGATGTGGTGATGGTGCCCGGCCTCAGCGCGGCGCAGCCGGGAGAAGAAGGACTCTGCCCCGTTCGTGCAGGCGCCGTCGGCGCTGTAGGCAAGCTGATGGTTGATCCGCTTCATGCTGTAGTGCCCATGCAGGTCGTTCCAGCTATTGGCATCGTCGGCATGGACCTCAGTGCCGGCTGCGACGTGGTTGCGGATGTAGGCCAGGGCAGACCCTTCCGTGGGGAAGGCGGACGGCATCACCATGCCGTCCCGCTCCCGAATGACGACGACGCACTGGCGCTTGCCGTTCTGATTCTTGGCCAGCCGGCGATCCCGGCGGTTCTCCTTGTGGTTGGCGGGCTTCACGTAGCCGCCGAAGTAGGCCCCATCCACTTCCACAACCTTGCCTTCGCCGCCGAGCTTGTAGCCCTTGACCTCAGTGGCCATCGCCTCCCGCAGCTTGTGGCTCAGGACCCATGCCGTCTTGTACTGCACGTCCAGGTCACGCGAGAGGGCCAGGGCGGACTTGCCCTTGACCTCGTTGCAGAAGATCACGACGGCGGCGAGATAGGTCCCCAAGGGCAGCTTGTGGAAGGCGAACAGGGTGCCCGACGTGAGGCTGAAATCCTTGCGGCACGCCTTGCAGCGGAACCGGAGCGCGCCGGACGGGCGGCGGGCCTCATAGGTGATGGTGCAGCCGCAGTGGGGGCAGACGGGCTTGCCGTCCGTCTCAGGCCAGCGGAGGCCCGCGAACGCAGCTTCCGCCTGGGCGTCCGTCATCCGCAGCACGGTGGCGATGCTGAGGGTGCGGGCCTTGGCGGAAAGAAGGAAGTGACTGGCCATCTGTCGCACTCGCTAGTAACCTAGCGAATATGACAGGATATGCTGGCGTATGCAACAGCTATCTGTCATATTTGACAGATTAGTGAGGTTGCCATGGGTGCCCCGGCGTCAGAGAAGGAGTTGGCTGGCAAGGCGGCGCGGTTCTTGAAGGCGGAGATGAAGCGGGCCGGCGTGACCTATGCCGAGCTGGCAAGGCGCTTGGAGGCGCACGGCCTGCACGAGACTGAGGCAAGCATCACGAGCAAACTGGCCCGCGGCACGTTCGCCGCGACGTTCATGCTCGCGGTGCTGGCAGCCCTGGGGTTGGACGGGGTGCGGCTTGCCGATTTGTGAAAACCTGCCCTGGGCATCCCGCAAATTGATGCCCAGGGCAGGATGGCTTAGACGCCGGGGAAGGGCACCGGATAGGCGCCAGGGAAGCGGCGTCCGTGGATGACATGGTTGATCGTGCCCGCCGGCACGTCCAAGAGACGCGCCGCGCGGTTCTGCGTGAGGCGCGCGAATCGCACAAGCCAGATGGCCCAACACGCCTTCTCAAATGTGCAAATTTGCGGCCGGCGATAACGGGGATGTACGAACATGGGATGCTCCCAAGCAGTTGGGGGAGGCATCCGTCCTTGAATTGCCCTCGCAAGCGTGCGATTCTCTAGAAGCCGGTGAGGCATCTAGTTAGGAACTCCAGGGCCGGACGCCGTGGTGTACTCTCAGCTAGACGGCGGGGCCGAACGGTTCGTAGCCGTTCGGCCCCGCTACCTACATCGCTTGGTCTGCATCCTATCAGCCGACATCTCAGGTCATCCTGTCTGTGATGCGCCCATCGTGGTCTGCGATGGCGTAGCTCGTTGGGGTGTCATCCAGGTCGGACTGTACTTGCGCCTCAGTAGTTTGGGGCAAAGGTTGCGATGCCTGATCGTCAGTTTCGGCGTCATCCCGATCATCGTCGCCGTGAATGTCATCAGCAGTTGGAAGAGGCTGGCCATGCGCACGCTTGTACACCTTGAAGCGGCTCAGAAGGTCCATGCCGCCTGATGTGAGGGAGTAGAGGTCGCCCGATTGCATGACCATGCCCGAGCGCACATCGGACACCATCTGATCCTTTATCCGGCGGTAAGGCAGCTTTGTAAGCGTGGACAAGTCCTCCAAGCGAAGCTGCGTCATCGTGCTGATGGCATCAAACATAAGGAACCGCTGAGGGCCTATGCGCGCCCGAACTTGCTTCTGATGCAGGGTTTGCGCATCACCCAATAGCGATGGGGCTGAGTCGTCCAACAGCACGGGTCTTACCGCCGGAGCGCGGGGAACTGACTGCGCCCTATCAGGCTGAGAAGCGTTGCTGCTGGAACCGAACGCATCCCGGTAGATGCGCTCAGCCTCCTTCAAGCCAGCGCGCTCCCGGTCTATCCGCTGTCTCTCCTCAAAGCACTGAGCAACAATCCGCTGCGCCTCAGCCTCACGAGCCGTGATAGACGCGAGTTGGCCGTCGAGATCGTGTTCGATCTCTGCATGTAGGCCGAGGAGCTTGTCAAAGGCATTTTCCACCAACGACTTATGGCGGTACGTCACTAGACGTTCAAGAGCGGCATCCGCTCTAATTAGAGACTTTTCTGTAAGAGACTACTGCGGCAATCACAAGCCTGTGAGCAGAGCCTTGTTGTGGTTAGTCAGTCCGCGTTTTTATCTAGTGGCGGCTGCTACATAATACCGAGATGAACGTCGGCGCAGGCCAGCCAGTCCGCGGCGTCGGGGCGCCGCGGCAGGTGGTGGAAGGTGCCGGTCGCCGTTGCCGCCGCCATCTCCTGCGCGAAATGCGCCTGAACGGAAGGGTCGATGTCGCCGATCCAGGCCAGGTGGATGCCGGCGCCGGCGGCATGGGCCAGGCGCCACGCCTGCAGGAACAGGTCGAACCCCTTGCGAAGGTCGGCGTAGCCCAGTCCCATCGCCAGCAGCGCATCCGCGGGAACGCCCAGCGCCTCGCGCAGCGCCGCCCGGCCGCTTGCGCCATCCACGGGGCGGACGGGGCGATACAGCCCTTGCGGCAGCACCACCGCCCGCCCCGGCGGCAGCGGCACCAGCTCGGCGAAACGGTCCCGGACGAACGGCGCCGCGAACACGACTTGGCTCGCGGCGGCCACCGCCTTACGCGCCGGGTCCAGCAGGTTGCGCTCCTGCATCATGCGCGGCAGCTCATGGACCATCAGGACGCAGCGCAGGCCCGCTGCCGCCAGCGGCGCGCAGGCGCCGGCAGCGGCCGTGCTGTTCACCACCGCCGCCCCGAACCCCTGGGCCTGGAAACGGCGCGCGGCGCGCGGCAAGTCCGCGGCGGCAGCTATGGTCGTCGGAGCCACCGCGCGGAACTCCCCGGCCAGCGCGCCGTCGCCCAGCAGCAGGAACGCCACCTCCACCCCCGATACCGTGGCGAGGTGCCGCCCCAGGCTCAGCAGCAGCAGTTGCGCCCCGGCCGGGAAGGCGTCGTGCCCGACCAGCAGCAGCCGCGTCCGCGCCGGCAGGCCGGCAGCGCCCGCGATGGCCCGCCCGGTCGCGTTCAGGTAGGCGCCGCCGAAATGCACGTCCGGCTCCAGGTAGGCGCCCTCCGCCCACTCGTTCCAGGCGTTCACGCAGACCAGCGGCGTGCCCAGCACCGGATGCGCCACGGCGTCGTCCACCAGCCGCCCCAGCCACGCCTGGTATGCGGCCGGGGTGGAGCCGTGCAGCACCATGCCCTGCCCCTACCGCCGCGCGTCGTTGTCCCAGCCCGGCAGCGCCGTGCGTATCAGCGGATACGGCACCTGGTCCGCACCCGACGCAGCCGCCACGTCATCGTAGGAGAAAACCTGCGCGGTCGCCTCCTGGTCCAGCATGTGCAGGCCGGGGTTCAGCAGCTCCAGCCCCGCCGTCAGCTTGTGCGGCGGGAACTCGACCGCGGCGTCCATGCCGAACGGCCGCGGGTCGCGGTCCCCGAAACTTTGCGCCATGACGAAAAGCGGGTCCTCGCCCAGGGCGCGGAACAGGGTGCGCCAACGCCCGGCGGCGGCTGCCGGGTCCGGGATCAGCGACGCGCGGTAGATCATCAGCACCGGCCGCCCCTGCAGCCGGATGTAGCGCGGGTCCGCGAAGTGCCGGACCAGCTCCGCCGCCAGCGCCGCCTCGTCGGACCGGTGGTAGTCCTGGGCGATCAGCACCTCCTGCTCCGCCCCGTCCCAGCGGCGGGTCCAGTTCTCGTTGGCCCACATCAGGCAGAACGGGAAATCAACGCCGGGGTCGGCGAGCATCGCCTCCAGCGGGCCGTCCAGCAGGCGGCGGCCGTTGAACCAGTAGAAATAATAGACGAACCCGCCCAGCCCGGCGCCGCGCGCCATAGCCACCTGGGCGCGCAAAGCCGCCGTGCCATCCAGCCGGTAGTGGCCGAGGTCCCGCGGGATACGCGGCTGATAGTGCCCGGCGAAGCGCGGCAGCCCGCGGGCCACGTTGGTCCACTCGGTAAAGCCCTGGCCCCACCAGGCGTCGTTCTCCGGGATAACGTGGAACTGCGGCAGGTAGAACGCCAGCACCACCGCCCGGCGCGGCGCGTCCGGCGGAAGCGGCTCCACCGGCTCGAACAATGGGCCGGGGGCGGTGTTGCGGCGCCACTCGCGCGGGATGTCGGTGTCGTGGGCGGGCCGGACCGGGAACACGCCGGGCTGGTGGCGGTGGGCGCGGTAGTGCAGCAAGGGGTTCGCATCGGCCTGGTCCCGCAGGTAGCGGTCCCGGTACCAGGCGGTGTCGAACCCGGCCGAAGCCGGGCGGCCCTCCGACGCACCCTGCACCAAGTAGTGTTCGAACGGGTCCATGCCGGCCCGCACCACGTCCGGCGACCCCATGCGGTAGAACGCCGCGTCGAACTCGGGCAGCGGGCTGACCGCCCCGTGGTGCCGGTGCTGCAAGAAGTACTGCAGGCACCCCTGGCCCGGCGGCAGCCGGTGTTGGGCGCGATACCAGGCGGGGTCGAAGTGCTCGATGGGCTGGCGGCCCTCCAGCTCCCCGTACTCGATGTAATGCAGCAGCGGCTCGGCGCCGGACTCGCGCACGTCGCGGTTGCGCTGCAGATACCAGTCAGGGTCGAAGTACGGGTTCGGGCGCCTGTTCTCCCGCCAGCCGTAGCGGCAGTAGTGCGTGACCGGGTCAATGCCGCACGCGGCGATGTCCGGATTGAGTTCAAGGAACCAGTCGCGCAGGAACAGCCCGGACCGCACGACGGCCAGAACGTCGCCAAGGTCCAGCCGCGCCGGGACCGCTTTCATATGCATATTGAATTGCCGCCCAGGGCGCACCTGCACCCGGCCTCGCACCTAAGCAGCCTTATTCAGCTTGTCGCACGGATGCGGCGTTTGGCGCTCTGTGTTGAGCTGCTTGACCGCGGCGTGGATGGCGCAGGTGAGATGGGCGGCGTCCTTGAACGTGTGGTGGGCCAGGTGGTAGCGCTTGAGGTTGCGCCAGGAGCGCTCGATGTCGTTCAGCTCCGGCGCGTATCGGGGCAGCCACTCCACCGTGATCCAGGGCCGCTCGGCCAGCGCCGCCCTGGACGCTTTGCTGGTGTGGACGGGTCCGTTGTCCAGCACCAGCACCACGGGCAGGCGGTCGCAGCCGGGCTGGGGGCCATACCGCCAGTCCAGCCGGCGCAAGAGGGCGACGAAGTCGGCGCTGGTCTTGGTGGGCGAGGTGCTGACGATCAGTTCGCCCGTGCCTGCGTCCAGCGCCCCCATCATGGCCACCTTGCGCGACTGGCCCGGTGCCTGAACCCGCAGGTCGGTCCCCTTCTCCGCCCAGGCATGGGCCAGATACGGATGCGTCAGCGCCTCACTCTCGTCGGCATAGAGCAGCGCGATGTCGCCCGCGTCGGCCTGGGCCTGGCGCAGCGCCAGCCGCAGGCCCATGCGGTCCACGGCCTGTGCGTCCTGCCGCCCGCTCAGGCTGTGCCGGGGCCGCCGCCAAGTGAACCCCCCTTTTTCAACAGCACGCTCAAGCGCCCCGCCGAGATCGTGGCGCCGGTCTGCCGCTCGATCTCCGCCCGCAAGCGCGGCAGGGTCCAGTTGGTCCGGTCCTCCACGGGCTGGCGCAGCAGCAGGCTCGCAACCGCCAAGGCCCGCTCGCCCCGGGCCGGCGACGGACCCGGCGCCAGCGTGGACCGCAGCGCGTCCACCCCGCGCTCGGTGAACCACCCCCGCCAGTGCCGAACCGCGTCCGGCGTGACGCCAAACGCCTCGGCCACTTCCAGGCTCGTCCAGCCCTGCAAGGTCAGCAGGATCGCGCGCGCACGGTCCGCCTCGCCCCGCACGTCCGAGCGCGACAGCGCCCGCAACTCCGCTTCCTGCTCAGCGCTCGCAACCAACGAAGACCGACCCGCCATGACAACCACCCAGCTTACGTCAACAATGGCCCGATATTACCATCCGTGCGTGGAGCCAAGGAAGCCTGCTTAGCCGGCCGGCGCCTTGGCTGGCTTCGGGGCGGCACGTTTCGGGGCTGCCTTGGCAGCGGCCTTCTTCGGCGCGGCTTTCTTGGCGGCAGGCTTCTTGGCTGCTGCCTTTTTCGCCGGTGCCTTCTTGGCCGCAGGCTTCTTCACCGCTGCCTTCGCCGCCGCAGCCTCCGTCCCGGGCGCCTCGGCAGCAGCGCCGTTCGCAGCCTTCTTGGCCGGCGCCTTCTTCGCTTTCTGGCCGGGCTTGACGGGAACCTTGCCCTTCTCGTCCAGCAGCGCGGCCATCTCTTCCAACGTCACATCGTCCAGCGCTGCGTCCCGGGGCAGGTTGGCGATGCGCCGGCCATGCTGGGCAATCAGGCCGAAACGGCTCTTGCGGACCGTCACCGGCTCGCCGTCCCCGGGATGCGGCCCAAGCTGGCGCACGCTGGCCAGCTTCTTGGCCAGCACGTCCACCGCGCGGTTCAGGCCGACCGCGAGCACGTCGTCGTCCGCGTCCAGCGACCCATAGATGCTGCCCATCCGTACGAAGGGGCCAAAGGGTCCCAGCCCGGCCTCTATGACCTCCTTGCGCTCGGGATGCACGCCGACGATGCGCGGCAGCGACAGCAGGCCCAGCGCCTGTTCGAGCGTCAGCCCCTCGCTTTCCAGGCCCTTGGGCAGGGAGGCGCGGCGCGGCTTGAACTTCTTGTTGTCCGGATCGGCCTCGCCCCGTTGCACATACAGGCCATAGGGGCCGCGGCGCACGGTGACGGCCTCCCCGGTCCTGGGATCATGGCCCAATTCGCGCTTGCCCTCCTTGAGCGCCTCCCCGTCATCCTCCCCGGCGTCTATCGCCAGGCGGCGGGTATATTTGCAGTCCGGGTAGCTGGAGCAGCCGATGAAGCTGCCGTACTTGCCGCTGAGCCTCAGCCCCAACCGGCCCTGGTGGCAGGCCGGGCACAGCCGGGGGTCGGCGCCGTCCTCGCGGGCCGGGAAGAAGTGCTCGCCCAGGTCCTGGTCCAGCGCGTCAATCACATCGCTGATCTTGAGGTCCCGCGTCTGCTCGACCGCCCGGGAGAAGTGGTCCCAGAACGCCTGCATCACGGCCCGCCAATCCGCCCGGCTGCCGGAGATGTCGTCGAGCTGCTCCTCCAGCGACGCCGTGAAGTTGCTGTCCACGTAGCGTTCAAAGAAGCTGGTCAGGAACGCCGTCACCAGCCGGCCGCGGTCCTCCGGTATGAAGCGCTTGTTCTCCATCCGCACGTAGTTGCGGTCCCGCAGCACCGTCAGGATGCTGGCGTAGGTGGAGGGCCGTCCAATGCCCAGCTCCTCCATGCGCTTCACCAGGCTCGCTTCCGAGTAGCGCGGCGGCGGCTGGGTGAAGTGCTGGTCGGCCTGGACGCTGCCCAGGGCCAGCGGGTCCTGCTCCTTCATCGGCGGCAGCATCCGGCTTTCGTCAGGGGCGCTGGCCTCCGGCGCGTCGTCCACGTCCTCCCGATACAGCTTGAGGAAGCCGTCGAAGGCGACGATGGAGCCGTTGGCGCGCAGCCGGGTGCGGGCACCGGCGATGTCCACCGCAACCTGGTCCAGCTCCGCGGACTGCATCTGCGACGCCACCGCGCGCTTCCAGACCAGCTCGTACAGCTTCTGCTGCTCGGGGCTGAGCCGGTGGGCGACGCTGTCCGGCGTGCGTCCGACATCGGTGGGACGGATCGCCTCGTGCGCCTCCTGGGCGTTCTTGGCCTTGCTGCTGTACTCTCGCGCAGCCGCGGGCACGTAGTCGCGGCCATAGGCGTCGCCGACGTGCTCGCGGATCGCCATCATGGCCTCCTGCGCCATCTGCACGCCGTCGGTCCGCATGTAGGTGATGAGGCCCGTCGTCTCCCCGTCCAGCTCCACGCCCTCGTAAAGCTGCTGGGCGCAGCGCATGATGGCCTGGGCGCCCATGCCGAGCTTGCGGCTGCCCTCCTGCTGCAAGGTGCTGGTGGTGAAGGGCGCCGGGGGGTGCCGCTTGACCCGCCTGCGCTCAACGGTGGCGACGCTGAATTGGCCGGCTTCGACGGCGGCCTTGGCCTGGTTGCCCGTCACGGCGTCGTTGAGGTCGAACGGGTCCAGCCGCTTGCCGTCCAGATGGGTCAGCCGGGCGACGAAGGGCGCACCTGCGGGGGTGCGGAGATGCGCCTCGACCGTCCAGTATTCGCGCGGCTTGAACACCTCGATCTCGGCTTCCCGCTCGCACACCATCCGCAGCGCCACGGACTGCACGCGCCCGGCGCTGCGGCTGCCGGGCAGCTTGCGCCACAGCACCGGGGAGAGGGTGAAGCCCACGAGGTAGTCCAGTGCGCGCCGGGCCAGGTAGGCTTCGATCAGCGGCTGGTCCAGCTCGCGCGGATGGGCGATGGCATACTGGACCGCGGACTTGGTGATCTCGTTGAACGTGATGCGGTGGACCTCGACGCCGCGCAGCGCCCGGCGCTCCTCCAGCATGGCGCGGACGTGCCAGCTTATGGCCTCGCCCTCACGGTCCGGGTCGGTCGCCAGGTATAGAGTGTCCGCGCCCTTGAGCGCCTTGGCTATGGCCGTGACCTGGCGGTTGCCGCGCTCGTCGGCGGCCCAGTCCATGGCGAAGCCCTCCTCCGGCCGCACGCTGCCGTCCTTGGGCGGCAGGTCGCGGACGTGGCCGAAGCTGGCGAGCACGGTGTAACCGTCACCAAGATACTTGTTGATGGTTTTAGCTTTTGCAGGAGATTCGACGACGACGACGTCAGTCATGGGGTCCTTCACAGGGCGCGCACGGAGCCGTGCCCTTCAACCGATCAGGGAAGTTTGGCGATCAGGGAAACTTGGTTTCCTGGCAACATTTGGACGCGGTGGTTCAGTTCCAAGGCCATCAATGCCCCCTGCACCGCATGGACCGACAACTGGCAGCGCCGAACGAGGTCGTCAACCGGCGTCGGCGACGCGCTGAGCAGCGCCACGACCCGGGCGACCACGGCTGCCATGTCCAACGGAACGTCATACACCGGCCCGTCCTCCGCAAAACCGAGCGGCAGGGGCGGTGGCGGCGTGACCTGCTGCGGCAGGTTGCCCATCACGTCCGCGGCGCTCTCGGTCAGGGTTGCGCCCTCCCGCAGCAGGTTGTTCGAGCCGCGGCAGCGCGGGTCCAGCGGCGAGCCGGGCACGGCGAACACCGCCCGGCCCTCGTCCAGCGCGATCTGCGCCGTGATGAGGCTGCCGGAGCGCGGCGCGGCCTCGATCACCACGACGCCGAGCGACAGCCCGGCGATCACCCGGTTGCGCCGCGGGAAGTGCCGGGCATGCGGCGCGGTGCCCAGCGGTGCCTCCGCCACGATGGCGCCGCCCTCCGCCACGCGGCGCTGCAGGTCCGCGTTCTCGGGCGGGTAGGCCACGTCCACCCCGCCCGCGACGGCCGCGATGGTGCGGCCGGTCCGCAGCGCGCCCTCGTGCGCCGCCGCGTCTATGCCGCGCGCCATGCCGGACACCACGACCAGCCCGGCCAGCGCCAAGTCGGCCGCCAGCAGCTCCGCCATGCGCTGGCCGTTGACGGAGGCGTTGCGGGCGCCGACCAGCGCCACGGCGCGGTCCAGCAACAGGGCGGCGTTGCCGATGACGGACAGCAGCGGCGGCGCAGGGTCGAAGCCGGCCAGCGCCGGCGGGTAGCCGGGGCCGTCGAGGAACACCATGCGCCCCTTGAGCTTGGCGAGCTGGTCCATCTCGCGCTTGGCGGCGGCGATAGGCGGCGTCGGCGGCGGCGCCTTGCCGCCGCCGGCGCGAGCCAGGCCGGGCAGGGCGTCAATGGCCTCCGCCGCCGTGGCGAAGCGGCGCAGCAGCCGGCGGTAGGTGACGGGGCCGACGCCGTCCGTGCGCGCCAGGCGCAGGCGGTCCAGGGCCTCGGCGGAGGTCATCTGCCCTGGCCGATGCGCGGCTCCGTGCCGTCCAGCAGGCGGCGGATGTTGCCGGCGTGACGGACCAGCACGATCAGCGACACGGCGCCGACCGCAAGGGCAGGGGCCGCTCCCAGCCAGAGCAGCATCAGCACCGGCGCGAGCGCAAAGGCGGCCAGCGACCCGGCGGAGGACCGGCGCGTCAGCCGCGCCGCCGCCAGCCAGACGGCGCAGGCGCCGATCCCGACCGGCCAGGCCGTGCCCAGGATCATGCCCAGCCCGGTTGCCACGCCCTTGCCGCCGTTGCCGCGCATCCAGACCGAGGTGCAATGCCCCGCCACCGCGGCCACGCCCGCAACCAGCCCCGCCGCCGGGCTGGCAAAATAGGCGCCGGCCAGCACCGCCAACGCGCCCTTGCCGCCATCCAGCAGCAGCGTTGCCGCCGCCACGTCCTTGCGCCCGGTACGCAGCACGTTGGTCGCGCCGATGTTGCCGGACCCGATACCGCGTATGTCGCCCAAGCCAGCCATGCGGCTGAGCAGGTAGCCGAACGGGATCGAGCCTAGAAAGTAGCCGCCGAGCATGGCGGGCAGGGCGGCCTGCCAGGTTATGAACGCGGCCATGCGCCGCCTTCTGTCCATTGCGGCGCATCGTCATTGCGAGCCGCTTGAGGCGCGGCAATCGGGGGGCTGGCGGAACCGGCGTTCGTGCGTGCGGCCCCTGGATTGCCGCGGTGCCCCGCCCGCAACGACATGCGGCGGCTCAGCCCGGACTGGCGGACGGCGGCGGCGATCATCCGAACACCCGGCGCCCGGCCTTCCAGGTTCCGACCACCCGCCCCTCCAGCGCCCGTCCGTCGAACGGCGTGTTCGGCGCCTTGCCCGGCAACAGCCCGGCCTCGACCTTCCATATCCGCTCCAAGTCGAACAGGCACAGGTCGGCCGGCGCACCGCGGGCCAGCCGTCCGGCCGCCGCGCCGAGCAGCCGCGCCGGGCGGGCCGTCATCAGGTCCAGCGCCTGCATCAAGGGCAGCCCGTTGCCATGCACCTGCGCCAGGGTCACGCCCAGCAAGGTCGCAAGCCCCGCCCCGCCCGGCGTCGCCAGCGCGAACGGCAGCCGCTTGTCGTCGGCGTCGCGCGGCTGGTGGTCGGAGGCCACGGCGTCCACCGTGCCGTCGGCCAGCGCCGCGCAGACCGCCATCCGGTCCGACTCCGGCCGCAGCGGCGGGGACAGCTTGGCATAGGTGCGGTAATCGCCGATGGCCGTCTCGTTCAGGTCGAAGTAGGGCGGCGCGGTGTCGCAGGTGATCGGCAGGCCCGCGTGCTTGGCCCGGCGTATCAGCTCCAGCGCCTCCGCGGTCGAGACGTGGGCGAAGTGCAGCGCGCCGCCCGTCAGCTCCGCCAGGCGTATGTCGCGGGCGACCAGGATGGCCTCGGCGGCGGCGGGGATGCCCGGCAGGCCCAATCGGGTGGCCTGCGCGCCCTCCGTCGCAGCGCCGCCGCGGGCGAGGGCCGGGTCCTCGGGATGCTGTATGACCAGGGCGCCGAAGCCGCGGGCATAGGACAGGGCCATCCGCATCATGCGGGCGTCGCCCACGGCGCGTTGTCCGTCGGTGAAGGCGACGGCGCCGGCTTCGCGCAGCAGGCCGATCTCCGACATCTCCTCGCCGCGGCAGCCACGAGTTATGGCGCCGTAGGGCAAGATGGTCAGGCTGCCGGTCTCCTCGCCGCGGGCGCGCAGCAGGCGGACCAGCGCCGGGTCGTCTATGGCGGGGAGGCTGTCGGGCAGGGCGGCGAGGGTCGTGATGCCGCTGCTGGCCGCGGCGCGGGCGGCGGAGGCTATGGTCTCGCGATACTCGTAGCCCGGCTCGCCCAGGGCGGCGCGCATATCCACCAGGCCGGGGCACAGTATGGCGCCGTCGCACTCGACGACCTCGGCGCCGTCCGGGCGGCCCAGGGCGGGGCCGAAGTCCAGGATGGCGCCGTCCCGCGCGAGCAGGTCGCCGTGCTGGTCCAGGCCGCTCGCCGGGTCCATCAGCCGCGCGCCGGCCAGCAGCAGGTCACGCATTGCGGCGGTCCCCGCGCGACAGCACGTCCAGCACGGCCATGCGGACGGCGACGCCCATCTCCACCTGCTCGCCGATGACGCTGTGCAGGGGATTGTCGGCGACGGCGCTGTCTATCTCGACGCCGCGGTTCATCGGGCCGGGGTGCATCACCAGCACGTCCGGCTTGGCGCGGGCCAAGCGGGCGGCGTCCAGGCCGAAGAAGCGGAAGTACTCGCGGGCGCTCGGCACCAGGCCCAGCGTCATGCGCTCCTTTTGCAGGCGCAGCATCATCACGACATCAACGCCTTGCAGCCCGGCGTCCATGTCGTGGAACACCTCCACGCCCAGGGCGGCGGCCTCCGCCGGGATCAGGGTCGGCGGCCCGACGACGCGGACACGGCCGCCCATCGTCGTCAGCAGGTGTATGTTGGACCGCGCCACCCGGCTGTGCAGCACGTCGCCGCAGATGGCCACGACCAGCCCCTCCAGGGTGCCGCGGCGGCGGCGCAGCGTGAGCGCGTCCAGTAGCGCCTGCGTCGGATGCTCGTGCGTGCCGTCGCCGGCGTTGATGACGGCGCTGCTGACCTTCTGCGCCAGCAGGTTCGGCGCCCCGGACTGGTCGTGCCGCACCACCAGCAGGTCGCAGCGCATCGCGTTCAGGGTGGATGCCGTGTCGAGCAGCGTCTCGCCCTTGTTCACGCTGCTGGTGCTGACGGACATGTTGATCACGTCCGCGCCCAGCCGCTTGCCGGCCAGCTCGAAGCTGGTGCGGGTGCGGGTGCTGTCCTCGTAGAACAGGTTTATCAGGGTGCGCCCGCGCAGCAGGTCGCGCTGCGTCTTGCCGGAGCGGTTGAGCAGCACGTAGCTCTCGGCCAGATCCAGCAATCCTGCGATCTCAGGCGGATACAGCCCTTCGATCTTGAGCAGGTGGCGATGGGGGTAGCGCATCACGCGGCGGCTTGGGCGATGCGGGCGAGCGACTCGTCGCGCCCCAGTGCGGCCAGGGTCAGGTCAATGGGCGGGCTGGTGGTGCTGCCGGTCAGCGCGGCGCGCAGGGGCTGGGCGACCTGGCCCAGCTTGCGGCCGGACGCCTCGGCATGGGCGCGCAGCGCGGCGTCCAGCGCCGGGGCGGTGAAGTCGGTGGCGGCCAGGGCGGCAGCCAGCGGCGGCAAGGACGCCTTCGCCTCGGGCGTCAGTTGGGCCAACGCCTTCGGCTCGAACGCCAACGGGGTCGGACGGACCAGGAACGCCGCACTGTCAGCGAGTTCCACCAGGGTTTTCGCCCGCTCTTTCAAGCCTGGCATCAGGGCGCGCAGGCGTGCGGCAGCCGCGTCGTCCACCGGCAGGCCGGACGCGGCCAGGCGGGCCGCGACATCCCGGGCCAGCCGGTCGTCGTCGGCCCGGCGCAGCCATATGCCGTTCAGGTTCAGCAGCTTGGCCGGGTCCAGGCGGGCGGCGGACTTGCCGACGCCGTCCAGGTCGAACAGGCGAATGGCTTCGTCCCGGTCCAGCACCTCCGCATCGCCGTGGCCCCAGCCCAGGCGGAGCAGCAGGTTGCACATCGCCTCCGGCAACATGCCGGCCTGCTGGAAATCGAGCACGCTGCTGGCGCCGTGCCGCTTGGACAGCTTGTCGCCGTCCACGCCATGGATCAGCGGCAGGTGGGCGAAGCGCGGCAGGTCCCAGCCCATCGCCTGATAGACCTGGACCTGCCGGAACGTGTTGGTCAGGTGGTCGTCGCCGCGGATGACATGGGTGATGCCCATGTCATGGTCGTCCACAACGACCGCGTGCAGGTAGGTCGGGGTGCCGTCGCTGCGTAGGATGATCATGTCGTCCAGCTCGCTGTTCGCGACGCGGACGGTGCCTTGCACCAGGTCGTCCACCACGGTCTCGCCGTCCTGCGGCGCACGCAGGCGGATGACGGGGTTGACCCCGGGTGGCGCCTCCGCCGGGTCGCGGTCGCGCCAGCGCCCGTCGTAGCGGGGCGGGCGGCCCTCGGCCATCGCGCGCTCCCGCATCTCCCGCAGCTCGTCCGCGCTGGTGTAGCAGCGGTAGGCCCGGCCGGCGGCCAGCATGGCATGGGCGACCTCGGCATGGCGGGCCTGGCGTGCGGACTGGAATACCGGCGGCTCGTCCGGCTGTATGTCGAGCCAGGCCAGCGCGTCCAGGATGACCTGGGTATTGGCAGCCGTGCCGCGCTCCTTGTCCGTGTCCTCGATCCGCAGCAGGAACTGGCCGCCGTGGTGGCGGCTGAACAGCAGGTTGAACAGCGCCGTGCGGGCGCCGCCGATGTGCAACTGCCCGGTCGGGCTGGGGGCGAAGCGGGTGCGTACGGTCGTGTCGTTCTGCATTCGGCTGCATAACACGCCCGGCGGTGGCGTGAAGGGGCGGCAGGGTCTAAGCAGGCGCTTGCAGCCCGAAGCTGGGACGGTGTCCGGCAGAACTAGGCTGCTCAAGCCTGCTTAGGCCACATTCATACGTGAACCTGTAGAGGCTTGCTTAGCGTCCCGCTCAGGAGGCGCCGTGCAACACGCCATCACTGCCGCTGGAGCGGCCCTGCTGCAGGTCCGGCTGCCGCGGCTGGCCACGCTATGGGGCGCCTGGGTGGAAGCGGAACGGGGCCGCTTCGTCCCTTGGCTTGCCGTGGCGGCGATGACCGGCGTCGGCCTCTACTTCGCCCAGCTTGCGGAGCCGCCGGTGTGGGCCGGGGTTGCGGCGGTGCTGGCGTCCCTGCTGGCCTGCATCGCTGGATGGCGCCATCAGGTGTCCCGCGCGGTGGCGCTGATGGCCCTGGCTGCCGCTGCCGGGTTCCTGTCCGCGCAGGCGCAGACCCGGCGTGCCCTGCCCATCCAAGCGATCCCAACCAAGGCCGCTATCCTGACCGGCACCGTCCGCTCAGTGGACATCCTGCCGGAGGGGCGGCGCGTCACCCTGTCCGCCGTCCGGCTGGACCCGGCGCAGCCGCCGCTGGCCCGGTCCGTGCGCGTCCGCCTGCGCCGGGGCGACGCGACGGAGATGGCTGCCGGGGACCGCGTGCAGATACGCAGCCTGCTGCGCCCGCCGGCGCCGCCTGCCTATCCCGGCGGATGGGACTTGCAGCGCGATGCGTTCTTCTCCGGCCTGGGCGCCTCCGGATACGCCTTGAACCCCGCGGTCACGCTGGAACATGCGGAGCCGGCCGGCGCCGGAGCCGTGCTGCAGGGGCTGCGGGACGGCATCGCGCGCCGCGTCCTGGAGGGCTTGCCCGGGCCGCAGGGCGCGGTCGGCAGCACGCTGCTGACCGGGACGACGCTGGCGATCCCGCAAGCTGACCGGGAGGCGTTCCGCGACTCCGGCCTGGCACACCTGCTGGCGGTGGCGGGGCTGCACATCGGGATCGTGATGGGCCTGTTCATGGGCATGACCCGCCTGGGCCTGGCTGCCATCGAGCACACCGCGCTGCACTGGCCCACCAAGGCCATCGCCGGGGCGACGGCGCTGGCGGCGGGTGCGGCCTACCTGCTGCTGACCGGGGCGCACGTCCCGATCATGCGGAGCTTTGCCATGGCCTGCCTGGTGACGCTCGGCATCATCATGGGCCGCCGGGCGCTGTCGCTGCGCGGGCTGACGCTGGCCGCTGCCGCCATCATCGTGATCGCGCCGAACGAGGTCGTGGGCGTCAGCTTCCAGATGAGCTTCGCTGCCGTGCTGGCGCTGATCTCCGGCTACGAGGCCATGCGGCCCCTGCTGGCCCGGCTGCATGGCGACGGCATGAGGCTGCGCGTGCTGTCCCACGGCGCCGCGCTGACGCTCACGAGCCTGCTGGCCGGAGCGGCGTCGGCTCCGTATGGCGCCTACCATTTCGGGCACGTCCAGCTCTACTTCATCCTGGCCAATCTCGTGGCGGTGCCGCTGTGCGCGTTCTGGGTCATGCCGGCCGGGCTGATCGCGCTGGCGCTGATGCCGCTCGGGCTGGAGCGGCTGGCGCTGGTGCCGATGGGCTGGGGATCGAGGCGATCCTGTGGATCGGGCGCACCGTGTCGTCCTGGCCGGCGGCGACCCTGCCGGTGCCTTCGATGCCGGGCTGGGGGCTGGTGGTGTTCAGCGCCGGGCTGGCATGGCTGGGCCTGTGGCGGTCACGGGCGCGGCTGCTGGGAGTGCCGGTGATAATTGCGGGGCTGCTGTCGCCGCTGGCCACCGCGCCGCCTGACCTGCTGATGTCCAGCGACGCCCGGCTGATCGCGTTCCGCGATGGCGGCTACTGGGTGCAGGCGCGGTCAGGCGCGTCCAAGTTCGTGCAAGGCGCCTGGCGGGACCACCTGGCGTCAGGCCCCTTGCTGCCATTGCAGGAAGGCACTCCCGTGTCCTGCACTGCCAAGTCATGCTGGCTGGAGCCTGCCGGCCTGCTGCTGCTGCGCGATGCCGCCCGCGCGACGGACTGCGCCGGGGTGCGCCTGCTGGTCTCGGCCGAGCCGGCGCGCGGAGAGTGCCCGGCAGGCGTGCCCTACCTGGACCGGTTCAGCGTCTGGCGGGATGGCGCCCAGGCCGTGTGGATGACGGCTGATGGCCCGCGCATCCTGTCCGACCGCGCCAACCGCGGCGCCCGGCCCTGGGTGCCGCCGCTGCCAACGCCCCGGCGCAGTGTGCCGAACCTGCCGATGGCCGCCAAAGAAGAATTGCCGCCTGCTGCAAACGAGTAGGGCCACAGCGAGCCGGAACCCTGGTTCGGCCTGCGTCCGGTTGCGGACGCAGGCCGGGTCAGAACTTCCGCAGCAGAGCCACGAGGCGACCCTGGACCTTCACCCGATCCGCCGGGAAGATGCGTATTTCGTGCCGCTTGTTCGCCGGTTCCAGCGCGATGGAGTTGCCGCGGCGGCGCAGGCGCTTCAACGTCACCTCGGCGTCGTCGATCAGGGCGACAATGATCTGCCCGTTATCGGCCGACTCGCCTTTGCGTATCACGACGGTGTCGCCGTCCAGGATGCCGGCTTCCACCATGGAGTCACCTGCAACTTCAAGGGCATAGTGCTCGCCGTTGCCAAGCAGGGCGACCGGGACCTCGATATGGGCGCCAGCGTCGCGCAATGCCTCGATGGGCAAGCCTGCGGCGATGCGGCCATACAGCGGCAACTGCACGGCAGCCGCCTCGTTCGCGGCCCGCACGCCGGACAGGCGGCCGGAGAAGTTGCCATGGATCACGTTGGGCGAGAACGCAGGCGCCTCGGCCTCCTCCGCAACGTCGGGCAGCAGCTCGATCTCGCGCCCGGCCTCGTTGGGCAGGCGCACCACCTCCAGCGCACGGGCGCGATGATGGCGGCGGCGCAGGAAGCCGCGCTCCTCCAACGCCGAGATCAGCCGGTGTATGCCGGACTTCGACCGAAGCTGCAGCGCCTCCTTCATTTCCTCGAAGCTGGGGGAGAAGCCGGTCGCCTTGAGGTGCTTGTCTATGAACGTCAGCAACTCGTGCTGTTTGCGGGTCAACATGGCAGGGGATCTCTCGCGTGTCCGGCCACGGGCAGCCGGCGAATCAGGGCGGCTGGAACAAACCGGCAACCATATTTGTTCTAGGTTAGTTCGCGCCCGGGCGTCAACCAGTTTGCTGGATCACAGACCATCAGATCATAGGCCCCCATATCACAGGCCCAACGTGTCCAGGCGCAGCACGGGGACGTGCGAACCTGCTCGCAGCGCCGGGGCGTTCGGCGGTCGGATGACAAGGCCCTGCGCCTCGGCCAGCAGCCGCGACATCGAGGAGTCCTGCACAGGGAACGGGGTGACGCGGTCCACGCCATCCGTCCCGGGTGCGATGGCGGCGCGCAGGTAGTCCTCCCGGTGGTCGTTGACCGCGGCATCGGTGCCAAGCGGCATCTGCACGGACGGCAAGGCCGCGCCAGGCAGCCCGGACAGCTTGGAGAGCGCCGGCCAGAGGAACAAAACCGCGCACACCAGGGCCGACACCGGATTGCCCGGCAGGCCCAGCACCGGCAGGCCGTGCAGGGTGCCGGACAGCAGCGGCTTGCCGGGCCGCATGGCGATGCGCCAGAAGTCCAGCGTGAACCCGTGCTGCGCCAGGCCAGCCTGCACCAGGTCGTAGTCGCCGACGCTGGCGCCCCCGGTCGTCACCAGCATATCGAGGCCCGCCACGCCCTGTATCGCCTGGGCGACGGCACCCACGGTGTCCCGCGCAATTGGCAGCATCATCGGCTCGCCGCCTCCGGCCCGGACCAGCGCCGCCAGGGCATGGACGTTCGAGCTGACAATCCCGCCGGGACCGAGCGGATCGCCGGGCAGGGCGATCTCATCGCCGGTCGCCAGCAGCGCAATGCGTGGGCGACGGTGGACGGAGACCCAAGGATGGTTGCCAGCCGCCGCCAGTCCGACCGCCCGCGCGCCCAGCCGCGTGCCGGCCGGAACCAGATGCGTTCCCTGGGCGAAGTCGCCGCCCTTGCGGCGGATGTGACGGCCGGGCCGGGCGGCGGCGAGCAGGGTGATCCCGGCGCCGCCCCTGGCGTCGTCCCCAGCACCGTCCCTGGCGTCGTCCACGGTCACGTCCTCCTGCACCACGACGCAGTCCGCGCCGTCCGGGACGGCGCTGCCGGTGTAGAGCCGGACCGCCTCGCCTGCGCCGACCCGGCCCATGAAGGGGTGTCCCGCCGGGGCACGGCCCGCCACGCGCAGCCAGGCTCCCACGGCGCCGTCCTCTGCGCGCAGGGCATAGCCGTCCATGGCTGACACGTCGGTTGGAGGCTGGGTCAGGCGGGCCTGGAGCGGCATGGCCGTCACGCGCCCCCAGGCTTCGGACAGGGCCACGACCTCGGTTGCGGTGGGGCGCAGGCCGGCGATGACGCGGGCGCGCGCCTCGGCCACCGACAGCACCGGGTCAGTCCTGCCGGAACGCTCCGGACGCGCCGCCGTCCTTATGGACGACCCGCAAGCCGTCAATCCGCATCCCGCGGTCCACGGCCTTGCACATGTCGTAAACCGTCAGCGCCGCGACCGAGGCGGCGGTCAGCGCCTCCATCTCCACCCCGGTCCGGCCGTTGGTGCGGACGGTGGCGGCAACGTCTATGCCGCCCTTGTCAGGCGAGGGCTGCAAATCCACCGTGACGGCAGAGATCGGCAGCGGGTGGCACAGCGGGATCAGGTCGGCCGTGCGCTTAGACGCCATGATGCCGGCCAGGCGCGCGACGCCCAGCACATCGCCCTTCTTGGCCTGGCCGGACAGTATCAGCGCCAGGGTGGCGGGCTGCATCGCGACGCGGACGCAGGCCGTCGCCGTGCGCTCCGTCTCAGGCTTTTTGGAAACGTCCACCATTACCGCCCGGCCCTCCGGGTCGAAGTGGGTCAGCGCCGTCATGCCACGGTGCCCAGCAGCGCCCGGGTAGCGGCGCCCACGTCGGGCTGCCGCAACAGGCTCTCGCCTACCAGGAAGCAGCTCGCCCCGGCATCGGCCAGCCGGAGCACGTCCGCATGGGTGCGTATGCCGCTCTCGGCAATCAAGAAGCGGTCGGACGGCACATGCGGCGCAAGCTCCTCCGTCACATCCAGGCTGGTCCGCAATGTTTTGAGATCGCGGTTGTTGATGCCGATCAACTGCGTCTCAAGGCCCAGGGCGCGATCCAGCTCGCGGCGGTTGTGCACCTCCGCCAGCACGTCCATGTCCAATGCCCGCGCAAGCTCCTCCAGCTCGCGCGCCCGCGCATCGGTCAGCGCCGCGAGGATCAGCAGGACGCAATCGGCGCCCATCGCCCGGCTCTCGTAGATTTGCCAAGGGTCCAGCATGAAATCCTTGCGCAGCGCCGGCAGCGCGACGGCGGCGCGCGCCGACCGCAGGTGTTCGGCCTCACCCTGGAAATACGGCTTGTCCGTCAGCACCGAAAGGCAGGTTGCCCCGGCGGACGCATAGGTGCGCGCCAAAGCCACCGCGTCAAAGTCCTCGCGGATCACTCCTGCAGACGGGGAGGCGCGCTTGATCTCGGCGATCAGGCCATAGCGGCCGGTGCCGACGGCGTGCTTCAGCGCATGGCCGAAGCCGCGGGTCGGATGGCGCTTCGCATCCTGACGGCTGGCCGGAGTCGGGAGCGGCAGGCCCGCCTTGCGCCGATGCACCTCGGCCAGGGTGTCGGCGCAAATCTGCGCCAGGGCGTCGGGAAGGGCGATATCCATGATGAACTCCAAGCAGTCCTAACCAGTTGCCCGGCGCAGCTTATCCAGTGCCGCACGCGCCTGGCCGCCGTCAACCGCGGCGGCGGCCAGCGACGCGCCTTGCCGAAGGCCGGCGGCTCGGCCGGCGACCACCAGTCCGGCCGCAGCATTCAGCAGCACCGTGTCCCGATATGCGCCGGCCTGGCCATCAAGCAAGGCGAGCAGCGCCGCGGCGTTGGTCGCCGGGTCGCCGCCGCGTATGGCCCCAATGGGCGAGCGGGACAGCCCGGCCATCTCTGGCACCACCTCGAAGCTGCGCAGGGCGCCGTCGAGCAGCTCGACGACCTGGTTCTCACCGGCGACCGTCAGCTCGTCCAGGCCCTGGCCATGAACCAGCCAGGCGTGCTGCGTGCCAAGCTGATGCAGCGTCTCCGCCATAGGCGCCAACCATTTGGGATCATATACCCCGGTCAGTTGCCGCCGTACCTGCGCCGGGTTGGCGAGCGGGCCAAGCAGGTTGAAGATCGTGCGCGTTCCCAGCTCTACCCGCGGCCCAGCGGCGTGGCGCAACGCGGCGTGATGCCGGGGCGCGAACAGGAAGGCACACCCCGCTTCTTCCAGCACCTGCGGCAGCCGGTCCAAGGGAACATCCACGTTGACGCCCAGCGCCGCCAGCACGTCAGCCCCGCCCGTCAGCGAGGACAGGTTGCGGTTGCCGTGCTTCGCGACCGGAACGCCGCAGCCGGCCAGGACGAAGGTGACGGCAGTGGACACGTTCAGCGTGCCGCCCCCGTCGCCGCCGGTGCCGCATACGTCCATCGCGCCGGGCGGGGCGGCGACGGTCGCCATGCGGGCGCGCATCGCCCGGACGGCGCCGGTCAGCTCCGCGACCGTCTCCCCTCGCACGCGCATCGCCATCAGCAGCCCGGCGATCTGCGCCGGCGTCGCCTCGCCGGACATGATGACGCCGAACGCCGCCTCGGCGTCGTCAGCCGTCAGCGTGGCGCCTTCGGCCACACGCGCCAGGACGGGCTTCAGGCTGGACAAGCTACGCCGCGCGAGCCGGTGCGTTGGCGCCGCGGGCGATGGCGAGGAAGTTGGCCAGGATGTCATGGCCGTGCTGGGATGCGATGCTCTCGGGATGGAACTGCACGCCAAACACCGGCATCGTCCGGTGGCGCAGACCCATGATGGTACCGTCCTCGGTCCAGGCCGTCGCCGCCAGGGTGTCCGGCAGGGTCGCGGCGTCCACGATCAGGCTGTGGTAGCGCGTGGCCTGGAACGGGCTGGGCAGCCCGGCGAACACGTCGCTGCCGTCGTGCCGCACCGGGCTGACCTTGCCGTGCATCGGCGCCGCCGCGCGGACCACGTCGCCGCCGAACACCTGGCCGATGGCTTGATGGCCGAGGCAGACGCCCAGCAGCGGGACGCGCCCGGCGGCGGCGCGTATCAGGTCGCAGCAGATGCCGGCCTCTGTCGGGGTGCAGGGGCCAGGGGACAGCACGATGGCGTCCGGCGCGCTGTCCATCGCCTGCTGCACCGTCCAGGCGTCGTTGCGGACCACCCGGCACTCGGCGCCCAGGTCGCCAAGGAAATGAACGAGGTTGAAGGTGAAGCTGTCGTAGTTGTCTATGAGCAGGATCATGTCAGGGGTCCGGGGGTCAGGAGGCCGGGGGTCAGGAGTCCGGGGGGATCAGGCTTTCAAGGCGGCGAAGCGCACGGCCTCTTCGGCGGCGCGGAACAGGGCGCGGGACTTCTGCCGGGTCTCTTCCCACTCGCCCTCGGCGGTGCTGTCGGCGACAACGCCGCCGCCGGCCTGGACGTGCATGGTGCCGTCCTTCACCACGGCGGTGCGAAGGCCGATGCAGGTGTCCATGGTGCCGTTCGCGGCGAAGTAGCCGATACAGCCGGCATAGATGCCTCGGCGGGTCGGCTCCAGCTCCTCGATGATCTCCATGGCGCGTATCTTCGGGGCGCCGGTCAGCGTGCCCGCCGGGAATCCGGCGACCAGGGCGTCCAGTGCGTCCAGGCCGGGGCGCAGCCGGCCCTCCACGGTGGACGAGATGTGCATGACGTGGCTGAACCGCTCGACGGCGAAGCTCTCCGTCACGCGGACGCTGCCCAGTTCCGCGACGCGGCCCACGTCGTTGCGGCCGAGGTCGAGCAGCATCAGGTGCTCCGCCCGCTCCTTGGGATCGCCCAGCAGGTCGGCCTCCAGCGCCCGGTCCTCCTCCGGCGTCGCGCCGCGCGGGCGGGTGCCGGCCAGGGGGCGCAGCGTCACGGTCCCGTCGCGCAGCCGCACCAGCACTTCCGGGCTGCTGCCGACGACCGCGAAGCCGCCGAAGTCCAGGAAGAACAGGAACGGCGCCGGGTTGATGCGGCGCAAGGCGCGATACAGCGCGAAGGGCGGCAGGGCGAACGGCACGCTGAACCGCTGGCTGGGCACGACCTGGAAGGCGTCGCCGGCGAAAATGTACTCCTTCATGCGGTCCACGATGGCCATGAACTCGGCCTTGGTCAGGTTGGACTGCGGTTCCGGCTGCGGCGGCAGCGCCACGGGCGGGGCGGCATGGGGCAGGGGGCGCAGCAGCGCCGCGTCGGCCTGGGCCAGCGCAGCCTGGGCCTGGTTCCAGGCGGCCTGCGCGGACATGCCGGGCTGCGGATAGACCGGGGCGGCCAGGGTCAGCTCGTCCCGCACGTTGTCGAACACCGCGAACACCGTGGGGCGGATCAGGATGGCCTCCGGCAGGCCGATGGCGTCCGCGTTCTTATCCGCCAGCCGCTCCATCAGCCGCACCATGTCGTAGCCGAGATAGCCGACCAGGCCCCCCAGCATCGGCGGCAGGTGGTCCGGCAGGTCGAGCTGCGCCTCCTGGATCAGGGCGCGCAGGCTGTCCAGCGCCGGGCGCTCGTCCCGCACGAAGGCATGGGGGGCGGAGCGGGCGTGGCGGTTGACCTCCGCCTGGCCGCCGCGGCAGCGCCACACCAGGTCGGGGTCCATGCCGATGATCGAGTAGCGGCTGCGGGCCGACCCGCCCTCGATGCTTTCGAGCAGGAAGGAGTTGGGGCGGCCATGCGCCAGCTTGAGGAAGGCGCCGACCGGCGTTTCCAGGTCGGCGACGCCGGTGGTCCAGACCAGGGTGCCGCGGCCGGCTTCATAGGTTGCGCGGAACAGGGCTTCGGTGGGGGGGATCGCGTTCATGCTGCCGTCGGGGTGGGGAGTTACGAAGGAGGCTGGACGATGCTGTCCAGCACCCGCTGGTTGACCGTGGGACGCAGCCGGGCGCGCAGGGCCGATGCGTAGGTGTTCTGCAAATCCTGGCCCATCGCGTCCGAAAGCTGCTTCCGGGTCTGCCCGGCGCCGAGCGGATCGGCCGATGCCTCGGGCACGGAGACCTCGCCCGGCGCCACGACCAGGAACGCATCGGGGATTTCCACCATCGTGACCTCCCGGGGCTTGAGCGTGAAGGCCGCCTCCGCCAGCTTCGGCGCGACGCCGGGCGGCGGTGCGCCGCGGGACAGCGGCGGGGTATGCTGCACTCGCAGCCCGGCCACCGTGGCGGCGTCGTCCAGGCCGCCGCCGGCCTGCGCGGCGGCGAGCAGGCCGGCAGCGGCGGTCTCCTGCGACTTGCGCCGGGCTGCGTGCAGCCAGTCCTCGCGCACGGTGGCCTCAACCTCCGCGAAGGGCTTGGGCGCAGCGGCGGTCGTGTCCTCGACGAGCACGGCGAAGTGGCTGCCGTCAGGTCCTTCGGCAAGGCGCGGAGGCTCGCCCTTTTGCAGGGCAAAGGCTGCCGTCAGGATGGCCTGGCGCATTGCCGGGGTTCCGGGGATCGGGGCAGGCTCGCCCTCCGGCGTGTTGCCGCGGGCGTCCAGGCTGCCGGCGATGGCGGCTGCGCCCAGCTCCGCCGGTATCTCGTCGAGCGTCGGGCTGGCGGCGACGGCGTCTTCCAACTGGTTGACGCGCTCATACACGCCGTCCGCTGCGCGCTCCCGCGCGATCTTGGCCCGTATGCCGCCCGCCGCGTCGGCCAGGGTCGTGCTGTTCCCCGGGGAGAGCTTGAACACCTGGAACACCTGCCACCCCAGCGGCGAGCCGATGGGGCCGACCACCGCGTCGGGCGCCGCTGCGAACACCGCCGCGGCCAGCTCCGGCGACGGGATTTCGGCCTGTCCCGCGTCGTCCAGGGTGATAGTGGAGGCGCCGGGTTCGGCCTGCTTCTTGATCTCGTCCCACGCCGCGCCGCCGGTCCAGGCCGCGGCCAGGGCGCGCGCCTTCGCCTCGTCGGGGGCGACGATGATGCGGACCGAGCGCTTCTCCTGCGTCACGAACTCGGCCTGGTGCTGGTCGTAATAGGCTTGCACGTCGGCGTCCGGCACGTCCGTCGCGCGGGCGATGGTGTCCGCCGACAGCACGACGGCCTTGATCCGGCGGAACTCGGCGGCGCTGTAGGCCGGCAGGTTGTTGTCATACTGCCGTTGCAGGTCGTCCGCCGTGGGCACCGGCGGCTCCGGCGCGAGGAGGAACGGCAGCTCGACGTAGTTCACGACGCGCGTCTCGCGCTGGAAGGCGAACACCGCCTGGGTCAGGGCGTCCGGGGCCGCGACGCCGGACGTGACGGCATCCATCAGTTGCCGCTGCGCCAGGTTGGCGCGCACCTGCTCCAGGAAGCGGTCGGGGTTCAGGTTGTTCTCGCGCATCACGCCGTTGAAGCGCGTGCGGTCGAACGTCCCGTTGGCGTCCTTGAAGGCTGGGACGTCGAACACGGCGCGGCGCACCTCGTCCGGCGGGACGGAGATGCCAAGCTGCGACGCCTCCTCGCCCACGGCAGCCTCGACCACCATCTGCTCCAGGGTTTGCCCGGCGACGCCGCGGCTGATGGCGGGCGTCGGCTGGACCCGGCCGCCCAACATGCGCGACACCTGCGCCAGGGCGCGGCGATACTGCTCCTGGAACTCGCCCGCCCCGATCCGGCGGCTGCCGACCTGCGCGACGGAGTTGTCCGTGGCGAAGTCCTGCACGACGCCGGATATGCCCCACAGGCCGAACGAGCCGATCAGCACGATGAAGAACGCCCGGGCGGCCCAGGTGCCCAGGAAGCGGCGAAACATGGCGAGCATCGAGGTCAGGTCCCAATCAGCGGCGGCACCATAGGCATGGCGCCCGGCATACGCCAGCGGCGCGCGCCCGTTTGCACCGGCGTTTGCAGGGGGCGCTTGCAGGGGGCGTTCGCAGGGGGCGTACGCAGGGGGGCGTTTGCACGGACGCCGCCCCGGCTGTAAGGGCGCGGCAAAAGTTGGGACCACAGGATGCAGCCATTGATCGCCGGCAACTGGAAAATGAACGGATTGCGGGTGGAAGCCGCGGCGCTGGCCACGGCGCTGCGGGACGGCGTGCCTGGGTGCGACCTGCTGGTCTGCCCGCCAGCGACGGTGCTGGCCCAGGTTGCCGGCCTGCTGGCGGGCGGCCCCGTCGCGGTCGGCGGCCAGGACTGCCATGACGCCCCGAACGGCGCCCATACCGGCGACGTGTCCGCCGCCATGCTGCTCGACGCCGGGGCGTCCTGGGTGATCCTCGGCCACTCGGAGCGGCGCCAGGCGCATGGGGAGTCGGATGCGGCCGTCCGGCGCAAGGCCGCCGCCGCCGCCGCCGCCGGCCTGGTGCCCATCGTGTGCGTCGGGGAGACCGAGGACCAGCGGGAGGCCGGCCAGGCGCGCACCGTCGTCGGCGCGCAGCTTGCCGGCAGCCTGCCGCCGGGCTTTGCCGGCGTCGTGGCCTATGAGCCGGTCTGGGCCATCGGCACTGGCCGGGTCCCGACCGCGGGCGACGTGGCCGCCATGCACGCGCACATACGCCGGCAGCTCGTGGCGGTGCTGGGCGAGGCCGGGGCGGGGCTTCGCATCCTGTATGGCGGCTCGGTCAAGCCGGGCAACGCCGCGGGGCTGCTCGGGCTGCCGGATGTCGGCGGCGCGCTGGTGGGCGGGGCCAGCCTGGCGGCGGGGGACTTCCTGGGCATCGCCCGCGCGGCGGGCCAGGCTGGCGAGTCCCAAGCTTCAGACGCCCATACTCCAGAGGCATAGCTTCCCAGGGGGCCGCAGTGCGGGTATGACGCGCCTGACGCTAGGAACCCACCGCCATGGCCACCGCACTGCTCATCATCCACCTGTTCGTGACGCTCGCCCTGATCGGCGTCGTGCTGATCCAGCGCAGCGAGGGCGGGGGGCTGGGCATCGGCACCTCGCAGGGCATGGGCGGGTTCATGTCGGGGCGCGGGACGACCAACCTGCTGACGCGCACGACCGCCATCCTGGGCGCGACGTTCTTCGCGCTGTCGCTGACGCTCGCGCTGCTGAACCGCGGCGCGGTGGGCCACGGGCGCCCGTCGCTGCTGGACGTGCCGCCGCCGGCCGGCGCGGCTGCGACGCCTGCCCCGGGAGGCAGCCCGGCAGCCGAACCGGCACCGGCCCTGCCGCGGACGCCTGCGGTGCCGACCAACTAGTGCCAGTCCAACTCGTGCCGGTCCAACTCGTGCCAGTGCTGTAGTGCCGGCTGCTGTAATGCCGGCGCCGCGCCGGGCTGCAATGCGGCAGCCGGGCTGTTGCCGGCGGGGCCATCCGGTGTATCACGACCGCCCATGACGCGGTTCGTATTCATCACCGGCGGCGTGGTCTCCTCACTCGGCAAGGGCATCGCGTCCGCAGCGCTCGGCACGCTGCTGCAGGCGCGCGGCTACAGCGTGCGGCTGCGGAAGCTGGACCCGTATCTCAACGTGGACCCGGGGACCATGAGTCCCTACCAGCACGGCGAGGTGTTCGTCACCGACGACGGCGCCGAGACCGACCTGGACCTGGGCCACTACGAGCGCTTCACCGGCGTCCATGCGACGCAGTCGGACAACGCGACCACAGGGCGCATCTACTCCGAGGTGATCGCCAAGGAGCGGCGCGGCGACTACCTCGGCGCCACCGTTCAGGTCATCCCGCACATCACCGACGCCATCAAGGAGGCCATCACCCGCGACACCGACGGCCTGGACTTCGCGCTGATCGAGATCGGCGGCACCGTCGGCGACATCGAGAGCCTGCCGTTCCTGGAGGCCATACGCCAGCTCAGCAACGAGCTTGGCCCGGCGCAGACGATGTTCGTCCACCTGACGCTGGTGCCTTACATCTCCTCCGCGGGCGAGCTGAAGACCAAGCCGACGCAGCACTCGGTCAAGGAGCTGCTGAACGTCGGCATCCAGCCGCAGATGCTGCTGTGCCGCTGCGACCGGCAAATCCCCGACAGCGAGCGGCGCAAGATCGCCAGCTTCTGCAACGTCCGCCCGCAGGCCGTGATCGGCGCGCTGGACGTGGACACCATCTACGCCGTGCCGATCAGCTACCACCAGGAAGGCATGGACCGCGAGGTGCTGCGCCACTTCGGCCTGCCGTTCGACGAGGAGCCGGACCTGCGGCCCTGGCAGCGCATCGTGGACCTGGTGCGCGCGCCGGAGGGCGAGGTGCGGATCGCCGTGGTGGGCAAGTATACCAACCTGCTCGACAGCTACAAAAGCCTGGCCGAGGCGCTGACCCACGGCGGGCTGCAGAACCGGGTGCGGGTCCATCTCGACTGGGTGGACAGCCAGATCTTCGAGCAGCCGGACGCCGTCGCCCGGCTGGAGGGCGTGCATGGCATCCTGGTCCCCGGCGGCTTCGGGGAGCGCGGCACGGAGGGCAAGATCGCCGCCGTCCGCTTCGCGCGGGAACGCCGGGTGCCGTTCCTCGGCATCTGCTTCGGGATGCAGATGGCGGTCATCGAGTGCGCGCGGAACCAGGTCGGCCTGCCCGATGCCTCGAGCACCGAGTTCGGCCCGTGCGAAAATCCCGTGGTGGGCCTGCTGACGGAATGGGCGCGCGGCAACGAGATGGAGCGTCGGGAGGCCGGCGGCAACCTGGGCGGCACCATGCGCCTGGGCGCCTACCCGGCGGAGATTGAGCCAAACTCGCTCGTCAGCAAGGTGTATGGCGCCACGCGCATCCAGGAGCGGCACAGGCATCGCTGGGAGGTCAACGTGCACTACCGCGAGGAGATCGAGGCGCAGGGGCTGCGCTTTTCCGGCATGTCGCCCGACGGCATCCTGCCGGAGATCGTGGAGCGGCCGGACCATCCCTGGTTCATCGGCGTGCAGTATCACCCGGAGCTGAAGTCGAAGCCGCTGGCGCCGCACCCGCTATTCTCGGGCTTCATACGCGCCGCCGTGCAGCAGTCCCGCCTTGTCTGACCCTCGGCCTTCTGATCCCCCGCTTCTTGATTCCATGGCAGCGGAGATGCGGACCGTCCGGGTCCGGGACGTGGAGATCGGCAACGACCGGCCCTTCGTGCTGATCGCCGGGCCGTGCCAGATCGAGTCGGAGAACCACGCCTTCGAGATGGCGGACGCGCTGAGCGGCATCGCCCGGGCCGCCGGCGTGCCGCTCATCTACAAGTCCAGCTACGACAAGGCGAACCGCACCAGCGGCGGCGCGGCCCGCGGCGTCGGCATCATACGCGGCCTGGGCATCCTGGCCGCCGTGCGCGAGCGGTTCCGCATCCCCGTGCTGACCGACGTTCACGCCCCGGACCAGTGCGAGCCGGCGGCCGAGGCGGTGGACATCCTGCAAATCCCGGCCTTCCTGTGCCGCCAGACCGACCTGCTGCTGGCTGCGGGCGAGACCGGCCGCGCGATCAACGTCAAGAAGGGCCAGTTCCTGGCTCCCTGGGACATGGCCAACGTCGCCGCCAAGATCGCCGACACCGGCAACGAGAGCATCCTGCTGACCGAGCGCGGCGTCAGCTTCGGCTACAACACATTGGTGACGGACTTCCGCGGCCTGCCGGTGATGGCGCGCACGGGCTACCCGGTGGTGTTCGACGCAACCCACTCCGTGCAGCAGCCGGGCGGGCAGGGCGGGTCGTCGGGCGGGCAGCGGGAGTTCGCGCCGGTGCTGGCCCGCGCCGCGCTGGCGGTGGGCGTCGCGGCGCTGTTCATCGAGACCCATGCCGACCCGGACAGCGCGCCCAGCGACGGGCCGAACATGATCCCGCTGCGCGAGATGCCGGCGCTGATCGCCGGGCTGCGCGCCCTGGACGACTTCATGAAGCCGCGCCTGACCCCACCCACCAGCGGAGCTGACCCGGAATGAGCGCCATCGCCGACCTGATCGCCCGCGAGGTCCTGGACAGCCGGGGCAACCCGACGGTGGAGGTGGAGGCCGTGCTGGACAGCGGCGCGAGCGGCCACGCCATCGTCCCCAGCGGCGCCAGCACCGGCGCGCACGAGGCCGTGGAGCTGCGCGACGGCGACAAGTCCCGTTACGGCGGCAAGGGCGTGCTGACTGCCTGCGCCAACGTGGAGGGCGAGATCTTCGACGCCCTGGGCGGCATGGACCCGATGGAGCAAGTGAAGCTGGACGGGATCATGGTTGACCTCGACGGCACTCCGAACAAGGCGCGGCTGGGCGCGAACGCGATCCTGGCAGTATCGCTGGCGGTTGCCAAGGCGGCGGCGGCCGAGCTGGGACAGCCGCTCTATCGCTACGTCGGCGGCGTGTTCGCGCGGACGCTGCCGGTGCCGATGATGAACATCATCAACGGCGGGCAGCACGCGGACAACCCGATAGACATCCAGGAGTTCATGATCCAGCCCGTGGGCGCCGCGACGTTCGCGGACGCGGTGCGCATGGGGTCCGAGATCTTCCACGGGCTGAAACGGGCGCTGCACGACGCCGGGCACAACACCAACGTCGGGGACGAGGGCGGCTTCGCGCCGAACCTGCGCTCTGCGGACGAGGCGCTGGGCTTCATCGCCAAGGCGTGCGAGGCCGCGGGTTACCGGCCCGGCGAGGACGTGACCTTCGCGCTCGACTGCGCCGCGACCGAGTTCTTCCGGGACGGGGTGTATGACATGGCGGGCGAGGGCAAGCGGCTCGACGCCGTGGGGATGGTGGCCTACCTGGCAGACCTGGCCGGGCGCTACCCGATCATGTCCATCGAGGACGGATGCAGCGAGGACGACTGGGACGGCTGGCGGCACCTGACGGAGGCGCTGGGCGGCAAGGTGCAGTTGGTGGGCGACGACCTGTTCGTGACCAACACCGAGCGGCTGCGGCGCGGGATCGAGGCGGGGACGGCCAACTCGATCCTGGTGAAGGTGAACCAGATCGGCACGCTCACCGAGACGCTGGACGCGATGGAGGTGGCGCAGCGCGCCGGCTACACCGCCGTGATGAGCCACCGCTCCGGCGAGACGGAGGACTCGACCATCGCCGACCTGGCCGTCGCCACCAACTGCGGGCAGATCAAGACCGGGAGCCTGGCGCGCAGCGACCGGACGGCGAAGTATAACCGGCTCCTGCGCATCGAGGCCGAGCTTGGCCCGTCCGCCCGCTACGCCGGCCGCACGATCCTGCGGCAGTAGGGTCCTGCTCCTGCTCCCTCTCCCTCCGGGAGAGGGAGAAGAGACACTTTTCCACTGTGCTGCTTCCAGCAATCGGGTAACGTCGCCGTGAATTGCAGGACGTGGCGATGGGACTCTGGATCGGTTTGCAGCGTTGGCTGCGGGCGGGCGTGGCGCCGGGCGTGTTCCTGGCGCTGGTCGGCTACTTCTCCTGGAACGCCACGCAGGGCGACCGCGGGCTGCAAGCTTATGCCATGCGGCAGGAGCAACTGAAGTCCGTGCAGGCCGAGCTGGCCCGCGTCGTCGCGGAGCGGGACACCTGGGAGCGCCGGGTCATGGGCCTGCGGACGCAGCGCCTGGACCCCGACACCCTGGACGAACGGGCGCGTGCGATGCTGAACGTCGCCGACCCCGCCGACGTCGTCATGCCGTATGGGGCGAACAAGCGCCTGTTCTGACCGCCGCGCCTGCCTGGGCGCATGGTCCGGGCCTATATCGCATTGCACAACAATGCGTTGCGGCCGGCGGGGTTGTCGTTGCCCGGCTGTGGGGCTAGGTGTCGTGCAGACGTATTTTGATGGACGGAGGCGGCGCGCATGGCCCAGGCAGCAGAACAGGGTGGCGGCGAGGGCCAGGCCGTGACGGACACCGCCGCCCCGCCCACCAACCAATCCATGAACCGCGACCAGCTCCTGCAAGCCTACTCCAGCATGTTGCTGATACGCCGTTTCGAGGAAAAGGCCGGGCAGCTTTACGGCATGGGACTGATCGGCGGCTTCTGCCACCTGTATATCGGCCAGGAGGCCGTGGTGGTCGGCATCCAGGCGGCGCTGGGCGAGGGCGACCAGGTGATCACCTCCTACCGCGACCACGGCCACATGCTGGCCACCGGCATGGAGCCGCGCGGCGTGATGGCGGAGCTGACCGGGCGCAGCGGCGGCTACTCCAAGGGCAAGGGCGGCTCCATGCATATGTTCAGCAAGGAGAAGCGGTTCTTCGGCGGGCATGGCATCGTCGGCGCGCAGGTGAGCCTTGGGACGGGGCTGGCGATGGCCAACTGGTATCGCGGCAACGACCGGGTCTCGGCGACCTATTTCGGCGACGGCGCGTCCAACCAGGGCCAGGTCTATGAGAGCTTCAACCTGGCGGCGCTGATGAAGCTGCCGTGCCTGTATGTGATCGAGAACAACAAGTATGGCATGGGCACCAGCCTGGAGCGGTCCTCGGCCTCGCACGACCTATCCAAGAACGGGGCGCCCTGGGGCATCCCCGGCGCGCAGGTGGACGGCATGGACGTGACCGCGGTGAAGGCCGCGGCGGAGACGGCGGTGGCGCATTGCCGGGCCGGGCGCGGGCCGTTCGTGATGGAGGTGCAGACCTACCGCTATCGCGGCCACTCCATGTCCGACCCGGCGAAATACCGCACCCGCGACGAGGTGCAGAAGATGCGTACCGAGCGCGACCCCATCGAGGGCGCGAAGCACATGCTTGAGGCGCTGGGCGTGACGGAGGATCGGTTCAAGCAGATCGAGGCCGGCATCAAGGCGCGCATCCAGGAGGCGGCGGACTTCGCCCAGAGCAGCCCGGAGCCTGACGAGCGCGAGCTGTGGACCGATATCCTCGTGGAGGGCTAGGCGTTGTCCACCCAGATACTGATGCCGGCGCTGTCGCCCACGATGACGGAGGGCAAGCTGGCCCGCTGGCTGAAGAAGGTCGGCGAGGACGTGCGCGCCGGGGATGTCATCGCGGAGATCGAGACCGACAAGGCGACTATGGAGGTCGAGGCGGTTGACGAGGGCAAGCTGTCGCAAATCCTTGTGGAAGAGGGCACGGACGGCGTTGCGGTCAACACGCCCATCGGCGTGCTGAGCGCAGACGGCGAGGCTGCGGCGCCATCGCCCGCAGGGGCGCCTGCCGCTGCCGCGCCGTCACCGGCGGCGGCTCCCGCCCCAGCACCGGCACCGGCACCGTCACCGGCACCGGCACCCGTCAAGCCCACGTCCGAGAGCGAGAGCGTGGTTGCGGACAAGGCGACCGCGGCCCAGGCCGTGCCGACGACGGCCGCTGCCGCGCCGGAACGCGATTGGGGGCCGACCAAGCCGACCACCGTGCGGGAGGCGCTGCGCGACGCCATGGCGGCGGAGCTTCGCGCGGACGACCGGGTGTTCCTGATCGGCGAGGAGGTCGCGCAGTACCAGGGCGCCTACAAGATCAGCCAGGGCTTGCTGGACGAGTTCGGGCCACGCCGGATCATAGACATGCCCATTGCCGAGCACGGCTTCACCGGCATGGCCGTGGGCGCGGCGATGGACGGGCTGCGGCCCATCGTCGAGTTCATGACGTTCAACTTCGCCATGCAGGCGATAGACCAGATCATCAACTCGGCCGCCAAGACGCTGTATATGTCGGGCGGCCAGATGGGCTGCCCTATCGTGTTCCGCGGGCCGAATGGCGCCGCGTCCCGCGTGGGCGCGCAGCACAGCCAGGACTACGCAAGCTGGTACGCCCACTGTCCCGGCCTCAAGGTCGTGGCGCCCTGGTCCTCGGCCGACGCCAAGGGCCTGCTGCGCGCCGCCATACGCGACCCGAACCCGGTCATCGTGCTGGAAAACGAAATCCTCTACGGCCAGACCTTCGAGTGTCCAACAGATGAGGAGTTCGTGCTGCCCATCGGCAAGGCGAAGATCGAGCGGGAAGGCAAGCACGTCACCCTCGTCGCCTACAGCATCATGGTCGGCGTCGCGATGAAGGCGGCAGAGACGCTGGCGGAGCAGGGCATCGAGGCGGAGGTGGTGAACCTGCGCAGCCTGCGCCCGATGGACACGCAAACCATCGTGGACAGCGTGAAGAAGACTAGCCGGCTGGTGACGGTCGAGGAAGGCTGGCCCTATGCCGGCATCGGCGCCGAGATCGCGATGCAGGTCATGGAGCACTGCTTCGACTGGCTGGATGCGCCGCCGGTGCGCGTAACTGGGCTGGACGTGCCGCTGCCCTATGCCGCGAACCTGGAGAAGCTGGCGTTGCCGCAGCCGGGCTGGGTGGTGGATGCCGTGAAGAAGATCGTCTAGGGGCGCTGACATGCCGACCAACATCCTGATGCCGGCCCTGTCGCCGACCATGACCGAGGGCACGCTGGCCCGCTGGCTCAAGAAGGAGGGCGAGCAGATACGCGCCGGCGACGTGATCGCCGAGATCGAGACGGACAAGGCCACCATGGAGGTGGAGGCCGTGGACGAGGGCGTGCTGAGCAAGATCCTTGTCGCGGACGGCACTGCAGGGGTGAAGGTGAACGACCCCATCGCGGTGCTGCAAGGCGAGGGGGAGGACGCCGCGGCTCCGGCCCCTGCCGCTCCTGCGCCCACCCCCGTTGCACCAGCCGCTTCCGTACCCGCCGCTGCACCTCCTACGCCAGCACCGGCCATGCCAGCACCGGCAGCAGCCGCACCGCCCAGCCCGGCGCCTGCGGCCGTCGCTCCCGCCGCCAACGGGCATGATGCCGGGCACGGGGCTGACCGGGTGTTCGCCTCTCCGCTGGCCCGGCGCATGGCCAAGCAGGCCGGCATGGACCTGTCAGCCATGAAGGGCAGCGGCCCGAACGGCCGCATCATCCGTGCCGACATCGAGGCGAAGCAGGCCGGCTCCGCTGGTGCTCCCGCAGCCCATGCCGCGTCTCCGGCCTCCGTCGTGCCCGCGGCCGAGCGGGTCGAGGCGCAGGCCGGCGGGCGCGAGACCGACGCCATCCAGGCCGTGCCGGTCCAGCAGGTCAAGCCCGCGGCGCCCGCCCCGTCTGCCATTCCAGCGTCCGCCAGCCCGGCGCCCGCCAAGGCTGCGCCCGTCACCGCGCCGCACCAGCTCGTGCCCAACAGCGCCATGCGGAAGGTGATCGCCCGCCGCCTGCTGGAGAGCCACCAGCAGGTGCCGAACTTCTTCGTCACCATGGACATCGAGATTGACGCGTTGCTCAAGCTGCGCGCCGACCTCAACGCCCGTGCGCCGAAGGAGGGCAAGGGCGCGTTCAAGCTGTCCGTCAACGACCTGGTCATCAAGGCCGCCGCCGTCACGCTGCGCCGGGTGCCGAAGATGAACGCCAGCTATACCGACGACTCGATGGTGGTTTACGACGACGTGGACATCAGCATCGCCGTGTCCATGCCGGATGGGCTGATAACCCCAATCGTCCGCAAGGCCGACCAGAAGGGCCTGGCGGCGATCAGCGGCGAGATGAGGGACCTCGGCGCCCGCGCCAAGGCCGGCAAGCTGAAGCCGGAGGAGTTCCAGGGCGGCACCTTCTCGATCAGCAACCTCGGCATGTTCGGCGTCAAGCACTTCACGGCCATCATCAACCCGCCGCAGGCCGCGATCCTGGCGGTGGGCGCCGGGGAGCCGCGGCCGGTGGTCAGGAACGGCGCGCTGGCCATCGCCAGCGTCATGACCTGCACCCTGTCCGTGGACCACCGCGTCGCCGACGGCGCGCTAGGGGCGGAGTGGATGCAGGTGTTCAAGGGCATCATGGAGGACCCGCTCAGCCTGATGCTGTAGGCCGGTCCCGGAGCAACGACCTATGGAAACCAAGTTTGACCTGATCGTCCTCGGCGGCGGCCCCGGCGGCTACGTCGCCGCCATACGCGCGGCGCAGCTCGGCATGAAGGCCGCCGTAGTGGAGCGCGAGAACCTCGGCGGCATCTGCCTCAACTGGGGCTGCATCCCGACCAAGACCCTGCTGCGCTCATCAGAGATCAACCACCTGCTGCACAACCTCGGCGAGTTCGGCTTCACGGTGGACAACGTGCAGTTCGACCTCGGCAAGATCGTCAAGCGGTCGCGCGGGGTGGCGAAGCAACTGGCGTCCGGCGTCGGGCACCTGATGAAGAAGAACAAGATCGCTGTGTTCGAGGGGCAGGGGCGCCTGGCCGGCAAGAACACCCTGGCGGTGACGAAGGACGGCAAGGAGGTCGCCACCCTGACCGCCCCGCACATCATCCTGGCGCCCGGCGCCCGCGCCCGGCAACTGCCGGGGCTGGAGGGCGACGGCAAGCTGGTCTGGACCTACCGCGAGGCGATGGTGCCGCCGGCCATGCCGAAGTCGCTGCTGGTGATCGGCTCCGGCGCCATCGGCATCGAGTTCGCCAGCTTCTACCGCAACATGGGCGCGGAGGTGACGGTGATAGAGCTGTTCGACCGCATCCTGCCGGCGGAGGACGAGGAGATCAGCGCCTTCGCCCGCAAGGCGTTCGAGAAGCAGGGCATCAAGATACTGACCGGGGCGAAGGTCACGAAGGCCGCCAAGAACGCGGACAGCGTGACGGCGACCATAGAGGCTGGCGGCAAGACCACCGAGATGACGGTGGACCGGGTGATCGCCGCGGTGGGCATCGTCGGCAACGTCGAGGACATCGGGCTTGAGGGCACCGGCGTGAAGGTCGAGCGCAGCCACATCGTCATTGACGAGTACTGCCGCACCGGCGAACCCGGCGTCTATGCCATCGGCGACGTGACCGGGGCGCCGTGGCTGGCGCACAAGGCCAGCCATGAGGGCGTGATCTGCGTCGAGGCCATCGCCCGGCAGAACGACGTGCAGCCGCTGCACGTCGGCAACATCCCCGGCTGCACCTACAGCCGTCCGCAGATAGCATCGGTAGGCATGACGGAGGCCAAGGCGAGGGAGGCCGGGCACGAGGTCCGCGTCGGCCGCTTCCCGTTCATCGGCAACGGCAAGGCAATCGCGATGGGCGAGCCGGAGGGCATGGTGAAGACCGTGTTCGACGCCAAGACCGGCGAGTTGCTGGGCGCGCACATGATCGGAACCGAGGTGACGGAGATGATCCAGGGCTACGCCATCGCCCGCACCCTGGAGACGACGGAGGTGGAGCTAATGCACACCGTCTTCCCGCACCCGACCGTCAGCGAGACGATGCACGAGTCGGTCCTCAGCGCCTACGGCCGGGCGATCCATTTCTAGGCTTGTTTCCCCCTCTCCCTCCGGGAGAGGGTCGGGGTGAGGGAAGCCGCAAGCGCCGCCTTGTCCCGTACGAGAACAGCACTGTTCATGGCAAGGACCGCGCGTGCGGCCTCCCTCACCCCGGCCCTCTCCCGGAGGGAGAGGGAGCAGGAAGCGCCCTGCTTGCTTGACGTAACTGCGCTGCCCCATCATTTGAGGCATCCGGGAGCGGCCCCCTCCCGCCGGAGGCATCCATGACCACGCGCGTCCTGATAGACCACCGCCTCGGCGCACCCCGCCACCCCGAAAAGGCGAACCGCCCCGACAACCCCATCCAGCGCAAGCCGGACTGGATAAGGGTGCGGGCGCCCAACCATCCCGTCTATCACGAGACGCGCGCCCTAATGCGCGAGAACCGGCTGGTGACGGTGTGCGAGGAGGCAGCCTGCCCCAACATCGGCGAGTGCTGGTCGCAGCGCCACGCCACCATGATGATCATGGGTGACACCTGCACCCGCGCGTGCAGCTTCTGCAACGTCCGCACCGGCCAGCCGTCAGCGCTGGACGCCGACGAGCCGGCGCGCGTGGCGGACGCCGTGGCCAAGCTCGGCTTGCAGCACATCGTCATCACCAGCGTGGACCGCGACGACCTGCGGGACGGCGGCGCGGCGCACTTCGCCGAGACCATACGCGCCACCCGCGCGGCGGCGCCGGGCACCAGCATCGAGGTGCTGACGCCCGATTTTCTCCGCAAGCCCGGCGGGCTGGAGGTCGTCGCCCAGGCCCGTCCGGACGTGTTCAACCACAACCTCGAAACCGTGCCGCGGCTGTATCCGACCATCCGGCCCGGCGCCCGCTACTACCAGTCGCTGCGGCTGCTCGACCGCGTGAAGATGGTGGACCCGACGATCTTCACGAAGTCCGGCCTGATGCTGGGCCTCGGCGAGCAGCGGGCGGAGGTCCTGCAAGTGATGGACGACCTGCGGGTGGCCGACGTGGACTTCCTGACGCTCGGCCAGTATTTGCAGCCCACGGTGAAGCACGCTGCCGTGGACCGCTTCGTGACGCCGGACGAGTTTGCCGAGTATGCGGCGATGGCCCGCGCCAAGGGGTTCCTGATGGTCAGCGCCACGCCGCTCACGCGCAGTTCCTACCATGCCGACGCCGACTTCGCGCAGTTGCGCGACGCCCGCGCCCGGCAGCTTGCCCCCCTGCATGCAGATGGAGCGGTCTAGCCGATGCCCACCCACGCCGAGCGCAAGGTGCTGCCCTACACGCCCGAGCAGATGTTCGACTTGGTGGCGGACGTCGGCAAGTATCCGGAGTTCCTGCCATGGTGCGTCGGCGCCAAGGTGCGGAGCCAGACCGACACGCTGCTGGTCGCCGACCTGACCATCGGCTTCAAGATCTTCCGCGAGAGCTTCACCAGCCGTGTGGACCTGGACCGGCCGCGCATGGTGCAGGTGAAGTACGAGAACGGCCCCTTCCGCTACCTGAACAACCAGTGGTCGTTCGAGCCGAACCCGAAGGGCTGCGATGTCAAGTTCTTCGTGGACTTCGAGTTCAAGAGCCGGCTGCTGCAGGCCGCCATCGGCGTGGTGTTCAACGAGGCCGTGCGCCTGATGGTCAACGCCTTCCTGAAGCGGGCGCGGGACGTTTATGGCCAGCCCACCGCGACCCTCGCCGTCAGCCCGGCCCGGGTTCCGGTGAAGGGCTAGGCCGGATGTATGCGCCGCCCCGCTTCGACGCGTCCGTTCCCGTCCGGATCAACCTGTATTCGGATACCCAGACCCGGCCTTCCGCCGCGATGAAGGAGGCCATGATGGCTGCGGAGGTCGGCGACGAGCAGAGCGGGTCCGACCCAACCATCAACCAGCTCTGCGACCGCATGGCCGCGCTGCTGGGCAAGGAAGCGGCGATGTTCCTGCCCACCGGGACCATGTGCAACGAGATCGCGATCCTCACGCAATGCCGGCACGGGGACGAAATCCTCGCCCACCACACCGCGCACATCAGCACGGCGGAGGGCGGCGCACCCTGGGCGCTGGCGGGCGTGCAGGTCAGCCCCCTCGACGGGCCGAACGGGATATTCACGGCAGGGGCGCTGGAGGCCGCGATCCGCCCGGTCTCCCGCTACTCGCCGACGCAGCGCATGGTCGCCGTGGAGCAGACGGCCAACCTGGGCGGCGGCGCCGTGTGGGAGCTGGACACCTTGAATGCGGTAGCTGCCGTCGCGCGGGCCAATGAGATGGTGACGCACATGGACGGGGCGCGGCTGATGAACGCCGTCGTTGCGTCCGGCGTGCCGGCGGCGGAGATGGCGGCCGGCTACGACACGGTATGGCTCGACTTCACCAAGGGGCTGGGGGCGCCGCTCGGCGCCGTGCTGGCCGGGTCGGCCGAGGTGATAGATGCGGCCTGGCGCTGGAAGCAGCGCATGGGCGGGGCGCTGCGTCAGGGCGGGATGTGCGCCGCGGCGTGCCTCCATGCGCTGGACCATAACGTGGCCCGGCTTGCGGACGACCACAACAACGCGCGCGTGCTGGCCCGCGGGCTGGCGCAGGTGCCGGGTCTGGGTGTGGCGATGCCGGAGACCAACCTGGTCTATATGGACACGCAGGCGGCCGGGCTGACGGCGCACGACCTGGCGGCGCGGGCACGGGCGGCGGGCGTGCTGATCTCGGTCATGGGACGATACCGCGCCCGCGCCTGCACGCACCTGGACGTGAGCGCAACGGATGTTGATGACGCGGTCGCCGTCTTGCGCCATGCTGCCGCGGCGTGACCCTGGTCCGCCGAGGAGATCAACATGCGTCTTTCCCTGATCGCCGCCATGCTGGCCTTGATTGCCGGACCCGTCCTGGCGCAGCCCGCTGCTCCCCGTCCGGCTGCACCGGCGGCAACGCCTGCCGCGCCTGCAACGCCGCACCCCCGCCGGACCCTGCAGCAGCAGTTCGATGAGGCCAACACGACCCATGACGGCCACCTGACGCTAGAGCAGGCGCGTGCCGGGCGGATGAACGCCGTTGTCCGTGACTTTGCCGAGACGGACACCGCCCGGCGCGGCTATGTCACGATGGACGAGATCAAGGCGCACCGCCGGGCCGTGCGGCTGGCCAAGAAGGCGGCGAAGCAAGGATAGCTGCCCGCGTCCGTCCTCAATCCGGTAGCGGGCCGGGACGGGCGACCCGCACTGCTGGCATCGGACCAGTTGCCCTTGCCTCATCCCAACCGTCACAGTGGGAAGCGCGGCAGCCAGGGGGCCGCACCTGCCACCGGTTTGCCGCGCCGCGGGCGCAGCTTGCGATCACGGTGAGAACCGGTCGGAACGAGGGGTGGCGTGTTCAAGGATGCAGCGAAACCCTGCTTATGAGGCGGCGCCATCAGCCGCCCGGCCCAGCAGAACCAGGGCACGCCGCACCGTTGCCTCCCGCACGCCGTTGCGGTCGCCGGCGAAGACCTGCACCTCGGTCAGGACCGCCTCGCCTTGGATCGCCAGTCCGAACCAGACGGTGCCCACCGGCTTGCCGGGCGTGCCGCCGCCGGGTCCAGCGACGCCTGTGACGGCGACGGCCACCGCCGCGCGCGACCGTTGCAGCGCCCCCTCCGCCATCGCTGCCGCAACCGGCGCGCTGACGGCGCCGTGCGCCAGGATCAGCGCCGGGTCCACGCCCAGCATCTCGGCCTTTGCCGCGTTGGAGTAGGTGACGAAGCCGCGGTCCACCACATCGGACGACCCGGCAACGGCTGTCAGGGCCGCCGCGATCAGGCCGCCGGTGCAGCTTTCCGCCGTTGCGGCCATCATGCCGCGCCGGCGCAAGCGGTCCAGCACGCCGGCGGCAGCAGCCAGCATGTCCGGCGTCATGCCGCCCAGCCCAGCAGCCCCAGGAAGACCTCGAAACTGAAGACCTTGAAACTTGCGGCGGCGCGGCTCATCCGGCCCACCGCGACAGGGGGTGCGCCGCCGCCTCGCCACGCTGGGCACGGTAGATCACGATGTTCTCGATCACGCGCTGCACATAGTTCCTCGTCTCGTTGAACGGGATCATCTCGATCCAGTCAACCATGTCCGCGCCGCCCGCCAGCGGGTCGCCCTGCGCCGTCAGCCACGCCTGGACCCGGTGCGGCCCGGCGTTGTAACCGGCCAGCGCCAACGGCAGCGCGCCGCCGAACTGGTCCAGCAAGCCCTGCAAGTAGGCCGTGCCCAGCCGCATGTTGTAGGCCGGGTCGGCGGTCAGCGCCGGCACGCTGGCCGGCTCGTTCAGGCGCCGGGCGACGGCGGCGGCGGTCGCCGGCATCAACTGCATCAGGCCGCGCGCACCCACAGGGCTGGCGGCCCCGGCGTCGAAGCTGCTCTCCTGCCGGATCAGCCCCAACGCCACCGCCGGCTCGACGGCGCCCGCAGGCGGCGACACCGGGCGGGGCCAGCCCGCTTCCGCCAGCATCATGCCGTCCCGCCCCGCCCGGCGGGCGATGGCAACGGCCTGGTCGGGCAGGCCAAGGCTGGCGGCGAAACGGGCCGCCAGGGCGCGCGTCCCTGGCTCGTCCGCCAACTCGCCCAGCCGGAGCAGGAACGCCCTGGCGCGGCGCGGCTCCCCCCAGGCCACCAGCAGCGCCGCCGCGTGCGCCAATTCCTGCCCGGCGAAGGCGGCTGCGGCGTCGGCGGTCCAGTCCGGGTCGCGCAGGGACAGGATGCGTTGACCCAGGGCGTTCGGGTCCTCTCCCAGCGCGCAGGCGGCAAGCTGGCCGTAATAGGTCATGGGCCAGGCGGCTGCGGCCAGGTAGGCGGCGCGCGCGCCTTCAGGATCATTGGCGGCGGCGCGGCTGCGGCCCAGCCAGAACCCGGCGCGGCCCTGGGTGATGGCGGCGCGGGACAGCCCGGCCAGCGCCGTGAAGTGCCGTGCCGCAACGTCCGGCTGGTTCAGGCGGCGCAACGCGATCCAGCCGGCCAGGAACTCGGCGTCCAGCCCGGCTTCCCCGGCCCGCGTGGCGCCGGCTGCGACGGCGTAAGCCTCGGCGGGATCGCCGAAGCGCAGCAGGCGCCGGGCCAACTCGTTGCGCTCGCTCCAGAACGCCGGGCGGCGGTCGGGCGGGGCCGCGGCCTCGGCGGCGGCGCCAAGGGTGGTCCAGACCCCGACGGCATCCTTGTCCAAGCCGGCTCGCCGGTACCAGCGGGCCAGGTCCAGCACCAGGCCCGGCTCGACGCGGGCGCCGGCGGGCAGGGCCGCGGCCAGGGCAGGGGCGGTGGCATCGTCGCGGCGCAGCGCCAGGCGGGCTTGTGCGGCAACTTGGCCGGCTGGGTCCAGCCGCATGGCCTGGCGTGCCGCGGCGCCGCCGGGTGCGCCGGCATCGGTCCAGGCCAGGCGGTCGAAGCGGCTCCACTGGTCATCGGCGGTCAGGACCCGGCCCCATTGGCGAAGGAACGCGATCTCCGCCGGACCGTCCACGCCACGGACCCAGGCGGAGCGGGCGTCGGCAGCGGGGTCCCTGGGGCAGCGCACGCCGGGTGGGGCGGGCTGGCTCCGGCAGAGGTCCGGCGGCGCCGGGCCGGCTGCGATGGCCTCCTGCAGCCGCCGGGCCAGCATGGGCGCCTGCGGCCAGGCCGGATTGTCCGCCAGGAAGGCCGCGATCTCCCCGGCGGTCGCCATGCCGGGGGACAGCAGGCGGTAGTAGCGCACCAGCTTGCGCGCCAGCGGGTCGGGCAGGGCCGCTGCCGCTGCGTCCGCCTCGGCCCAGCGGTCGGCGCGGACGGCGGCCAGCACGTCCTGCGCGCGGGCAGGCGCGGCTCCCATCAGCATCAGCAGCAGGATGGCCCGGCGCATCCTCCCATACTATCCCGTCGCGGACTTGCGGCGCACCCCCCATGTGCCTAGTTTCGCGTTCCCCCACCGCCACGGTTCGAGGAACGCCATGTTCAAGGGATCCTTCGTCGCCCTGATCACCCCCATGCACCTCGGCGGCGCTTTGGACCTGGACGCCTTCGCCAAGTTCGTGGAATGGCAGATCGGCCAGGGCACGCACGGCATCGTCCCGGTGGGCACGACCGGCGAAAGCCCGACCCTGACCCATGACGAGCATCGCCAGGTCGTCGAGGTGGCGGTGAAGGTCGCAGCCGGGCGCGTGAAGGTGATCGCCGGCGCCGGGTCCAACAGCACGGCGGAGGCCATCGAGCTGACGCGCCACGCCAAGCAGGCCGGCGCCGACGCGGCGCTGGTGGTGACGCCCTACTACAACAAGCCGACGCAGGAAGGGATGGTGCTGCACTACGGCGCCATCGCCGACGCGGTGGACCTGCCCGTCGTCATCTACAACATACCGTCCCGCAGCGTGGTGGACATGGGCGCGGACACGATGGGGCGGCTGTCGAAGCACCGGAACATCATCGGGGTGAAGGACTCGACGGCCAACCTGGCGCGTCCGCTGCACACCCGCCGGGCCTGCGGCAAGGGTTTCGTGCAGATGTCGGGCGAGGACCACACGGCGCTGTCCTTCCTCGCGGCGGGCGGGCACGGCTGCATCAGCGTGACGGCCAACATTGCGCCGCGGCTGTGCAGCGAGATGCACCAGGCTTGGCAGGACGGGCTGACGGACCGGGCGATGGCGATCCAGGACCGGCTGCTGGCGCTGCACGACGCGATGTTCGTCGAGAGCAACCCCGGCCCGGTGAAGTATGCCGCCAGCCTGCTCGGCCATGGCAGCGACCAGTGCCGGCTGCCGATGGCACCGGTCGGGGAGGCGACGCGCACCCAGGTCCGGACGGCCATGCAGGCTGCCGGGCTGCTGAACTAGGATGGGCTGAGTGGCCGACACCAAGACCAAGAAGAAGTCCGGCCTGATCAGCCACGGCATCGCCGCGCAGAACCGCAAGGCGCGGTTCGACTACACGATCAAGCAGACGATGGAGGCCGGGCTGGTGCTGAAGGGTCCGGAGGTGAAGTCCCTCCGGCACGGCCGCGCCACGCTGACGGAAGCCTGGGCCGGGGAGCGGGAAGGGGAGCTGTTCCTGTTCAACTGCTACATCCCCGAGTACCAGGCCGGCGTGCTGTCGCGGTTCGAGCCGCGGGCGCCGCGCAAGCTGTTGCTGAAGAAGAAGCAGGTCGGGGAGCTGATCGGCGCATCCACGCGGGACGGGCTGACGCTGGTGCCGCTGCAGATACACTTCAACGACCGCGGCGTGGCGAAGGTGCTGCTGGGCGTGGGCGAGGGGCGAAAGAAGCAGGACAAGCGCCAGGCCATCGCCGCGCGGGACTGGGCGCGCGACAAGGCGCGGGTGATGCGGGACAAGGGATAGACGGAGCTTCTTGCCTGCTCCCTCTCCCTCCGGGAGAGGGTCGGGGTGAGGGAGGCCGCAAGGACCGCCGCTGGTCCTGATGCACCGGGGCGGCCCCGCAGCGTCCGGCTTGGGCGCTTGCCGCTTCCCTCACCCCGGCCCTCTCCCGGAGGGAGAGGGAGCAGGAAGCCGGCTTGCCGGTGTTGACGGTCGGCCCACATGCTTGCCAGCAATATGGAGGTCCCGCCATGCCCGTCACACGCCGCGCCACGCTGGCCGGGGCCGCGCTCGCCACCATCGCCGCGGCGCCCGCGCCCGGAGCCGCCTGGGACTTCGAGTTCCCGTCCATTGACGAGGGCACGCTCCGCCTGGCGGACTTCCGCGGCAAGGTGCTGCTGGTGGTCAACACCGCCTCGTTCTGCGGCTTCACCCCGCAATTCAAGCAGCTTGAGGCGGCGCAGCGCGCCCTGTCCCCGCGCGGCTTCAGCCTGATCGGCGTGCCGAGCCAGGATTTCGGCCAGGAAAGCGGCAGCAACGGCGAGGTGAAGGCGTTCTGCGAGGCGACGTTCGGCGTGGACTTCCCGATGGCCGGCATCAGCCATGTCCGCGGTGCCCAGGCCGCGCCGTTCTACCAATGGGTGCGGGCGCAGCGGCGCTGGGAGCCGGGCTGGAACTTCGCCAAGGTGCTGATCGCGCGCGATGGCACGATTGCCGGAACCTTCTCGTCCGGCGACTTGCCCGAAGCCGGTAGCGTGAAGGCCGCCATCGAGCGGGAGCTATCGCGGAGCGTCTAGCCGCGTGACGGCCTCGGCGACCACCGCCTGGAACATCGGCGTCGTCAGCAGCCTGGTGTTTGTGTTGTAGCGGGACACATGGTAGCTGTCTGCCAGCACCGTGCCGCCGGGCAGCGCGTTGAAGGCCCCGTGCTGGAACTTGATCCGGCTGACTGGAAGCCCGCAGGCGCGCAGCACCGCCGCATGGGCCAGCACGCCCAGCGCCAGCACCAAGCGCAAATTTGGCATACCCTGCAATTCCGCTTGCAGGAAGCGGTTGCAGGTCCGCACCTCCGCAGGCTGCGGCAGGTTCGCCGGCGGCACGCAGCGGACGGCGTTGATGACGCGGACTTTGGCAAGCTGCATCCCGTCGTCCGGCCGCGCATCATACGTGCCGGTGGCAAGGCCATGCAGGATCAGCGTCTCGTACAGCAGCACCCCGGCATGGTCCCCGGTAAATGGCCGCCCCGTCCGGTTGGCGCCACGCACGCCGGGCGCCATGCCCACCACGAGGAAGCGTGCGTCCACAGGACCCCAGCTCGGCACCGGGGCGTTGAACCAATCGGGGTTGGCGGCCTGGTTGGCCCGGCGGTATTCGACCAGCCGCGGGCAAAGCGGGCAGTTCGGCGGCGGTTGCTCGATCATGCGGGGATCATAGGACAGGTTGGGACGGGCATGAACTGGCAACGCATCCTGGTCGCCATCGGCGCCAACCTGCCGGGTCCAGACAGCCGCACGGCGCTGCAAAGCTGCGAGTGGGCCGCAAGGCAGTTGCAGGCGTTGCCCGGCCTGCACCTGGATGCGGTCTCGCGCTGGTACGAGTCGGCCCCGGTGCCTGCATCGGACCAGCCTCCCTTCGTCAACGGCGTGGCCATGCTGTCGGGCGTCGCCGACCCTCAAGCCCTGATGGCGGCGCTGCACGGGATAGAGGCTGCGGCGGACCGCACCCGCTCCGTGCCGAACGCTGCCCGCACCCTGGACCTGGACCTGATCGCCATGGACGGCCTGGTGCTGGACGGCCCGCTGCGCCTACCGCACCCGCGCGCGGCAGAGCGTGCCTTCGTGTTGGCGCCGCTATGCGACGTGGCGCCGGGCTGGCGGCATCCGCGGCTGGGCCAAACCGCGGCGGACCTGCTGCCTGGTGTGCGCGGCCAGGCGATTCGAGTGCTGCCCTTGCCCGGCGGCGCAGATGCAACTAAATAGAACGTTCAATAGAAATTGCCGGAGGTCGTGACGCATGGCTCGCGTGACCGTTGAAGATTGCGTCCAGAGGGTTCCCAACCGCTTCGAGCTGGTGCTGCTCGCCGCCCAGCGCGCCCGCAACCTCAGCCGAGGCGAGGAGCTGACGGTGGACCGCGACGACGACAAGAACCCCGTCGTCGCCCTGCGCGAGATCGCCGGGGAGACGGTGGAGCTGCCGCGGCTGGAGCAGGACCTCATCAAGTCGCTATCCCGCGCCCCGGAGCCGGAACCGGCGGACGAGGAGGTGCTGGACCTGATCCCGACCGACCAGAACATCTTCGGCCTGCAGGACATCTCCGCCGAGGAGGAAGCCGCGGCCATGCCGGTCGAGGAGATGCCGGACGACCTCGAGGCAGCCATCGAGGCGGAGTTGGGTGGCCGCCGCCGCTAACCGCCCCCTGCCGCGGGCGCCGGACGGCTCCGCGGCGGGCGACGCTTCCGCCCGCCTCACCGGCTGCCAGCACGACCTGGCGGCGAAGGTGCGCGCCTACGAACCCAAGGCCGACACCGCCCTGCTCGACGACGCATACGCCGTCGCGGCGCAGGCGCACGCGCAGCAGACGCGGGAGAACGGCGACCCCTACATCACGCATCCCCTGGCGGTGGCGGACATCCTCGCCGGCTACCGGCTGGACACCGCCACCATCGCCACGGCGCTGCTGCATGACGTGATCGAGGACACCACGGTCAAGCTGCCGGACCTGGAACGCCGCTTCGGCGCCTCCATCGGCGGCTTGGTGGACGGCGTGACTAAGCTGACCCGGCTGGAGCTGCAGTCGGACCGCACCAAGCAGGCGGAGAACTTCCGCAAGCTAGTGCTGGCGATGAGCAAGGATATCCGCGTCCTGCTGGTAAAGCTGGCGGACCGGCTGCACAACATGCGCACGCTGCATTATGTGCAGAAGCCCGAGCGCCGGCAGCGCATCGCCCGCGAGACGATGGAAATCTACGCGCCGCTCGCCGAGCGCATCGGCATGGACGCCCTCAAGACCGAGCTGCAAACCCTGTCCTTCGCGCAGTTGGAGCCGGAGGCGTTCGACACCATCCAGGCCCGGCTGAACTTCCTGCGCGGCCAGGGCGCCGACGTGATCGAGGACATGCGCGGCGAGTTGATCCGCGTCTGCCGGGAGGGCGGGGCGGAGCCGGTAGAGGTCACGGGACGGGAGAAGTCCCCCTACTCCATCTGGGAGAAGATGCAACGCCGCAACGTGGCGTTCGAGCAGTTGTCGGACATCATGGCCTTCCGCGTCGTGATGCCAACCCGGGACGCCTGCTACATCGGGTTGGGCGCGATCCATGCGGCGTATCCGGTGATCGCCGGGCGGTTCAAGGACTACATCAGCACGCCGAAGTCCAACGGCTACCGCAGCCTGCATACCGGCGTGACGCTGCGGGAGCCGCAGAACCAGAAGATCGAGGTGCAGATACGCACCGCCGACATGCACGACATCGCCGAGAACGGGGTGGCGGCGCATTGGCTGTACAAGCAGCACGATGCGTCGAGCAGCGAGCTGCAGCGGTTCCGCTGGGTGCAGGACCTGCTCGAAATCCTGGAGGACTCGCAGGCGGCCGACGACTTCATGGAGAACACCAAGCTTGAGCTGTACCAGGACCAGGTTTTCTGCTTCACGCCCAAGGGACAGTTGATCGAGCTGCCGCGCGGCGCGACCAGCATAGACTTCGCATACGCCGTCCACAGCCAGGTCGGCGACCGCTGCGTCGGCGCCAAGGTGAACGGCCGGCTGCTGCCGCTGCGGCACGAGTTGCAGAACGGCGACCAGGTGGAAATCCTCACGGCGCGCGACGGCACGCCGTCCCCGTCCTGGGAGCGGTTCGTCGTCACCGGCAAGGCGCGGGCGCGCATCCGCCGCTGGGTGGCGCAGCAGCAGCGGCAGAACAACCTGGACGCCGGACGCGCCGCGCTGGCCAAGGCGTTCCGGCAGGAGGGCGTGGACGGGTCGGAGAAGACGCTGGAGCCGGCGCTGAAAGGGCTGAAGGCCGCGACGCTGGACGACCTGTATGTGGCGGTCGGCACCGGCAACATCGGGCCGAAGGACGTGGTACACGCCGCGTATCCCGAGCTGCGGCAGACGCCCCGCGCCCCGCGCATGATGCCCAGCCTGCCGCTGCGCGCCGGGCGGCCGATGGGCCGGGACGGGTCCATGCCGATCAGCGGACTGGTAACGGGCATGGCCGTCCACTACGCGGGCTGCTGCCACCCCGTGCCCGGCGACCGCATCGTGGGCATCGTCACCACCGGCAAGGGCGTCACCATACACGTCAAGGACTGCCAGACCTTGGAAAGCTTCGCCGCGACGCCGGAGCGGTTCATTGACGTGGGCTGGGACGCGCCGGCGAGCGGGCCGCGGGCGACGCACACCGGGCGCATCAGCGCCATCGGCGTGAACCAGCCGGCGACGCTTGCCAACCTGACCAACGCCGTCGCCAAGCACGACGGGACCGTGACCAACCTCAAGGTGACGAACCGCCAGCAGGACTTCTTCGAGGTCGTGCTGGACGTGGAGGTGCGGGATCTGCGGCACCTGTCCAACGTCATCGCCGGGCTGCGCGGTGCCGGGGGCGTGACGCAGGTGGAGCGGGCGAAGGGATGATCCCGCGGTGATCATCGGCCTCGGCTCAGACCTGTGCGACATACGCCGGGTCGAGCAGGTGCTGGCCCGGCATGGCGAACGCTTCCTGCAACGGGTCTTCACCGCCACCGAGCGGGCGCGGGCGGAGCGGCGCACGCCGTCCCTGCACGCCGGCACCTACGCCAAGCGGTTCGCGGCCAAGGAGGCTTGCGCCAAGGCGCTCGGCACCGGGTTCAGCCAGGGGGTGTTCCATTCGGACCTGGGCGTCGTGAACCTGCCCGGCGGACAGCCGACGATGGCGCTGACCGGCGGCGCCGCGGCCCGGCTGCACGCGATCACGCCGCACGGGCTGACGGCGGTGGTGGCGCTGACGATCACCGACGAGTATCCCTATGCGTTCGCGCAGGTCGTGATCTCGGCGGTGCCCGCGGCAGGGCCACCGGCGGGGTGACGCGGCGGGGCCGGACGGGCGCGGCCGGTTTCTTGACACGCGCCGCCGCTCCCGTCTTTGTGCGGCCACCCCTACGGATCACCTCACCTTCATGGCGAACAAGAACTCGGGCGGACTGCTCGAAAACGTCAAGACGATCGTCTATGCCGGACTGATCGCCGTCGGCATACGCACCATAGCGTTCGAGCCGTTCAACATCCCCTCCGGCTCGATGATCCCGACCCTGCTGGTCGGCGACTACCTGTTCGTGTCCAAGTACAGCTATGGCTACTCCCGGTATTCGATGCCGTTCTCGCCCAACCTGTTCAGCGGGCGCATCTTCGGGCATGTGCCGGAGCGCGGGGACGTAGCGGTGTTCCGGCTGCCGCGCGAACCCTCGACCAACTACATCAAGCGCATCGTCGGGCTGCCCGGCGACCGCGTGCAGGTGCGGGCGGGGCAGTTGTTCATCAACGGCACGCAGGTGCAGCGGACGCGGATAGGCGTGTTCACGGCGGTCAACGAGCGCGGGGATGCGAGGGAGGCCGGGCTTTACACCGAGGTCCTGCCCAACGGCCGCCAGCACGAACTGCTGAAACAGACGGAACAGGGCAGCCAGAACGAAACCCCGGAGTTCAAGGTGCCCGAGGGCAGCGTGTTCGCGATGGGCGACAACCGCGACGACTCGCTGGACAGCCGCTTTCCGTCGTCGGTCGGGGTCGGCTACGTCCCGATGGAGAACCTGGTCGGGCGGGCCGAGTTCATCTTCTTCTCCGTGGACGCGACGGCGCCGTGGTGGCAGGTCTGGGAATGGCCGTCCGAGATACGCTGGAGCCGGCTGCTGCACGGCATCTCGTGACCGCGCCGGCGGGGCCGGACTCTACAGGGATCGCCGAGGCGATCCTGGGCCATAGCTTCGTCCAGCCGAGCCTGCTGCACGAGGCGCTGACCCATCGCTCCGCCGCGCATGGGCGCGCGAAGCCGCTGCGCCGCGGCGACCGGCGCGGGGTGGGTTCGAACGAGCGGCTGGAGTTCATCGGCGACCGCGTCCTGGGCCTGCTGATCGCGGAATGGCTGATCGAGCGCTTCCCGCTAGAGCAGGAAGGCGAGCTTGGCCCGCGCCATGCGCTCCTGGTGTCGCGCAGCGTGCTGGGGGAGATCGCCGTCGCAGCCGGGCTGTCCGCCGCGCTGTCCATCGCGCCGAACGAGGCGCGGGCCGGCGTCGCCAGCCTGACCAACGTGCTGGCGGACGCGACGGAGGCGCTGATCGGCGCGATGTACCTGGACGCTGGCCTGGAGCCGGCCCGGCGCTTCGTCCGCCGCGCCTGGCTGCCTGCCATCGAGTTGCAGCGCCTGCCGCCCAAGGACCCCAAGACGGCATTGCAGGAACGGCTGATGGCGCGGGGCCGTCCGCTGCCCATATACGGCGTGGTGTCGCGCACCGGCCCGTCGCACGGGCCGAGCTTCATCATCAGCGTGGCCGCCGAGGGCCATACGGGCACGGGCACCGCCGGCAGCAAGCGGCTGGCGGAGCGCCTGGCCGCCGCCGACCTGCTGGAGAAGCTGCCGAAATGAATGACACCCCTGCAGGCCCGCGCTGCGGCTTCGCCGCCATCGTCGGGGCGCCCAACGCCGGCAAGAGCACGCTGCTCAACCGCCTGACCGGCGCCAAGCTGTCCATCGTCAGCCCGAAGGCGCAGACGACGCGGTTCCGCGTGCTGGGCATCCTGATGCGCGGGGCCAGCCAGATCCTGCTGGTGGACACCCCCGGCATTTTCCGGCCCCGGCGCAAGCTGGACCGCGCCATGGTGAAGGCCGCCTGGACCGGCGCAGACGACGCCGACCTGACGCTGCTGCTGGTGGACGCCAAGGCCGGGGCCAACGAGGCCGTACTGGGCATCGCGCGCCAGTTGGCCGAGCGCAAGCGGCGCACCTGGCTGGTGCTGAACAAGATAGATTTGATCGCGCCCCACACGCTGCTGCCGCTGACGGCGGCGCTGAGCGCGGTCCTCACGTCCCAGGAGACGTTCATGGTCAGCGCGGCCAATGGCGACGGGCTGGACCGGCTGCTGGACGCGCTGGCGGCCGGGGTGCCTGCCGGGCCGCACCTGTATCCCGACGACGACCTGACGGATCTGCCGGACCGGCTGCTGGCGGCGGAGATCGTGCGGGAGCAGGTGTTCCTGCAAATCCAGGAGGAAATCCCCTACGGCTGCACGGTCGAGACCGAGAACTGGCAGGAGAAGCCGGACGGCTCGGTCCGCATCGAGACGACGATCTACGTCGGACGCGCCGGGCACAAGGCCATCCTGATCGGCGCCGGCGGCAGCCGCATCAAGGAGCTGGGCGCCCGTGCCCGCAAGGAGCTGGCGGCGTTGCTGGACCGTCCCATCCACCTGTTCCTGAACGTCAAGGAGCGGGCCGGCTGGGACGAAGAGGGCGCCCGGCTGCGCGCCATCGGCCTCGACGACCCCGGCTGATCCCTCATGGAGTGGGAAGGCCCCGCCGTCGTCCTCGCCGCCCGGCCGCAGAGCGAGGGCAACGCAGTGGTGACGGTGCTGACGGAGGCGCAGGGCAACCATCGCGGCCTGGCGCGCGGCGGCAACTCGCGGTCGCAGGCGTCCCTGTGGCTGCCGGGCAACCTGGTGCAGGCGCGTTGGGTGGCGCGGCTGCAGGAGCAGCTTGGCAGCCTGACGGCGGAGCTTGTGCATCCCGGCGCGGCCCTGGCGATGGATGATCCGCTGGCCCTGGCGATCCTGTCCGCCGCCTGCGCCGTGGCGGAGGGCGCGTTGCCGGAGCGGGAGCCGCATCCCCGGGTGTTCGGCGGCCTGGTGCAGTTGATCGCCGGGCTGTCCCGCGGCGAGGACGCGCTGACGGACCTGGTGCGGTGGGAGGCGGCGCTGCTGGCGGACCTCGGCTACGGCATGGACCTGTCGGCCTGCGCGGTGACGGGAGAGGTCGCCGGGCTGTCCTGGGTATCGCCGCGGACCGGACGCGTCGTGTCGGACGACGCCGCCGGGGAATGGCGTGCACGGCTGCTGCGGCTGCCGGGGTTCCTGGCCGGCGCCAACAGCGCGGGGCCGGAGGACTGGCGGGACGGCCTGAAGCTGACCGGGCACTTCCTGGAGCGCGACGCCTTCGGCCACCACCACCGCCCCGTGCCGCCGGCCCGGCACATGCTGTATGACCGGGTGCTGGCCTTGGCGGCGGGGTAGCCGTTCGCTATATGTTCTGGATGGAGCATGGACGACATGCCTGACGATCTGACCGGCACGATCCAGGACACTAACCTGTCGGAGGCGCTGAGCGAGCGTTACCTCGCCTATGCCCTCAGCACCATCATGTCCCGCAGCCTGCCGGACGTGCGCGACGGGCTGAAGCCGGTGCATCGGCGCCTCGTCTACGCGATGCACCAGCTCAAGCTGGACCCGGCCAGCGGCTTCAAGAAGTGCGCCCGCGTGGTCGGCGACGTGATCGGCAAGTATCACCCGCACGGCGATGTCGCGGTCTATGAGGCGCTGGTGCGGCTGGCGCAGGACTTCGCCGCCCGCTATCCGCTGATCGAGGGCCAGGGCAACTTCGGCAACATTGACGGCGATAACGCCGCCGCCATGCGCTACACCGAGGCGCGGCTGACCGAGGTGGCGCAGACGCTGCTGGCCGGCATAGACGACGACGCCGTGGACTTCCGCGCCACCTACGACGGCGAGGAGCACGAGCCGGCCGTGCTGCCCGGCGGCTTCCCGAACCTGCTGGCCAACGGGTCCACCGGCATAGCGGTCGGCATGGCGACCAGCATCCCGCCGCACAACGCCGGGGAGGTCTGCGCCGCCGCCATGCACCTGATCGGCAACCCGGACGCCACCACGGCCGACCTGCTGCTGCACATGCCCGGCCCGGACTTCCCGACCGGCGGCACGGTGATCGAGGACCCCGCCGCGGTCCTGCAAGCCTACGAGACCGGCCGCGGCGGCTTCCGCACCCGCGCCAAGTGGGACGTGGAGCGCGGCAAGCACGGCGTCTGGCAGGTCGTCGTCACCGAGATACCCTACCAGGTGCAGAAGGCCCGGCTGATCGAGCAGGTGGCCGAGCTGCTTGAGGCGAAGAAGCTGCCCTTCCTGGCGGACATCCGGGACGAGAGCACGGAGCTGGTCCGCGTGGTGCTGGAGCCGAAGTCGCGCGCCATCGAGCCGGAGGTGCTGATGGAGACGCTGTTCCGCGTGACGGCGCTGGAGTCGCGCTTCTCGCTGAACATGAACGTGCTGACCGCCGACCGCACCCCGACGGTGCTGGGCCTGCGCGGCGTGCTGCGCGCCTGGCTGGACCACCGGCAGGAGGTGCTGGTCCGCCGGTCCCGCCACCGCCTGGCCGCCATCGAGCGGCGCCTGGAAGTGCTGGACGGCTACCTCGCGGTGTTCCTGAACCTCGACGAGGTCATACGCATCATACGCGAGGAGGACCATCCTAAGCCGGCCCTGGTCGCCCGGTTCACGCTGACGGACGTGCAGGCGGAAGCGATCCTCAACATGCGCCTGCGCTCGCTGCGCCGGCTGGAGGAGATGGAGCTTCGCAAGGAGCACAAGGCGCTGACGCGGGAGGCAGGGGGCCTGGGCACCCTGCTGGACGACGTGCGCCGGCAGTGGAGGGCGATCACGGCGGAGTTGCAGGCCGTTCGGGAGAAGTTCGGCGCGGGTCCGCTCGGGGCGCGGCGCACGGTGATCGGGGCGCCGCCGGCTGCGGTGCTGGTGGATGAGGACTCGCTGATCGAGCGGGAGCCGATCACCGCCGTGCTGTCGGCGAAGGGCTGGCTGCGCGCCGTCCGCGGGCACCTGGCGGACGGGGCGGAGCTGAAGTTCAAGGAGGGCGACGGCCTGCGGCTGCTGGTGCCGTGCCAGACCACGGACCGGCTGTGCCTGGTCGGCACCGGCGGGCGGGCGCACATCCTGCGCGCCGGGGAGCTGCAGCGCGGGCGCGGCGACGGCCAGGCGATCCGCCTGCTGGCGGAGATGGGCAACGACGACGACGTGGCCGCGCTGTTCGTGCTGCAGCCGGGCCTGCGCTATTTGGTGGCGAGCGACGCCGGACGCGGCCTCCTGGTGCCGGCGGCGGACCTGATGGCGGAGAAGCGCACAGGCAAGCAGGTGCTGAACCTCAAGCCCGGCGAGTCCGTCCGCGTGTGCATGCCGGCGGTGGGCGACCACGTCGCGGTGATCGGCAGCAGCCGCAAGCTGCTGGTGTTCCCGCTGGACGCGGTGCCGGAGCTGTCGCGCGGGTCCGGCGTCATGCTGCAGAAATATGCCGAGGGCACGCTGGAGAACGCCAAGGTGTTCCGCCTGGCGGACGGACTGAAGTGGCAGTGGGGCGAGAAGGTGCGGACGCAGACGGACCTTGCGGCCTGGGTGGGCGCACGCGGCCAAGCAGGGCGGCTGCCGCCGAACGGCTTGGCGAAATCGGGACGGTTCACGTAGGCGCTCCTGCTTCCTCTCCCTTCGGAAGAGGGCTGGGGTGAGGGAGGCGACCGGTGCGACGGTGGCATGCGTAAGAACCGGGCTGAACCGGCGAGGTCCAGTGTGTGCGGCTTCCCTCACCCCGACCCTCTCCCGAAGGGAGAGGGGGAAGCAGCCTAGTCGCCGGCCAGCCGCGCCCCGCCCAGCGGCGAGGCCAGGCGCATCAGGGCACCAATGCCGGGCGCCGTGTCTAGCGCCAGCACCGCATCCGCCAGCCGGTCCGCGCGGTCCGGCCCCAGCACGGGTGCGCTCAGGCCGATGAACTTCCCACGCAGCTCGGCGTCGGTCAGGAAGTTGCCCGGCTCGCCCTTCGGCACCACCACCAGGCTGCTGTAGGTCTGCCCGGCGGCCACCACCGTAAGCCGGCCAGCCATGTTGCCCGGACTATGCGCCTGCACCTCCGCGTCCCGCTCGCAGCGGATGCGCTGCATCAGGGCCTGCACCGCCGGGTCGTGCAGCATGGCGTAGCTGTCCCAGCCCATCCCGCCCGTCGCCAGCGCGACGGCGATGACGAACGGGCCGCTGAACTGGCCGTCCACGACCGTCTGCGGGTTGGACTTCTGCCCGGCCGGCTCGCCGACCAGCCGCATCCCGGCCTCCGGCAGGCCGAGCGTGACGCTCTCGATGGCGGCAGGGTCAATGCCATGCTCCGCCCGCAGCGCCAGGGCGGCGTCAATGCCGGCATGGCCGTAGCGGCACGAAGGATAGGGCTTCACCGCGGTCTGCATCAGCTCGAACACCGCGCCCAGGTCCTGCGTGGCGCGGGCCGGATCGGGATTGGGAGCGTAGGCGCGCAGGAAGCCGTGGGTGCCCTCGATCCCCTCCGCCGCGCCCTTGAAGCCTTCGCGCGCCAGCACCGCCGCCGCCAGGCCGCCCATGCAGGCCCAGCCCACCTGGAACCGCTTGGTCCAGGCGCCGTTCGCCAGGAATTGCAGGCTGCCGGCGGACTGGCTGAGCGCGATGCCGAGCGCCGACGCCACGCCGTCCGTATCCAGCCCGAACAGCCGCGCCGCCGCCGCCGCCGCGCCGAACGCGCCGCAGGTGCTGGTCGGGTGGAAGCCGCGGGCATAGTGGTCCGCCGCCGGCAGCGCCAAGGCGATGCGGCACGTCACCTCGTAGCCCGCAACGATCCCTGCCAGCAAGTCCGCGCCGCTCGCCCCCGTCATCTCGCCAGCGGCCAATGCCGCAGGGATCACCGGGCAACCCGGGTGCAGCGACCCCGCGGCGTGCGTGTCGTCGAAGTCCAGCGAGTGGCCCAGCGCGGCATTGAGGAACGCGGCGCCGGCAGGCGTGTAGCGGGCGCAGTCGCCGAACACGCCGCTGCTGCCCGCCGCGACGCCCAGCGCACGGGCCGCGGCCAGCATGGACTGGGTGCTTTCCGCGTCGTGCCGGGCGCGGACGATGTTGCCCACGAGGTCCAGCACGAGCAGCCGCGTCCGCTGCACCACCTCCGGCGGCAGGCGGTCGAGCTGGATGGCGGCGGTGAAGGCCGCAAGGTCGGCGGTGACGCCCATGGCGTTTCTCCCCTGGGGCGCTTCTCCCCTGGCGTGTTTCTCTAAGGCGTGTTTTCCCCATGATTGCCTCGTTCGGCATCCGGCTTCAAGCGGATTGCCGGCAGCCGCCGGGGTGTGGCACATGGAAGGCATGTTGAACCGCCGCAGCCTGATCCTGTCCGCCCCGGCGCTCCTGGCGGCCTCGCCCGGCCAGGCGCAGGACGCCTTCGGGGCGTTCGTGGCCGGCGTAAAGGCCGAGGCGCGGCGGGCCGGCATCCGCGACGCGACCTTGCAGGCGGCGTTCGCGGGCGTGCAGCCGAACCAGCGGGTGGTCGAGCTGGACCGCAAGCAGCCGGAGTTCACCCTGACCTGGCCGGAGTATCGCGCCCGCGTCCTGCCCGACACCCGGCTACAGGCGGCGCGCGAGCATTACGCCCAGGAACGCAGCCTGCTGGCGCAGGTGCAGCAGCGCTACGGCGTGGACCCCGGCGTGGTCATGGGCATCTGGGGCATCGAGAGCGCGTTCGGCACCAACAAGGGTAACTACCGCCTGGTGGAGGCACTCTCGACTCTCGCCTTCGAGGGGCGGCGGGCGAGCTACTTCCGGGGCGAGCTGATGAACGCGCTCCGCATTCTGGACGCGGGCGACGTGACGCCGGCGCGGCTGACGGGCGGCTATGCCGGGGCGATGGGGCAGCCGCAGTTCATGCCAAGCTCCTATCTGCGGCTGGCCGTGGACTTCGACGGGGACGGGCGGCGGGACATCTGGGACAGCAAGCCCGACGTGTTCGGCTCCATCGCCAACTACTTGTCAAAAAGCGGCTGGAAGCCGGGGGAGCCTTGGGGCCAGCCGGTGCGGGTGCCGCCGGGCATGACGGGCGGGCGGGACAACAAGCGCAGCCTGGGCGAGTGGACGCGCGCCGGGGTGACGCGGGCGGACGGCTCGGCGTTCACGCGCGGCGAGCCGATGGGCGGCCTGGTGATCCCGGATGGCATAGCGCCGGGCGACGGCTTCATGGTCTATGCCAACTTCGGCGCGATACGCCGCTACAACCCGTCCGATTTCTATGCGCTGGCGGTCGGGCTGCTGGGCGACGCGGCGGTTTGATCGTGCCGCGCCTGCTGTTGCTGGCGCCTTTGCTGCTGGCAGGTTGCGGACCGCGCGGGGCTGCGCCGTCACCCAGCCCACACTATGTCGTCGGAGCAGCCTACCAGGCTGGCGGCGTCTGGCACTACCCAGCCGAGGACTTTCAACTGGACGACACCGGGATTGCCGCAGTCCTGCCGGACCGCATCGGGCTGACCGCAAACGGGGAAGCCTTCGATGCAGCGGCGATGGCCGCGGCGCATCCCACGCTGCAACTGCCTGCCGTCGCCCGTGTGACCAACTTGGACACCGGCCTGCAAGTGCTGGTGCGGGTCAACGACCGTGGCCCGGCCAGCCCGGCACGGCTGATCGGCCTGACCCGCGCCGCGGCAAGCCGGTTGGGCGTCCCCGGCGGCACGGCGCGGGTGCGCGTCCAGGTGGAGAGCGAACCGAGCCAGGCGTTGCGCGACGCGCTGGGCGGAGGCGGGGCAGGGACCGTCGCAGCGGCGCCGCGCGGCGCCGTTTCCGTCGAAAGCCTGGCTCCTCCCCCGGGCATCGGCCAGTCCAGCCGCGGGCGCACGGCGGCGGGCGTCGTGCCCAGGGGCACGCCGAACCCGGTGCCGGATGCCGTGCCGGACCGGTTGCCGGACACCGTGACGCAGGTTGCGGCTGCACCCGGCCAGCTTTGGATCAGGGCTGGCGAGTTCGGCCTGCGGCGCTATGCCGACCAGGTAGGTGCCCGGCTGGGTGGCCGGGCCGCGGTGGAAACCGCGCAGGCCGGGCGGGGCCAAGTGTTCCGTGTGCGCGCCGGGCCGTATGCGGACGTGGCCGCCGCAGATATGGCGCTGGACCGTGCGGTGCGCGCCGGGGTAACCGATGCCCGCATCATCGTGGAATAGGAGCGCCGGGCCATGCTGCGTAGAACCATCCTGGCTGCCGGCGCCGTCATGCCCGGTGCTGTCATGCCCGGTGCCGCACTGGCCGCCGAGCCGCGCCGCACGCGCGGCGGCAGGCACAACGAGGCGGCCCCCACCGGCACCCCGGCCGCGACGCCGCTCGGCCCGATAGACACCGCCGCCAAGTATGCCCTCATCATGGACTACACGACCGGCGCCACCCTGCTGGACAAGGAGGGCGACGTGCCGATGCCGCCGTCCTCGATGACCAAGCTGATGACGGCCTACATCGTGTACGGCCTGCTCAAGGCCGGGCGGTTCAACTTGGCGCAGGAGCTGCCCGTCAGCGACCGCGCCTGGAAGATGCAGGGCAGCAAGATGTTCGTGCCCCAGGGCGGCTCGGTGAAGGTCGAGGACCTGATACGCGGCATGATCGTCCAATCCGGCAACGACGCCTGCATCGTGCTGGCCGAGGCGGTGGCCGGGTCGGAGGAGGGCTTTGCCGACCTGATGAACCAGAAGGCCAAGGAGCTGGGCCTGACTAACAGCAGTTTCCGCAACAGCACGGGCTGGCCGGACGCCAACCAGCAGATGTCCTGCCGCGACATCGCCAACCTGGCCCGGAGGCTGATCGCCGACTTCCCGGAATACTACAAGTACGACAACGAGAAATCCTACAAGTACAACGGGATCGAGCAGCAGAACCGCAACCCGCTGGTCCAGAAGGGCCTCGCCGATGGCCTCAAGACCGGCCACACCGATGCTGGCGGCTATGGCCTGGTCGCCAGCGCGCAGCGCGGCGGGCGCAGGGTGGTGTTGGTCGCCAACGGCATGAACAGCATGAAGCAGCGCGCCGAGGAGAGCGAGCGCCTGCTGGAATGGAGCTTCCGCGAGTTCGAGAACGTCACGCTGTTCACGGCCGGCGACACGGTCGAGAGCGCCAAGGTCTGGCTGGGCGCGCGTCCGACGGTTCCGCTGGTGGGCGGCAAGGACCTGGTGCTGACGATGCCCCGCCAGTGGCGGCGCAGCGCCAAGATCGCCGTGGAATATACCAACCCGATCCCGGCGCCGGTCAACCGCGGCGACGAGCTGGGCAAGCTGACGGTGTCTGGCGAGGGCGTGCCGGCGATGAACGTGCCGTTGCTGGCGGGCGCTGACGTGCCGCGGCTGGGGCTGCCGGGCCGCGCCATGGCGGTCATGTCCCGCTACGTCCTGGGGTCCTGATCCCCGCCGTGCCGCCGGTGTAGATGTGTTCATCACGCTGGAGGGCGGGGAGGGGGCCGGGAAGAGCACCCAGGCCCGGCGCCTCGCCGCTGCATTGAACACCGCCGGCACGCCTGCGCTGCTGACCCGCGAACCCGGCGGCGCACCCGGCGCGGAGGTGCTGCGAGGGCTGCTGCTATCCCGGGACCACGATTGGTCGCCGCCGGCCGAGACGCACCTGCACTTCGCAGCCCGCGCCGAGCATCTGGCCCGCACGGTCCAGCCTGCGCTGGCAAACGGGCAGGTGGTGGTGTGCGACCGCTTTGCCGACTCGACGATGGCGTATCAGGGCTGCGGCCTTGACGGCGACCGTGCCCTCATCGCCGCACTGACCCTGTTGCTGCCGGTGCGCCCGGACCTGACGCTGGTGCTGCACGCCTCCCCCGCGGTTGCCGCGGCGCGCATTGCGGCGCGGGACCAGGCGCTGGACCGGTACGAGGCGATGGACGCCGGCTTCCATGCCCGCGTTGCGGCGGGCTTCATGGCCATCGCCGCCGGGGAACCGGACCGCTGCGTGATCGTGGACGCCGATGACGGCGTGGACGAGGTGCAGGCCGCGATCTGGGCCATCGTGTCCGGCCGCATCGTGTCCGGCCGCCTGGCCCGGTGATGGAGCCGCGCGCCAACCCGATCCTGGTCGGCCACGCCGACGCGGGGGCGGCGATGGACGAGGCGATCCGCGCCGGACGGGTGCATCACGCCTGGCTCGTCACCGGGCCGGCGGGCATCGGCAAGGCGACGCTGGCCTACCGCTTCGCCCGGCACTTGCTGGCCCCGCCGGGCATGGACGCGGACGCGCCGAGGTCGCCGGTGTTCCGCCGCATCGCCGCCGCCACCCATGCCGACCTGCTGACGGTCGAGCGTGCATGGGACGACAAGCGCAAGCGGCTGCGGGCGGAGATCGTGGTGGACGACGTGCGCGCCGTTGCCGATTTCTTGCGCCTGACGCCGGCCGAGGGCGGCTGGCGCGTCGTGGTGGTGGATGGCGCCGAGCACCTTAACCGCAACGCCGCCAACGCCCTGCTGAAGGTGCTGGAGGAGCCGCCGCCGCGCGCCATCCTGCTGCTGGCCTGCGCGGCGCCGGGCCGGCTGCTGCCGACGATACGCAGCCGCTGCCGGCATCTGCGCCTGCTGCCGCTGGCTGCGGACGAGACGGCCCGCGTGCTGGCCCTGGCGCTGCCGGACGCCACGGCGGAGGAGCGGGCAGGGCTGGCAGCCCTCGCTGCGGGATCGCCCGGCCGCGCCTTGGCGCTGGCGGAGGAGGGCGGGGTCGCCATCGCCGGGCTGGTGGCGGACGTGCTGCGGGACGTGCCGCGTGTGACGGCGCTGCGCGCCTATGACGTGGCGGACAAGCTCGCCCGCAACGACGGCGGCTACTCGACCTTCATGGACCTGCTGCGCGCCGCCATCAGCACGGCCGTCCGGGAGGCTGCGCGCGGCCGGGGCGACCCGGCGCAACGGCGCCTCGTTGCCACGCGCCCCCTGGCCGAGTGGGGCGATCTGTGGCAAGCGCTCACCCGCCTGCAAGACGAGACCGAGCGGTTCAACCTGGACAAGCGGCACGCCATCGTATCGGGCCTGGACCTGCTGAACGCCACATGAGCCGCTTCTACGTCACCACCCCGATCTACTACGTGAACGGCGCGCCGCACATCGGCCACGCCTACACCGCGGTCGCTGCCGACGTGCTGGCGCGCTGGCACCGGCTGGACGGGCACGACGTGTTCTTCCTGACCGGCACGGACGACCACGGGCAGAAGGTCGAGAAGGCGGCGCAGGACGCGGGCATGGACCCGCAGGCGTTCGTGGACGGCGTTTCGGCGCAGTTCCGGGCCATGTCCGCGCTGATGGGCATCTCCAACGACGACTTCATCCGCACGACGGAGGAGCGGCACAAGCGCGCCTGCCAGGCGCTGTGGCGCCGCTTGCAGGCGTCGGGCGACATCTACCTGGGCGCCTACGAAGGCTGGTACGCCGTCCGGGACGAGGCATTCTATGACGAGGGCGAGCTGGTCACATGGCCCGACGGCAGCCGCGCCGCGCCGACCGGGGCGCCGGTGGAGTGGGTGCGGGAACCGTCCTACTTCTTCCGGTTGTCCGCCTGGGGCGACCGGCTGCTGGCGCTGTACGACTCGCATCCGGAGTTCGTTCAGCCAGCCAGCCGGCGGAACGAGGTGGCCAGCTTCGTCCGGGGCGGCCTGCGCGACCTCTCGATCAGCCGGACCAGCTTCACCTGGGGAGTGCCGGTTCCAGACGATCCCGCTCACGTCATGTATGTCTGGCTGGACGCGCTGACCAACTACCTGTCCGCCGTGGGCTGGCCTGACGAGGACGCGCCGAGGTGGCCATTCTGGCCGGCGGACGTTCACCTCATGGGCAAGGACATCATCCGCTTCCACGCGGTTTACTGGCCGGCCTTCCTGATGGCGGCGGGCCTGCCGGTGCCGCGCACCATCTTCGGCCACGGCTGGTGGACGGCTGGCGGCGAGAAGATGAGCAAGTCGCTCGGCAACGCCGTGGACGTGGCGGCGCTGGTGGCGACCTACGGCCTGGACCCCGTGCGCTACTTCCTGCTGCGGGAGGTGCCGTTCGGCAACGACGGCGACTACAGCGATGCCGCGCTGGTCCGGCGCCTGAACGTTGAGCTGGCGAACGACCTGGGCAACCTGGCGCAGCGCACCTTGAGCCAGGTGGCGAAGAACCTGGGCGGCGTTCTTCCGGCCCGCGGCGACGCGACGGCGGAGGACGCGGCGCTGCTGGCCGCCGCCGCGGCGCTGCCGGACCTGCTGCGCGGCCACCTGGCCCGCGTCGCCTTCGGCGATGCGCTGGAGGAGGCGTGGCGGATGATACGCGCCGCCAACGCCTACATTGATCACCAGGCGCCCTGGGCGCTGCGAAAGACCGATCCCGCCCGGATGGCGACCGTGCTGGGCGTGCTGGCGGAGGTCATACGTGCCGTGGCGACGGTGCTGCAGCCGTTCATGCCGGGCAGCATGGCGCGGATGCTGGACCAGCTTGGGGTGCCTGGCGACGCGCGCAGCCTGGCGGCCCTCGATTCGCCCCTGCCTGCCGGCACCGCGTTGCCGGCGCCGCAAGGCGTGTTCCCACGCTATGTCGAGGCGGCGCAGCACCCGTGCTGATCGACTCGCACTGCCACCTCGACACGTTCGGGGACGAGCTGGATGCCGTGCTGGCGCGGTCGGTGGCAGCCGGGGTCGGGGAGGTCGTGACCATCAGCACCCGCCTGTCGCAGGCGCCGGAGCTGATCGCCATGACCCGGCGCCCCGGCGTGTGGTGTACCGTCGGCGTGCATCCGCACAATGCCGGGGAAGGGCCGGTGGCGGACGCGACCGAAATTGCCGCGCTGGCCGGGGATGCGCGCGTGATCGGGATCGGCGAGTCGGGGTTGGACTACCACTACGACCTTTCGCCGCGCGACGCGCAGCAGGCCAGCTTCCGCCAGCACATACGCGCCGCGCGCCTGGCTGGCCTGCCGCTGGCCATACACGCCCGCAGCGCGGACGACGACATCGCCCGCATCCTGCGGGAGGAGTGGGACGCCGGCGGGCCGTATGCGCTGCTGATGCACTGCTTCAGCTCCGGCCGCGGATTGCTGGACACGGCGCTGGGCCTGGGCGGCTGCATCAGCTTTTCCGGGATGCTGACCTTCCCGAAATCGGCGGAGCTGCGCGGCATGGCGCGCGACGTGCCGGCGGAACGGCTGCTGGTCGAGACCGACGCGCCCTATCTGGCCCCCGTCCCGCATCGCGGGAAACGCAACGAACCCGCCTGGGTCGCCCGGACCGCGGCGGTGCTGGCAGAGGTGCGGGGGATGGCGCCGGAGGCGCTGGCCGACCTGACGACAGCGAACTTCCGCCGCCTGTTCACGCGCACGGCCTAGCGGTGCCGCGCGTCACGATCCTGGGCTGCGGCGGGTCCGCCGGGGTGCCGCAGCTTGGCGGCGCGGACGGGCGCGGCGATTGGGGCGCCTGCGATCCGGACGAGCCGCGCAACCGGCGCACCCGGTCCAGCATCGTCATCGAGGGACCCGGCGGCGAGCGGCTGCTCGTGGACACGTCGCCCGACATGCGCCACCAGTTGCTGGCCTGCGCCGTGCCGCGCGTGGACGCGATCCTGTTCACCCATGCCCATGCCGACCATGTGCTGGGCATAGATGACGTCCGCATCCTGAACCGCATCGTCGGCCGTCCGCTGGACGCCTTTGCAACCGAGCGCACGTTGCAGGAACTGGACAAGCGGTTCGACTATGCGTTCCAGCCGTGGACGCCGCCTTGGTTCTTCCGTCCGGCATTGACGGCCCGGCAGATCGCTGCCGGCGACACGGTCGAGGCCGCGGGAATGCAGGTCCAGGTGTTCGAGCAGGACCACGGCTTCCAGCCGACCCTGGGCCTGCGCGTGGGCGGCTTCGGCTACTCGACCGACGTGGCCCGGCTGGACGAGACGGCATTGCAGGCGCTGGCCGGCGTGGACACCTGGATCGTGGACTGCTTCCAGCGAAAGGCCCACAAGACGCACGCCAACCTGGAGCAGGTGCTGGCCTGGACGGAACGGCTGCAGCCGCGGCGGGTGGTGCTGACGCACATGGGCTACGACGTGGACTGGGCGTGGCTGGCAAGCAGGCTGCCGCCGCACGTCGAGCCAGCCCATGACGGCCTGATCCTGGAGGTGCCGGAGTGACGGTCCACGGCGGCAACGGGCCGGGACGCATCGGTTCCGGGCCTCTCGTATTCCATAATCTTCATTCTGCGACAGGCCGGCAGGGGTTTCCAGAGATGGCTGACGCGGCGCTGGCCCAGGTCGAACTGGCCCAGGCCGAACTGGCCCGCCTTCTCGCCGTCATGGCCCGTCTCCGCAGTCCCATTGGCGGCTGCACGTGGGATCAGATGCAGACCTTCGAGACCATCGCACCCTATACGGTCGAGGAAGCCTACGAAGTCGCCGATGCCATAGCCCGGCGCGACATGGCCGCGCTGCCGGACGAATTGGGCGACCTGCTGCTGCAAGTCGTCTATCACGCCCGCATCGCCGAGGAAGCCGGCGCCTTCGCCTTCGCCGACGTGGCGCGCAGTATCGCCGACAAGATGGTCCGCCGCCATCCATTGATCTTCGCCCCAGGCGCGGACGCCTCAACCGGCGACTATGAGGCGCACAAACAGGCCGAGCGCGCGGCCCGACAGCAAACGGGCGTGCTGGACGGTGTCGCCGCCGGTTTGCCGGCGCTGACGCTGGCAGCCAAGCTGACCGAACGCGCGGCGCGTGTGGGCTTCGACTGGCCGGACCCGCAGGCTGTCCTCGCCAAGCTGGACGAGGAAGTCGCGGAGCTGCAAGCCGAGTTGCCCGGCGCCGACCCTGCCCGCGTCGCCGACGAGATGGGCGACCTGCTGTTCGTCGCCGCCAACCTGGCGCGCAAGCTGGGCGTGGACCCAGAGGCGTGCCTGACCGCCGCCTGCGCCAAGTTCAGCCGCCGCTTCCGTTTCATAGAGGACCGCCTGGCCGATGCGGGCCAGGTGCCGGCCGATGCCACGCTGGACCAGATGGAGGCGCATTGGGCCGAGGCGAAAGCCGCGGAACGCTAGCGGACCTGCGGCGCCCGCCGCAGGTGCCGGTCGAGGAAACCCAGTACGACCCGGCGATACCCCGCAGGGTCGAATTGCTCCAGGTCCACATGCGCGGCACCGGGCAGCACCCAGAGTTCGCGTGCGGACCGGACCCGTGCGAACAAGTCCTGCGTCTCGGCCAAGGTCGTATGGTCGTCCGCGGCACCAGATGCGACCAGGACAGGCGCCCTCACCTCCCCGATCCGGTCTATGGGGCATAGTTCCCGCGGACTCACGCCGAGGATGGGCGGCAGCAGCAGCCGGAACAGCGGGCCAAGCACGGGGCTGGCCAGAGGGCCAACCACCCTGCCCAGCGCGGCCCGCAGCCGGTCGTCCAGCGCTGCGTCTATGGTGGGATATACGGCCTCCAGCACCAGGGCATCCACGTCCAGCGGGCCGGGTCCAAGCAGGGCCGCGGCGGCGCCCAGCGAGATGCCGACCGCTCCGGTGCGCTCGCCGGGCGCACGGTCCCGCGCGAAGCGGACCGCGGCGGCGGCGTCCAGCCCTTCCAGCTTGCCGAAGGTGATGTGCCTGCCCTGGCTTTCGCCGTGGGCCTGGAAGTCGAACAGCAGGACGGCGGTGCCGCGGTCCGCCAGCAAGCGCGCGCGCCGGACCAGTTGCAGCCGGTTGGAGCGGACCCCGTGCATGAGGACCACCGCCCCTGCGCCGGGCTGCCCCGGCACCCACCAGCCCTGCAAGGCCGAACCGCTTCCGGAGAGGATCGTGACCGCCTCGGCCGTTGGAAGGTCGGCAGGGGGCGGGCCAAGGGTGGCATTGCGGGGCGCCGACAGCAGCAGCCCGGCAACCAGCACCGAGCCGAGCAGCACGCCGGTCAGGAGTGCGCCAATGGTCAGCAGCGTCGCTGCGGGCCGTTGCAGGCTCAGCCCGCTCAAGCGGAGAACAGCGCCGCCTGCAACGCCAGCCCGCTGTCCCGGTCCGGCGCCAGGACCAGCCCGCCGCCGGTGTGCTCCGCCCGGTAGGCGCTGCCGTCCAGCCGCTGCGACCAGCCGCCGGCCTCCTGGTGCAGCAGCCAGCCCGCTGCGTGGTCCCACGGCAGCAAGCGGTAATACACCGTGAAATGGCAGTGCCCCGCCGCCATCATGCGATACTGGTGCGCGGCGCAGCGGTAGTCCCAGGACGCGGCCACGCGCGGCAGGTTGGGGCAGACCACCGCCTGCTGCGCCGGCGCCATGTAGCGCCACGACACCGCCCCGGCCATCTGCGCCACCGGCACGGGCGCCGCCACCCGCAACGGGATGACTTGCCCGGCGGCGTCCTCCATCCAGGCCCCCTCCCCGCGCAGCGCCAGCGCAGTGTCGTCGCCGATGGGATCGTGGATCGCGGCGGCCACCACCTCGCCGCGCCGGGTCACGGCGACCATGACTCCGAACAGCGGCAGCCCGGCGCAGAAGTTGGCGGTCCCGTCTATCGGGTCCACGATGAAGCACAGGTCAGCATCCGCGATGGCGCCCATCAGGCCGGGATCGCGGGTGGCGGCTTCCTCCCCGACCACGGCGCAACCGGGGAACAGGCGTTGCAAGCTTGTGGACAGCCGCGCTTCCGCCTGCTCGTCGGCGATGCTGACCAAGTCGAGCGGGCCGGACTTGGCCTGTACGTCGCCGGGCCGCAGGGCGCGGAAGCGGGGCATGATCTCGGTCTGGGCCACGGCGCGGACGAGCTGGACGACCTCGGCCAGCTCGGCGCGAGTCACGACTCCCGCTCGAACCGGGCGCGGTCGGCCGGCAGCATCCGGACCTGGACGTGGACGCCGTCATCCTCGTCGCGGCGCTCCAGCACCTCGCCATGCTCATACAGCCAGGCGATGCGCGCTCCGTCGCTGGGCGGCAGGTGGTAGTCCGCCATCTCCATCCCGGCGGACAGGCGCATGTCTATCGCGCGCAGCAGGTCCGGCAGGCCGTCGCCGGTGATGGCGGACACCGGGATGCAGCCGTCCCGCAACGGCACGTTCTCGACGCCGCCCATCAGGTCCGCCTTGTTCAGCACCTCCAGGGTGCGGGACGGCCACTCCGAGGCGAGCGCGCCGTCCTTCACCATGCCGTCCAGCACGGCCACGACATCCACGCGCTGCGACGCGGTATCGGGGTGCGCCACGTCGCGGACGTGCAGGATCACGTCGGCCTCGCTGACCTCCTCCAGGGTGGCGCGGAACGCCTCCACCAGCTCGGTCGGCAGGTCGCTGATGAAGCCCACGGTGTCCGACAGGATCACCCGGCGCCCGGACGGCAGCCGCAGGCCGCGCATCGTCGGGTCCAACGTGGCGAACAACTGGTCCTGTGCGTGGACGTCCGCGCCGGTCAGCGCGTTGAACAGCGTGGACTTGCCGGCGTTGGTGTAGCCGACCAGCGCCACCACGGGATGCGGCACCCGCGCGCGGGCGCTGCGGTGCAGGCCGCGAGTGCGGCGCACGCCCTCCAGATCCTTCTTCACGCGCACGATGCGGTCGCCGATCAGGCGGCGGTCGGCCTCGATCTGCGTCTCGCCGGGGCCGCCCAGGAAGCCGAAGCCGCCGCGCTGCCGCTCCAGGTGGGTCCAGGACCGGACGAGGCGGCTGCGCTGGTATTCCAGGTGCGCCAGCTCGACCTGCATGGCGCCCTCCTTGGTGCGGGCGCGCTCGCCGAAGATGTCGAGGATCAGGCCGGTGCGGTCTATCACCTTGCAGTCCCAGGCCCGCTCCAGGTTGCGCTGCTGCACCGGGGAAAGCTGGGCGTCAACGATGGCGACCGTCACATGCTCGGCCGTGATGGCCTCGCCGATGGTGGCGATCTGCCCCTGGCCCAGCAGAGTCGCCGACCGGCGCGTGCGGAGCGGCACCGTGGAGGTGTGGACGACGACCAGGCCGATGGAGGCGGCGAGGCCGACCGCCTCCGCCATCTGCGCCTCGGCGGCGCGCGAGGCGTCCTGGCGGCCCGGCTTCTCCCAGGGCAGGACGACGGCCGCGCGCGTCGGCGCGGCCTGGGTCTCAATCCGCGCTGCCAGAGGCTGCCTCCTGCGTGCGGGGGATGCCGTCCATGGCGCCTTCGGGCTTGGCGCCGTCGAACAGCATGATGGGTGCGCCGGGCATGACGGTGCTGATGGCGTGCTTATAGACAAGCTGGGTATGGCCGTCCCGGCGCAGCAGGACGGAGAAGTTGTCGAACCAGGTGATGATGCCCTGCAGCTTCACCCCGTTGACGAGGAACACCGTAACCGGCGTCTTGGCTTTGCGCACATGGTTCAGGAACACGTCCTGGACGTTCTGCGGTTTTTCAGTGGCCACGTTCGTGTCCTTGTTGTTGTCGCCGCAGACGGGAGCAAGAAATGGGCCGTTATGCGGCGAGGGCAGCGTTCGGCGCGGATATGGGACGTTGGGGACAGCGTATCAACGCCAGGAGGCTCGCTGCTGCTCCCTCTCCCTCCGGGAGAGGGCCGGGGTGAGGGAGGCGGCCAGCACCGAACCTCGCCGACGCAGGAACCGTTCTGCTGCGGGCCAGGGCGGTGCGCGCGGCTTCCCTCACCCTGACCCTCTCCCGGAGGAAGAGGGAGCAGCAAGCCATGTTAGCCGGCCATGACGTGCCGGGCGAACAGGTCGAACAGGCGGCGCGTCACCGGGCCTGGCGTGCCGTCGCCGACCGGGTGCCCGTCCACCGCAAGCAACGGCTTCACGAAGCTGGTCGCGCTGGTCAGGAACACCTCCGGCGCGGCGCGCAGCTCGGCCTCGCTGAACGGGCGCTGCTCGACCGCAACGCCGGCGTCCGCGATCACCGACAGCAGCGCGTCGCGGGTGCAGCCCGGTAGGATGCCGTGGTCCAGGTGACGGGTGCAGGCCACCCCCTGCCCGTCCACGATCCAGATGCTGGTCGCCGCCCCCTCCGTCACCATGCCGTCGCGGATCAGGATGGCCTCCGCCGCGCCCTGCTCCCGCGCGGCCTGCCGGGCCATGACGTTGGGCAGCAGCCCCGTGCTCTTGATGTCGCAGCGCGCCCAGCGCTCGTCGGGCTGCGTGATCGCCGTGCCGCACCAGGCGTCCACGCTGGCGGGATAGGGCGGCGTGCGGCGTATGGTCACGACCAGGGCGGGAGGCACCGCGCGGGCGGGAAAGGCGTGGTCCCGCCGCGCCACGCCGCGCGTGACCTGCATATACAGCAGCCCGTCCCGCAGCCGGTTCCGCCGCGCCACCTCCTCCAGCACGGTCAGCAGCGCGGCCCGGCCCATCGGCGGCTCGATGCGGACCTCGCCCAATGACCGTTCCAGCCGTGCGAAGTGCCGCTCCACGTCCACGAACCGCCCGCGGCAGAGATACAGCACCTCGTAGATGCCGTCGGCGAACTGGTAGCCGCGGTCCTCGACGTTCACGCAGGCGTCGAGTTGCGGCAGGTAGCGCCCGTTGACGTAGGCGACGCGGCTCATGTCCCGCGCTCGTCCGAGTTGACGCCAAGCTGCTTCAGCTTACGGTGCAGCGCGCTGCGCTCCATGCCCACGAACCCGGCGGTCCGGCTGATATTGCCGCCGAAGCGCAGCAACTGCGCCTGCAAGTACTGCGTCTCGAACAGGTCCCGTGCCTCGCGCAGCGGCAGCGCCATCAGGTCAGCCGTGGGATCGAAGTTCAGCAGCGCCGGGGCGCCCTGGCTGATCTCCACCGGCAGCATCTCGGCGCGTATCGCGTCCGCCGGGCCGCCCGGCGCCATAATGAGCAGCCAGTCCATCAGGTTCCGCAACTGCCGGACGTTGCCGGGCCAGTCATAGGCTTGCAGCGCCGTGGTGGCGTCGGTGGACAGCTCGCGGCCGGGCATGCCGCTGGTCTCGGCGCTGCGCTCCAGGAAGTGCCGCGCCAGCTCCGGCACGTCCTCCCGGCGCTCCTTCAGGCTGGGCATCCGGATCGGGACGACGGCCAGGCGGTAGTACAGGTCCTCGCGGAAGCGGGCATGGCTGATTTCGGCATGAAGGTCGCGGTTGGTGGTGGCCAGCACGCGCACGTCCACCTTCACGCGGGTCGAGCCGCCCAGCCGCTCGAATGTCTGATCCTGCAAGGCGCGGACGATCTTGCCCTGCGTCTCCAGCGGCATGTCGGACACCTCGTCCAGCAGCAGGGTGCCGCCATGCGCCCGTTCCAGCATCCCGGCCCGGCGCGGCGACGTGTTGGCGTCCGCCCCTGCCTCCACGCCGAACAGCTCCTCCTCGAACCGCGCCGGCGCCAAGGTCGCGCAGTTCAGCGCCACGAACGGCCCATCGGCGCGGCGGGACCGCGCATGGACCATGCGCGCCGCGACCTCCTTGCCCGACCCGGCGGGACCGCTGATCAGCACGCGCGACCCGGTGGGCGCCACCCGCTCCACGCTGGCGCGCAGGGCGCTGATGGCGGAGCTGTGGCCCGTCAGCTCGGAGTCGAAGCCGGCGCGCAACCGAAGCTCCGCATTCTCCCGCGCCAGCCGCGCCGCCTCCAACGCGCGGCGGACGATCAGCAGCAGGCGGTCGGATTTGAACGGCTTCTCGATGAAATCATAGGCGCCGTGCTGGATGGCAGCGACCGCCGTCTCGATGGTGCCGTGGCCGCTTATCATCACGACGGGAACGTGCGGCTCCTCGGAGTGGATCGCCTTCAGGATTCCCAGCCCGTCCAGCCGCGACCCTTGCAGCCAGATGTCCAGGATCACCAGCGACGGGCGGCGGTGACGGAAGGCGGCGATGGCGGCGTCGGAGTCGCCGGCCTGGCGGACGGTATAACCCTCGTCCTCCAGGATGCCCTCGATCAGCATGCGGATGTCAGGCTCGTCGTCAACGATCAGGATTTCGTGGGCCATGCGGCTCCTTTATGCCCTTGCCGCATCTGCGGACATCAGCGGCAAAGTCAATGTTGCCACGGCGCCGGGTCCGTCGTGCCGGTCGTCGAGGCCCAGGCCGCCGCCGTGGTCCTCCATCACCTTCTTGACGATGGCCAGGCCCAGCCCGGTGCCCTTGGGCTTGTGGGTCACGTAGGGTTCGGTCAGGCGGTCACGGTCGCCCTCCGGCAGGCCGGCGCCGTCGTCCGACACCTGCAGCGACACGACGCCGCCTTCCACCTGCACGGCAAGCCCGATATGGCCCGCAGGCTCCCCGTCCCGGCGCGGGCGCATGGCAACGGCATCGGCGGCGTTCTGCAGCAGGTTGGTCAGCGCCTGGACCATCAGGCGGCGGTCGCAGACGGCCATGGGGCCGCGCTCGGGAATGCTGGTCGTCCAGACGATCTCCGGCCGGGCGCTGCGCTGCAGGATCAGCGCTTCCCGGGCGATGCGGCCGACATCCTCGGGCCGCAGCACCGGCTGCGGCATCCGGGCGAAGGCGGAGAACTCGTCCACCATGCGGCCGATGTCGCCGACATGGCGCACGATGGTGTCGGCGCACTGGGCGAAGGTCTCGGGGTCGGAGGTGATCTCCTTGGTGAACCGCCGCTTGAGCCGCTCGGCCGAGAGCTGGATGGGCGTCAGCGGGTTCTTGATCTCGTGCGCGATGCGCCGGGCCACGTCGGCCCAGGCGGCCTTGCGCTGGGCCGATTGCAGCTCGGTGATGTCGTCGAACGTCACGACGTATCCCTCCGCCTGCGCCCCGCGCCCGTCGGTGCCGATGCGGACCAGCAGGGTGCGGCGGCGGGACGCCGGGCCGATCTGCACCTCGGCGGTGCGCGCCCGCTCCGGCGCCAGCGCGACCTCCGCCAGCAGCGGCGCGAACTCCGGCACCACGTCGCCCAGCGGCAAGCCGATGGCGGACATGAGATCGTGCCCCACCAGCTCGCTCGCGGCGCGGTTCGGCAGCTCCACATGCGCGCTGGCGTCCAGGCCGATCACCCCGGCGGACACCCCGGCCAGCACCGTCTCGGTGAAGCGGCGGCGCTCGTCTATCTGGCTGTAGGCGTCCATCAGCTCGGTCCGCTGCGCCGCCAACTGCCCCGTCATGCGGTTGAAGGCGCGGGACAGCCCGGCGACCTCGTCCTCGCTCTGGATTTCCGGCACCCGCACCGCCAGGTCCCCGGCGCGCACCCGCTCCGCCGCCAGGATCAGGCGGCCCACTGGCCGGGCGATCTGGTTGGCCAGCACCAGGCCGATCAGCACGGCGGCCGACAGCACCAGCAGCGCCACCAGTGCGAAGATCAGCACGAACGTCACCTGCAGCACGGAGCGGTTCTCGTCGAGCTGCCGGTATTCGGCGACGGCCTGCTCGGTACGCACTTGATGCTCCAAGATCGCCTGGTCCACGGGCCGGCTGATCAGCAGCATCATCGGCGGCGTCATGTTGAGCTGCACCACCGCGCGGACCCGGTGGGCGTCAGGCGAGTCCAGCACGACGACCTCGCCGCCCCGCGCCCGCTCCGTCGCCTCCCACGGCGCCGGCTCGACCCCCTGCCCCTCCTCGGCGCCGACGACGGCGGCGATCTCGTTGGTCACGGGGTCGAACAGGACGGCCTCGGTCAGGCCGCGCAGCAGGGTCTGCGTCTGCATCTCCTGCGAGAAGGTGAGGGGATCGCGCTGTAGCGTAGGGGCCAGGCCGGACAGCGTGATGGCCATGGACAGCGCATCGCCGCGTATGTTGTTGCGATGCTCCTCCAGGTAGCCGCGCGACGCCTCCAGCCCTTCGTTGAGCGCGGTGCGGACGCGGTCGTTGAACCATGCCTGGATGCCGAGGTTGAAGAACGCCGTCGCCATCACCGCCAGCACGATGGTCGGCGTCACCGACACCACGCTGAACATCATCACCAGCCGAACGTGCAGCCGCGACCCGGCGGACCCGCGCCGCCGCTCCACCCACACCCGCGTCAGCCGCCCCGCCAGCACGGCGCCCAGCAGCAGCAGCACGACCAGGTTGGACAGCACCATGCCGAACACCACGTTCGGCCGCAGCGTCAACGGCACCCCGCCGGACAGCGCCACGAACGTCGCGACCACCAGCACCAGCGCCAGCGCCGCCAGCAGCAGCGTCACGGACTTGCCGAGCGCCGCGTCCAGCACGCGCCGCATCAGGGAGCGCGGCGGGCCAGCCGGCGGCAGCAGGGCGGCCTTGCTGAGGGCGTTCATCCCGGGGCCGCCTAGCCGATGCCGCGCACGACGGGGATGTCGAGGTCCCTGATCTTCTTGCGCAGGGTGTTGCGGTTCAGGCCCAGCATGGCGGCGGCCTTGATCTGGTTGCCGCGGGTGGCGGACAAGGTCATCTGGATCAGGGGCCGCTCCACCTCGGCGATCACCTGGTCGTAGATGTCGCGCATCGGCATCCCGTCGCGGCTGGCCGCCAGGAAGGTGCGTATGTGCCGTTCCACAGCCAATGCCAGCGGCTCCGGCCCGCCGGTGCCGGCGGGCTGGCCGGCGTCCATCCCGGTCTCCTGCAACTCGGTGCCGATCACCTCGTCGTTGATGGTCTCCTGCGGATACAGGGCGGCGAGGCGGCGCATCAGGTTCTCAAGCTCGCGGACGTTGCCGGGCCAGCGGTGCTGGCGCAGGCGGTCCATGGCGGAGGCGTCGAGCGTCTTGGCCTGCAGGCCGCTTTCGCGCGCCTTGTCCAGGAAGTGCCGGGCGAGGACGGGGATGTCCTCCAGCCGCTCACGCAGCGGCGGCAGGCGTATGGGCACGACGTTCAGGCGGTAGAACAGGTCCTCGCGGAACTGCCCGACGCGTATCGCCTGGCGCAGGTCGCGGTGGGTGGCGGCGACGATGCGGACGTTGGCGCGTATCGGCTGGCGCCCGCCGACGGTGGTGAACTCGCCCTCCTGCAGCACGCGGAGCAGGCGGGTCTGCGCCTCGGCCGGCATGTCGCCGATCTCGTCCAGGAACAGGGTGCCGCCCGCGGCCTGCTCGAACCGGCCCTGGGCGCGGTTCAATGCGCCGGTGAAGGCGCCGCGCTCGTGGCCGAACAGCTCGCTCTCGATCAGCTCGCGCGGGATGGCGGCCATGTTGATGGCGACGAAGGGGCCGCTGCGGCGGCGGCCGTAGTCGTGCAGCGCGCGGGCCACCAGCTCCTTGCCGGTGCCGGACTCGCCGTTGACCATCACCGTCAGGTCCGTGGTCGTGAGGCGGGCGATGCTGCGATAGATCTCCTGCATCGCCACGCTGCGGCCAATCAGCGGCAGGCGCTCCTCGGCGTCCTTCGGCTCCGCAGGAGGTGCCTCATGGGCCGGGGGCGGCGCGGCCAGGGCACGGGCGACGACGTTCAGCAGCTCCTTCAGGTCGAACGGCTTGGGGAGGTACTCGAAGGCGCCGCGCTGGGCGGCCTTCACCGCGGTCAACAGGGTGGACTGCGCGGACATCACCACCACGCGCAGCTCCGGGCGTATGCGCTTAATACGCGGTATCAGGTCCAGGCCGTTCTCGTCCGGCATCACCACGTCGGTGATGACCAGATCGCCCTCCCCGTCCTCCACCCATCGCCACAGCGTCGCGGCGTTGCCGGTGCAGCGCACCTGGTAGCCGCTGCGCCCCAGCGCCTGCGTCAGCACGGTGCGTATGGAGCGGTCGTCGTCGGCGACCAGGACGGTTGGCGGGGTCATGGGGGCGGGGTCATGGGTGAGCTTTCAAACCGCGTCGCCCTCGGCCTCGGTGACGACGGGCAGGCACAGGCGGAACTCGGTGCGGCCGGGCCGGCTGTCCACTTCGATCAGGCCGCCGTGGTCGCCGACGATCTTGGCGACCAGCGAGAGGCCCAGGCCGCTGCCGGCGGGCTTGCTGGTCACGAACGGGTCGAACAGATGCGGGCGCATGTCGTCGGGGATGCCGGGGCCGTTGTCGCGCACGGTGACGATCAGCGGCAGATCCAGCCGGTGCGGGCTGCCGGCGACGGCCAGCCTCATGCCGTGCTGGTAGGAGGTGGTCAGCACGATCTCGCCGCCGCCGCGGCGCGACAGCCCGGGGTCGTCGGTGATCGCCTCGGCCGCGTTCTTCACCAGGTTGAGCAGCACCTGCACGAGCTGGTCCCGGTTGGCCCAGGCCGGCGGCAGCGACGGGTCGTAGCTCTCGGTGATGCGCAGGTGCGCGGCGAACCCGGTGCCGGCCAGGCGGCGCACATGCTCCAGCACGCGATGTATGTTGACCGCCCGGCGCTCGATGGGCTTGTCGCCGAACACCTCCATGCGGTCCACCAGGTCCCGGATGCGGTCGGCCTCGTCCCGGATCAGCACCGTCAGCTCGCGGTCGGCGTCGCCGACGCTGGCCTCCAGCAACTGCGCCGCGCCGCGTATGCCGGACAGCGGGTTCTTGACCTCGTGCGCCAGGATCGCCGACATGCCCGCGACGCTGCGGGCGGCGCCGCGGAACAGCATCTGCCGGTCCAGCGCCCGCGCGGCGCTGCCGTCCTGCAGGGTCAGCAGCACGCAGCCCGGCTCCTCCAGCATCGGCGCGGCCTGCACGGTGATGCCGCGCTTGTGCAGGCGCGGGCCGTCCAGCGTCAGGTCGTGGTCGGAGATCGTGCTGCCCTGGCGGCGCACCTGCGCCAGCAGGGAGAAGAGCGGGTTGTCCAGGGGAACCAGCGACGCCAGCGTCATGTGGCCGAGCTGCAGCAGCGAGACGCCGAGGAACTGCTCGGCCGCCTGGTTGGCGAAGCGGAAGCGGTCGTCCGCGTCCAGCAGCAGCACCGGGACGGGCAGCGCGCCCAGGATGGCGTGGGCGTCCACCTCCGGCGGCGGCCGAGGGATCAGCCTCTCGACCAGCTTGAGCCGGCCGCGGGCAATCGCCGCCCTCACGCGGCCAGCGCTTCCGGCGTGCGCGACGCGCCGCGGGCGATCAGCGGATCGAAGAAGCCATCTACCAGCGCCACGACCGCCACGGGGTCGGCGGTCCGCATGACGGCGGAGCGGAACTCGGCGGAGCCGAACAGGCCGCGCGAATACCAGGCGAGGTGCTTGCGCGCCAGGCGCACCCCGGCATCGGTGCCGAAATGGGACAGCATGGCCCGGTAGTGCTCCATCATCGTCGCCTTCTGCTCGGACAGCGCCGGCTCGGTCCCGCGCACGCCGGTCATCAGGAAGCGCGCGACCTGGGCGGGGAACCAGGGACGGCCGTAGCAGCCGCGGCCGATCATCACGCCGTCCGCGCCGGACTGCCGCAACGCCTCCGCCGCGTCGTCCTCGGTGAGGATGTCGCCGTTGGCGATCACCGGCAGGCGCACCGCCGCCTTAACGCCGGCGATGAAGCACCAGTCGGCGGCGCCGGTGTAGAACTGCTGCCGGGTGCGGCCATGCACCGTCACCATGCGTATGCCCGACTCCTCGGCGATGCGGGCCAGCGACGGGGCGTTGAGGTTCGCATGGTCCCAGCCCATGCGCATCTTGAGCGTGACGGGCACGGGCACGGCGTTCACGGTGGCTTCCAGGATGCGCGCCGCCGCAACCTCGTCCCGCATCAAGGCGCTGCCGGCGGCCTGGCCAATGGCGACCTTCTTCACCGGGCAACCGAAGTTGATGTCTATCAGGTCCGCCCCGTGGCCGACGGCGATGCGCGCCGCCTCCGCCATCGCGGCCGGCTCGCAGCCCGCAAGCTGCACGGCGCTGGGGCCGCCGCAGCCGTCCACCTCCGCCATGCGCAGCGTCGCCTGGTTCTCCCGCACCATCGCCCAGGACGCGATCATCTCCGACACCACCAGCCCGGCGCCCTGCCGCTTCGCCAGGCGGCGGAACGGCAGGTCGGTGACGCCCGACATCGGCGCCAGGATCACCGGAACGTCCAGCCGGACGGCGTGCGACGCATCGCCGAGAGTGATCGGGGCGAGGCCGGGCGCGTGCAGGCGGGGTGTGGTATCTGTGTTGCCCATGATTTGGGCAAAGTACAGGCTGGATGGCCCGGGTGCAATCACCTCTCGCAGTCGGGAACACACTGGGTTGACGAATTAGGCGGCGGCTGGCCATTGCTGGCGCCATGCGCATCGCAGCCCTCCTGGTCGCCGCCGGCAGCGGCTCCCGCTTCGGAGCCAGCCAACCCAAGCAGTTCACCTTGATTGGGGCCAAGCCGGCCCTGCGCTGGGCTGCGGACGCTCTTGCTTCCCATGTCGCGCTGCTGCAGCCGGTCGGCGACCCGGCGCCGCTGGCGGCGGCGCTGGCCGGGATGGACCACCTGCCCCCGGTGCCCGGCGGTGCGGAACGCCAGGACAGCGTGCGCGCCGGGCTGGAGGCGCTGGCGCCCCATGCACCCGACGTGGTGCTGGTGCACGACGCGGCACGGCCCTGGATACCGCCTGGAACGATCGAGGCCCTGATCGGGGCATTGACGGACCTGCACGGCGCCATCCCGGCGGTGCCCGTCGCAGATACGCTCAAGCGGGCGCGGGACGGCCTGATCGGGGAGACCGTGGCGCGGGATGGGCTGTTCCGGGCACAGACGCCGCAAGCGTTCCGGTTCGGGACCTTGCTGGACCTGCACCGGCAGGCTGGGCCGGGCGCTACGGACGACGCGGCCTTGCTGGAGCGGGCGGGGCTGCCGGTCGGGCTGGTGCCGGGGCATGAGGACAACATCAAGCTGACCTATCCGGAGGACCTGGTGCGCCTGGAACGCCTGCTGCTGCCGCCCCTGGTGCCGCGCGTCGGCACCGGCTTCGACGTTCATGCGCTGGAGGCCGGGCGGGCGCTGGTGCTGTGCGGCGTCACGGTGCCGCACGAGCGCGGGCTGGTCGGGCACTCCGACGCCGACGTGGGGCTTCATGCGCTGTGCGACGCGATCTATGGCGCGCTGGCGGAGGGGGACATCGGCCGGCACTTCCCGCCGACGGAGGAAGCCTGGAAGGACGCGGACAGCGCGCGGTTCCTGGTCCATGCCGCCGGGCGCATCGCGGCGCGGAGCGGGCGCCTGGCCAATGCGGACGTGACGCTGATCTGCGAGCGTCCGAAGATCGCACTCCATGCCGCGGCGATGGAGGCACGGGTGGCGGAGCTGCTGGGGGTGCCGGTCGGGCTGGTGTCGGTGAAAGCCACGACGACGGAGCGGCTGGGGTTCGCTGGGCGGGGCGAAGGGATCGCGGCGCAGGCGGTGGCGACGGTGCTGGTGCCGGGCTGATCTATTGCGGACGGTGGCTGGTCGGAGCGGCGGGATTCGAACCCACGACCCCTTGTCCCCCAGACAAGTGCGCTACCAGGCTGCGCCACGCTCCGACTGCGCGAGGGGGTGTAGCAGGGTGCCGCGGCGTCCGCAACGCAGGTGTGGCCTTGCTTCCTTCTCCCTCTCCCTCCGGGAGAGGGTCGGGGTGAGGGAGGGCAGAAAGGCCGATGCCTGATGACGCTGGAGCGGTCCTGCTCCAGACGGTAGGAGACTGCGCTTGCCGCCTCCCTCACCCCGGCCCTCTCCCGGAGGGAGAGGAAGAAGGATCAGGGAAGCATGGCGCGGAGTTCGACCAGCTCGGCCAGGGTTCGCTGCAACAGGCCGCGCAGGCGCTCGGCTTCGGCAACGGCCGGGTCGGGAGCCGCCTCGGCGGCTGGCTCCGCCGCCGGCGCGTCACGCTCCGCCTCTGCGGCGGCGCGTTCGGCTGCGGTCGCGGGCGGTATGTCGTCCGCCAACTGTCCCCCGCCCTCCCGCAGCAGGCGCTGCACGCCCTTGATCGTGTAGCCCTGGATATACAGCAGGTCCGAGATGCGCCGCAGCAGCAGGATGTCGTCCGGACGGTAATAGCGCCGGCCGCCGCCGCGCTTCAGCGGCTTGATCTGCGGGAACTTGGTTTCCCAGAAGCGCAGCACATGCTGCGGGATGTGCAGCTCGTCCGCGACCTCGCTGATGGTGCGGAACGCATTGGGCGCCTTCTTGGCCCGGAGACGGCCGCCATCGGGGGCGGGCGCCCCGTCTTCCGGCTCGTCCGGAATGAACTCGATGCCGTCGCTCATGCCTCCGCCCCGTCGTCGTCGGCATCGTCGCCGGTGGGCACGGCGGTCCCGTTCACATGCGCCTTCAGCACCTGGCTCGGCCGGAACGTCAGCACCCGGCGCGGCAGGATCGGCACCTCCACGCCGGTCTTCGGGTTCCGCCCGATCCGGCGCCCCTTCTGCCGCACGGAGAAAGTGCCGAAGCCGCTGATCTTCACCGAGTCGCCGGACTCCAACGCGGTCGAAATACGTTCCAGCACCGTCTCCAGCAGGTCTGCCGAGTCGTTGCGGGACAGGCCGACCTGGGCATAGATCGTTTCGGCCAACTGCGCGCGCGTGACGGTGTTCATGGCAGCACGCTAGGTCGGGCAAAACCAAGCGTCAAGCGAAGCCGCTGAAAACAATAATTACTTGTTTGCAGGCTACAGCCGGACCAGCGCGGCGCCCCAGGTCATGCCGCCGCCCAGCGCCTCCATCAGCACGAGGTCGCCGCGCTTGATGCGCCCGTCGCCATACGCCTCCGCCATCGCCAGCGGGATCGAGGCGGCGGAGGTATTGGCATGGCGGTCCACGGTCACTACCACCCGCTCCGGCGGCAGGCCGAGCTTACGGCCCATGGCGTCAATGATGCGCCGGTTGGCCTGGTGCGGCACCAGCCAGTCCACGTCCTGCTGCGCGAGGCCGTTGGCCTGCAGCGCCTCGTCCACGACGCCGGCCAGCTTGGTGACGGCGTGGCGGAACACCTCGCGGCCGTTCATCACGAGATGGCCGGGCCGGTCGGCCTGACCCACGGCGCCGTCCACATACAGCAGGTCGCCCAAGGTCCCGTCCGCGTGCAGGTGCGTGGAGAGGATGCCGCGGCCGGCATCGTCGCCCGCCCCTGCCGCGCGCACGAAGGCCGCCCCGGCCCCGTCGCCGAACAGCACGCAGGTGCCGCGGTCGGCCCAGTTCATGATGCGGGAATAGACCTCGCTGCCGATCACCAGCACGCCGCCGGCCTGGCCCGTCCGGATCATGCCATCCGCGATGGACAGCCCATATACGAAGCCGCTGCACGCCGCCGAGATGTCGAAGCCGAAGCCGCGCCGTATGCCCAATTCCGCCTGCACGCGCAGGGCCGACGCGGGGAACGCCTGGTCCGGCGTGCTGGTCGCCAGGATGATGGCGTCCACGTCCCCAGCGGCGCATGCGGCGTCCGCCAGCGCCGCCGCGGCGGCACGGGCGCCCATGTGCGCGCAGGTCTCGTGCGCGGACGCCAGGTGCCGCTGCCGTATGCCGGTGCGCTCCTGTATCCAGGTGTCGGAGGTGTCCACCCGCCGGGACAGCTCCTCGTTGGACACGATGCGCTCAGGCAGGTAACCGCCCAGCCCGGCGACGATGCTGCGAGTGGGGACGCCGCGGGTTGGGATGCCAGGCCCGGCCAAGGGTCAGCCCGCCACCGCAAGCTGCGGGTCGCCGCCGGCCACGCGCAGCGCCTCGATCCGCGCCAGGCCGTCGCGGATCTTCTCGTTGAAGCCGTGCACGACCATGTCCATCGCCACGTCCATCGCATGGGCGAAACCCTCGGCGTCGGTGCCGCCATGCGACTTCACGACGACGCCGTTCAGCCCGAGCATGACAGCGCCGTTGTAGCGCCGCGGGTCGAGCCAGGTACGCATCCGGTCCAGGCCGGGCCGGACCAGCAGGTAGGCCAGCCGGGCCATCAAGCTGCTGCGGAAGATCTGCTTGAGCAGGTCGCCGACCAGACGCAGCGCGCCCTCCCCCGTCTTGAGGGCGACGTTGCCGGTGAAGCCGTCGGTCACGATCACGTCCGTGGTGCCGGCGGCAATGTCGTCCCCCTCGACGAAACCGTGGAACTGCGGGGCGATGTGGCTGCGGCGCAGGGTCTCCGCCGCTTGGCGCACGCGTTCGTCGCCCTTCAACTGCTCGGAGCCGACGTTCAGCAAGCCGATGGTCGGCGCCGGCAGGCCCAGGACGGTGCGGGCGAACACGTCGCCCATGATGGCGAACTCGACCAGGTTGCGCGCGTCGCACTGCACGTTGGCGCCGAGGTCCAGCATGACCACGTCGCCGCGAGCGGAGGGCGCAATGGCCGCCATTGCCGGACGGTCAATGCCGGGCAGGGTCTTGATGACGATCTTGGCCAGCGCGAGCAGGGCGCCGGTATTGCCCGCCGACACCACGCCATCGGCCTCGCCATGCGCCACGGCGTCAATTGCGAGGCGCATGGACGAGCCGCGCACGCGCAGCGCCGCGGTCGGCTTCATCTCGCTGTCAACGACGGCAGGCGCGTGGCGGACCGTGCAGGATGCCTGCACGCGCTTGCGGAGCGCGACCATGGGCGCGAGCCGGGCCTCGTCGCCGACGAGCAGGAAGCGTGCGGCGGGATGGCGCTCGGCCGCGATGGCGAGGCCATCCAGCACCACCTCCGGCGCACCGTCGCCGCCCATTGCGTCCACGGCCAAAGTGAACGGCGCACTCATCGTCCTGCCCTAACTTGCCGGCATGTTGGCACGCCAGCCGCGATCAGACGCGGACAGCGCCCTTCAGCGCCTTGCCGGCCGCAACGACCTCACGCCCATCATAGTGCCCGCAATGGCTACACAGATGATGCGGACGCTTCAGCTCGCCGCAGTTGGAGCAGTCGGCATGGGCCTCGGTCCGCAGCGCGTCGTGGCTGCGCCGCATCCCGCGGCGGGAGGGAGAGGTCTTCTTCTTGGGAACAGCCATGGGAACGCGCCCCTCCGGGCTAAAACTGGCACGCTGCCGCAACAGCGGCAGCGGCGCGACGGGATGCAATCAGGCCGTGCCGTCTAGCAGACCCGCCCGGCCCCTGCAAGCATGGCCGGCAAGCCGGACCGGCTACTGCTTGGGCCGCAGGGCGCCCAATGCCGCGAAGGCACCCAGCGGCGCGTCGGACGCCGCTGCCGGAAGCTCGGCGCCGGCGCGGCGCGGATAGGGGTCCAGGGCCAGCGCAAGCTGCTCCACCGCGGCCTCGCCCAGGTCAACCGCGTTGCCCTCGAACGGAATTTGGTCCGGCGCGTCAGGCTCCGGCTCCTCGTCCTCCGTCCCGGCCGGGACGAAATGGACAAGGAAGCGGTCGCGCACCAGGCCGTCGAAGTCGTCCAGGGAGACGACGCATTGCTGCGTCAGGCTCACGACAAGGTCGCCCTGCGCCTCGATCACCGCGCCGCCAATGCGCCGCAACCGGAAGTCGCAGCGCAGCGCATGAACGGCGGGCACGCCCAGCCGGGCCGCGACGGCGGGCAGTTCCGCCGGGTCCGCCTCGACGAGCAAGTCAAGGCTAGCTGGGCCGACCCGGTCGAGCGCCAGCGGACGGCTGATTTCCGGGATCACGCCGCGGCCTGCACCGTAGGCAGGAAGCCGGGCTGGCCCTTGAACAGGGCCTCGACCGGCTGGACCTGCAAATGGCGGTCCTGCGCCATCACCATGCGCGCCAGCGCGCGCGCCGAGTCGTCCGCCTCCCGGCCGCGCCACACGTTGCGGGCGATGGTGGCGGCCAGCACCTCCTCGTCGCCGGTGGCCAGCGCGGCGGCATAGGCGGAGGAGCGGCCGTTGAACGCCTCCCACATGTCGCGGACGCTCTTTGCCACCCGCATGTCGCTGATGCCGATCTCCCGCAGGTTGATGTCCATGTCGGAGAACATCGCGTCGAACACAGCCTGGGCCAGCTTCTTGCCCTCCTCCGAGGCGGCGTGCAGACGGTTCACCACCAGGAACACGAACAGCCCCACCATGTCGAACCGGCCGTCCAGCGTGTCGGGCACGCCGAGGGTGCCGAAGAAGTACGGAGCGCGCGCCGCCCGGACGGAGGCCGTGTAAAGCTCGAAGCCGGCACGCTCGTAGGGCTTGCGGCCAAACAGGTTGAACAGGCCCATGCGTTCCATATCCTCCGATGCCGGTTCCGATGCCGCGCGCGGAACGGCGTGATTGACAGCCGCCCCGGCGCATGACAGGCATCCCAGGAGATGGGCCGTCCGCTGTTCCGGTCAATGCGGCCCCGCTGACCCTACCCAACCAGAGACATCGCCGTGCGCCGAACTGCCCTGCCCCTGTTGCTCGCGCTGCTCCTGACCGCTTGCAGCGTGGTCGAGTCGCCGCGGCAGCTCCGAGGCAACCGGGTGGACAGCGACCAGCTCAAGGAGCTGGTGCCCGGCACCTCCACCCGGGCCGACGCGACATCGCTGCTGGGGTCGCCGACGGCTAAGGCAACGTTCGACGACAACACCTGGATCTACATCGGCGAGACCACGCGCACCCGCGTCGCCCGCACGCCGGGCATCCTGCAACAGGATGTCGTCGTGCTGAGCTTCGATGCGGGCGGCGTACTGCGCGGGGTGAAGAAGCTGAACCAAGATGACGGGATGAACGTGGCGGTGGTGAGCCGTGCTACGCCCTCTCCGGGCAGCGAGGCGTCATTCATGCAGCAGTTGCTCGGCAACGTCGGTAAGTTCTCCACTGGAGGAGCGCCCGGCGGCGGCGGCGCGCGCACCCCAGGCGGCAGCGGGGCCTCCAGCAGTCCGGGGCTGTAACGCCAACGGCCTTTTGCCCTGACCGCTTGCATTATTGCCAGCCGGCTTCGGCGCGGCATAGGGGGCCGCAAGCGCAGTCCCTGCCATCCCCGGATTGCCGCGCCGCAAACGCGGCCCGTAATGACGATAAGGGTCAGAGCGGATGGCCGTTGACATCATGCCGCGTCGCTGCGCCTCTCGCGGCTACGGGCATGGCCCGGGCGCGTGGCGCTCAAAGCAAGAAGCAAGGTCGTGGCGACACAGCTAGAAGTGGCTCCACCCGGGCCGGTCCAGCGGGAACAGGCTGCCAGCCGCGTCCAGCACGGCGACGCCCCGGCCCGGCACGAAGGCGCCGATGCGCGTCACCTGCACCCCAGCCGCCGCTGCGACCGCCTGCAAGGCGCCTGACCGACCCGGCGGAACCGCCAGCAGCAGTTCGTAATCATCGCCGCCAGTCAGGCAGGTGCCGAGCCAGCCAGGCCCGGCGGCGGCGGCGGCCCGCGAGAGCGGCACCAGCGGCGCCTCGATCCGCGCGCCCAGCCCGGCGAGCCGGCACAGGTGCCCAAGGTCCTGCAGCAGGCCGTCCGACACGTCCATGCCGGCGGACGCGACGCCATGGAGCGCCAGGCCCAGACGCGGTTGCGGCAGCCGATAGCGCCCGGCTAGCCAGCCGTCAGGGTCCGGCACATGCCCCTGCAACGCCCGCAGGCCCAGCGCACCGTCGCCGATGGTGCCCGTCACCCAAACCTCGTCGCCTGCCGCGGCACCAGCCCGGCGCAAAGCCGCCCCGGGCGCGACATGGCCAATGCAGGTCACGGTCAGGGAAATCGGACCCGGCGTGCTGGTCGTGTCGCCGCCCAGCAGCCCGATGCCGAACAGCGCCTGGTCCTGCGCCAGCCCGGCGGCGAACGCCGCGAACCACCCGTCCCCCGTGCCGCGCGGGGCCGAGACGGTCAGCAGGTAGGCCAGCGGCGCCGCCGCCATCGCCGCCAGGTCCGACAGGTTCACCCGCAGCAGCTTGCGCCCCACGGTGTCCGGGGGATCGCCGGGCAGGAAATGCACGCCCTCTACGATGGCGTCCGCCGTCAGCACGAGCTGCCGGCCCGGCGGCGGCATCAGCAGGGCGGCGTCGTCCAGCAAATCCAGCCCGCCGTCGGCCGCCAACGGGCGGAAGTGGCGCGCGATCAGGCCGAACTCGGCCGGCGCGTCGCCTCCGCCGTCAGGGTCAGGCAGGCTGCGCCGCCTCCGCCGGGAAGTCGCCGGGGCGCAGGTCGCGCGCCAGGCGGTCCAGCAGCCCGTTGACCATACGCGGCTCCTCCCCGGTGAAGAAGCCGTGCGCCACGTCCAGGTACTCGTTGATGACCACGCGCGGCGGCGGGCCGTCTGCCATGGACAGCTCCGCGCCGCCGGCGCGCAGCAGGGCGCGCAGCACGGGGTCCAACCGTGCCATCGGCCACTCCGGCGGCAGGGCGGCGGCGATCAGCTTGTCCAGCCGGTCCTGCTCCAGCACGGCGGTGCGCACGATGCGGTTGAACAGCGGAACGTGCGCGTCCGGCACGCGGCCTTCCTCAAAGCCGCCGCCGCCCAGGTGCTCCGGGCCGGGCAGCCCGCCCAGGCGGTGGCGGACGAACTGGTCAATGACGGTCTCCGCCGTCTCGCCGTTCTGCTCGCTTTGGAACAGGGCCTGGACGGCGGCGACGCGGGACGCCGTGCGGGGGCGGCCCTGCGGCTTCGTGCGCTGGGCCATCAGGCCGCTCCCATGCGGCGCACGACGCCAACCTGCGTCAGCGCCGCAGCCGCCGCCTCCGCACCCTTGTTGTGGCCGTCGCCGCGGGACCGCGCGACGGCCTGCCCGATGTCATGCACCGTCAGCAGCCCGGTGCCCAGCGCAATGCCGTATTGCAGGGCGACGTGCATCAGCCCCGCCATGCTCTCCCGGCAGATGTGGTCGTAGTGGTCCGTCTCCCCGCGCACGACGCAGCCCAGCGCCACGAAGCCGTCGAAGCGCCCGGCCCCGCGCAGCGCGATGCGTATGGCCTGCGCCAACTCGAACGCGCCGGCCACGTCCAGCATGTCATGGGTCGCCCCGGCCTCGTCCAAGATGCGCCGGGCGCCTGCGGTCATCCCGTCCACGACGTCCCGGTAATAGGGAGCGCGGACCAGCAGGATGCGCGGCGGTGCGCCCGGCACCTGGGGCGCGGCGGGCAGCGGGGCGTCGGCGGTGCTCATTCCCCAGCCGTACCTTCCCCAGCCGTGCCGTCGTCAATGTGCCGGTGCTCGACGATGTTCAAGCCATAGCCCTCCAGCCCCACCACGGTGCGGCGCGTGTTCGACAGCAGCACCATCTCATGCACCCCGAGGTCGGTCAGTATCTGCGCCCCGATGCCGTAGTCGCGCAAGAAGCCGCCAGGGCGCGCGGCGGCCGACATGGCGCGCACCCGGTCGGACACCGCGGTCGGCCGGGTGTCCCGGATCAGCACCACGGCGCCCCGGCCCTCCGCGGCGATCATCCGCATGGAGCCGTGCAGCGCGGACCAGGCCGGGCCGCCGGTGATGTCGTTCACGATGTCCACGGCGTGCATCCGCACCAGCGGAGGCCGCGGCCCGGACAGGTCGCCCTTGGCCAGCACGAGATGCTCGGCGTAGTCGAACGTCGTGGCATAGACCATCAGCCGCCACTCGCCGCCGACGGCGTGGTCGAGCGTCCCCGTCTCCACCCGGCGCACCAGCTTCTCCGTGCGGCGGCGGTGGGCGATTAGGTCGGCGATGGTGCCGAGCTTCAGGTTGTGGTGCTGCGCGAAGGCGCACAGGTCCGGCAGCCGCGCCATGGTGCCGTCGTCGTTCATGATCTCGCAGATCACGCCGGACGGGTTCAGCCCGGCCAGGCGGGCCAGGTCCACCGCGGCCTCGGTGTGGCCGGCGCGCACCAAGGTGCCACCCTCGCGCGCCACCAGCGGGAAGACGTGGCCCGGCGTCACGATGGCGTCCCGCGCGCTCTCGGGGTTGATGGCGACGCCGATGGTGCGGGCGCGGTCGGCGGCGCTGATGCCGGTGGTGACGCCCTCCCGCGCCTCGATGCTGACGGTGAAGGCGGTGTGGTGCCGGGTGCTGTTGCTCTGGCTCATGAGCGGCAGGCCGAGCTGCTCGACGCGCTGCCGGGTCATGGCGAGGCAGATCAGGCCGCGGGCGTGGCGGGCCATGAAGTTGATGGCGTCGGAGGTGGCGAACTGGGCGGGGATCACCAGGTCGCCCTCGTTCTCCCGGTCCTCGTCGTCCACCAGGATGAACATGCGCCCGGCGCGCGCCTCCTCGATCAGGTCGGCGGCAGGGGCGAAGTAGTCGGATAGCGTTGCGGCCTTCATTGCGCCTCCGCCAGGCGCGCGACGTAGCGGGCCAGCATGTCTATCTCAATGTGGACCGGGTCGCCGGCCTGCAGCGTGCCGAGCGTGGTGACGGTCCAGGTATGGGGGATGATGTTCACGCCGAAGGTGGCGGCCTCGACCTCGTTGACGGTCAGCGACACCCCGTCAATGGAGACGCTGCCCTTCTGCGCGATGAAGCGGGCGAGGTCGCGCGGAACCTCGACGCGCACGCGCCAGGAGCCGTTCTCGGACACCACGGACTGCACCCGCCCCAGCCCGTCCACATGGCCGGAGACCAGGTGCCCGCCCAGCTCGTCGCCCATGCGCAGCGAGCGTTCCAGGTTCATCGAGCTGCCCGGCGCCCAGGTGCCCAGCTTGGTCTTGGACAGGGTTTCGCCGGACACGTCCACGGCGAACCAGTCCGACCCGACCTCCACGGCGGTCAGGCAGCAGCCGCCGCAGGCGACTGAGGCGCCGACCGGGATGCCGCCGGTGTCCGGCCAGGGTGCGGCGATGACGACGCGCATGTCCTGCCCGGCGCCGAGCGGCTGCAGGCTGCGTACGCTGCCCATGCCGGTGATGATGCCCGTGAACATCAGGCGGCCCTTTGCATCTCGGTCAACATATCGGCTCCTACCGCCTGCGATCCTGTGCGCGTGAAGCGCGGCATCCCGTCCAGGCCGGCGACGCCGAACGGCTGCGCCGCGGCCATGCCGTCCCCGCCCATGATGGCCGGGGCATGGAACCAGGCAACCCGGTCCACCAGGCCGGCCGCGAGGAGCGACGCGGCGATCCCTGCCCCGCCCTCGGCCATGATGCGCGTCAGTCCCGCATCGCCCAGCAGCCGCAAACCGGCCAGCAGGTCCACCCGCAGGCCATCCGTCCCGAACAGCCGCACGCCCGCCGCCTCCAATGCCGCACGACGTCCGGCGTCGGCGCCGCTGCCGTGGATGATCCAGGTAGGTGCGTCCTGCGCCGTTGTCACCAGGCGGGCGGTCAACGGCGTGCGGAGCGTGCTGTCCACCACGATGCGGACCGGCGGGGTCCGGCGGTATCCGGGAATGCGGCAGGTCAGGTCGGGGTCATCGGCCAACACCGTGCCGATGCCGGCCAGGACCGCATCGTGCCGTCCCCTTAAGGCGTGCCCGGCCCTGCGGGCGTCCGGCCCGGTGATCCACCGGCTCTCGCCGGTGCGCGCCGCGATCCGCCCGTCCAGCGTGGTCGCCAGCTTGAGCGTCACCATCGGCCGGCCCTGGCGCACGCGGAGCAGGAAGCCCGCCTGCTGCTCGTCCGCCTCAGCGGCCAGCAGGCCGGTCATGACCTCCATGCCAGCCGCGCGCAGCCGGGCAACGCCGGCGCCATCCACCCGCGGGTCCGGGTCGCCGCCCGCCACGACCACACGCGACACGCCGGCGGCGATCAAGGCGTCGGCGCAGGACGGGGTCCGGCCGTGATGGCTGCACGGCTCCAGCGTCACATATGCCGTGGCGCCGCGGGCGGCATCGCCGGCCATCGCCAGGGCCACGGCCTCGGCATGGGGCCGCCCGCCCGGCGCGGTCCTGCCGCGGCCCACGACGCGGCCGTCCCGCACCAGCACGCAGCCCACTGCCGGGTTCGGCCAGGTCGCGCCCAGACCGCGCCGACCCAGGGCCAGCGCCGCCCGCATGTGCTGCTCGTCATCCATCGCCGTCATGTAGGCTCGTCAAGCGACCCCAGGAAGGTCTCAAAGTCCTTGGCCTCGCGGAAGTCGCGATACACGCTGGCGAAGCGGACATAGGCCACGGCGTCCACCTCTTTCAGCGTCTCCATCACCAGCTCGCCCAGTTGCTTGCTCGGGATGTCGTTCTCGCCGGTCGCCTCCAACTGGCGGACGATGCCGTTCACGATGCGCTCGATGCGCTCCTCCTGCACCGGCCGCTTGCGGAGCGCGATGCGTATGGAGCGGGCCAGCTTGTCGCGGTCGAACGGCACCCGGCGCCCGTCGTTCTTCAGCACCATCAGCTCGCGGAGCTGCACCCGCTCGATGGTGGTGAAACGCTGCCCGCAGCCGCCGCAGAACCGCCTGCGCCGGATGGCCGACCCGTCATCCGTGGGCCGGCTGTCCTTCACCTGCGTGTCGTCATGGCCGCAGAACGGGCAGCGCACAGGTTGTCAGCCGGCTATGCCGCCCACCGGGATCGCCTACCCGCCCAGGTGCGCCCCGCCGCCGAGCTGCGCGCCGGTGTAGATCGGGAAGCGGGCGCACATCTCCATGACCCGGGCGGCCACGGCCTGCTCCGCCGTGGCGTTGCTGCCGTCGTTGGACCGGGCCAGGCCCTCAAGCACCTCGCCGATCATCACGCCGACCTCGCGGAACTCCGCCGTGCCGAAGCCGCGGGTGGTCGCCGCGGGGGTGCCGAGGCGTATGCCGCTGGTGATCGCGGGCTTCTCGGGGTCGAACGGGATGGCGTTCTTGTTTGCGGTGATGTGCGCCCGCTCCAGGCTGGCCTCGGCCAGCTTGCCGGTGACGCGCTTGGGCCGCAGGTCCACCAGCATCAGGTGGCTATCGGTGCCGCCGGTCACGATGTCGCAGCCCTGCTCCATCAGCGTCTCGGCCAGCATCCGGGCGTTGTCCACCACGGCGCGCTGGTAGGTGCGGAACTCCGGGCGCAGCGCCTCCCCGAAGGCCACGGCCTTGGCGGCGATGACGTGCATCAGCGGGCCACCCTGCAAGCCGGGGAACACGGCGGAGTTGAACTTCTTGCCCAAGCCCTCGTCGTTGGACAGGATCATGCCGCCGCGCGGGCCGCGCAGCGTCTTGTGCGTGGTGGTCGTCACGACGTGCGCGTGCGGCAGCGGCGACGGATAGAGGCCCGCCGCGACCAGGCCGGAGAAGTGCGCCATGTCCACCATGAACATCGCGCCCACGTCGTCCGCCACCCGGCGGATGCGGGCGAAATCTATGATGCGCGGATAGGCGGAGCCGCCGGCGATCATGAGCTTCGGGCGCTCGGTGCGACCCAGCCGCTCCAGCTCGTCGTAGTCCAGCAGGCCCGTGCCCTCGACGACGCCATACTGGATGGCGCGGAACCACTTGCCCGAAAGGTTCGGCGCCGCGCCGTGCGTCAGGTGGCCGCCGGCAGCGAGGCTCATGCCCAGGATGGTGTCGCCGGGGCTGAGCAGCGCCAGGAACACGGCCTGATTGGCCTGCGCGCCGCTGTGCGGCTGCACGTTGGCGAAGGCGCAGCCGAACAGCGCCTTGGCGCGGTCAATGGCCAGGACCTCCGCCCGGTCCACCTCGACGCAGCCGCCGTAGTAGCGGCGGCCGGGGTAGCCCTCGGCATACTTGTTGGTCAGCACGGACCCCTGCGCCTCCAGCACGGCGGCGGAAACGATGTTCTCGCTGGCGATCAGCTCGATGCCGTCCTGCTGGCGCTCCAGCTCGGAGGAGATCGTGGCGGCCAGCTCCGGGTCGGAGTCGGCGAGCGAGGCGGAGAAGAAGCGGGACAGGCTGGATGGTGGAGTCTGCTGGTTCATGGGTCGATTCCGGTCCGTGCAATGGCGACCGGCATAACACGGGCGCAGGCCGCCACAAACCAGGTTGCAGTTATGGCAGGGCGTCCAGGAACGCGGGCACCTGCCGCATGGCGTCGGCGCGGAGGGTGACGCCGTTGGCGGAGATGGACACTTGCTGCGAGACGATGGCCGGGGCGCTGGGCGCAGCGGCGGCGCAGCCGGGCAGCGCGGCGGCGGGTTCCATAATGGCCGACGGCCTGCTGGCCGTTCTCCGTCCGGAAAAGGGAGAGAACGATGCTGCCTCAGTCCGGGATGCGGCGGGCTGGAATGCCGATGACGGTCGTCGCGGGCGCGACATCACGGGTCACCACCGCGCCTGCTCCGACGATGGCGTCGTCACCGACCGTGACGCCGGGAAGGATGATCGCCCCGCCGCCGATCCAGGCATTCTCCCCGATCCTCACGGGCCGCCCCAGCTCCAGCCCCGAACGGCGCTGTTCGTGGTCGCGCGGGTGGTCGGCGGCAAGGATCTGCACGGCGGGTCCGATCTGCGCGCCTGCACCGATCGTCACCGGGGCGACATCGAGGATGATGCAGTTGAAATTCAGGAAGGCCCCGTCGCCGATGCTGATGTTGAAGCCGTAGTCGCAGAAGAACGGCGGCCTCACCACGACGCATTCGCCGATGTGGCCCAAACGCTTCCTGAGGAGCCTTCGCCGGTCGGCCGGTGAGGCTGCCATCGCGGCGTTGTACTCCGACATCCAGACCTTCGCGGCGGCCATCTCGGCCTGAAGCTCGGCATCGCCGGGTCGGTAGGGTTCGCCTGCCAGCATCTTCTCCCTCTCGGTTCTGCTCATCTGCTTTCACGCTCCCGAATTGGCCCGCCGTCGAACGGGGCCGGGCCGGTCAGCGCGGCGGCGACAGCCGGACGGATTACTGACCGGGGCACGACCACGAGAGCCGGGATCGGAGGGTCATCGAAGCGGCATGACAGGACGTTGATGATGCCGAACGAAGGTTTCCTCGGGCTGGGTGCCGCGCCCGAAGACCCCCTCGCCCCGGCCCTCTCCCGGAGGGAAAGGGAGCAGGATGCCCTTTCCTTCACCATCAGATGACGCCTTTGCCCCGCAGCTCCGCCAGCCGCGCCGCGGACAGCCCCAGCCGCGCCCCCAGCACCTCATCCGTATGCTGCCCCAGCACCGGCGGCGGCAGCCGGTAGTCTGCCGGCGTCTCCGACAGCCGCACCGGGTTGGCGATCACCTGCACCCCGTCCGGGGACGCCGCGTGCGGCATACGTACCACCGTGCCGCGCGCCTGCACCTGCGGGTCGGCGAACACCTCCTTTAACGTGTTGATCGGGCCGCAGCCGATCTTCATCGCCTCCAGGCGCTCCACCCACCAGGCCGTGGGCTGCCCGCGCAGCACGGGCGCCAGGGTGTCCGTCACAAGCTGCCGGTTGCCGACGCGGGCGGCGTTGGTGGCGAACCGCGGGTCGGCCAGCATGTGCCCCAGCCCGAAGCCCTCGCAGAACCGCCGGAACGTGGGGTCGTTGCCGACCGACAGCACGACGTAGCCGTCCGCCGTAGCGAACACCTGGTACGGCACGATGTTGGGGTGCTGGTTGCCCAGGCGCTCCGGGTTCTCGCCGGTCGCCAGGTAGTTCATGCCCTGGTTCGCCAGCCAGGCGACGTGCGTGTCCAGCATCCCGATGTCCACCTGCTGCCCCTGCCCGGTCGCCGCCTTGTGCCGCAGCGCCGCCAGGATGCCGATGCAGCCGTACAGCCCGGCGAACAGGTCCGCCACCGGCACGCCCACTTTCTGCGGCATTCCGTCCGGCTCCCCGGTCAGGCTCATCACCCCGCCCATCGCCTGCACGAGGCTGTCATAGCCCGGCCGCGGCGCATACGGCCCGGTCTGGCCGAACCCGGTGATGCTGCAATAGATCAGCCCGGGGAAGCGGCCGTGAAGCTGCTCGTAGCCCAGGCCGTACTTCGCCAGCGCGCCGACCTTGAAGTTCTCCGCCAGGATGTCGGCGCCCCCGATCAGCGCCAGCGCGATCTCCTGGCCCTCGGGCGTGGCGATATCCAGGGTCACGCTGCGCTTGTTGCGGTTCACGCCGACGAAGTAGGCGCTCTCCTGCGTGCCCGGCATGAACGGGGGCGCGAAGCCGCGGGTGTCGTCGCCGCTGCCGGGCTTCTCGATCTTGATGACGTCGGCGCCGAGGTCCCCCAGCATCTGCACGCAGGTCGGCCCGGCCAGCACGCGGGTCAGGTCGAACACGGTCAGGCCCGCGAGCGGCCCCGTTGGCTGCGTCGCCGGTTGCGTATCGGTCATCCTGGATGAGGCTCCCTGCCCTTGTCCGGCCCATTCGCCGGGTCCATTGTCGCCAGAGCGTTATATGCACCCAGAGCCTTGAGGCAAATCCGATGCTCGACCGGCCGTATGCACACCAGGACGGGGGCACCCCCGATGCGCCGACTCCCAATGCGCCGACGCTGGACCAGCAGGCGCTGGCGACCGCGCTGTCCGGCAAGCACCTCATCGGCGGCCGGTTCGTGCCCGCCAGCGGCGGCAGGACGTTCGCCATCGTGAACCCGGCGACCGGCAAGGAGGTCGCCCGCGCCGCCGAAGGGGACAGCGCCGACGTGGACGCCGCGGTCGAGAACGCGGACGCCGCGCAGAAGGCGTGGGCCAAGGTCCCGTCAAGGAAGCGCGGCGCGATGGTCGCGCAGTGCGCCGCCGTGCTGCGGGAGCATGTCGAGGAGCTGGCCCGGCTGATCGCGCTGGAGACCGGCAAGGCGCTTCGCACCGAAAGCCGGGTGGAGGCGCAGGTCGTCGCCGACATCTTCGAGTTCTACGGCGGCCTCGGCGGCGAATTGAAGGGCGAGACGGTGCCGTTCGCCCCCAACGTGCTGTCCGTCACCGTGCGGGAGCCGCTGGGCGTGGTGGGTGCCATCATCCCCTGGAACGTGCCGATGCTGCTGATGGCGCTGAAGGTCGCGCCCGCGCTGGTCGCCGGCAACACCGTCGTCGTGAAGTCGGCGGAGGAGGCGCCGCTGACGGTGCTGCGCGTTTGCGAGCTGATGAACCGCGTGCTGCCGCCGGGCTGCTTCAACATGCTGTCCGGCTTCGGGCCGGAGTGCGGCGGGCCGCTGGTGGCGCATCCCAAGGTCCGCAAGGTGACGTTCACCGGCAGCGTCGAGGTCGGGCGCATCGTGTCCAAGGCTGCCGCGGAAAAGCTGGTGCCGGTCACGCTGGAGCTGGGCGGCAAGTCGCCGATGATCGTGTTCGCCGATTGCGACTTCGACAAGACCGTGATGGGCGCCATCACCTCCATGCGCTTCACCCGGCAGGGCCAGAGCTGCACCGCCGCCAGCCGCATCTACGTCGAGCGCCCGGTGTTCGACCGCTTCGTGGAGGCGCTGGCCGCCAAGGTGGACGCGATGGTGATGGGCGACCCGCTGGACGAGGCGACCGACATCGGCACCATCATCAGCACCGACCAGTTCGAGAAGGTCAGCGGCTTCATCAAGGAGGGCATGGCCACCCCCGGCGCCACCGGACGCCCCGCCAGCGCCATGCCGGCGGACCCGGCGATGAAGGACGGCCTGTTCATCCGCCCGCACATCTTCACCAACCTGCCCAACGACAGCCGCCTGGTGCAGGAGGAGATCTTCGGCCCCGTCACCTGCGTCTTCCCGTTCGACGACGCGGAAACCGTGCTGGCGCAGGCGAACGGCACCGAATACGGGCTTGCCGCCTCGCTGTGGACGAACAACTTGAAGCTCGGCCTGGACCTGGCGCACCGGCTGGAGGCGGGGCTGGTGCAGATCAACCAGAACCTGGTCGTGCAGGCCAACCTGTCCTACGGCGGCGTCAAGAGCAGCGGCCTGGGCAAGGAAGCCAGCCTGGAATCCATGCTGGAGCATTTCATGCACAAGAAGACCATCATGGTGAACTACGGCTGATACCATGGCGAAATCAGACGGCATTCCCACCAATCAGCAGCCCAAGCCCGGCGACTACGGCTTCGACCTGGAGCAGGCGCTGCGCTGCATCGTGGCCCTGCGCGCCGACGTGCCGGAGGATGCGTTCACCGCCGGCACGCTCGGGACGGAGCGCGCGGGCAGCGCCGTGCAGATCAGGCCCGGCCTGTTCCTGACCATCGGCTACCTGATAACGGAGGCCGAGCAGGTCTGGCTGAGGGCGCATGACGGCCGATCCGTGCCGGGCCACGCCCTGGCCTATGACCAGGAGACGGGCTTCGGCCTGGTGCAGGCGCTGGGCAAGCTGGACATCCCGGTGATGGAGCTGGGCGACAGCGCCAAGGCGCGCGTCGGGGAGCCGGTGATCTTCGCCGCCGCCGGCGGGCGCAGGCATTGCGTGGCCGGCAAGGTGGCGGGCCGGCAGGAGTTCGCGGGCTATTGGGAGTATCTGCTGGACGATGCGATCTTCACCACGCCGTCCCATCCCTTCTGGGGCGGCGCCGCGCTGATCGGGCGCGACGGCAAGCTGCTGGGCATCGGCTCGCTGGTGATGCAGCAGGGCGGCGACGGCGGCAAGCGGCAGGACATGAACATGGCCGTCCCGGTGCAGCTCCTGCTGCCGATCCTGGACGACCTGCTGGCGTTCGGGCGGGTCAACCGCCCCGCCCGCCCCTGGCTGGGCCTGTTTGCGATGGAGGACGACGACACGCTGGTGGTCGGCGGCCTGGCTGACGATGGCCCGGCGGACAAGGCGGGCCTCCGCACCGGCGACCACATCCTGGCCGTGAACGGCGAAGAGGTGCCGGACCTGGCCGGGCTGTGGCGCGCGGTATGGGCGTCCGGCCCCGCCGGGTCCGACGTGCAGGTCAGCCTGGGGCGCGGCAACCGGACCTCGGCCGTCACCGTGACCAGCACCGACCGGGCCAGCATCCTGAAGTCGCCCCGGCTGCACTAAGGCCATGCGCCGGCGCGGACAGCGCCGGGTGTGGCGCGGCCTCCTGCTATGGCTGCGCCGCGGCGTTGCGGCGCTATGGACCTCGGCGCTGCTGGCCGTCGCGGCCGTCGCTGCCGCGGTCTGGCTGTCGTTTCCGCCAGCAGGCGGGCTGGCACTGCCCGGCCTGGGGGCCGAGGCATCAATCACGCTGGATGCCGACGGCATACCGCGCATCTCGGCGGCGTCGGAGCGCGATGCCGCGGCGGCGCTGGGCTTCATGCACGCGCGGGACCGCATGTTCCAGATGGAGCTGATGCGCCGCAACGCCTCCGGACGGCTGTCGGAGGTGGCGGGGCCTGCCGCGCTGCCGCAGGACCGCCTGATGCGGACCCTGGGACTGCGCCGCCGGGCCGAGGCGGACCTGGCCGGACTGGATGCCGATACCCGCACGATGCTGGACGCCTATTCCGCCGGGGTGAACGCCTGGATCGGCGCGCGCGGGCGTTTGGCCGCGCCGGAGTTCATCCCGCTCGGCCCGCCGGAGCCTTGGACCCCGGTGGACAGCCTGCTGTGGGGCAAGACCATGGGGCTTTACCTGTCCAGCAACTGGCGCCAGGAGGTGGCCCGCGCCGCGCTGCTGCAACGGCAGCCCGGCCTGCGCGTGCAGGAGTACTGGCCGCCGCAGGACGGCGCCCCGGCGGCGGAGGCCAGCATCGGGACCGGCCTGGCGACCCGGCTGGCGGAGTTGGTGCCGGCCTTTCCGGCGCCGTTCACCCTGCCGGACCACGCCAGCAACGAATGGGCGGTGGACGGCGCCCACACGGCCACGGGAGCGCCGCTGCTGGCCGGGGACCCGCATCTCGGGTTCTCGATGCCGGGCATCTGGTACCTGGCGCGGCTGGACACGCCCGCAGGCGTGCTGGCCGGCGCCACCGCGCCGGGCGTGCCGTTCCTGGTGATGGGCCGCAACGGCCGCATCGCCTGGACCTTCACCACCACCGGCGCCGACACGCAGGACGTGTTCGTCGAGACGCCCCTGCCGGACGGCGCCTATGCCACGCCCGACGGCCCCCGCCCCTTCACGACGCGCGAGGAGCGCGTCCGGGTCCGCGGCCGTCCCGACGAGGTGCTGCAGGTGCGCGAGACCCAGCACGGACCCGTGCTGAGCGACCTGGACGCGCCAGGCGGCCCGGTGCTGGCCGTCGCCATGGCGAACCTGCAGCCCGGCGATGCCGCGCCCGGCCTGCTGGCACTGAACCGCGCCATGGACGTGGCGGCGGCGGGCCGGGCGGCGGCGCTGATCGTGGCGCCGGTGCAGAACATGCTGGTGGCCGACCGCGAGGGGATCGCGCAGTTCACCACCGGGCGGGTGCCGGTGCGGGCGGCGGGCGACGGCTCGGTGCCGGTGCCGGGCGCGGATGGCGCGCACGACTGGACCGGCATGGCGGGCGGCGACGCGCTGCCGCACCGGGTCGCGCCGGCCGGCGGACGCCTGGTGAACGCCAACGAGCGCACAGCCGCGCCGGACTTCCCAGTGTTCATGGGCCGCGACTGGTTCGGCGACTGGCGCGCACGGCGCATCCGGGCGCTGTTGGACGCGGCCGGGCCGCACGACGCCGCGGGCTTCGCCGCGATGCAGGTGGACGCCGTCAGCAGCTTTGCCGTGGAAATCCTGCCGCGGCTGCTGGCGACCGCGCCGGCCGACGATGCCTCGGCGCGGGCGCTGGGACTGCTGTCCCGGTGGGACGGGGCGATGGGCATGGACCTGCCGCAGCCGCTGCTGTTCAACGAGTGGGTGCGCGCCTTCGAGGCGTCGCTCCTGCAGCAGGCCGGGGTGCCGGCAAGCGTCGCCGGGGCGCGCTACGACCTGGTGGCCTACGCCCTGTCCCCGGCCGGCGCCTGGTGGTGCCGGGGCGAGTGCGGACCGCAGCTCTCAAGCTCGCTGCACGATGCGGTGGCGGCCCTGACAGCCCGGCATGGCCCGGCGCCGGAGGGCTGGCGGTGGGGCGCCGAGCACCGCGCCGCCTTCGCCCCCCCGTTGCTGGGCCAGATACCCTTGCTGGCGCGGCTGGCCACCTGGTCCATCGAGCAGCCCGGCGACGATACTACCGTGAACCGCGGCGGGACGCGGGCGAACAACTGGGCGTCGGTGCATGGCGCGGGATACCGCGGCGTGTATGACCTGGCCGACCTGGACAACAGCCTGTTCGCGTTGGCGCCGGGGCAGTCCGGCCATCCGCTGCGCCGGACCGCGGCGTCGCTGCTGCTGCGCTGGCGGGACGGCACCGGGCTGCGCCTGGGGCCGCAGGCCGACCCGGTTGCCGAAACCGTGCGCCTCGTGCCATCGGCGCCCCGTTGACCACGGCCCCGGCTTCCCCGAACATAGGGTGGGGACTTCCGCACGCATGACATACAAGCCGCCACGCCGACCGCAGTTCTTCTACACGACGGCGCCGCTGCCCTGTCCCTACGTGTCCGGGCGGACCGAGCGCAAGGTCGTGACCGAGATCACCGGCCCCGACGCCGAGACCCTGCACGACCGGCTCTCCCGCGCCGGGTTCCGCCGCAGCCACAACATCGCCTATGCCCCGGTGTGCCCGTCCTGCCAAGCCTGCGTGCCGATACGCATCCCGGTCGCCACCTTCCGGCCCGACCGCGGCCTGCGCCGTATCCAGCGCGCGAACGCCGGGATCGAGGGCCAGGACGTTCCGGCCCGCGCGACGGCCGAGCAGTTCCAGTTGTTCCAGCGCTACCAGCAGGCCCGGCACGGCGACGGCGACATGGCCACCATGAGCTTCTACGACTACCGCGCCATGATCGAGGACACGCCCATCGAGACCGGCATCACCGAGTTCCGCGACCTGTCCGGCCGCCTGGTCAGCGCCTGCCTGACGGACCGGCTGGGCGATGGGCTGTCGGCGGTCTATAGCTTCTTCGCGCCGGAGCTGGAGCGGCAGTCCCTGGGCACCTACGCGATCCTGTGGATGCTGGACCGGGCAAAGGCGCTGCGCCTGCCATATGTCTATCTTGGTTACTGGGTGCCGGAGAGCCGCAAGATGGCCTACAAGGCGCGGTTCCGGCCCAGCGAGGTGCTGATCAGTGGCACCTGGCGCACGCTGACCGACGGGGAGGCCGGGCTGTCCGAGCCGGTCAGCTCCGCGCTGATCCACGAGACCGCGGGCTGAAAGGCTGCGGGCTGACAGATTGCGGGCTTATGTCAACAGCCCTTCTGACCTCTCCGTCATTGGCCTGCCCGTCATTGCGAGGCGCCCCTGCGCCGTGGCAATCCAGAAGCCCGCAGCACGGCCCTGGCCACCCTGGATTGCCGCGCCGCAATGAAGTAAGTCGCAAGGACCAGAAGGAATAGCCGTCGGCACCATTATGACGTCACAGATGGCAAACGGACGGGACAGCCAGGATCAGGGCGGCGGATAGACGATGTCCGGCGGACCGTCATGCGGCGGACACGCAGGGATGAATTGGCCGTTCAGCAGCCAGGACTTCTCGTTCTGCCAGGGCTGGCAAGTGAACACGACCTGCTTGCCGAAGTAGCGGCCAAGCTCGCGGACCATCTCCGGAGCCTCGGTTCCGGCTCCGGCACCGGTGCGAAACATGCCGATGGGCTGGGCTGTGCCGCGGACCAGCATCCTATCGCCATCAGGAGGCAGGTAGAACTCCATCTGGTCCGTGCCGGCCTGCCGTCCGGAGCGCCAGGTCTTTGCGGCGCCGTCGAGCGTTAGGTGCTGCGTGCCATAGCCCTGCAGCAAGCCTCCGGCACGGCCCAGGATGGGCATCAGCGACAGCGCAAGCAGTGCGGGCGCCAGCCACGGCCGCTGGTCCAGCACGCGCCCCGGCGCCGGCCAGCGCGCCAGCGCCCAGCAGGCAGCCAGCACCAGCAACAGGTCGAGCAGCCAATGCCGGGTGGTGCCCTGCCGCTCGCAGCACAGCGTCCCGTAATGGTAGTAGGCGGCCAGGACGGAAAAGCCTGCAGCCCCCGCCAGGGCAGCAGCCAGCACCGCCTGCAACCGTCCGGGTACGGCGCCGCCGCGGTCCGCCAGCCGCCACAGCCCGGCGAAACCTGCCGCGAAGGCAAGCTTCGCCGCCAGCGCGCCCAGGATGGCCGCGGGCGCCGCGGCGCCGCTGAAACCTGTCAGGTCCAGCGCGAGCTGGCGCAGCGTCATGCCCAGGGATGCTAGCAGTCGCCCGGTGTAGGGCTGCGTGTCGGCGCCAAGCTCGACGACGTTGGCGCGCAGCAGGACGATGGTCCCCAGGGCGCAGCCGCCCAAGAGGCCCGGCAGCAGCCACCACAGGCCGTCCCGCAGCACCGCGCTGATACGGGTGCCGCCGAGGCGGGCGCCGCCGGGGCGCGTTGCCGCTTCGACGGCGGCGGCGGCGAACCCGGCTGCCAGGGCCGCGCCCATCTCGCTGCTGCCGGCGGCCACCAGCAGCGCCGCGCAGCACCCGGCACGCCGCCGGGCGTCCAGCGGCCGGGACAGCAGGAACAGCAGCGCCGCCGCCGAACCGGCAACCGGCAGGTAGGCCGCAGCGCCCATTGGCCAGTAGAACGCCTCCGTCACCTCGTTGGTCACCAGCACGAAGGCGAACAGCGTCCCGGCGAGTGCCGTGGCGGACAGGAGCCGCCACGGCGAGCGCGGCAGCGCCGCCCACGCCGCGAGCGTCACCGTCCCCGCCACCCCGGCCCACAGCAGCCCGAGGAAGGGCACGATCAGCGGCCTGCCCAGCCCGTTCACCGCAAGCCCGTACAGGAACAGCACGCCCTCGGAGAACGGGCGCGGCGAGTAGGCCAGGCGCGGCACCAGGACCTGCCAGCCGCCGTCCCGCTGGTTGGCGAACAGCGTGAACTCGTCCGTCTGCCAGCGCCCCAGGCCAAGCTGCGCCGTATAGGCCGCGATGCACAGCAGCGCCGCGGCGGCCGGCAGCACTGGCGACCGGACCAGGGCGCGGGCGGTCCGCAATGCCGCCGGGCCGATCAGCAGCAGCGCCAGCAGAAGCTCGGACAGCAGGACCGGCGCCAGCAGGTAGCGCGGCTTGAGGGCATGGCTGAACAGCGGCGTGACCAGCAGGCAGGCGAGGATGGCCGACGCCAGCACATGGCGGGAGCCGAACGGCCGGGCGAAGGCCAGCACCAGCGCCGCGGCGGCTCCCCCCGCCAGCAGCAGCGCCGGATAGGCACCGGCCACCGACAGCAGGGCATCCGGCAGCAGCGAGGGCTGCGCCGTGATGGCGGGCAGCACCGTGCGGCCGGTTATCCCGCTGAGGTAGGCAGCCGTCCAGTCCGGCAGCGGCAGCTCGAAGCCAAGCTCCCCGCGCATCACCGCGCGCCAGTGCGCGGGATCGAAGGTGATCGCCAGGCTGCGGAGATAGGTGGCTGCGAAGTCCTGCGGGTGGCGGAGCAGCGCCGTCCGCACGACGCTGGCGCAGGCCGCTTGGAAGCGCCTGTCATAGACCTGGTCCACGCCCAGCCGCTGCATCATCAGCCAGCGAACGTGCCCCGGCCCGTCAACCCAGACCTGAGACTCCCGGGCGTCCAGGCTGCGGTCCAGCCCGTCGAACTCGGCCCGGGTGATCGGCACGCCCGCGTCCACGAAGTCCTCGTATCGCAGCGCGGGCAGGAACACGCCGAGGGTATAGAGGTCGGACATGCGGTTGACGAACACCTGCCCGCGCAGCGAGGGGACCGCGACCTGGGAGTTGGCCACCGCGAGCGCACCCACTGCCGCAGCCGGCAGGGCGATCAGCGCCAGCATCCGGCGGCGCAGCCGGGGCGGCCGGGCATGGGCCGGCTGGAGGCACGCGGCGGCGGCGGCGATGACGAGGGTCGCCGCAAGGATCGGCGCATAGGCGACCCGCACGAAAACGGCGAACACGGTCAGGGCCGCCAATGGCAGCAGCACGCGGCGGAACCGCCCGGCAGGCGCCGCCACGCCTGCCGCGAGAACGGCTATGATGGCGACGTAGGCCGCCGCCGCCGGGGTGTCGCTGAGCCAGAACCGTGTATAAGCCTGGTTCAGGGGGTCGAGCGACGCGATGACGGCAAAGGCCAGGATCGCCCAGCGCGTCCCCTTCCCTTCCAGGAAGGCGCGGCAGGACAGCAGCACCGCGCCCAGCATCAGCAAGGTTTGCACGGCTGCGAGCGCGGCGGCGCTGCCGGTTCCCTCGACCAGCCAGCGCGTGGCGTAGCCATAGGCCCAGGACCGGTCCGGTGGTATCCAGCCGTTCAGGCCGGTGGTGAGATAGGCGAGCGAGTCGCCTTGGTAGAACCGCGGCAACCGGTCCAGCGCCAGCGCCAGCAAGGACAGCACCGTCGCTACGGCCGCCGCGATCCGCAGAACCTGGCGCGGCGGCACGCCCGCAGCCGTGCCGCGCCTGGCAGGCCCGGCTGCCGCGCCCGGGATCGCCCCTGGGATCGCAACGTCTGGAAGCGGCAGGGCCGGCACCGCCGCTCGCCCGATCAGAACTTGGCAGACAGCGCCAGGGAGCCGAAGTTGAACAACCCCGCCTTCTGCCGCCGGAACTCCTCGGTCTGCCAGGTCTGGGTGTAGGTCAGCCGCACGCCATAGGCCATGACGGCCAGCCCGCCCTGGAACTCGCCCACGAAGGGCCGCTTGGTGACGTGCGGCGTCGGCCGGTCGCGGAAGGTGTTGCCGTCCAGGAACACGTCGCGGGCGATGGCCTGGCCGTCTGCGCCGGCGAACACGTACCAGGCGAACGGGCGCGTCGGCAGGTAGGCGTCGGTCCCGGTCAGGCCCGGACGTATGCGCGGGGCGCCGAAGTCGCTCGCCAGCCCCTGCCCCAGCCGCAGGCTGATGCCGGCCTGCACATAGTCCCGCACCGTGCCGATGCCGACCGTCGCCGACGGCAGCACGTCCGTCTCCAGCCCGTTCAGCCCGGCAACGTTGAAGCGATACAGCGGCAGGCGGTAGGTCCGCTCCGCCAGCAGCAGCACCGCAGGCTCGTCCTTGACCTGGTTGCGCCAGCCGAGGTTCGGGGTGTCGCCAATGATGTTATGGAAGCCGTTCTGCACCGTTTTGCCCAGCGCGGACGGCCCGACCACGCCAAGGCTGAGGCCGAGCACGCTGCGCGCCTCGTCGGTATCGTGGATCAGGCCGAGATCGGCGTGCAGCCAGCCGGCATAGGGGCGGTCGCCGGGCACGGGCTGGCGGGCCTGGGTGTTGCGCGGCGTGAAGAGGGACTGGCTGAGGTCTATGCTGACCCGCTGCACCCCGTCCCCCCAGACGGCGCGGCCGATGCCGGACAGGAACTCCGGCACATGCGTCGTGCCGCTGGTGTAGCCCAGGCGGAGGCCGCTGGTGTAATACTGGTCGGAGGTGCCCTTGAAGGTGGACACGGCGTCGTTCTCGACCTGGAAGGTCCAGGTGCCCTGCGGGTCCGGCGGCGCCGCCGCTCCTGCCTGCCCGGCGCCGAAGGCGGCAAGGGCGCATCCCAGTGCCGCCGTGAAGATCGTCCTGGCCTGCATCGCGCCGCCTTGCCGTAGGTTCCTGCGTTCCATACTGGCTTGCCGGGCCGCGTGGAACCCCTGGCAGGCGCGGGCCGGAAGGCGGCTTGCAGCGGCCGGGGCCGGGACTGTAAGTGTGCGCTGCGCCGGAGGGGTGGCCGAGCGGTTTATGGCAGCGGTCTTGAAAACCGCCGGGCGTGCAAGCGTCTCGTGGGTTCGAATCCCACCTCCTCCGCCAGCCTTATCATGCAACAGGATGCAACATCAGGGGATGACGGCGCACCCCGGCGCGCTTTAGGATCGCGCCGTGAACATCCTCGCTCCCGCCAAGGCCCGCCTGCCCATCGAGGTCGTGCACGACCTGGTGTGCCCGTGGTGCTACCTCGGGGTGCGCCGCCTGTTCCGCACGATGCGCCGCCGGCCGGACCTGCTGTTCGACCTGGCATGGCGGCCGTTCCTGCTCAACCCCGACATGCCGCGGTCCGGCATGTCCCGGACGGATTACGTCGTGCGGAAGTTCGGCGGGGAGGACCGGGCGCGGCGCTTGTACGCCTCGATCACCGAGATCGGCGCGGCCGAGGGCCTGCAGTTCCGCTTCGACCGCATCAGGCGCACGCCCAGCAGCGTGGACGCCCACCGGCTCGTGCGCTGGGCCAACCGCTACGGCCGCGGGCGCGAGGTGGTGGAGGCGCTGTTCGCCGCGCACTTCTCGGACGGGCACGACATCGGCGACATGCAGGTGCTGCGCGCCATCGGGCTGTCCTGCGGCCTGGAGCCGCAAGGGCTGTCCGCCTTCCTGCGCAGCGACGACGAGGTGGACCTGGTCCATGCCGACAACCTGCGCGCCCACCGGCTGGGCATCAACGGCGTGCCGTGCTTCATCGTCGCCGGGCAGCACGCCATCTCGGGCGCGCAGGAGCCGGAGGTGATCGAGCGCCTGCTGGACGTTGCGGCGGTGGACGCCGCCGTGCCCTGAAGCCGTTGCGCCCCGCGCGCCGGCTGGCCGGGAGCTTGCCGGCAAGGGCAGGCCGGCTTCCGGCGCGGCGCACCAGCCGCGCGCCGTCCCGCAATGCCTATGGCGCCGGAGCCAGTTCCTGCGGCCACGAGCGGGACAGGACCGTCCTGCTCCTGCAAGATGCCTGCCGCGCCGCCTTCATCGAACGCCGACCGAACCGAGGACGCCCATGCACCCCACCTTCCGCGCCACCCTGCTCGCCACCCTCGTCATCCTGGCGCCGGCACCGGGCCGCGCGGCGGATGTCACGCCTGAACAGGCGCGAACGCTTGAGGGGCAGTTGCGGGCCTGGTTCGCGTCCATGGCCGGACCCGACCTGCCCGTCGCCTCATCCCCGATCCAGGTGACGCCCGAAGGCGACCATTTCCGCCTGGCCGTGCCGCCAGCCGGCGCCGCGATGCCGGTCAAGGGCTGGCCCACGTTCATCGTCAATGCCCGGCCCGCCGAGGCTGGGCGCTGGACCCTCGATGGCCTGCATATGCAGTCCCCGGCGACCTTCACGGTGAACACGCCCGCACCGCCCGCCAAGCCCGGCAAGAAGGCCGGCCCGCCCGTGCCGACCACCTACACCCTGAGCTACGCCACGCAGGACGGCGGCGGGACCTGGGACCCGACCTTTGCGACCCCATCGGTGATCAACACCAATTCGACCGGCTTCCAGATGGTGGCGGACACCGCCGGCGTGCAGCAGGTCACGAAGATCGAGCGGACGGCGTCCGCACTGACGCTGCGCCCGGTGGCGGACGGCCGGGTTGACGCGAACATGGATGTTGCCGGAACCGGCTACTCCTTGCAGATGAAGGTCGCCGACCCGGCCGCTGCGACGCCGGCCATGCAGGTCGCGGCACGCCAGGTCAAAGTGGCGTTCGGCATGGCCGGCGTCTCGCGGGAGCGGAGCGCGCAGATCATCCCGGCGCTGGCCCGCCTCTCGCCCCCGGCCGGCACCGCCCCGGGCGCGAAGGCGCCGCCGAACCCCGAGGCCGTGCGCCTGCTGATCCAGGCGATGCAGGGCCTGGCGTCGGGAATGACGATGTTCGAGGTGCTCGACGATTTCACGATTGCCGGCACTGGCTTCAACTTCGCCTCGACGCAGTTGCGGTTCGCCATGGATGCGAAGGCGGACGGCGGCTTCATAGCGGGCAGCATGGACATCGGCCTGGACGGGCTGGCGCTGCCCGGCATGGGGCTGGACACGTTCGCCGACCTGCTGCCGCGGCACATCGCAATGCGGCCCATCGTGTCGAACGTGCCGACCCAGGAGCTGCTGCAACTGCTGCAGTCCTCGATGGAGAAGCCGGACGGCGGCCCGCCCCCGGAGCTGGTTGCGGCGGTGTTCAGCCACGGCGGCCTGAAGACCGGGCTGGAGAGCTTCGCCGTGGACATCGGCGGTGCCAGCTTCGCCGGCAAGGCGAGCGTTGACGTGCCCTCCCCGAACCGGGCGTCCGGCACGGCGCAGGTCACGGCGACGAACGTGGACGCGCTGCTCGCCAAGGTGCAGGCGAACCCGGCGCTGGCGCAGGCCATTCCGGCCATCGTGTTCGCCAAGGGCATCGGCCGCACCGAGGGCGGCAAGATGGTCTGGGACATGTCGTTCGACAGCGGCAAGCTGCTGGTGAACGGCGTGGACCTGACGAAGATGGGCGGCAAGTAGCCGGCCCAGCCAAGCCCAATCCGACGCGGCCGGTCCCGGCCCGCCGCGTCAGGCCGCCTGCTGCACCTCGGCCGCCAGCCGCGTCAGGTTGCCCAGCACGTCACGGCCCAGCCGCATCCGCTCGGCAACCGTCATCTCCCGGGCGATGGCCAGCTTGTGGTCGGGACGCAGGCGGATCGTGCCCTTGCGGGTGCCGAGCCAACTGACGAGGCCGCCGGGATTGCGGAATGCGTTGCCGCGGAAGGCGACCACCATGCCCTTCGGACCCGCCTCCAGCTTCTCCACGCCGCTGTCCCTGCACATGCGCTTCAGGGTGACGACCTGCAACAGGTTGTCCACCTCCGGCGGCAGGGCGCCGAAGCGGTCCACCAGCTCCGCCGCCATCGCCTCCGTCTCCGCGTCCGACGACAGGGCGCCGATGCGGCGATACAGGCCCAGGCGCACCGGCAGGTCCTGCACGTAGGTCTCGGGGATCAGCACCGGCAGGCCCAACTGGATGCTTGGGGTCCAGTCGCGGTCCTCAGCCTTCTTGCGCCCGCGCTCCACGCGCAGGTCGGCGACGGCATCCTCCAGCATCTGCTGATACAGCTCGATGCCGACCTCGCGTATGTGGCCGCTCTGCTCGTCGCCCAGCAGGTTGCCGGCGCCGCGTATGTCCAGGTCGTGCGACGCCAGGGTGAAGCCGGCGCCCAGGTTGTCCAGCGTCTGCATCACGTCCAGCCGCTTCTGCGCCGCGGCGGACAGCCGGTGGCTCTGCGGCCAGGTCAGGTAGGCGTAGCCGCGCTGCTTGCCGCGCCCAACCCGGCCGCGAAGCTGGTAGAGCTGGCCCAGGCCGAACATGTCGGCGCGGTGTATGATGAGCGTGTTGACCGCCGGCATGTCCAGGCCGGACTCCACGATGTTGGTGCTCAGCAGGATGTCATACTTGCCGTCGCCGAACTCGGTCATCACCCGCTCAAGCTCGGTCGGCGCCAGGCGGCCGTGCGCCTGCGCCATGCGCGCCTCCGGGACGATCTCGCGCAGGCGCGTCGCCATGCGGTCCATGTCCTCCAGCCGCGGCACGACGCAGAAGATCTGGCCGCCGCGGAACCGCTCGCGCTGGATGGCCTCCCGCACCACGACGCTGTCGAACGGCGAGATGAAGGTCCGCACCGCCAGCCGGTCCACCGGCGGCGTGGCGATCAGGCTCATCTCCCGCACCCCCGTCAGCGCCAGTTGCAGCGTGCGCGGGATCGGCGTCGCGGAGAGCGTCAGGACGTGGACATCGGCCTTGAGCTGCTTCAGCTTCTCCTTGTGCGAGACGCCGAAGTGCTGCTCCTCGTCCACGACCAGCAGCTCAAGGTCGGCGAACTCGATGCCCTTGGCGAGCAGCGCATGGGTGCCGACGATGATATTGACGCTGCCGTCCGCCAGGCCGCGCTTGGTCGCGGCGGCCTCCTTGGGCGTCACCATGCGGGACAGTTGCTCGACACGGATCGGCAGGCCCTCGAAGCGCTTGCTGAACACGCGGTGGTGCTGCCGGGCCAGCAGCGTCGTGGGCACGACGACGGCGACCTGGGCGCCGGACATGGCGGCGACGAAGGCGGCGCGCAGCGCCACCTCGGTCTTGCCGAAGCCCACGTCGCCGCAGATCAGCCGGTCCATCGGGCGGCCGGCGGCCATGTCCTCCAATACGTCGGCAATGGCGCGGGCCTGGTCCTCCGTCTCGGCGAACGGGAAGCGGGAGCAGAACTCGTCCCAGGTGCCCTCGGCGGGTGCCAGGCTCGTGGCCTCCCGGACACGGCGGGCGGCGGCGGTGCGTATCAGCTCCCCTGCCATGTCGCGGATGCGCTGCTTCATCTTGGCCTTGCGCGTCTGCCAGCCGGCGCCGCCCAGCTTGTCCAGCGCGACGCCGCCGCCTTCGCTGCCGAAGCGGGACAGCAGCTCGATGTTCTCGACAGGCAGATAGAGCTTCTCGCTGCCGTCGTAGATCAGGCGCAGGCAGTCGTGCGGCGCCGGGCCGACTCGCAGGGTCTCCAGCCCGTCATAGCGGCCTATGCCGTATTCTTGATGCACCACCAAGTCGCCCTGGGCGATCTCGGTGGCCTCGGCGATGAACTGGTCGGCGCGCTTGCGGCGGCGCGGCGGGCGGCTGATGCGCTCGCCCAGCAGGTCCTGCTCGCTGACGAGGCTGGTCCGCCCGCTGACGAAGCCGCGCTCCAGCCCCAGGGTGACAACGGCGGTGACGGAGGGGGGCTGCTTCTGCGCCTCCGCCCAGGTGTCGCAGCCCTCGACCTTGAAGCCGTTCTCCCGCAGCAGCAGCGCCAGGCGCTCGCGCGAGCCGCGGGTCCAGGCGGCGACCACGGTTCGGCGGCCCTGGGCGGACCAGGTGGCGGCCTGCTCGCCCAACTGCTGGAAGGCGTTGGCGCCGGTCGCGGCACCGGCCTTGGTGAACACGTAGCCGGGACGCCCGCCGGCATCCACGCCCCCGGCGCCATCGGGTTGGCCATAGGGGCTGAACACCATGTTCGGCCCGGCAGCCAGCATCGCGTCCCAGCCGGCGCGGTCCAGGTACAGCCGGCCCGGCGGCATCGGGCGATACGGCACCTCTCCGTCCCGCGGCGGCACGCGGCGGGCCTCGGCATGGTCGGCGATCATCTCCAGCCGGCCTTCCAGCACCTCCTCGGCCTGGTGGTCCAGGCTGAGCGAGGCATTGGGCAGGTAGTCCAGCAGGGTATCCATGCGCTCGTGGAACAGCGGCACCCAATGCTCGATGCCGGGGTAGCGGCGGCCGTCGCTGACTGTCTGATAGAGCGGGTCCGTCCCGGCGTTGGGGCCGAACAGCTCGCGCCAGCCCTCGCGGAAGCGGCTGACGCTGGCGGCGTCCAGCGGCACCTCCGACACCGGGCGCAGCACGAGGTCCCTAATCTTGACGGTGCTGCGCTGGGTGCTGGGTTCGAAGCGGCGGAGCGTTTCCAGCGTGTCGCCGAACAGGTCCAGGCGCACCGGGTCCGGCTCGCCCGCCGGGTAGATGTCTATGATGCCGCCGCGGGTGGCGTATTCGCCGGGTTCCATGACGGTGCCGCTGCGGCCGTAGCCGTTGGCTTCCAGGAACTTAACGATCGCGTCGGGGTCCGCGGTGCCGCCGGCGCGCAGCACCAGGCTGGCGCCCTGGAACGCCGTGTGCGGCGGCACGCGCTGCACGAGGGCGTTGACGGTCGTGAGCACGATGCGCGGGCGCGTGGGCGGGTCCAGCAGGCGGGCCAGGGTGGCGATGCGCTCCGACACCAGCTCCGGGTTGGGCGACACGCGGTCATACGGCAGGCAGTCCCAGGCCGGGAAGCGCAGCACGTCCACATGCGGGGCGAAGAAGGCCAGCGCCTCCGACAGCCGGGCCATGCGGCTGTCGTCGCGGGTGACGTGCAGGATTTCCCCGGCGTGCTCCGCCCGGCGCTGGGACAGCAGCAAGGCGTCGTAGCCCTCCGGTGCGCCATAGACGATGGCGGTCATGGACCGTTCCCCGGCTGGCCCTCGCCGTCCTCCGCCGCCCGGCGTATCGCGCGCAGCATCGGGGTGTCCACGTCGGCAGGTATCGGCTGGCGGCCGGTCAGCCAGTCCGCGAGCATGGCGTCGGGCAGCTCCATGACCTCCTCCAGCGCATCCAGGTCCACTTCGCTGAACGCGGCGAGGCGGTTGCGGACGAAGTTGCCGATCAGGATGTCGTTCTCGTAGGTGCCGCGGTGCGTGGCACGGAACAGGATGCGGCGGCGGCGGTTGCCGAGATCGGTTTGGGGGTCGTTGCTCTGCACTCTTGGGTCCCTGCGCTCACGGGGGCATATAGCGGCGACCCCCAGCACTGTCAGCCCGTGGCCGAACCGCAGCAACTCCTTCTCTCCGCCCTTCTCGCGCCTGTGACCAGCCTGCGCGGTGTGGGCGAGGCGCTGGGCAAGCTGATCGCCAAGGTTTCGGGCGGGGACCGCGTGCTGGACCTGCTGTTCCACATGCCGGAGTCGTACCTGGACCGGCGGGACCGGCCGACCATCAAGGGGGCGGTGCCGGGCCAGGTGGCGACGCTGGCCGTAGAGGTCGTGCGGCAGGACGCGCCGGACAGCGCGCGTCATCCGTGGCGCATCACCTGCGGCGATGGCACCGGCTTCATGGAGCTGGTGTACTTCGGCCGCCCGCCGCCCAAGGCCATCGTGCCCGGCGCGCGGCTGGTGGTGTCCGGGCGGCTGGACGCCTTCGGCGACCGGCTGACGATGCCGAAGCCGGATCACGTCATCCCCGCTGCCCACGCCAGCCTGCTGCCGTCCATCGAGCCGGTGTGGCCGCTGACGGCCGGACTGTTCCCCGGCCAGCTCCGCAACGCGCTGCGCCATGCGCTGGACCTGGTGCCGGAGATGCCGGAATGGCACGACGCCGCGCTGCTGCGCCGCGAGGGCTGGCCGGGGTTCCGCGACGCCCTGCGCGCCGTGCAGGCGCCGGGCACGCTGGACACGGACCTGCCGCGGCGCCGCCTGGCCTATGACGAGCTGCTGGCGCACCAGGTCGCCCTTGCCTGGATGCGGCAGCGCGAGCGCACCCGGCCCGGCCGCGCCCTGGCTGGCGACGGCCGCCTGCGGGCGCAGACGCTGGAGCGGTTCGGCTTCGTCCCCACTCCGTCCCAGGTGCAGGCGCTGGCCGAGATAGACCGGGACCTCGCAGCGCCCCGGCGCATGATGCGGCTGCTGCAAGGCGACGTGGGATCGGGCAAGACCCTGGTCGCCCTGCTGGCGATGCTGCGCGCCGCGGAGGCCGGGCACCAGGCCGCGCTGATGGCGCCGACCGAGGTGCTGGCCAAGCAGCACCACCGCACCCTGGAACGGCTGTCCCCGGTGCCGGTTGAGATGCTGACCGGCTCGGTCAAGGGCGTGGCCCGGCGCAACGCGCTGATCGGCATCGCCAACGGCCGGGTCAAGCTGGTGGTCGGCACCCATGCGCTGTTCCAGGACGCCGTGCAGTATCACGACTTGGCGCTGGCGGTGATTGACGAGCAGCACCGCTTCGGCGTGGACCAGCGGCTGCTGCTGGGCGGCAAGGGGGAGCAGACCGACATCCTGGTGATGACCGCGACCCCGATCCCCCGCACGCTGCTGCTGACGCAGTGGGGCGAGATGGAGGTGAGCCGCCTTATGGAGAAGCCCGCGGGCCGGCAGCCGATCCGCACCTCGGTGCATTCCCTGGCGACGCAGGCGGACGTGGTGGACGGCATCGGCCGGGCGCTGGACCGGGGGGAGCGGGCCTACTGGGTCTGCCCGATGGTGTCCGAGAGCGAGCTGACCGACCTTGCCGCCGCGGAGGCGCGCTTCGCAACCCTGCACGAGCGGTTCGGCGACCGCGTGGGCCTGGCGCACGGCCAGCAGGACCCGGCGGTGCGCGACGCCGCCCTGGCCGCCTTCGCCGCCGGCACCATACGCCTGCTGGTCGCCACCACCGTGATCGAGGTCGGCGTGGACGTGCCGGAGGCCAGCATCATGGTGATCGAGCACGCCGAGCGGTTCGGCCTGGCGCAGCTCCACCAATTGCGCGGGCGCGTCGGGCGCGGCTCGGCGCAGAGCTACTGCCTGCTGCTGCACGAGGACGGGCTGACCGACACCATGCGCCGCCGCCTGACCCTGCTGAAGGACACCGAGGACGGCTTCCTGATCGCCGACGAGGACTTCCGGATACGCGGCGGCGGCGACCTGCTGGGCAAGCGGCAGTCCGGCCTGCCCGGCTTCAAGCTGGCGGACCCTGTGCAGCACGAGGGCCTGCTGCAGATGGCCAGCAAGGACGCCGCCGTGCTGCTGGACCGCGACCCGCGGCTGGAATCCGCGCGAGGGGCGGCGGTCAAGACACTGCTGCGCCTGTTCCGCTACGGCCCGGCCCTGCGCGCCCTGGCCGCCGGCGGCGGCATCGCCTAGACCCCGGCCATGTCCCCTGCCCTGCAAAGCCTGATGCTGGATGCGTTCCGGGAGACCGCGGCTGCAAGATCGTGCCGGTCGGACGGACGGTGATGACGGCGATGGCGGTGTTCAGCCGCAAGACCAAGACGGTGGAGAACCTGCCGGACGGCGCCCATTGCTGCTCCCTCTCCCTCCGGGAGAGGGCCGGGGTGAGGGAGGCAGCAAACACCTTCCCTGACCCGCAACAGAGCGGTTCTCGCGTCGGCCAGGTCCGGCGCTCGCCGCTTCCCTCACCCCGGCCCTCTCCCGGAGGGAGAGGGAGCAGCAGGCCGTGCCTACTCGGCGGTGCCGGGCGCCGCGCCGGCCGGGGCCGCTGTTGCGGCCGGGGTGCCTGCCGGCACGTCCACCGAGCCGCCGCCGGGCTTGGGGCGGTTCATCATCGCGCCCGTCATCGGAATGAAATACACGCCCACGTCCTTGCGGGACCGCACCTTGCCGTCCTCGTCCTTGCTGTAAACGTAGAGATACTGCCCGCGCTTGAACGGCTGGCCGATGGGGATCAGCATCCGTCCGCCGGGCTTGAGGTGCTTGAACAGCTCCGGCGGGGCATACTGCGCGGCGCAGGTCATGATGATGATGTCGAAGCCGCCCTTGACCTCCGGCCAGCCGAAGTAGCCGTCGCCGACGCGGGTCTCGACGTTGTCGTAGCCGAGCGGCGCGAATATCTTGCCGACCGCCTGGCCCAACGGCTCGATGATCTCGATGGAGTGGCTGCGCTTGACGATGCGTGACAGCAAGCTGCTCTGGAAGCCGCTGCCGGTGCCGATCTCCAGCGTGGTGTCGCCGGGCTGCGGCTTGCAGACCTGGGTCATGTAGGCTTGGCCGAGGTAGTCCGACAGCGCGCTGCCGTAGCCGAGCGCCCAGGGCTTCGGGTCGTCCTCGTAGGCGACGCCGGACTGGCTGCGGCGGTCGGGATAGACGTAGTGGTAGTACTCGCGCGGCACCTCCTGGAAGGCGCGCATCACGGCAGGATCGGCGCTGCCGAGACGTTCCTTCAGGTAGCTCTCGATGCGCCGCATCGCGCCGGGCTTGCGGGCCTGGATGGCCTGGAACTGCGCGTCGGTCAGGTCCGTGGGACGGCCGGACCGCCGCATGGCCTCCAGGTAGGCGTCCCGCGTCCAGGCCGTGCCGGGAGCGGCGGCGGCGGGTGGCGCCAGGGACAGCAGGGCACCGCCGGCCAGGGCACCGCCCAAAGCGCCACCCAAAGCGCCACGTCGTGTCAGATGGAGGGGATCGGTTGCCACTGCGGTGTCTTTCGTAGGGAGGGGTAGGCGACGTAGGTCAGGACGTAGAGCAGGGCCGCCAACAGCAGCACCCGGTCGAAGCCGGACTGCACGGCCACCAGGTTGGCCAGCGGCGTGGCCACGACGGAGAACGCGCCGTTCAGACCCCAAGCCCAGGGCAGGAACCCGCCCCCCGCCGACCCGGCGCGCGCCAGCCCCAGCGGGAACGGCAGCCCCAACGCGACCGACACCGGCGCCACCAGCAACAGCAGCAGCCCGGCGCGCGCAAGCCAGGGCAAGCCCAGGGTCGCCAGCAGCAACGGTTCCAGTCCCAGCAGCATCAGGATGCACCAGCCCACCACGACCGCGACGGACAGGGCGATGCCGGTCCGCTGCACCCGGTCCGCCAGCAGGCTGCCAAGGCCGGAGAACACCAGCATCCCCGTCAGCACCAGGGCGAACGCGCTCGTGCGGTCGTTGAGATACAGGCTGGCCTTCTCGATCAGGAAAATCTCGATGAACAGGAAGCCGAGGCCGAGCGACGCGAAGTAAACCACGGGCCGCAGCATCCCGGCCCCGCGCGCCTGCCGCCCGGTGATGCCGGACGAGAACAGCGGCACCGCCAGCACCACCAGCGCGATCACCACGGCCTGGGCCAGCACGGCCAGGTTCACCAACTGGCCGACCTCCGCCTGCGGCAGGATTTCCAGCCGTTTCAGGATCGTCGGCATCTGCGTCAGGCGCAGCACCGAGTAGTAGGAGGGCCGGTCCAGCGTGATCGGCGACAGGTTGAAGGCGTCCTGCGACTCGCTGGCCTCGCCGCGCAGGGTGGCGCCGGCCTCGTCCGCGACCGCATCCTCGCGCTCGTCGCCGGACGTGACCTCGCCGGTTGCGAAGCTGACCGCGGGAAGGTCGTTATAGACCCCGGCGCGGGCGGCAGCCACGTCAATGCCGGGATAGTAGGACACGTCGAACGACCGCTCGTCGCAGAAGGCCCGCACGGCGGCGATGCGCGCGGCGGTCCAGGACTGGTTGGCGACCAGGATGCGGAGGTTCCAGGCCGAGCGATAGACGATGACGTGCGCCGCCGGGTCGGCCGCGCCGGTGCGGCGCAACGCCTCCCGCACAGTGGCCAGCACGCGGACGGCATAGACCGGGAACTCGCGTATCGCGACCGGGACCGACACCAGCCCGTCCGGCGCCAGGGCGCCAAGGTAGCGCTGCATCGCCTCGGCGGTGTAGGCGACGGCGTTCGCCTCCCCGGCGTCCAGGAAGTCGGCGGACAGGTCAATCAGGTCGTAGGCCGCGCCGTCGCGTACCGCCGCCAGCGGGCTGTCGGGCAGCAGGCGCACGCGGGGATTGGGCTTCAGGGCGGGCGATGGCCCGAGTCCGTTGCGGAGCGCGTCCAGGATGACCGGATCAGGCTCCAGCACGTCAACCTTGCCCGCGCCGAGCGCCAATGCCTGCGCCACCCGGAAGCCGCCGCTGCTGCCGGCCAGCAGCACGCGGGCGCCGGGCAGCAGACGGTAGGGCAGCGCGTCCAGCGCCGCCGGGGCATAGCCGGCTTGGGCGCCGCCCGCACGCGGCAGGGCGGCGACGCGGTTGCCGTCACGATACAGGCCATAGGCCAGCGGCGGCGCGGACCCGCCCACCATCTCGGCATTGTTGGACACGTCGGTGTCAACGCGCTCGTTGAAGTTGTCCAGCAGCGCATACAGGCCGCGAGGGGATCGGACCTCGGCCACTTGCTTTGCACCTGCAACGTGCAGCGGGGCGTAGATCGCCTTGAAGTCGTTGTATTCGGCCCGGCCGTCCAGCAACAGCACCGCCTCGCTCGCGGCCAGGGCGAGCAGCGCCGCGGCGCCGGTGCGCCAGGGCCGCGCGCCGAACAGCCCGGTGGCGGCCAGCAGCACCAGCAGGGCGGCGACAAGCTGGAACGGGTGCAGCAGCGACATCAGCCCCAGCACCAGCGCCGCCCCGGCACCCGCACCCGTCAGGTCGAAGCCATACACACGGCCGATCCGGTCCTCGTTCAGCACGAAGGATATGCTGATATACAGGCCCGTCAGGTAGAAGAACGGCAGCAGCACCGCGTAGTAGATCGCGATGTTGCCAAGCTGCGGCAGGAACGTGACGGCGTTCTGCAATTCCAGCGGGTTGAACGGGTTGGCTGTCGTGCCCCAGTAGCCGGCGGCGGCCGTCAGGACCAGCAGCGGCGGCGCCACGCGCAGCAGCAGCGGCCCATGCCGGACCGCCCAGTCCCGCGCCAGCGCGATGGTGACGCCGCTGAGCGCGAACCCGACCATGACGATGGAGATGACCCAGTAGCCGTACTCCGACCACTTCGCGACGGCGAAGTAGCGGGTCAGCGCGATCTCGAACCCCACGGCGGCGCCGGAGATCAGGAACAGCGGCCACAGCGACATGCGCCCCGCGACGCCAGCGCCATCTGCACCAGCCCCGGTCGTACTGGACCCGGTTATGCCAGCCCCCGCCATGTCGGTGTCCATCAGGGCCAGACCCGGCGGCGTATGAAGTCCTGCACCAGGGCGTTGAACCGCCCCGGCTCGTCCACGAACAGGGCATGGCCGGCGGACTCGAACACCGCCGTCTCCGCCAGCGGCTGGTGCAGCTCTAGGTTGCCTGCCTGCGCCGCGAAGCGGGGGCGCACGACATACAGGACCGGCTTCTGGAACGACAGCACGGCGTCCCGCCAGTAGCTGCGCGGCACCCCGTAGTTCAGCAACTGCGCCGACGCATCGGGCGGAGTACGCAGCGCGGTCTCGGTCAGGCGGGCCAGGTAGTTCTCGCCGGGGGAGCTGCGGAACATGCCGCGCACGAAGTTCCGCATCTGGATCTCACGCGCGATGCGCGGTCCGCGGACGGACGGCAGGCGGCTTGGGACCGGCGGCGGGTCCTCGCCGATGGAGTTGTCCACCAGCACCAGCCCGGCCAGGCGGCGGTCGCCGTATTGCTGGACGTAGGCCAGGCTGTCGAGCACGCCGAGCGACCAGGCGACCAGCAGCACCGGGCGCGGCCCCTGCAAGGCGATCAGGTCGCCGATGTCCTGCCCGCGCCGGGTGTGGTCGTAGCCGCTAGCCGCAATCTCGCTGTCGCCTTGGCCGCGCGGGTCCAGCGCGACGACGCGATAGCGACGGGAGAACTCCTGAATTTGGGCCTGGAATATCCAGGCCGGCATGGTCCAGCCCGGCACGAACACCATCACCGGCGCTCCTGCCGGCCCTGCCGTGATGAGGTGCAGCCGCACGCCGTCGGACGTGAAGAAATAGACGCTCTCCATCGCCTGCGCCGGCAGGGCGAGCAGGCTGGCCAGCAGCACGGCGATGACCGTAAAAAGGCGGCGGATGCGCATGGCCCCGTTAAGGCGGTCCAGCGGCGTCGCTGTCAACCTGATGCGGCGCGTCGGGCACATTTAGGAGGGGCGTGTTGAGCGGCGGCAACGATCCCGGACCCCGGCGGCAACTGATCGCGGCGCTCGTGCTGCTCGGCCTGCTGCTGGCCGGCAGCCTGTGGATCACCGGCGCGTTGCGCGGCGCCTCTGCGATACAGGACTGCGTGCAGGCCGGGCGCTCCAACTGCGCGCCGATAGACGCGGGGCGTTAATGCCCGACGTCGCGCGGGGCAGCGGGGCCTGAGCGCAACTGCACGTCCTGCATCCCTGCGGCCACCACCGCCGCAACCAGCATCACCGCGGCGCAGGTGCCGAACGATAGCGCGAACCCCGACGTGAGCGCGTCCCGCGCCTGGTCCAGCCCCGGGCCAAGCCCCCCTGCCCCGGCCCGCAGCGATCCCAGGTCCACGTCGCCCGGCAGCCCCGCCGCGCGCAGCCCGGCCGCGAACCGCGCCGCCAGCAGCGAGCCGACCAGCGTGCTGCCGAACGCGCCGCCCATCGAGCGCAGGAACAGCAGCGACCCCGTTGCGGCGCCCACGTCCCGGTAGGCCGCGGCGTTCTGCACCTGCATCAGCACGCTCGGCATCGTGCCGCCGATGCCGACGCCCAGCACGAAGGTGCAGGGCAGCACCAGCCACAGCGACGGCTGCCCGGCGAGCACGGCCAGCAGGGCGAAGGCCAGGGCGGACGCCGACACGCCGAGCAGGATGATGCCGCGCGTCCGTCCGAGCCGCCGGGCCAACTGCCCCGACAGCATGGCGCCCACCACCGTCGCGGCCAGGAACGGCACCACCAGCAGGCCGGAGCGGGAGGCGTCCGCCCGCAGCGACAACTGGAAGAACAGCGGCAGCAGGAACGTCGCCCCGAACAGCCCCAGCGAGGACAGGAAGGCGATGCACACCCCACGCAGGAACACCGGGTTGCCGAACAGGTGCGGCGGCAGGATCGGGTCGGCGGCCCGCCGCTCGTGCCAGGCCAGGGCCGCAAGCAGGGCCGCGCCGAGAACGGCTGCGCCGATTACCGGAGCGGAGGCCCAGGGAAACTCGACGCCGCCCCAGCTCAGGGCCAGCAGCAGGACCGTGACGCCAGCGGCCAGCAGCAGCGCGCCCAGGCCGTCAATGCGGGCGGACCGGCGCTCCGTCCGGATCGTCCGCAGGGCACGGTTGCACAGCCACATCGCAGCGAGACCGAGCGGCAGGTTGATCCAGAACACCCAGCGCCAGGACAGATGGTCCGTCACCCAGCCGCCGACCACCGGCCCGGCGATGGAGGCGATGCCCCACATGGACGCCATGTAGCCCTGGTAGCGCCCGCGCTCCCGCGGCGACACCACGTCCGCCACCGCCGCCTGCGCCATGGCCATCAGCCCGGCACCGCCGGCTCCCTGCAACGCCCGCGCGGCGATCAGTTGCGGCAAGGACTGGGCGAAGCCGCACAACATGCTGGCAACGATGAACACCACGAGCGACGGCAGCAGCAGCGCGCGGCGTCCGTAGATGTCCGACAGCTTGCCCACCACCGGCGTCAGCGCCGTGCTGGTCAGCAGGTAGGCCGTGACGATCCAGGCCAGGTGGCCGAACGCGCCGAGGTCCGCGGCAATGGCCGGGACCGCGGGAATGACCACTGTTTGGTCCAGCGCCGCCAGCAGGATGCAGAGCATGATCCCGGTGACGACCCGCAGTATCTGCTGGTGCGAATAGGCGGGCCGGGCATCGGCCTCGACGAGCGGCGCTTCTGGCATGGGACAGCCTTACTCCCGTATGGCGGCTGCGTCAGCTCTCGGCTTGCGGCGCCAGCGATTCTAAGTGGCTGCTGACGGTTGTGGGTTTCGTTGTCTCTGGCGGTGTGGTCCACGTCCTGGATGGAGCTTCTAGACACCCTTGTGGCTGGCGTGCGCTCGGCGTGCGCGGCCTTC